>VFSW01010223.1_pt1 | contig 13317 bp, 8 predicted proteins | sample 5358111 | NCBI WGS metagenome assembly VFSW01 (sample SAMN11554181, study PRJNA540505) | mine drainage metagenome | isolation source: sediment from site ElyBrook_90M | place: USA: Ely Copper Mine, Vershire, VT | collected 2017 | reverse complement strand
ATACACACTTGCATAGTGGCGGCAAGAGCGCAGCGGTTGTCTGGAATCGACCTCATTGCAGACGCTCGACGACCCAGTCTTTGCCCTCGACAGCGGACATTCTGCGATGATCGCCACCGGTCGCGCGATGGCGCGATCATCCCTTCAAAGGTATGAACGCCATTTTTCGCTGTCGCACCCAACTGAGAAATTCGTCGATATCATCAATCGGACATGCGGAATGAGCGTACGCCTCAAGCTCAATCACCGCAGTCCGCAGGACTGTGACCACGAAGACTTCCATGCCCGCCCGATCGATACCGCGCGCGTTAAGGGTCGACCACGTCCCGTGCAGAATGCGCGACCGATCGCGGACGACATTGCGCGCAAATTGCTGCGCGCTCAGCGTTGCCCTTGGCGCAATGGGATCGTCCGGCCCCAAGTCAAAGAAAACGCTCAGAATTTGAAGCATGCGCCGCTGGCTGCCCCTGCTACTCTCCGTGTGGAGTAAAACTTCTAACGCTGTTTCGAGTTTGGCTATCGCGATGGTACCGATGGGCTCAGCGAGAGCCTGATGAAGCCAGTAGGCAGCGTCACACCAAGCTCGCTCAAGCACCGGCAGCCGAAACGAACCGGAGGCGAATGAACGCACGACATTTCCGACGGCGGTAAAGATTGGTGCGGCATTCTGTAAAATATCAGGCAGTGTACCAGCGCCGATTGCCAACCCAGGTTCTTTGCGTGTCCAGCCGGCACAGTAATAACCAGCGGCTTCCGACAAGGTGCATTTTTGCGCTGTTCCCCGCCGCGCATCAAGTCGCGTCATAGTGCGCGTGTCGAGATTGGGAGCTGCTAGCTGTAGCGCCACGAGCACCAGATCCACTGCAAGCTCGGCGATTTCTTCGGCACGCTTTTGCTCGCAACCATCCACGGAAACGCGTGCCAGCCAATCGGCGTCCCGCTCGCGCATCCACCGCACGAGAGCGTCGAATCCGTGGCGATCCACGGCCGTGTCTTCGCCGCCGTGCGGATAGAAATCGCTCGTCGCGACATGATCAATAAACTCGAACGTGATGGGGCCGATTTCAAAGCGGGGTTCAGGCGTCCGGCTGATTACGCACGGCACGAAGACGCGCCGGAGCGAGGTCTTGTCGGAAAACCATTTCGCAAAGTGCGTTACGAGAGCCTTTGCATCCTCGCTTTTGAGCGTCGACGGTTCGCATCCGACATAGTCTTCAATGAAATTGAACAGCTCGCTCTGGATATCAGCATAGAGGGTGCCGCGCTCCATGGCGGGAAAGCGGTCTAGAAGGCAGTCGGTGAGCTCAGTGAACGCGTGATGCCCAGGCATGCGAATCGAAATAATGCCGCTCGCCCCCTCGCGCACACGCCCGAGGCCCTCACTGTGCATCAACTCTTGTGTCATCTTCTCAAATGCAAGCGGTCGCCGCTCGAGATTTGAAGCGAGCGTTCGTAACAGGCCGATTTCCTGCGCCAGTGATTCCGACATGTCTATGCGTTACCCCGCACCGATTGTAGCCCGTACAACAACGTTACCCCCCTCTTTATCGGCGAAGGGCTTCCAGCGCCAAGCTAATGTCCACCCTCGTGCACCGTCCTCTGTAAACAGACAGACCGCTTCCCACCCAATCTTGCCATTAGCGACTGCGTCTCTGACTGAGCACTCCGCAAGACGGTGATGGTCGCCTAACGGGAACCAAACTAGCCAGTCACTGGCTTTGGTGAATAAATTTACCCAAGATTCTAAATGAACGTTAAACGAATCGAAGAGTTATTAACTCTTCTCGCTCCCTATTTTTTCCAAAAGAATTCGAATCCTTTTAGGTATTGGCCGCTGCTCACCTCCTGAGAATTTTTCGAGACCTTCCTCAAGATCTGCGATATATTTTGCCACTATTGAAAGTAGCTCCATTTGATCAGGACTCAACTTACTGTCTCCTGTTTCATCAGTGTTAAGCAATTCATACCATACATGGCATGATCAATCACACGCCCTCAAACCACCATTGCGGTCGCCGGCACCATCATCCGCCTTCCAGCACCCGATAAACAGAAGCTCGCCCAATGCCTAGTTTCCGAGCGATCGCCGTGGGACCGAGACCAAAGTCTTTCAACCGCTTGACCTCGGCGATATCGATGCTGGGTTTGCGCCCCTGATAGACACCCCGCGCTTTAGCCGCCGATATTCCTTCCAACTGCCGCTCACGCCGCAGATTGGTCTCGAACTCCGCAAATACACCCAACATGTCGAGAAATGCCTTGCCGGCGGCCGTGCCAGTGTCCACCGGCTGTTCGGTAGCCCGCAGCGTAACCCCCTTGGCCTTCAGCTCATGGACGATGTTCTGAAGATCCTTCATCGAGCGCGCGAGCCGATCAATCCTGGTAACCACCAGCGTATCACCGGCATTCATGAAATCGAGCAGAAGGGCGAGTTCCGTCCGACCGTCACGGCGAGATCCACTGACTTTCTCTGCACGGATGATCCGGCACCCCGCCGCCTCCAGGGCGTGTTGCTGGATGGAGAGGTCTTGGTCGATCGTGCTGACGCGGGCATAGCCATAATTTGGCATAAATGTCTCGTTCGGTTCTAGACCACTTCGCGCTACCGTATCAGAATACCAGATTCAACCCTATTAACGCGGAAAAACTGTCTCAGCCGATCGTCCTGCTGGGGTATACCTCAAAAACTCGCTGGGTCAGCGACGGTCGCGAGGGGTGACGCCAACTGCGTATAACTTGGCGAGGCCGGCGATCGTCATGTTTTCAGCTATGGCATCGTGAGGGATGAGAACATAGTTCCACGGTTTACCGTTAAAACTCGCGGCATGTTCGGTCGCCCGCCGGCACCACTCTACTGCAACATCCCGTTTGGCAATCACATCCTGCATGCCCATCTGGTTCTTATCTTTGGGCTCAATCATGAAAATGCGCGTATCCGTCTCGGCGACGAAATCCGGCTGGTATTCTAGATCTTCAATGCCGCTTCGATAGAAAAGCTGAAACTGACCCTTCGCCGGCTTAAACCATTTGAGTGACTCACGTTCCAACACAACGGCGAGCTTACGCTCCGCATCCGACTGGAATTTCTGCGTGGGGTAGAGGCAGCGAGAGAATCCACCGAAAAGGTAGCGCGACATTTTAGTCTTGTCGGACGGCGAGATGCGGAAATCGAGCGGCGCTTCGTCAGCAGCGGTCGTGTATGCGCTGCTGCGAAGCTCAGTGAACCCTCGCGTGATCACAACGTCGTACGCGACCTGCGTGTCCTGCCAGAAGTGCTTCTGCATCTGGACATGGACGAAGCTGGCGATCTCCTTCTGATGGAGCCGCAGCACCTTCCGCGCATCTTCTTCGGAGAGATATGAAAGAAAGTGACGAATAACCTGCTCGGCCAGATCGTAGAGTAGGTCAGCGTGTTCGTCGTAGGCGACGTCGTCGAAGTCGATGAGGCCGCTGACCACGTAATCTTCAAGACGCTGTTCATCGATCGCCCCAGCACAGACGCCGATCCGATCGATTTGGCCAGTCCGCAGATGGGCCGCCCAGAGGGTTTCATTCGGCGCCTCATACCTCATACGTACGAGATCAAGGGTGAACGGCCGGAACCCCGACTTCACCTCGCCTTTAGGAACGACGAGGATACGTGGGATGTCGATCGTCTGCTGGACCACCATTTCGGCGGTCTTCGCAACGATGGCGGCCAGATCGGGCTGGGTTGAGATTCCATCGAGCTCCATCTGCGCAGGCCGGTATTGGCTCTCGACCTCGCGGAGCAGTGCTGCCTGAACCTCCGGCCTTTGCAGATGGCCGACGCTCGGCAACCGAGACGGCTGCGTCTCGAACTTCCGGATAACGTCGTATGCGATCTTGGCAATTTTCTGTTCATCGGCGTTGAAAACCGACTGCGCCTCGTGGAAGCCGCTTGCCGCAGAAGGCGCGGCGCCGTCAGACTGGAGCCCCAGTTTAGACGCGAGCTGCGGTTGGGAGACGACGGTGACGGTCTTCTGCTGAAGCTGTTCGTTCGAGAGGATCACCTGTTGCAATCGGATTGCCGAGTCAGGCTTCTTCGCCTCGTCGACGATTTCCTGGAAGCGATCGTGCGCCACGATGTTCAGCCGGTCCACGGCCGTCACGCCCGTGCGCTTGCCATAGGGCAGTCGAAGGCCACGCCCGATCGACTGCTCGATGAGCGTGCGGGCGTTCGCGGCACGCAGCGGCACGATCGTATAGAGGTTGGTGACGTCCCAGCCTTCCTTCAGCATGTTGACGTGGATCACGATCTCCGTCGGCTCGTCGGTATGCTCGACCTTAAGCAGACGTTCGATCGTCTCTTCCTCCTTCACGCTGGAATCGACCTGGATGACCTTGTCCTTGTATCGGCCCTCAAAAAAGGTATCGGATTTGATAAGCTGCATCAGATCGGCGGCATGTGTCGTGTCGCGGGCAATGACCAGCATGAACGGCTTGACGATGCGTTCGCCAACCTGGCGTGCATAGGTTTCCAGCTCAACCTTGACGCTCTCGTGCAAGCGTACCCCGTCTTCGAGCTTGATCTGCTGGATCGACTGCGGCGATTTTCCAATTGGGGAGAAGTTCTCCCGTGTGACAACCGCCGGCTCCTTGACGAAGCCATCGGCCATCGCCTTCCCAAGCGGATAGTCGAAGATCACGTTCTGAAACGGGACCGGCCCGCGCGATGTCTCGACGAAGGGCGTGGCCGTCAGTTCGAGGCCGATGACCGGCTTGAGCTCATTGATGGCGCGGATGCCGGCCGATGCGCGATAGCGGTGCGATTCGTCCATGATCAGCACGAGGTCATCGAGGCCGGCGAGATATTCGAAATAGCTCTCGCCGATTTCCTCCTTGAAGCTGCGGATTTTGGGCGACCGCCCACCGCGGACCTCAGAGTTGATCTTTGAGATGTTGAAGATGTTGATCGTCACCGGGAACAGATTGCCGCCGCTCGCAATCTGCCGCTCATAGTTCTCGCCTGTGGTGATGACCGGCGGTGAGATGGCGAATTCGGAAATGCCCTTCAGGACGTATTTCGGCGTGTTCTGCGTGAAGTCGGTGATGAGTTTGTTGTAGATCGTCAGGTTTGGGGCCAGCACGAAGAAGTTGTTCAGCCCGTGCGCAAGATGCAGGTAGGCGATGAACGCGCCCATCAAGCGGGTCTTGCCGACACCGGTGGCGAGGGCGAAGCAAAGGCTTGGAAATTCTCGCTCAAAGTCAGCGACGGTTGGGAACTCACTGCGAATGGCGGCCACAGCCGCAGCCAAGTCGCCACCCTTCTTCGGCGGGACGATCTCAGAAATGCGGTCGAGGATTTCGAGCGAACGTCGCTGTGGCGGACGAAGGCTCAGGCGGCCTGCGATAGCGTTGACATGACGGTTCATCACTTGCCCCCCTCTGATCCGAACAGGTCGGCCTGGCGCTTGGAGAGGCCAACCGACGCTGCCCCCCCGTCATCTTCCATTGCGACGAACTTTGGCGGAGCTTTCGGCAGGTTTTCGACGTTCAGGCTGTAGTCGTCATGGCCCCACTCGCAACGGCTTCTCACGTGGTTTGGAATCTTCTTGACCGTGAGATTTGGAAAGGCGGCTGACGTGCCTCGGAACGCTGAGCAAAGGACAAGTAGGGACCGGTCAGGGCCAACATCGTCGCTCAGATGGGCGAGCTGCTCTTGGCCAAGCGTCTGGGTTGTTACGTAAATAAAGTCGCGATCAGTCGACGCCCCTTGCTGCCAATACACGCTGTCGCTCGGTGAGTAGGTGAAACCCTCCAGCTTACAAAGGGCCTCAGCTAGCATTTCGGCGTTGTAAGAATTGCTTATTACATCGCGACCAAAGCGATCCTTCTCAAGCAATGAGGGCGCGAGCTTAAAATAGCGGAACCCACCACCGCCCTGCCATCCTACCGCTGCTGTGATTCCGCCTAAATCTTGGCCATCGATAACCTTCTTCAAACGCGGCATGATATGAGTGTGGCAGTGCTCGCCCAGTTCGACCATGATCCACCGACGTCCCATTTTGTGGGCGACAGCGCCAGTCGTTCCTGAACCAGCAAATGAGTCAAAAACTATATCACCGGGCCAAGTAGCAATTTGAAGTATTCTTTTAATTAGCCTCTCGGGTTTTGGTGTAGCAAAGACATTGTCGGCATTGAATTGTGCCGCCTCTCTCTTTGACTCCTGATTGTCACCAACTTCCTCACGAGGCCACCAAGTACGTGCAACAACCCCAGACTGCACCTCTGACAAAAACCGCTTCACGCGCGGCACATTTCCACCGTCACGTCCAAACCAAATGCGGTTTTCACGAACCATCTCATGAAAGCGTTCTTTGCTCGTGCCCCAGCACCTGCCTTGTGTTGGCATCAACCGACGGCCGGAGGGCGTCTCGATCTCGTAGATGTTTGGGCTTATTCCGGTCCGGGCAAACTGAGCTCCTCTCGCACCTCCGGTTAAGCTAATCGTGAAATTATCAGACATCCATGGACCGCGTGGGTCATTATCAGGATTCGAATATCTCGCATCTGCTTCATCAGTGCGTGGTAGCAATCGAGGCCGCCAATCCGTCTTTGATTTAGCAATAACCAGTATGTGATCGTGGCTATCAGAGACCCCGATAACATTCGCCTGAGGAGCAAATTTCTTTTGCCAGACTATATTCGCGACAAAATTAGCTCGACCAAAAACTTCGTCACACAAAATCTTTAGGTAATGCGCCTCGTTATCGTCAATAGTAATCCAAAGAGATCCGTCTTCTGACAGCAAACGTCGGATCAATTCGAGACGATCGCGCATGAGAGACAACCAAAGGGAGTGCTCTACGCCATCGTCATAGTGCTCAAATGCGCTACCCGTATTGTAAGGTGGATCGATAAAGACGCATTTTACCTTCCCGGAAAACTCTTGTTCCAGGGCCTTCAGGGCAAGCAGATTATCGCCATAAATCAATCGGTTATCGAAAATATCATCGTCGCTGACGCGAGACGCCGCGTGATAAGACATTTCAGTGTCCTCAAGCAGGATACGCGGCTCCAGCCGAGGCTTGTTCTCTTTGCCCACCCAAGTTAGTTCAAGTTTCTGTTTCTTTATCATGGTGTGTCCACGTCTTGTTACGCTGGCGTGTCTGGCGGAAGGCGGGCGGGCGCAGCCGCCAGGGCGGCGGCCTGCTCCGCCAGCCGATCGAGCACGGCATCAGCGAGCGGTTGAGAATCGGTCAAATTGCGGAAGATCGAGAGGTAACCCTTGAACGTTTGCTGCGGCACCGACTGGGCGTAAATCAATTCCGCAAGTTCGTTCGTCTGTTGCGAGATCGTCCGCTCATCGTCCGCCGTGATCGCGACCTGCGGACGCTGTACGACCTCTGGTAGGCGGTGTGCGAGGAACGCCATCACAAAATAACGACCATGCCGGAAGAACATGCGACGATAGTAAATCGCTTCAGATCGCTCACTGCCCGCCAGAATTCGATCAACCAGCCTATAGATGCGGACAAGGCGGCACGCACGGAGACCCGAAAGAGTTGGTGGAAAGACTTGGCCGTAGATTGTTCCGTCCTGCTCCCAGAGTCTGCCAATTTCCTTCTTTGCGGTGACCACAAAGTCTATCGCGTTATGAGTTGGGCGTGGCCGTGCCCGGCTGTGAGCGATCCGAAAAGACAGACACGCGAGAGCAACGGCAGCTTCTTCCAATGTGAAGGCATCATCGCGTCGCGCTCGCGCTTCCGCGGAAGGGCGGTAGTGATACTTGATACCGACGACGGCCAGCTCCTGCCGCAGGCGTTCCTGGTTCGGATCAAGAGCGGCGAAATAAACCCCTCGCACCTCGTTCTGGTGATTGCGTGCCCGCGTGATTTTGACCCCCAGATCGTCCACGGCGGTGCCGATTTGGATCACCGTAATCAGCAGCTTAGCGTCAGGCGAGATAGCGCCCGAGAGCGATGCAGTGGTGATCGAGCCCGCAGTCTGGGCACCGTTGACGATCGAAACCTTCTTAAGCCCAAAAACGCATCGCGCACTCGTTCCCGCCGCTGGCGTGATTTTCTCCGCTACGGCAGTGAGGCCATTGTTCAAATAGAAAAACTCGCCAGGCCTCCAGCGGACAGTGTCCTCAATCGCCGCATTCACGCCAATCGAGCCAAGGTAGAACCGGATGTTGCGCTCAAAGAGCGCCGTGCCATGCGTTCCGACCAGCCGTGCCAGTTCTTCACCCTTGATCTGTCCATAAATCGCTTTGCGCGGACTCGTAATCGACGCCCAATTCTCCAGCGTGATTTCAATATCGATGGTATTCGGCGCTTGCTCGGTCACGAGCCAATCATAGGTGCGCGATAGGCCCACGATCTCAAGACTCATGCGTTCAGCGAGTTTGTTGGATCCCGCAATCAACACCGTGAGATCATCACTCGCATGGCGATCCAGTGTCTCTCCCAGGAACGTCAGAACGAGGCAAATTTTCACCCCTGGCGTGTCTAGAGCTTCCTCAACCTCATCAAGACGATCGCGGATCGCCGAATTGAACCCATCGAACCGTCGCTCGATCAGCGCCTTCACACCATTCGTGAACTTGAGGGTCTCGCCCTGATCTGGCCCAGCGCCCTGCGGATTTGCAGGATCGCGCGGGCGCTTAAACTTCGACTGAACCACGATCAGTCGGTTTCCGACGCGGTCGTACATCAATGCATCGATGCCGCCGTCATTTCCGCCATCGACGAGCGACCCGACCCCGATCGCATCTTCGGCCGCGCACAATCCGCAGATGGCATACGCGGCAAAGGAACGTGAACATCGATCGATATCGTGTTGCGCTTCTGTCCAGTTCTGAGTGCGCTTCGGCACCAGCGGAAAAAATCTGCGCCGTAGCGCGTCTTCGATGTGGCTGAGTTTCTCGGCAGGTGTGGGCATCGGCTCAGACCAACGACCAGCGAATCGTGAATAGCGAGGTTATATCGGTCTTCTGCTCCAGCTTCGCTTCGATTTGCGCGATGAGCGCAGTGCGCTGCCTGTCAATTTCGTCCTGCGCCTCGAAAAGGTTTCGGCGTTTGGCGTTGCGAAGCGCCTCCAGCGATTTGATCTGCTTTTGGCCGGCAAGCTTTTCTTCCAGCGTCAACGCCGCGGTCGCGGCACGTCGCGCCTCCTTAATCTGACGATCAATTTCCTTTATCTCCCGTTCCAGGCCGACCTTCAGGTCATCCGCCCAGCCATCCAGCTTGTCCGCTTCTTCGCCAAAGAACCGCGCATTGCGTTCTGATACGACACGCTGAATTTGGCCGGCCTCAACGCCCAGCCGGGCGCTGAGGACGTCGGCCAATGGCGCAGGGGTTTCGACCGGGGCACCATCATCCGCCGGTAGCGTCAGGAGGCGCATCGCCTCATCACGGCTCAAGGACACGCCGTCATCCCCGACGCCGGCCAGAAGGATGTGGTCTTCTGGCGTGTCAAGCGCCTCGACGGTCAGTGCTGAGACGCTGAGCCATCCACTCCGGCCGCGAAGAGGCTCAAGGGCGCTGATCCGCCCCACATGGTTGGTGTAGTCGAAGGTGACTTGCACCGGGGTGAGCTGTCTTGCCTTTGCCCGCTCAACAACGGCTTCACCAAGGGGGTGGCTCAGCCGATAGAGATGCGCCTCGCCCGAGCGCCTGGGTAATTCATAGAGACCGAGCGGGATATCGCATGCGCTTGTCCATGACGGGCAAGACCGCAATTCGAACGTGGAGATATTCCGAAATTCCGCATCCGAACCCAGTTCATGCTGCGTCAGCCGCATCAGCAGATGCTCGAAGCGGTCAAGATAGACCTTCGCGTCGTCATCGCGGATCTTCAGCTTCTCGCGAACCTCGTCATCAAAATTCTCGAGCAGCTTTTGCCGAGTCTGGCTCATCGCCTCGTTAACCTCGAGGCTCAGTTCGAGTTGCAGCTGGTCGAATGCCGATTTGATCTCGTCCGTCTGGCGGCATTTCTGGTAGATGGTCCCGATACGCTTTTCGAAGTCGACACCCGACTCAATCGCGCCGAGAACCTCGTCGCTCGCGCCGAACACGCCTTCGAAGAGTTTGAATTTCTCTGAGAGCAGCTGATAAACGCGCTTATCCGCTTCGTTCTTGCGGTTGAGGAAGTTGACGACGACGACATCGTGCTTCTGGCCATAGCGGTGGCAGCGGCCGATCCGTTGTTCGATGCGCTGGGGATTCCAGGGCAGGTCGTAATTCACGACCAGTGAACAAAATTGGAGATTAATGCCCTCGGCCCCGGCCTCGGTCGCGATCATGATGCGACCCTTGTCACGGAAGTAGTCCACCAGCGCTGATCGCATATCGGCGGTGCGAGAGCCGGAGACACGATCCGAGCCCTGATGTTGGGCGAACCAGGTGGCGTAGATTTCTTTCGAACGCTCGTCAGTGTTGGCGCCGTTGAACAGGACAATGCCCTCGGCGTAGGGGCTGTCGGCCAACACGCGCAGGAGATACGCCTGTGTACGGCGGGATTCGGTGAAAATGATCGCCTTCTTGGCGGCTCCGAGCTCTTCCGCCTTGGCAAAGGCGACACCGAGCGCTTTCAGCAGGGCCTTGCCCTTGCCGTTCTGATCAATCGAGGTGGCAAGCTTGGCAAACCCTGTCAGATCAGCGATCTCCGCCTCGATCGCTTTGCGGTCAGCGGCCGTTAGAGGTTCGAGCTTGTCATCGTCGGTCCATTCATCTTCCGTCTCATCGAGCGCCTCGTAGTCTTCAGCCAAATCCTCTTCGGCGGAGCCGAGTGCCGCGTCATCATCGAGCTTCGATTGCAAGCGGCGCGAAATCGATGTCAACGCGCCCGCGATCGCGAATGTGGAGGACGCCAGCAGCTTGCGCAGGACCAGCGTCATGAGCGACCGCTGGCTGGCAGGGAGCGCCTGCAGATTGTCCCGTCGGAGGTATTCCGACACGAGATCGTAAAGCTTGTCCTCACCGTCCTCGGGGGTAAATTCCTCGACGATGGGATACCGGCGCGTATACGGGACGTAGGTGGTGACCTGCCGCCGCAGAGTCCGATGGCAGATTGGCTTCAGGCGCTCCCGTAGAAGATTGAACACACGATCGGGCGCGGCGTTCGCAAATTGCTCGCGGAAGCTTTTGAGATCACCGAACGTATATTCGTCGATGAAGCTGACGAGGCCGAAAAGCTCCAAAAGCGAGTTTTGCAGAGGCGTCGCAGTCAGAAGCAGCTTCTGCTTCTGCGCGAGCGCCTGCTTGAGGGTGTTCGCGATGACATTCGACGGCTTGTAGACATTGCGAAGCCGGTGGGCCTCATCGATGACGACGAGATCCCACGGCGTGGCGTGAACGTCCGCCGCCTTGCTCCGCGCGAACTGGTAGGAACAGATCACCACCGTTCCGTCGAGGTCCAGCGGCCGGAAGTTACCGACATTGATGGCCTGATTGTACGACTTCGATTCCAGGATCGCGCAGGGAAGGAAGAACTTCTCACTCAGTTCTTGGTGCCACTGCTTCCGCAGGTTGGACGGCGCGATAATCAGAATCCGGCGTTTTCGCTCCGCCCAACGCTGAGAGATGACAAGGCCGGCCTCGATCGTCTTTCCCAGCCCGACCTCATCGGCGAGCAGCGCTCCTTTGGACAGCGGGGAGGCAAAGGCGAACAGCGCGGCATCAACCTGATGTGGATTGAGATCGACCTGTGCGCCGGCAACCGCGCCGGCCATGCGCTCGGCGCTGTCCGGCGCATATCTCCGCGTGAGGTCAAAGGCGAAATACTTCGCCTGGCAGTCCGTCGTCATCATCCCGTCGGGAACACGTCCCTTCATGCGTGCCCCATCAATGTTATTATCCTTGGGATGAGATACCTTCACCTATCCTTACGCGCAACACCATCGTCATGTGCTGGAGTATCCCAACCCCGAAGATCGCGCTCAAAGATTCCTCGACTACGTTGAAGGTGCAGAGGACGAATTCCCGTGCGATATCAGGCGATGATAGGCCGGCGGAAACTTAGCCCTATTTAGCCAGGATCTCCCTAATTTCCATAAAGACCGCCTGTCCCGCACTTAGGTTTGAGGCAAACTGAGCACAATCGATTGTTTTCGGACACCCAGAAAATACCTGCTCAGAATATAGGGTAGACGTGGTTTAGCGCATAGGTAACTATGGGGCATCCATTTCGGACGATCCGACAACCCATGGCCCGCACTTTCCTCTACACCCGTGTCTCCACCATCGGTCTAACCACCGAGAACCAAGTTGGCGAATTGAAGACCGCCGGCTTCGCCGTCCAGCCGAGTCGAACCATCACCGAGACCATCTCCGGCAGCGCGCCGGCGATGCAGCGACCAGCCTTCCGACGCCTGGTCGATCGATTGGAAGCCGATGATGTTCTGGTCGTCACCAAGCTCGATCGCCTCGGTCGCAATGCCATGGATGTTCGGAGCACCGTCGATGCGCTCGCGGCGATCGGCGTCCGGGTTCACTGTCTCGCCTTGGGTGGGGTCGACCTGACCAGCTCGGCCGGACGGATGACGATGCAGGTGATCGCAGCCGTCGCCGAATTCGAACGCGATCTTCTGGTCGAGCGCACACAGGCCGGATTAAGCCGGGCACGCGCCGAAGGCAAAGCGCTCGGACGTCCAGCGGCCCTATCTGATGCCGAGAAGCAGCAAGTCATCGCCTGCCTGGAGGCCGGAGCCTCGATCTCGGCTGTTGCCCGTGAGTTTGGTACGAGCCGACAGACGATCAATCGGGCTCGGATCGCTCAGTGACCACTTCTGACACCCGTAGGTCCACCACGTAATTTGCACTATTGAAACGCGCAACGATACACGATACTATGATTTATGATCGTCGGGTTTCGACATAAGGGGCTCGAAGAATTCTACCGCACTGAGTCGCTTCGTGGGATCCAGCCAACCCACGCACCGAAATTTGCGCGAATTCTGGCTGCCCTCGATGCCGCCGCAACGGCCGAAGAACTCAATCTGCCGGCGTTTCGGCTTCACCCCCTCAAGGGGCAGTTGCGTGGCTACTGGTCGATCTGGGTCAACGGCAACTGGCGCGTGACCTTTCGTTTCACCGGACCCGATGTCGAGCTGGTCGACTATCTGGACTACCATTAGAGGAGGCGACTCATGATGAAGAATCCGCCGCATCCTGGCGAAATGTTGAAAGAGGACGTGCTCGTGCCGCTTGGCTTGCCTGTGAAGGAGGCTGCGGAACGATTGGGCATGTCGCGGGTTGCGTTCTCTCGCGTACTGAACGGTCGGGCAGGAATCAGCACTGATCTGGCGATCAGGTTGGAGCAGGCCGGGGTCAGCACGGCCCGGTTCTGGGT
>VFSW01010222.1_pt1 | contig 13318 bp, 9 predicted proteins | sample 5358111 | NCBI WGS metagenome assembly VFSW01 (sample SAMN11554181, study PRJNA540505) | mine drainage metagenome | isolation source: sediment from site ElyBrook_90M | place: USA: Ely Copper Mine, Vershire, VT | collected 2017 | reverse complement strand
CCCGCCCACGGAACGCTCCAGCCCGTCGCACGCATCGCCACCCTGGTCTCCCTGACTCTCACCCCTCTCGCCCTCACCGCGATCGAGTCGATCGACGCGCGGTCGGACCGAGCCAAGGTGAAGGGACACGCGATCCTCTTCTCCACCGGCCTCTTCGCGGTGATCCCCCCCGACCTCCCGGAGGGGCTCGTGCTCGGGGCGCTCGACGTCTGCGGGGCGCCGGCCCTCACCGCGCGCCATGTGAAGCCCGGCCACCGGGTGCTCGTCCTCGGCGCGGGGAAGAGCGGCGCCCTCTGCTGCGCACAGGCCCGGCGCTCCGGTGCCACGCAGGTCCTCGCCTTCGATGTCTCGCAGGCCGCCGTGGACGAGCTCGCGCGCCTGGGCTTCGCCGAGCCCCTCTGCGGCGATGCGACCCAGGCCCTCGCGGTCCACGCCGCGGTCGCGCAGGCCACCGGCGGGGCCCTCTGCGACGTGGTGATCAACGTCGCCTCGGTCCCCGGCACGGAGATGGGGGCCCTGCTCTCCACCCGCGATGGCGGGATGACCATCTTCTTCTCGATGGCCACGAGCTTCACGCAGGCCGCGCTCGGCGCGGAGGGAATCGGCAAGGACGCGACGCTGCTCATCGGCAACGGGTATGCGAAGAATCACGCGGCGCTGACCCTCGAGCTCCTGCGCCAGGAGCCCAAGGTGCGCGAGCTCCTCGAGCGACGGTTCGCGAAGCACTGACTCGCGCCGGCCTTGACGGATCGCGATCAGACAGTTAGTCATATAACCATGACGGCAACTGAAGCGCTGAGGCATCGCCTGAGCGACGAGATGGTCGAGGAGGTCAGTGAGCTCTTCCGGGCGCTCGGGGATCCCGCGCGCTTGCGGCTGGTCCGCGCGCTCTTCGGCGCGGGCTCACCCCTGAATCAAGGGCAGCTCGCCGAAGCCATCGGAGCCTCCCAGGCCAACACCTCCAAGCACCTCGGCCTCTTGGTGCGCGCGGGCTTGCTGCGGCGCGAGCGCCGGGGAAAACACGTGCTGTTCTCGGTCGGCACGAAGCTGGCCAGCGATCTGTGCGCCCGCGTCTGTGGCCATGTCGCGCAGCGCGCCGGGCGGTTGCACAGCGTCGGCTGACCCGGAGCGTAACCAGTCGGCTGGCCTGAACGTATTCGTTCGTCGATGTCCGCAGTCCCCTCGCTGGAGATGGAGCATGAAATGACCACCGACGTTGCGTATGGCTATACCCGCGAGCTGCCCGGCGTCGGGCAAGAGGCCGCCATCGAGCGCGCCACGGCCGCTCTGAAAAAGGAGGGCTTTGGCGTGCTGACCCGAATCGACATTCGGGCAACGCTGAAGGAGAAGCTCGGCGTGGAGACGAAGCCCTACGTCATCCTCGGGGCCTGCAACCCGACGCTTGCGAACGCCGCGCTGGGGGTCGAGCCCGGCGTCGGCCTGCTGCTCCCGTGCAACGTGACGGTCTTCGAGCGCCCGGAGGGCGGCAGCACGGTGCAGGTCATCCGGCCGCACGCCATGTTCTCGGTCGTCAACAACCCCGCCTTGACCCCGATCGTGGCCCAGGTCGACGACAAGCTGCGCCGGGTCGTGGAGGGCATCTGAGCCCATGCCAGCCCCCAGCCAGCCCGATCGTCTGACGGAGCGCCGCGATGACGCCTGAGCCTGCCGCCGATCCGAATCCGAAGAGGACCAGTGAGCCTCTGGCGCGGAGATTTGCAGGCCTCGGGAGCTGGCTGCTGGTCCTGGCGGTGAGCGTGGCCATCGGCCAGACCATCGCCGGCTCACACCGCGACGTGGTGACTCCGACCACCATCCCCGCCGGAATGGCCGTGCAGGAGCTGGATGGCCCGACCGTCGACCTGGCAGGCCAGCAGCCGGGCATCGTGGTGTTGAACTTCTGGGCGACCTGGTGCCCAGCCTGCCGCGCCGAGCTGCCCGAGCTCTCTCGCTTCGCCTCGGACGAGAAGGGGCACTGCGTGAGTGTGCTCGGCGTGTCGGACGAGGATCAGCCTCGGCTCAGAGCCTTCGTCCAGCGACGCCCCGTCACCTACCCCATCGCGCAGAGCTCTGGTGCGCTGGAAGAGGCGCTCGGGGTGACCGTCTTGCCGACCACGTTCATCCTCGACCGCGACGGCCACGTGGTCCAACGCATCGAGGGCGGCACCAGCGCCACCCAGCTGCGGGAGCTCGTCTCGCCCCTCGCGCACCCCGTGAGCTGCTCTTAGCATCCGCTGATCGCGCGCTCCGCTCCGACCTTCCGCACGGCACAGCGGAGCAGACCTACCCCCCGTCCACGCACACCCCCGCGTCGCAGGTCTCGCGGCCCAGGCAGTCGAGGTCGCTGCCGCACCCGAGATTCACGCCGCTCGCCAGCGCGCCGCTGCACACGCCGGCGCAGCACACCTGGGACGTCCCGCAGCTGCTCCCCGGCCCGCACGCGGTGCCAGCGACCACGCCATAGCTCCCGAAGGACAGCGTGAGCAGCCCCAGGATCCCGGAGCTCTGGTCGATCGCCAGCACGCTGTGCTGAAAGAGCTCGTGGCCGCCCGCGGGGTCGACCTCGAGCGCGAACAGACTGGCGGCCGCCTCCCCGCCGTCCAGCGCGAAGGGCAAGGTGAGCGTCACCGGGGCCCGCAGCACGGTGCCCGGTGGTCCGACGCTGACGACCGGCCCGAGGCTCTGGTCGCCCGGCAGGGCCACGCTCGCCGCCGAGAGCGTGAGCGTCACCGTGGTATCCTGCGCCAGCGCCTCCGGCGGAATGGTGACGCTGGCGCCGGCGAGGGTCGGATCGTTCGCGGCGGTCACGCTCAGCGTGCCCCCCACCGACGCCACCACCCGCAGACTCGCCTGGGTGAGCGTCGGCTGAATGCAGGCCGAGAGGCCGGCCGCGCCGAGTCCGACACAAAGACCGACCGCGAGCTTGAGTTTCGAGGCCACTCTGGGCAAACCTACCACGCCCATGACCTCCCCGACCTCCGATGACGATGAGGGGCTCGACGCCCCCGAAGCCCTCTACCGCTCGCTGATCGCCGCCGATCCCGACAGCGCCCTGCCCCGCTTCTCGCTCGCCCGCCTGTGCCTCGAGAGCGGGCGTCACCCCGAGGCCGCCGAGCACCTGCGCTTCTGCGTCGGGAAGACCGCCGACTGGGCCGCGGCGTGGATGCTCCTCGGGGACGCGCTCGTCGGCGCGGACGACGCGCCCGGCGCCAAGCTGGCCTACGGACAGGCGCGGGCCGCGTCGGTCGCGCAGCACCACCAGTCGCTGGTGGACGAGGCCGACGAGAAGCTCGCCGCGCTGTAGAGCCCCCCCCGACGCCGTCAGTGGCCGTTGCCGCAGACCCCGGTGAGGGGGGCGGTGCAGCTCACCCCCGCCGCGCAGCAGGCGCTGCAGCCGCAGAGCGTCTCGCCCCCGCTGCAGAGGCTGATGCACACCCCCTGGCTGCAGACCTGACCGCAGCCGCAGACGGGCGCGCAGGTGTTGGGCTGGCACACCCCGGCCACGCAGTTGAAGCCGCTCTGGCAGCTGCCGGTCTGGCACGGGAAGCCGCACCCGTCGTCGGCGCCGCAGGCCGCGGTCGAGCAGCTCGGCGCGCAGCAGGTGTTGCTCGTGGCCTTGCACTCGTCGCCGGGCGGGCAGGCGGGGCAGGTGCCCCCGCACCCGTTCGCCGTGCCGCCGCAGAGCGCCGCGCCGCCCGCCCCGGTGCACTGGGGGGCGCAGCACACGCCCGTCGAGGAGTCGCACACGTCGCTGCCAGGGCAGGCCGGACACGGATTTCCGCAGCCGTCGTTGGTCCCGGGGCACGCCTGGCCGCCGGCGACCGTGCAGCTGGGCGTGCAACAGACCTTGGTCGCGGTGTCGCACTCCTGCCCACCCGGACACGCCGGGCACGGGTTGTGGCAGCCGTCCGGCGTGCCGGGGCACACCTCGTGCCCGTTGCTCTGGCAGTTGGCCATGCAGCAGGCGAGCGTGACCGGATCGCACTCCTCGCCGGTCGGGCACGCGGCGGTGCACTTGCCGCCGCAGCCGTCGCTCGCCCCGCCGCACTTGCCGGTGCACGCCGGCGTGCAGCAGCCGTAGCCGCCCGAGCCGTTGGAGACGCACTCCCCGCCGGTCCCGCAGCTGTTGTTCTTGCAGAAGCCACCGCAGCCGTCGGGGGTGCCGCAGGCCGTGCCCGCCGGGCAGGCGGGCGTGCAGCAGAGGCCATCCGCGAGGCACTCCGCCCCCGTCGGGCACTTGCAGGCGTGGCCGCAGCCGTCGTTGCTCGTGGCCCCGCAGAGCGCGTTGCCGCCGGAGACGCAATCGCCCGCGACCGGTGTGCAGCAGGTCATCGTCGCGTTGTCGCACTCCTCGCCCGTCGGACAGGTGGTGCACTTACCGCCGCAGCCATCCGAGGCGTTGTTGCACTTCCCCGCGCAGCTCGGGGTGCAGCACATGTAGCCGCTCGTGCCGTTGCTGATGCACTCGCCGCCGCTCGACCCGCAGTCACCGGTCGCGTGGCACAGGCCGCCGCAGCCGTCGGGCTGGTTGCAGCTGCCGGTCCCCGAGGTGGGACAGCTCGGCATGCAGCACTGGTTGCTGAAGCACGTGGCGCCGCCGGGGCACGCGCAGGTCCCGCCGCAGCCATCGGTCACGCCGCACGCGCCGGGTGCGCAGCTCGGCGTGCAGCAGCTGCCGGTGTGGCAGATCTCGCCCGTCGAGCACGGCCCAGTGCAGGTCCCGCCGCAGCCGTCGCTCGATCCGCCGCACTTGCCGTTGCAGTCGGACACGCAGCACTGGTACTGCCCGCTCTGCTGCACGCACTCGCCGCTGACGCAGCCCAAGCACACGCCGCCGCAGCCGTCCGGAGCGCCGCAGGCCTTGCCTGCGCAGCTGGGCGCGCAGCAGACCCCGTGCAGACACGACGCGCCGGCGTCGCTGGGGGGACAGGTGCAGGTGCCGCCGCAGCCGTCGTTGCCCCCGCAGGTGTTCCCACACTGGGGCACGCAGCAGGCGAGCACCGGGCCACCATCCGACGCGCCGGCGTCGGCCTTCGGCTGGCACGCCCCGGCGTCGCAGCCGGTGCACGTGTGGCCGCAGCCGTCGTCCTGGCCGCACGCGTTCGGCGGGCAATTGGGGACGCACACGCACTGCTGCAGGACACAGGTGCCGGCGTCGCAGGCCGGCGTGCAGCAGGTGTCCTGGCAGGCGCCGTTCACGCACAGCTGAGTGCCCGTGCACACCACCCCCGCGCACGGGTTGGCGAGGCACTGCACGGTCGTCCCGTTCACGCAGCCGGGGCCGCCGTCGCAGGCGCCGCCGGCGTGGCACAGGCCCCCATCACAGCGCACGTTCGCGCACGGATCGGGGATCACGCAGGTGAGCTCGCACACCGCGCTCGAGCCGCAGCTGTCGGCGCAGGCCGCGTAGCTGTTGCAGGCCCCGGAGCCGGGGTCGCAGATCTGGTTCGCGCCGCAGGTGACCCCGTTGCACTTGTCGACCCCGAAGCAACCCGGGACGCACTGCCCCTGCACGCAGGTCTCGTTCGCCGGGCAGTTGACGCCGCGGCACGGGTCACGCGTGGGAGTGCAGGTCGCCTGGCAGGCGCCCGCGTCGCAGGTCGTCGGCAAGCACGGGTTCGCCTGGCAGTGGCTGCCCAGGCAGATCACCCCGGCGTCGCCCGGGCCCGCGTCGCCGCCGGCACCGTCGCTGTCGGTGACGCACCGGTTCCCGCTGGGGCCGGGCGTGCTGCCGTTCGTGCCGCTCCCGGTGCCGCCCGTCGCGCTCCCGCTCGAGCCGTTGCTGCTCGCGCCGGTGCCGTGGCCCGAGGCCCCCGACGAGGCCCCGGCGGTGCTGGTCGTGCCACCGACCTTGCCCGAGACCGGGCAGTTACACCCTCCCACGATGGCAAAGATGGCCAACTGGGCGACGAACCATCGGCGAATGATCTTCGGCATCGGCGGTGACCTCGGGAAAGGCGCTGGTCCCGCAAGGATACACGAAAGGGGCCCCCTTCGGCGATTCCGCCGCCGAGCGCTGGGAAACGACTGCGGCCTCAAGTCCGACGGCGGCACCTGCTGCGTGAGGCCGCAGTTCTACTAGAAGCGCGCCTGCACCACCGCGTTGAAGCCGAGCTGGTAGGGCTTCTGGAACACCGGCTCCGAGAGGCCCGTGGTGCCGTTGAAGAAGGTCGTGCGATCGTTGTCGATCACGAAGTAGACCTCGCCCACCGCGGCGAACGCGTCGCTGATGTCCCAGCGGCAGGTGGCCTTGGTCGAGAAGACCAGCGTCTCGCCCGAGCCCGGCGGGAGCACCGACTGATCCCCCTGGTTGTAGATCACCACCGTGTGCGTCCCGGTGAGGCCGAGCGGCGGGTTGTTGCCCCCGAGCGTGAACTGCGAGGTGAAGGCCGCGGGGTTCTCCAGGCCGAGCACGAGGCCCGGGGTGAGGTGCGGATTCGGGAAGTTGTAGTCCGCGCCGATGGCCCCGAAGAGCTCGGGGGTCACGGTCGCGCCCCCGGGATAGACGTTGTACGGAATGAAGCCAGCCTGGTTCATCTCGATGAACGAGAGGTCGCGGTACTCGGCCAGCACCCACGCCCGCAGGAAGTCGTACTTGGCGCGCGCGAGGAACGCCGCGGCCGCGGCGGGATAGGTGGTGGTGGTCGCGGTGACGTCGGGGCTGGCGAGGGCCTGGCGGGTGTACGTCCCCTCCAGCGAGACCACGTACGAGAGGCCGCCCGGATACTCCTCCGGCTCGAAGAAGCGATCCTGGAGGAGCGGGTCGTTGCGGTAGAGCTTGAAGTCGATCGACGTGCCGACCGGCGCGCCCCGGTGGTAGACGAGCCGGCCCGAGGCGCCGCCGACCCAGACCGGCGCCGAGAGCACGGCGGTCTGGGGGTTGCCGCCCTGGGAGAAGTAGGCGGCGTTGAACTCCGCGCGCAGCGTGGGGAACAGGTCGTAGCCCGCGCCGCCCAGGATGCCGTAGTTGACCTCGGGCTCGTTGAGCTTGGGGTCGAGGAGCTCGGTCCCCTTGGCGCCGACCCAGGCGTAGCCGTTGCCGCGGTAGAACTCGAGCTTCGCGCCCGGGGCGGGGGTGGTCGGCAGGAGCGGACCGCTCACCGGCGGCCCCCCCTGCGGGAAGACGGCGTCGCCGCCCCACGAGATGCGGTAGCTGAAGCCGAGGCGCATGCGGTCCGACGAGGTCGGGAACATGGTGAGGAAGAAGCCCTCCTTCTTCGTGTCCCAGCCTCCGGGCGTGTAGTGCATGCGGATGTAGCTCGAGGCATCCTGGATGTTGACGTAGGAGCCGTAGTCCAGGAGCGTGAGCACCAGCGCCGCCTCGGCGTCCAGGCCGGGGAAGAACGTGGGGGTGCTCTTGTAGAGCGTGAGGTTCGAGAGGTTCTCGAAGCCCGTGTATTTGGTGTTGAAGTTGTCGTAGAACTGAAGATTCTGGCTGGTGGGAAAGCCGACGTGCACGCCGGGGATCGACGGCGCGGTCTGGCCGGGGGACACCAGCACGTCTTCGTCGGACACCAGGAATGTCAAGCGGGTATCGACGAAGTCGCTCGCGAAGGCCCGCGCCGCGAAGCCGGCCACACCCAACACCACCGCCACTTTGAGAACACCACCGCGCATTTCGTCCTCCTCAACTTCGTCTCTTTGAAAACTTCTCGGCGCCCCGCCGGCTCTACGGTGACGACGGCTTGGGGCAGATCGCCAGTCCGGCGTCGCCATTGCAGCCCGGGCTGTCGGCATGGCAGCACAGGTCCGCGGGGTCGCGCGGCACGATCAGCCAGCTCGGGTCCGCCGCGTCCACCTGCTCGAGGATGCCGTTCGAGTAGTCCACGACCATCCCCGGGCTGGTGAAGGGGTTGAAGCTCGGGACTCCGGTCTTGGTGATGGTGCCGAACTTCCACAGGCCGCCGTCGCTGCCGGGGAAGAGCACGTTGTACTGGCCATAGGTGTCGTACTGGAACTTCTCGGTGCAGGTGAGGACCGAGTCGCAGTACTGGCGGCACATGCAGGGGTTCTGGCAGTGACCGTCGATGCAGGCCTCGCTGTCCGACAGGATGCAGTCGGCGTCGGTCGCGCACTGGACCAGGCACTCGTCGGCGATGCAGTCCTCGCCCGCGAGGCAGGCGGCGCCGCCACCGCCGTCGTAGCAGAAGTTCCCCCCGGTCTGGGGCATGCAGCCCGACGCGGTGCGGTAGTTGATCTTGCCCGTCCCGTTCAGGTTGCAGTCCAGGAAGCGCGACGGCATGGTCGCGTTGCGCAGGGACACCAGCCCCGACTCGAGCGACTCGAGCTTGATGTCCGTGATCGAGGTCTCGCAGAGCGTGGCGTCGGCGGGCAGGCCGCCGATGTCCCGCGGGATGCACCAGTCGGGGTTGATCGGCATCGGCGGCGGCAGATCCTGCGGGCGCGCGGCCGAGTTGCGCGAGTCGGCGCTCAGGATGTAGGTCGGGAAGTTGAGCTGGGTGTCGCCGGCGAACTCCTGCATCGTGCCCTGGAGCTGGGAGAGGCGGTCGCCGACGAAGAGCGTGGGCGCCTGGTAGGTGTAGACGAACATCGTGGCCCAGGTGCCTGGTAGGTCGTTGAGGCCGGTGTTCGGATCGAAGCCGTTGGGGGCCCCGGGGTAGCCGCTGTCGGGCTTGTAGGCGTTGAGATCCAGCACGGTGAAGTAGTTGTCCCCCACCGAGCTCACCATCATGTCCATGTAGTAGAGCTGAGTCGGGTCGCAGGCGCCGCCGTCGGCCGGGGGCGCCAGGCACCGGGGCTTGTGCTCGTCGAAGACCACGTAGCTGCCGTTGAGCGGGGAGTAGATGTTGACGGACGTGATCTGCGTGTCCTGGATCAGGGGATAGGCGTAGTGCAGCGGGTTGCTGGCGCCGGAGGCCTGGAGGTTGTTGCCGCTGCCCGCGTCGCCGCCCGACACGTCCTGCACGATGAAGACCGCGTCGCCGAAGACCTTGATCGCCCAGGCATCGATCGAGGCGCGGCCATTCTGGAACTGAATGGTGGGGTTGTCGCCGCCGTCGGAGGTGGAAGAGAACTGCCCGCTCGGCCCAAACTGGGTGAGGATCAGGCCCGGGGTGACGAAGACCTCGGCGAAGCCGTTGTAGCCCGTGGCGAGGTTGCCCGAGTTGTCGAGGGCCGTGGCGTCGAGGTGCACCTCGACCGCGCTGTGGGGAAAGGTCCAGATGGCGTTGCTCTTGTCGGTCGCCACCACCTGAAAGCTCGAGAGCCCGTTCGGGAAGAAGGGGGTCGTCGAGGTGGTGCAGGCCAGCGCCGCGCAGAGGCTCACGCCCGCGATGGTGGCGCGCTGTCGGGAGCCCTGGCCCCCACCCCGGGCGGGGCTATTGAGTCTTGATTTCAATTCGGGAGTCCTCTTCGGCGCTGACGACGGAGATGTGAGACGGGGCCCGGCAGAAGGCCTTGATCTCCGCGGTCACGTGACCGCAGAGGGGATCGGGGTCGACCTGGGCCGCGAGGGCGCGGGCGCACTCGCACTTGCCCTCCGAGACCCCGGCGGGCGCGGCGAGCAGCTCGTCCGGGTGCTGGGCGATGATCTGGTCGAGGGTCAGGCCGGTCTTGGCCTCGAGATCCGAGAGGAACTGCTCGAAGAGCTTGGCCTTGTTGCAGTAGTCCACCGCCGAGGGGTCGATGATCGGGTTGCCGGCGTTGTCGACCAGCCGGGCGCAGGTGGGGTTGCCCGCGAGGATGTCGTCGCACTGGCAGAAGCCGTTCTCCATGTAGGAGATCAACGCGTCGCGCATGGAGATGCCGGTGAAGACCTTGCTGGTGTTGATCTGCAGCACGCGGAAGCCGCTGCCGCCCTTGGCGATGTAGTCGTTGACGCAGGACTTGTAGGAGCCGTTGAGCGCCAGGGGCTCGCCGTTCACCTGAATGTCGTGAGCCGAGTACGCATAGCAGAGCCCCTGGTTGCAGAAACACGCCGTGCCGGCGTCGCTGGCGCTGGTCTCCTTCCCGGCGCAGGTGTCCGCGAAGTACTGGGCCCCCGGCGGGAGCACCCCCGCGGCGTTGCCGTAGTTGGCCTGCAAGCCCGCGCCGAGGCAATCGCTGTCCTGCCGGCACACGGGCGCGCAGGGGTTCGGCGCGGTGCCATCCGAGAGGAGGTTGTCGCAGGACGGGGCGGTGTTGTGAATCGAGCGGCCGCAGTCCTGCACGAACTTGAGGCCGGAGACCTGCGCCTGGGAGGAGCAGCCGCGGCTCGCGCTGACGTCGGTGACGAAGTCCAGCAACAGCTGGACCTCGCGGCCGGAAAGAAACTGGATGGTGAGGGTGTTCTCGAACGGAAAGACGTTGAAGATCTGCTCGAGGTTGATCGGACCCGGGTAAATGTTGTCGCGGATGCCGAGGCTGTTGGTGAGGCCGAACTCCGCACCCACCGCGGGCTCGATGCGCATCGACTGAGTGACCAGGTTGCCGAGCTGCGAGTCGCCGCCCGCGCCGAGCTCGGCGTCCTGGGCGGCGCTGGAGCCGGCGACCGCGATGCGGTTGATCTGGTTGGGGGTGTAGGCGAACACGCGCGGGAGCTGCAGGACGGTGTTCTCCTCGATGGTGTAGTTCTCGAGGAGCTCGAGCGTCTGCGGGTCCTCTTGCTGCGCGCACAGGGCCCGCGCGGCCTCCACCGTCGCCTGGTACTGGGAGAACGTGGCCGAGGCGGTGTTGCGGATCGGGCGGGGGTCGAGGCACCAGAGCGAGTCAATCGGGATCTGGTTGAAGGTCTGCGCCACCACCTCGCCGCCGAGCGCGAGCCGCGCCTGGTACTGCTCGGTGGTCATCCCCGCCGGCTGCGTGGCGGGGGGCATGCGGATCACGGTGTCGAACCGGCCCAGGTACTTGGAGAAGGCGCCGCTGTCGACGATCACCGCGCCGCGCTGGACGTTCGGGTCGGGGACCACCTGGAAGCGGTCGCTGCCGTCGGGGTTGCGCTGGTAGGTGGAGAGATCGGTGACGGGCTTCCCGCTCAGGTCGATGCGCTGGACGACCGAGTCGCTGAGCTGGTTCGCGGGCTGGAGGACGATGTGCAGGTGGCCGCCCATGATCACGTCGATGCCCTCGACCGGGGGAATGAAGACGTGCACCTGGCGGTTGGGGTTCAGCAGCGAGAGCTTCACCGTGCCGTCGGGCTGGCGCGCGTTGTCCGCCTCGCTCGCGTCGCGCGGCGGGAGGATGTCCTCGATCATCCAGGGGCTGTCGGCACGCTCGAGGAAGGGCTTGGCGCTCGCGTAGGGGAAGTAGGTGTCGTACCCGGTGAGGAGCCCCTCGTCCTCGGTGAGCCCGAGATGGGAGAGGATCACGATCAGATCCGAGATCGGGGCCAGGAGCCCCACGTAGCTGCGCACGAGCTCGTTGTCCTCGACCGCGGTCGCGCCCAGGCTGTTGCCCCCCTGGGTGATGTTGGCGAGCGAGCTGAGGTTGCCCATCCCGAGCACCGCGATGCGCAGCCCCTCGGCGTTGACGAGGGTGAAGGGCTTGGTGATCGCGCCGAGCTGGGTCTGGGTGGGGTCGTTCGGATCGCCCCAGATGTAGTTCGACACCAGCAGGGGATAGTTGACCCACTTCTTGGCCTGCTCGGCGAAGTTGAGGGCCCCCTTGTCAAACTCGTGGTTGCCCACCACGGCCGCGTCCGGGTGCAACAGCGACATGAAGCGGAACTCCGGCTCGCCGTTGCTCACGTTGAAGAGGGGCGAACCCTCGAAGCAGTCTCCGGAGTCCAGGAGGATCGAGCGGCTGACCTTGGCCTTCTCGCGCAGGTAGATGGACCGAAGCCGGGCCGCGCCGCCGTACGGAAACGCTTCGGGGGACAGCCCAAGGTTGGTGTCGGTGGTGTTCAGGACCTGATCGTAGGGCAGCAGACGGGAGTGGATGTCCGAGGTGTGGAAGATTGTGAGATGGACGTCCTGGCCGGCGAGCACGGGGTTGGTCCCGCCGACGAGCTCACACCCGGCGAGCGCCGCGGTGATCGCCAGGATCGCCAGGCACTTGCCGTAACTGGTCAGGGTTCTGCGCATCGCCGCTGCCGCTGCCGCTGCCATCCAGGACCTCGGTGCTTCCATTGGGTGCTGCCCCACACTCGCGACGAGAGCGACCGACCCGAGAGCGCGGCGCTTTGTAGGCGGCCCCCCCACCCGAGTCAAGGTGCGAGGGCCCGTGCGACGATCCTTCTTTTTGGGGTCAACGCGGGTTGTAGTGGAGCTCGCAAGAGCCCCGGGGAGCGGGAGGCCTGCCCTCAGTGAGGGTTTGCGCTTTGTGAGACCCTTCGGGAAGTTGCTTCGGGCAGGGACGCGACCGGGGCGCGCCGGACGGAGGGCGATCGTCTCGTGGGCGTGCCCGAGTGCGTGCGCGTGCGCGCAGCACCGGTCATTCAACGGGCTACAGCGGTCGGACATGCTGCACGCGACACATCGAGCTTCCGGCGGCTCTCGCCTCGCGAGACGCGATCGAAACGACGCGCACGACCATTCTCACAGGGGCGCGACTTAGCACGCGCACGCGAAACCAGCACGCCCTCGCGCACGGCCTCACCGCCGCCCGACCAGAAGCGCTTCCCGAGGTCCACTGTGATCCGCGTTGACCCTCTTTTTGTACATGGCTGCCCATGGCTGTCGCGAGCTCGCGCTCGTACCATTCGGCCCTGTCTTCGGCCGATCCGCGCGATCCAGCCGACGAGGACTATGGATTCACCCGCTCCAGAACTTGAATTTCGGCATTGCCGCGATCTCCTGACGCGACGGCGCCGCTCCCCTGTCGCCGCGGCGCGGCCCTTCGCGGGCACCTCGCGCGCCGTCAGCGGGCGAAGACGGACCTGCTGGAGCTGTCGCTCGGCAGTGCGGGGGTCAGATCGCGGGTTCAGAGGTTGAAGCCAGCGCTCGTGCCCCGATGAAGGCGCGTTTTCGAGGCCCGATCGTGGGTTGTGGGCTCGTCGCTGGCCGATCACCGCCGATCAAGGCGGCTTTGGGGGGCCAAAACGGGGAATGAGGAGCCCAAAACGTACGCTTTGGGCTCGAGAAGCGGGTGTCTGGGCTCCTTCATGCCCATTGAGGAGCGATGAAAGGGCGTTCTGCGGCCCTTGAAGCCCTTTCCGCGGGCCAGAACCCGCGATCATGGGCGCTCAAAGGACCTTCACGAGCCCAGAAGGGGGGGCAAGGAGGCCAAAGAGCGGAGAGAGCAGCGCCGAAAGGGGCTTCATCGGCCTTGATCGTGCGATCAGCAGCGATGAATCGACGATCACGGGCGATGAATCGACGATCATCAGCGATGAATCGACGATCATCAGCGATGAATCGACGATCATCAGCGATGAATCGAC
>VFSW01010221.1_pt1 | contig 13319 bp, 10 predicted proteins | sample 5358111 | NCBI WGS metagenome assembly VFSW01 (sample SAMN11554181, study PRJNA540505) | mine drainage metagenome | isolation source: sediment from site ElyBrook_90M | place: USA: Ely Copper Mine, Vershire, VT | collected 2017 | reverse complement strand
TTGGGATTCCCGAAGTAAAGGTAGGTGTTGGGAAACAAGAAGGTGGAAATGGCTTTGGTGGGGATATCGCCCGCGTTCTCGGCTGCGCCGATGGGCGTGGTGGTGTCGGTCGGGACCGACGGAAAAAGCAGGTTGCCGAACTCGTTGATGTCGATCAGCACAAACAGGCAGCACTCCCCGTTGTTCTTCAGCGCGTAGTAGTAATAGCCCGAAGGAACCTGCATGGTCCGCTCCTGCTTCAAGCTGCCCAAAAGCATGGTATGCCAGTCGGGCGCCATCACGCTCCAGAACTCGGCTCGCTGAATGGCGTCGGTGATTTGCGTAGGTGCCGGACTGCTGGAGAAAGTCGAGTTCTCGAACAACGGTGATTGCAACGTCGGCAGGATATATGGCTTAACTTCGTAGTGCAAAAACACAGTGCCGTCTGGATTGAGCAAATCGAGGGCGACAGGCACGACCGGTGCGTTGATGTTCGTGGTACCGCCTTTCTGGGGCGGATTCCCCACCATGTTGTAGTACCAGGTATCCCGGTAGTTGCCGTTTTCGTCAAAACCCGGGGTCTTATACGAGCCGTTCCAGTTAGAAAGAGAATCGACTCCTGGAGTCCCGTTGGCGTTGCTGTGCACGCCGGAATTATCATGCGGCGGCATGGCCATAAATCTGGCATGAGCCTTCGAGAGATGGTCGGCTGGAAGCTGATGGGCGTCCTGCGCGAACGCCGCGCTAGCGCCCAACGAAGTCGCGAGGGCCAAAAAAGTAGAAAGCATGAAACGCGTTGGCATGTTGGAGATCTCCTCTCAAAGATACGAGACTGATTTGAACCGGTCCTTTTGACCCGAGAATTCCGTGAAACCCCATCCGCGGAGGAGTATTGGCCCCTCACCACACCGTTGGTGTCAATGTCCAACAACGGGGGGTTGGGGGCGACTTTTACCCAAAGTAGCGCACTACCGAACGGTGGCGCACCTGAGGAACTGTAAACGTGAAATCTCGGTTTTGCGGTGACCAGAGGCAGAACTTGAAGGCCAGCGGATTATGATTCGATCTTGGATTCCAACTTAGCTTTTCCCTACGTCGCGCTCGTTTCCAGCAGCGGATCGGCCTGTTCCCGCGCCAGATCGGCCAACTCCAGCTGAAGATTGCCGGGATTGGTGGAATAAGCCAGCCCTGTATCCATATCGAGGACGCCTTCACGGATGAGTCTCTCGATCTCGCCATCGAAGTGCTGCATGCCGTCCTGGCCGCCGACTCGCATCGCATCCAGCAGGGTCTTGCCGTCGCCTTCGCCTTTTTCCACGTACTCGCGAGTGCGCAGAGTGGACTTCAAGATTTCAAAGGCAGCCACGCGTCCAGTGCCATCCTTACGAGGAATGAGTCTCTGGGAAATGATGTAGCGAAAGCTCTTGGCCAGACGATTTCGAAGAGTGTGCTGTTCGGCCATGGGGAAAGCTCCCACGATTCTCTCGATCGTCTTCGAGGCGTCGATGGTATGCAGCGTAGACAAGACCAGGTGGCCGGTTTCGGCCGCCTCCATGGCGATCTCGATGGTTTCGCGGTCGCGCATCTCTCCCACCAGAATCACTTTCGGGGCCTGGCGCAACGCCGCCCTTAATGCCAGCGCAAAGCTGGGCGTATCGGCGTGCAATTCACGTTGATGAACAATGCAATTTTTGTGCGGGTGCAGGAACTCAATGGGATCTTCGATGGTGAGCACGTGATACGACTGCTCTTTATTGATCTTGTCGATGATCGCAGCCAGGGTAGACGATTTGCCGGAGCCGGTGGGGCCGGTCACCAGCACGATCCCATTGCGCAGTTTCACGATTTTGCCTAACTCGGCGGGCAAGTTCAGCGATTCGAAGTCCGGAACTTTGCCGGGAATTACCCGCATCACCACCGCGCAGGTGCCGCGCTGCATGAAGATGTTTACCCGGAACCGATTGGAACCCGGCAAACTGTAGGACACGTCGCTGGACCCAAGCTTCTTCAAGTTTTCCGCTGCGTCTTCGTTGTTGCCCATCAGGTCAGTGGCAATGCGCCGCGTGTCCGCGCTGGTGAGAGCGCGCGCCGCCCCAGCGGGAACCAGTTTCCCATTGATCTCCACGAGCGGCGGCTTTCCCGGCGAAAAAAAGAGGTCGCTGATCTTCGGCGAAGTTCTCAGCATCGCTGCCAGAAGGTCAGGAGTCGAGATCGGCTCGGAGGCCGGGGCTGCGGCGGCAGCTGCCCGAGCAGCGGGGGAAGGCGTACTCGCTACCGGATTCTTAGGGGAAGACATAGAGCCGGCGCAGTTCCAGCTATTCTCTGCATTCCTGCCACCCCAAAACCCTGTGAGAGAGTACGAAAAACTGAAGCAAATTTACCTCTAATACTATTTGTCCGGCCATGTTGGCGACTGGTCAAAAGTGCTCGGTTTTCGATTGGATGGGCGAAACAGGATTTCACGCGCGATCGTTTTGACACCGCGCACCAGTTCGCGCATTTTGCTCTTGACTTCCCCCGACTTTTACGATAATTCTGTCGGACTTTGAGGCCCCTGAGGGTTTCGTCCCCCCCGAGGGCGAGGGTAGTTTCGCGGGGCCTCTTGTTGTTCTGACGTATTCAAGTCGCTTAGTCGGTGTGAGGGTTCGCTCCGGTAGTCTTCTGGCGTAGCCTGTTCCGACAGCCTCTGTTGTGTTCCGTTCTTCCCTCGGACGCAGCGGTCCATTAGCGAGCATCTCTCCGGGCTTTGAAAGGAGGCATCCCTTGTCGGCGGCATATCTAAAGATTGGTGGGGACCTGACAAAGGACGCACTGCTGTCGTCCGTGGAGGTCACCCAGGAACTGAACAAGCATTGGTGGTGCATCGTTCAATGCCGCCAAACCGAGGACAAGCGCTTTCCCACAGAGGATTGTCTGGGCAAGGATCTGCAAATCTTGATGGACGACGAGGCTGGAACTGAAAACGTCATCTTCGACGGCTTCATTTTGGATGTCGAGTTGACTTACGAAGTGTGGGGAAGCTACAGCGCAAAGCTCACTGCGGTCACGCGCTCCTACAAAATGGACCTCACGCCGCGCAAGGCCTATTACCTGGAAAAGACGCTGAAGGATGTAGCCCAGACGCTGGCCAGCCACGCCGGCTTGCAGTCCTCCGTGAAAGCTCCCTCGAAGAAAGCGCTCAATTACGTGCAGTGGGGCGAATCGGATTTCGACTTCCTGAATCGCCTAGTCGATGACTATGGTTGCTGGTTGCGGCCCGGCGCCCAGGGCATCGAGATTTTCAATTCCTTCCAGAACGGGACCAAGTTGCAATGGCGCGACGAGCGGGGCCTGTTGAAGTTCAAGACCAAAGGCACGCTCGGGCAGCCATCGTACAACGGCGCGCATTATGACCACCACCAGATGAAGAGCGAGAATTACACTCAGGTCTCCGCTGACGCGCAGTTTTACGAAAACACAGTCGGCCCGTTAGTGGACGCGGTGAAGAATCAATCGAAGAAGGTTATGCCGCCGGGGTACGTCGCCAACCGGGCCCGCGTGATGACCCTGGACGATTATCAAACGGTCCTGAAAAAAGAGAGCGCGCGTTCCATCGGTGGCAATATCACCGGCTACGGAGAAAGCCGCAACCAGCAGTTGATCCCCGGGAATACGGTGCAGATCGAAGGCAACCTCGACGCCCACGGAACCTACGGCGTCACCCAGGTAGTGCATCGCTGGACGCCCACCGGATACTTCAACGAGTTCTGGTGTACGCCGTGGAAGGATTACACCAATCCCGATCCTCCGGAACCGAACACGATTCAGGGAGTAGTTCCCGCGCGGGTCGTGGACCACAACGATCCCAAAAAGATGGGACGCATTAAGGTGCATTACTACTGGCAGGAAGACGGCACGGCGCACTGGGCGCGCATGATCACTCCCCACGCTGGGGGAGATCGCGGCTTCATGTTCATGCCCGAAATAGGGGACGAGGTGGTGGTTGGGTTTGAGAACGGCGATCCGGAAAAGGCGGTCGCTTTCGGTTGCGCCTGGAACGGCGTCGACGTGGCGCCGCGGCAGGAGTTTTGGGGCGGCGAACTGGAGTCCAACGACGTGAAGCGCATCGTCACCAAGAGCGGCCATCGTATGCAGTTCGTGGACAAAGAGGGAAAAGAGTCGATTGCCCTGGCCACGCCCACGCAGCTGAAACTTTCGATGATCGAGAATGCGGATGAAACGGGGCGCTCGATGATCACGCTGCATTCGGAAGACGGAGATATTTTTCTCAGTGCACCGAACGGGAGAATTCATTTTGTGAGCAAGTATCTTTCCAAGGAAACGGGCGACAAGGCCCTCGACGAGGACCCCAGCGCGGGGAACGGGAGGAAATCATGAGTGCTTTCGATGGAAAAACGAAGATAGGCCGCAAGGTGGCGGATCCAATAACGGATCACACCCTTCCGAATTCGAGATCGCTGGCATGGAAAGCGATCACTACACCGCTGGCCCTCAAGGGCACGAATGGTACTCATTGCGAATTAGTGCATGGCGACCAATGGAACGAAATGAAGGGCAATCAGACCGAGAACATCGCACGAAACCAGACGCTCAAGGTGATCGGCAAGCACAAGCAGACGCTGGTCGAAAGCTGCTACCAGAACATCATCGGGCCGCAGATTGTGACCAACCAAAATGTTGTAAATGAAACGAGGATGGGCGTTCACACCGAGGTATACGGCATTAACACCAAACGGAACAGCAACGATGGCATCCTCAGTTACGCCGACAACAACCTTAGCGCAAACACCTTCTATTGGGCGACAAACTTACTAAAACTTGAGGCAGACGGTATCAACGTGACCCTCGGCGGGGCTTATGTCACGGGATGGGCCCTGCGAATCCCGCTGGGTTTGATATCCTATGCGGCTTGGGTCGACAACATCAACAGCGAGCTGACGAAGTTGCGGCTGGCCGAGCTCTATGTGGATGTGGTTGGACTGGACAGCCAACTCGCTGCGCTGCACTCGGACGTGACCGCCAGGGTGCATGCTCTGCCCAGCGTGGGACCGACGCCGCCGCTGGCGCCACACTGAGGCCGTCGATCGAATGGGCACAGCGGCGCGGAACGTCTGTGCTATGCGATTCGTCGCTCTGATCCTCATGGGGGAGACGGAACAGTACGGAACGCTGTTGCCGCTTCGAAGGCGATCCATTTCAAACCTCCAGTAAGCGCGAGGAGCACGAGGAAGCGAACTACGCCGGGCTCCGGCGCCTACATCGCGGGTGAGGGCCTGCGAGTGCCGACAGCAGAGGACAGCCGACGGCGGCGAAGGGAGAGCTAGTTGTCGGATCTGCCCTGCAACTCGAGGACGACGATGCATGAAAGACTGCGGCGGCTGACTCCGGCAGCGCGCCAGAGCGACCTCGCGCCATGGCAGCGTGCGGAGAAGCTAACTCGGGTTTTCCTTTATTGGATCCCGGTGCATTCATTTCCGGTGCCTATTCCCCAGCGGCAATGGCTATTGCGTTTTTTTGACCTGCTGGCCGAGATCCTGAAGGAGCGTCACCAGCTCCGCACGGAAGTTTTCCTGCAATATAAGACCGTTGTTCCCTTAAGGATTCCCTTCCTGAAAAACAGCCGGGAGTTCGTTCCGATGATGGGAATGATTCGCAGTCCCGGCGCGGCAATTTCGCCGATTCTGTCGCAACATGATGTCGACGAAATGGTTGAAGGGCGCAAGAAATTCAACTTTGATGAATTCGTATCAGACTATGCCTATTGGTTCGTTCACAAGGATGGCAAGAAACAAAGGGAGCAATTTTGGGGTCACGGAGGGATGATCATGATCTCCCTGAAAGCGGACGCGGCCACCATTCCCCCGGAATTGTCCATTCCGCAGGCTTGGCGGGAGAAGCTTGAGGTTTTCAAGGTGTTCGACGTCGATCGAGCAGTTGCGGACGCATGCTCCCTTAAAGACGGCTTTCTGAAGAAGAGCAAAGAATTATTCGGCGCCGGATTGGAAAACGAAGCGCAGTTTCGGGGCTTATCATTCGTCCTTCCACTGCTCAAGAGCGGTGATTTCTTCGCTCAACCCGCTGAGGAATGCGGAAAGTGGTTCCAGCTATTCGACGTTTATGTCAACGAGAGTCCAGCCGACGGCGGCGTTATTCTGGCCACCGGTCCGGATTTCGAGGACACCCTGATTGAGGTGCTGAAGAAGATGCAAGAAGAAGGGTTGACCTACCCGGAAGGCTGACGTCGATGGCAAGTCCGCAAACCGAGAGCAATAAGAAGGTCGTTGACCTTCATGTGATCCCAACACCCAGCCCGTGGCAGGCCATGCTCCTGTCAGTGTCGGCTTTTCCCGTGCCGATGGAGGACCGGGGAAAGGTGAAGAGCGTAATCCACCAGCTCGCGGTCGCGATGCGAGCGAAGTTGGGCCTGTCCTCTGAGATTTTCGTTCAGGTCGAGCAGAGTGACGATCCTGAGGCCCGGAGCCTTTACAATCGCCACGCTCAGGAGTGGATCCCCGAAATCGGATTGGGCGTTTGGCCTGATCGCGAGCCGCCACATCCCTGGAGCAAAGAGGAGTTCATGAACATCGTCCCAGGCGAAAAGCCTCGCATCCCGATGCACCAGGTCTTCCGCATCACCGCCTCAGAAAGCGCGAAGGCAGCAGCCTGTGACATCATGCTGGGCTTCGGACCGGTGGTCGAAATCTTAACTGCTCTCGACGGGGATAGTTTTCTCCAAAAATGCACTTCCATCCTCCTGCCCCCGATCAAAGATCCGGCCTTTAGCTGCTTCCCGTTCTATATCCCGCTGTTCGAGCGCAAGGCGCTGATCTCCGCGACCTCGGAACAACTGGACGCCTGGTTCTGTGGCGCAGTGGTCTACATCCGGGAAAGTTTCGAGGACAAGGGAATCCTGATCATCTCCAGAGAGCCGCTGACGCCTGTCCTCGAACAGCTTGGCGGCCGATTCGAGCGCGGGCCCGAGCCGCGCTGGGAACTGGAGGAACAGTTGGCGAAGCCGTTGGAGGGAATTTATCCAAACTCTCCAACCAGCGCGAAGTAGGCCGCGCGTTCGAAGTCGACGGTCCGCTAACGGACCGAGGGAAAGATTGGCATCGACAAGCATCAGCGCGCTAGAAGGATTGCATCCGCGACGCGCGCCGCTTCCACGGCTGCCTTCACATCATGCGTGCGCACAATGTGCGCGCCCTTGAGGATCAGCGCGGTCTGGCTGGCCAGGGTTCCGTAGAGACGATCCGAAGCGGGCGCGTCTTTGCCGTCGTTCGCCAGAGTTCTGCCGATGAAGGATTTGCGAGAAGTGCCGGCCAACAACGGAAAGCCCAGGGCCTGTAGATCGCCGAAGTGCGCCAGCAGCGGGTAATTCTCGTCAAAGCTCTTGCCGAAACCGAAACCGGGATCGAGCACGATGCGCTCGTGCCGAACCCCGGAGAGCACGGCTAGTTCGGCCCATTCCTTCAGTTCGCGCTTCACCAGCAGCACGATGTGTCCGGGCGGCGGCAGGGTTCGCCATTCTTCCGGACGTCCGCGCATGTGCATGAGGACGGCGGCACATTTCAACTCAGCCACGGTTTTTGCCATTTGGCGATCCCAGCGGAAGCCGCTGACGTCGTTCACGATCTCAGCACCGGCGGCCACTGCGGCGCGCGCCACGCTGGCTTTGTATGTGTCGATGGAAAGCACGGTCGCGGGATGTTTCTTCTTTAGCTCGGCGATCACCGGGAGCACGCGCTTCAATTCTTCTTCAGCGGAGATCGCAGTTTTCGTACTCGCGGAAGGGGCGGGATCTTTCGTGGCGGGGCTGAGCTGCGCGGCCGCCTGCACCTCGACCCGCGCGCCCGGACGCGTGGATTCGCCACCGATATCGAGGATGTCGGCTCCTTCGTCCAGCAGATTCTGAGCATGTTCGAGCGCTCGGTAGGGGTCAAGATACTGCCCGCCGTCGGAAAAGGAATCGGGCGTCACGTTGACGACGCCCATGATCAGCGTGCGTTTGCCGAGTTCCAGCGAGCGCGAGCCCAGGCTCCATTGGAAGACTGCTCTCATCGCGCTGATTCTAAATGAACGCAATTCTAAGGGAAGTAAATCCGTGCAACCAAAAAAGATGCAACCACAGCGGCTGTGAATTCGCCGGGAAACCTCCGGCGAGGAAACATGCGCCCGTCTTACCTGCGTCGTAGCGCGGCCACACTGCGCCGCTGGGAGCGAACCGCTCCTGGGCCGGTTCCGGTCGGAGGTTTCCGCATCCCGTCCAGGAGTTGCTTCAGGACGAGCGCATTGTTGTGCTCATCGTTCCTCGAAGCAAACAGCAGAGTGAGCTGTTTCCTCTTGTGCGCAAGCAGGTAGAGCTGGCGTAACTCGGCCTCAGCTTCAGGGCGGGCGAGTTCTTTGAGGTATCTCTTGCGAAACATCTGCCAATGATCTGGCTGGGCGTGAAACCATTTTCGCAGTTCGTCAGAAGGCGCCAGATCACGCAGCCATTCGTGGACTGCGGCTCGCTCTTTCGTCAGCCCCCGGGGCCACAAGCGGTCCACCAACACGCGCACGCCATCCGCGCGCTTCGCCGGCTCGTAGACTCGTTTGAGGGCAACCGTCATTATCGCGACTTTCGCGTAACTCTCCGCACTGCGCTCGTGGCTCCGTGCGACTGGCCTTTGCTCTATTATTGTAAAGTGGTTGTGCCCGCCGTGTCTTTGGATGAGGCTGGATTCGGCGATTAGCGGGCGTCAGCGCATGAAGAGTAATTCTGATTCATCTCGTTACAGTATTTTCGTGGCAGCAACCTCGTTGCTCGTATGCGCAATGTTGTGCGCATGTGACGTCGAGCTGCGCAAGTCGGACGCGGAACTTGGACTCAATTCGCAGCAGGCGGCGGGGCGCAAGATTTACGATTCCCATTGTGATCGCTGCCACTTGCCTTACTCCACTCGCGGCAAGAAGGGTCCGGGATTGAAGGGCGTTTTTAAGCAGCCCTATCTTTCATTGAGCGGACTTCCCGCCAATGACGAACGGGTTCAGGACATCATCCGCCTGGGCCGCAAGGAAATGCCGGGCTACAGCCAGACGCTTAGCCAACAGGACATTGAGGCGCTGCTGGCTTACATGCACACGCTGTAGGGTTGCGACACTTTTCGCGTATGGCGCGGGCGAACGGCCGAGCGGCAGTTCCGTGGGATAATCCTCCAGTGAAGAGTACGGAGAAATCGCTGTTCCGGAAACTGCCTGCGGTGGATGAGTTGCTTCGCGCTCCCGCAGTGGCTGGGCTTGCGTGCGGTCATGGATCCGCCGCCGTGGCTGACGCGGTTCGCATTGTGCTTGGCCGATTACGGGAAGAAATCGCCTCGGGTCTGCTCGATGAGCGGGCTTTGGATTTGGCGCTGTCCGGCGTGGGCGACGCGGTGGAGCAGCAACTCCGGCGCGCGCTTGGCTACTCGCTTCGGACGGTGATCAATGCTACGGGCGTAATTCTGCATACGAATCTCGGACGCGCGCCGCTTGGAGAAGCTGCGATCGACCACATCGGCAGGACTTCCACCACTTATTCGAATTTGGAATTTGAGATTGGTACGGGAGAACGCGGCAAGCGCGACGTTAATGTGGAGCCGCTGTTTCGCAAATTGCTTGGCGATGGCGCTATGGGTCTGGGAGTCTCCGCCGAGCTTCGCCCCTTCGACAAGCTCAGGGCAGGCTCCGGCGGGACAGCCGGGGCGGCTGTCTCTACGCATGCCGATGTTTCTACCATCGTCGTGAACAACAATGCGGCCGCGGTGTTGCTGGCGCTGAACACGCTGGCTGAGGGTGGAGAAGTGATCGTATCGCGCGGCGAACTGGTGGAGATTGGTGGCTCGTTCCGCATCCCGGACGTGATGGCGAAGTCGGGAGCGATTCTGCGCGAGGTTGGCACAACGAACCGCACGTGGGTTGTTGACTACGAGCAGGCCATCAACCAGCGCACGCGACTCATCCTGCGGGTGCACCGCTCGAATTTCGAGATTACCGGATTCACAGCACAGGCTTCCACCGCCGAATTGGCGACCCTGGCGCGGAAACATGGGTTGCCACTCATGGAAGATTTGGGGAGCGGCGCGCTGGTCGATCTGCGAACTTTCGGGATCAGCGGCGAGCCCAGCGTGCTTGACAGTCTGAGCGCCGGGGTCGATATCGTCACCTACAGCGGCGACAAACTGCTGGGCGGCCCGCAGGCGGGGCTGCTCAGCGGCCGCGCAGAACTGATCGCGCGCATGCGTGCGAATTCTTTGTTCCGAGCGCTCCGGGTGGACAAGCTCATCTATGGGGCTCTGGAAGCCACTCTTCTCGCTTATGTGAAGCGCGACCACGAGGCCATTCCCACGCTGCGCATGCTGCGGCTCACCCAGCAGGAAATTGGCACACGGGCGGAGGCGCTGGCAGCGAAAACGGTTTCCGCCAAATTAAGAGTTGAGGTCATCGATGGCGAGTCCGTGATAGGCGGCGGCGCAGCGCCGTCTTCGGTGCTGCCTACGCGTCTTGTAGCGTTGAGTTGCACCGATTTGAGCGCTGATGAACTGGCTGCGCGACTTCGCTTATCTGACCCGCCCGTGATTGCGCGCGTTGAGGAAGGTAAGGTGCTGCTCGATTTGCGCACAGTGTTTTTGGAGCAGGATGAATCCATCACAGCCGCGCTCCGTCGAATTGCGGCATGATTCGCAATCGAGTCTTTCAGATCGTCTTAATCATGATCGTCCTATTATGATCGTGGGCACCGGCATCGACATCGCCGAAGTTCCTCGCATCCAGCAGGCGATTGCGCGCTTTGGAGACCGGTTTCTGCAACGGATCTTTACGACCGGGGAAATGCGCTACTGCGATTCCAAGGCAAATCGCATGGAGCGTTACGCAGCGCGCTTTGCCGCGAAGGAAGCAGCGATGAAGGCTCTGGGCACGGGCTGGAATCATGGAGTGCGCTGGCAGGATTGCGAAGTCACGCGTCTGCCGGGCGGGCGACCGACGATTTCTTTTCACGGAAAGGCTGCTGAATTCGCCGCAAAGCTGGGAGTGAAGAATGCCGCGCTTTCTATCTCGCACACCGCCGAACAAGCCATTGCGCAAGTCATTCTGGAGAACTGAAGCTGCCGCCCAGCAGGGATCAGTTCCCGCTGTCAAGCGCGGCCTGACGCGGCCAGTCTGCTAGACTGTCGGCTCAAATCCATGATGTCGGCCACAACTTCGATGGTGACTTTGGCTCCGCAGAAAACTGGAATTGCGGAAAGCAGTCTGCTGGCAGGGCTCGCGCTCACCAGCTTTTCCGCACTGCTGTTGGAACTCGCACTGACGCGGTTGTTTTCGGTAGTGCTCTTTTATCATTTCGCGTTTCTCGCGATTTCGATCGCGCTGCTCGGGCTGGGGGCGGGAGGAGTGTTCGCATACCTGCTCAAGGCCAGGCTCGCGGGAGTGGAAACTCGGGTTCTGGCCGCGCTTTTGTGCATGGCGAACTCTGTGGTCGTGCTCGTGGTCCTGGAGATTGTGCTGCATGTTCCGGTCGCGCTGGAAGTCTCGTGGAAAAACTTTTTGCGCCTGACGGTGCTGTATCTCGCGGCTGCGGTTCCTTTCTTTTTGACTGGCCTGCTTTTTGCCGTGGTATTTGCGCGGGAAACGCATCGCATTCCGCGGCTCTACGGAGCCGATCTCTGCGGGGGCGCGCTGGCTTGTCTGGCTGTGGTACCGCTGCTGAATTTGCTGGGAGGGCCCAACACGATTCTGATTGCCGCTGCCAGCCTGGCAGTGGCCGGTATGGTTTGGGCGGGGACGAAGACTGGGCGCAGAAACGCGGCGCTGCTCGCAATGGCCTTTGTGGCGCTGATCGCGGCCAATCACTCCGGCCGCCTGATCGACGTGGTCTACGCCAAAGGTATGTTTCGCGATCCGGCATGGGTGGAGTTCGCGCGCTGGAATGCGCTCTCGCGTGTGGAAGTCGATCGCCAGGGCCAGGCCAAAGCGATCGTCATCGACGCCGACGCGTCCACTTACATCATGAACGCCGATCTCTCGCACTGGCAGGGGACGGAATGGGAGCACAATCTCATGTCGGCTCCGCCCGCGCTGGCTAATGTTCTGCGGCCGCACGGCGACTTCGCCATCATCGGGCCGGGCGGCGGCGTGGATGTTCTGCGAGCGCTCGCGAATGGCAGTCCCAGCGTGACCGGCATTGAGATCAATCCCATCATCGCCACTACCATTATGCGCGAGCGCTACGCCGATTACGCGCAGCATCTCTACGAGCGCCCGGAAGTGCATATTCAGGTGAACGATGGCCGATCTTTTCTGCGCGCAAGCCCACAGCGTTTTGACGTAGTGCAGATGACGCTGGTGGATACCTGGGCGTCTACGGCGGCGGGAGCGTTTGCGCTCAGTGAAAACAATCTCTATACCGTGGAAGCCTTTCGAGAGTATTTCGAGCACCTCAAACCGAATGGCATGATCGCCATTACCCGCTGGGAGTTCCGTCACCCGCGCGAGGCCCTGCGGGTGGTTTCGGTGGCCATGGAAGCGCTGCACCGGCTGGGCGTGGTCAATCCTGGGCGGAATTTTATCGTCGCGTCGCAGGGATCACTGGATGAGGACGGCATCCCGGTGGTGGTGCTCGCGAAGAAGACACCCTTCACGGCGGGAGAGGAATCCGCCGTGCGGACCCATTTTGACAAATACTACGAACTCGATTCGCTCTATTTGCCGTCGGAACCGGGGCACAATCCTTTTTCTGATTTGATCGCGAGCAACGATCCCTACGTTTTCGCTCAGAGCTATGCCTACAATGTCGCTCCGGTCAGCGACAACACGCCGTTTTTTTTCTTCACGCTCAAGGCCCGCCAGGTTCTGGGAGAAGAAGGCCTGCGAGCGGGTATCGACTGGAAAGTAAATTTGGGTGTGCTGGTTTTACTTCTGGTGCTTTTGATTTCGATGGTTGCGGTGCTTGCGTTCCTGGTTCTGCCGCTGGCGCTGAAGACGGGAGGGTTGCGGCAGTCGCCGGTTCCGCTGCTGTATTTCGTTGCAGTGGGCCTGGGCTACATTCTCGTGGAGATTGCGTTCATTCAGCGTTTCGTGCTCTTTCTGGGACACCCAACCTATGCGCTGACGGTTGTGATTTTTCTGCTGATGTTATCGAGTGGGGCAGGGAGCTTGTTCTCGCGCATCTGGCTGCCCCGGACCGACCAGGCGTGGCTGCCTCTGGCGCTGGTGGTCGCAGCTCTTGCCGCCGATGTGGTTTTTCTTCCCGGCCGTCTGGCCGCGCTGGTCGGCCTGGGGTTTAACTATAGGCTAATGATCAGCGCGGTTCTGCTGGCGCCGCT
>VFSW01010220.1_pt1 | contig 13319 bp, 12 predicted proteins | sample 5358111 | NCBI WGS metagenome assembly VFSW01 (sample SAMN11554181, study PRJNA540505) | mine drainage metagenome | isolation source: sediment from site ElyBrook_90M | place: USA: Ely Copper Mine, Vershire, VT | collected 2017 | reverse complement strand
GTTCGCTTTCATCCCACCCATGAATGGTGTGGGATTTCCCGCTCACGTTGTTAAACTAATCATTCTTGAAGTTTTTGAGATAAACCCTCGTGCATTGCACGTATACGAGTCTATGGGATTTAAGCTGTACGGAATAATCCCGAAGCAGATTCGTTACAAAGGCAGGTACATAGGCGCAGCACGCATGGCAAAGAGCATATAAAAAGAGCCTTCCGAATAAATAAGTGCAGGGGGAGAGATTTGAACTCTCGCACCCGCTAAAGGAACGGGTCCTAAGCCCGTCGCATTTGGCCAAGCTCTGCCACCCCTGCGTGTCTTTTTATCTTTGCCAGTAAAGTATTATATTCGTATATCATCTATAATTATTGGCATTAGGTCATTGCATGATTACGACAAAGTATGTGAGGGATCACCTTGAAGAGATACGCAAGGCCATCAAGGACAGGGGCAGCAAGTTCAAGCTCGATGAGTTACTGGAGTTAGATGAGAAATGGCGTGGTTTGCGCACTGAGATGCAGGAGCTGCAGTCGAAAAGAAACAAGGCAAGCCTTGAGATATCCGAGGCGAAAAAGAAAGGCCAGGAAGTAAAACAGAAGATTGCTGCGCTTGGAGAACTGAAGAACAAGCTCGAGAGCATGCAGTCGGACATACTTTCATATGAATCCAAGATAAATGCGATGATATGGAACGTGCCCAATGTACTTGATAAATCAGTTACCATCGGCATGCCTCCAGAAGCAAACAAAACGCTGAAGACGTGGGGCACCATAAAGAACAGGAAAGGGCCAAACCATGCGGATATACTTACAAAGCTCGGTTTACTGGATGAGCAGCGAGCCGCGAAGGTGGCCGGCTCGCGTTTCTTCTATCTGAGAGGTGAGCTGGTACTGCTTGAGCAGGCAGTAATCAGGTATGCACTCGACAGGATGTACCGGAAAGGCTATACCCTGATATCTCCGCCATATATGATTAGGAAGAAGTACTACAAGGGTGTTGCGCCCTTAGGCATATTTGAAGATGCACTGTACAGGGTTTCTGAAGCAAGCGAAGCTGCAACTATGGAAAATGCCGAACATCTCGATGACGAGCTTTTCATGATAAGCACAGCAGAGCACAGCCTTGCAGCAATGCATGCTGAAGAGACGTTCTCAGGCAGTGATCTGCCTTTGAAGTACGCAGGCTTCAGCCCATCATTCAGGAGGGAGGCTGGTTCGCATGGCAAGGATACAAAAGGCATTTTCAGGGTTCATCAGTTCAATAAGGTGGAGCAGTTCATATATTGCAGAAAAGAGGACGAGCAGAAGTACTTTGATGAACTGCTTGCCAACTCCGAGGAGTTTATGCAGGAGCTTAAAATACCATACAGGCTTGTCCTGTTGTGCAGCGGAGATACAGGCCACCAGATGTGCAAGACTGTAGACTGGGAGGCGTACTTCCCGGGCCAGGGCGATTATAGGGAGCTGGGATCATGCTCTACTGCAGGAGAATGGCAGAGCCTTCGCCTGGACATAAAGTACGATGAGAAAGGCGAAAGGAGATACGCGTACACTCTCAACAGCACGGCCATAAGCGTGCAGAGAACTTTGGCGTGCATTGTGGAGAACTATGTCACAGAGAAGGGTACTGTAGAGGTTCCGGAGGTACTCGTGCCGTACATGAACGGCAAGAAGGAGATAGGAGGAGTTTAGGCCTTGCTCTTTGAGACTCTTCGCGCTTCCTTCAGATAGGGATTCCTGCCCTTGAAAGTGAGGTAAGGCACCGTATTGTTTATGAAGTTTTCTGATATGCCGTATTTTATGGAAATTAGTTTGCCTGTCGCTCCGAATACTGCGGTTTTATAGTCGAAACCGAGCTTTTTAGAAACTCGCCTTACTGCATTCTCTGATTTCCCCTCCAGTTCTACAAACGGCTCGAGAAACGGCCATTCATCAATGGCTATGTCAACGCCATCGAGTTTCCAAAGTTCGCGTTTATTTTCCTGGTAGGTCTTCCACCTGCAGCCGATTCGTGATAGGAAGGCCTTGGCATCAATAAAATAATCATTACTCCGCAAAGCCTAAAATTGATGGAGTGTGATTACTTGCAAGTTTCATTTATTTTTTAGTTTATTTAAATATGTTTCATCTTTTAGCGAAATATATAAATATCTATAGCTACATAAAGTGAAATATGAAAAGGCAGGAATTAGTGTTCAGGGAACTTGCGCGGGGCCACATTCAAGGCAGGAATACATTTACCCAGCTGGAGTTATCAAAGACGCTTGGCATGTCTCTAGGCACCGTAAACAAGGCTGTGAAGAATCTGGAGGAGATAAATGCCGTCAGGATTAGCCGGCGCGCACTGGAAGTATCTGATTTCACTAGGCTTATGATGTATTGGGCAACGCACCGGAACCTTAAGCGTGATGTGGTGTATGAAACGCGTGCAGGAATTTCGGCACGGGAGATGGAGAGGAGTATGCCCCAGGGTACGGCGTTCACTGCTTATACGGCATATATGAGGATTTTCGGTGAAGCGCCTGCAGACTACAGCGAGGTTTATGTATACGCCACGAAGGAAGCAGGAGAGGAGATAAAGGAGCGTTTTCCCGGCAGAGAAGGCTTCAGTAATTTAATAGTGCTTGCTGCAGACGAAAAACTTGAGAAAGACATCGCAAATAAAAAGTTGGAGCGCGGGTCAGTATGTGCGCCGCAGGCATATGTTGACTTGTGGAACATAGATGCATGGTATGCGAAGGATTTTTCAGACGCGCTTGCAAAAAGGCTGGGAATATGAAAGAATTCTGGACGGATGAGGCAACCGACGCAAGCTGGGAAAAACTTCAGGAACTTTCAAAGGAGACTGACTTCGTACTGATAGGTGGATGGGCAGTGTATCTTTATACAAAGCTCCAAAAATCCAAGGACATTGACATGATAGTTGATTTTAATACGCTTCGAGTATTGGAAAGCAGCCATAAGGTGGTTAAGAACGACGGGTTGAAAAAATACGAAATAAGAGGCGAGTTATTCGACATAGATATTTATCTTCCGAAGTACTCCAGGCTGGCGCTCCCGCCGGAGGACATACTCAACAGGTATACGACCAGAGTTGAGGGATTTACTGTACCGACACCCGAAGCTCTTCTTGTGCTAAAATCCGGAGCTGCAGTAGACAGGGGTGAGAGCGAAAAAGGCATGAAAGATGCTATAGACATACTTGGGCTTCTGTTTTACTCTGGAGTGGATGTGAAGGCACTCGGCGCAATTATTTCAGAGTACGAGTTAGGGAAATATCTTAATTTATTGACTAGGATACTGACTGGCTTCAACATGAGGGATATAAGGTACCTGAACCTCGATGAAAACAGCTTTTCAAAGCTGAAGGCAAAATATCTGGAACGGATCAGAGGTTTGCGATAATATTATATACAAAGGATGTGATATATTACTGATGATATGAAGAATGCATACAACGTGCTTCGTGAGGTAAAGCGCCTGAAGAGCATACGCGGTTACGGCACGGAGCTGGTCAGCATATATGTACCTTCAGGATTTTCACTCGATGCGGAGATAGCAAAGCTCAGGGAGGAGCACAGCCAGTCAGGCAATATAAAAAGCAAGAGCACCCGTCAGAACGTGCAGAGCGCCATTGACAAGATAATACAGTACCTGAGGCTTTTCCGTACCACTCCAAAGAATGGCATAGCGGTGTTTGCCGGCAACATATCTGACAATCAGAGCAAGTCGGACATACAGCTTTTCTCCATAGAACCGCCGGAACCCATGGGAGTCAACATATACCGCTGCGATTCAACATTCGTGCTTGAACCACTTGAAGTAATACTGGACAACAAGGACGTATACTGCCTTGTCGTTATGGATGGCCGCGAGGCCACAGTAGCGACTCTCAAGGGCACGCATGTTCAGGTTATCAGAAAATTAAACTCGCTGGCGCATGCAAAGGTGCGAAAGGGGGGGCAGTCCGCCCAGAGGTTTGCCCGCGGACGTGAGGAAAGCATACACGAGTACGCTGTGCGCATAAGCGATGTTGTCAATGAGCTGTTTACAAAGAACGAGTTTAAGATAAAGGGCGTAATTGTGGGGGGGCCGGGACCAGCTAAGGAGGGCTTCATCAAGGGGAACGCGCTTAATTATCAGATAAAGATACTGGGCACTTACGATACGGGCTACACCGATGAATCAGGCCTGGAGGAGATAGTGGAGAAGGCGCAGGACCTGCTTAAGGAACAGGAAGCGGCAAAGGAACACAAGGTCATAGAGCGCTTCATGCAGGAGCGCGTGCGCAACGGGCTTGCCGTATACGGCTACGAGCCTACGCTTAAGGCCCTTGAGGCAAAGAAGGTGGCCACCTTGATACTGGGAAGCGAGCTTGAGCTCCACAGAGTGAAATACAAGTGCAACGCATGCAACAGCGTATTTGAGGCCATCGAGACAGGCAGGATAAGACAGGAAAAACACGCAGATAACGGAAGGCTAGAGATAGTTGAGGCGAAGGACATAGTTGAGGAGCTTGTCGAGCTTGCCGAAGCTACAGGAGCCGAGATAGTCTTCGTATCTGACGAGAGCTCTTACGGAAAGGAGTTCACTATGGGATATACCGGTCTTGGAGCGTTGCTCAGGTATAAGTAGTTACGCCCTAAATGCCATTCTGGCAGCGTGCTGTAGATGTGACATCCTCCCACCGCTAAAGCGTGTGGGCTTCCAATGGTGTCTTTTGATGATAAGGGTTTTGTGCACATCTGCAAAAGACGAAGTCCTGAAAGGATAGGGTTTTCCTACCCATGAGGGAAGATTTTGCGGTAACCCATGTTTTGCCTTATTCGGAGCTTTTCAGTCGAAAAACATGTTGGATGTGAGAGTCCGCTATTTGTGATTTGGGGGGACTGTTTTTAAAGCTTCTTATCCAATTAAGCCTGCACTTTTATTATGGTGAATCAATGAGTGAAAGGAAGTTCAGCTTGTATGACATTGAGCAATTTATAAGAGAGGCTGGAGCCGAGAAGGTTACCGAAGATGCAGTGCTTGACCTTGAACGCGAACTCGAGAAGTTGGCTGACAGCATAGCGAACAGGGCCATGAGATACGCTGAGCATGCAGGCAGAAGAAAGCTTATAAGAAGGTCCGATATACTGCTTACAGGGCCCGAGAGCACTGCAATGCAAAGAAGGCGCACTGTGATAAGAAAAGGGCATATGATGCGCAGCAAGCACATAGCTGTGCAGTACTGATGGTTTGTGAAGTAAACCCTGCAGCATGGGTCAGGCGCAGACGTTTGCTCTGGGAACGGGAGAAAACACCTAACAAGAGTAACCGCTTATCCTTTAACAGGAGAGGATACAAGAGAGGTATGGGCTGTGATTAGCATTAGAGCAGGCCGTATACCTTCAATCCGAAAGCCAGTGCAACAAATGCGACTTCTATAACAGTTAGCCACAGCGTGACATCCGTCTCGGTGGGCTTCTTCTTGAGGTTCATCACAAGATGGCACAGGCTGTATATCTTCTTGCCGTAGGGGGCCTTCATTGTCCCGTCCTTTTGCAGTATTCCAAGATCCCTTACCTTGAACTTCCTGCGCAGGTGCAGGAAGAACTCTATCACCCATGGGAGAAAGATTATGAACCCGAACGCTTCGGCGTTGCCGAGTATCATGGTAACAACAAGGCCCGCGCCTGCGGCATATGTGAAACTATCTCCCGGAATTATCCGCGCCTTGTACCTGTTGTACGGGAAGAATGCAAGAACTGCAGAGAACAGCATTGCCGACAGGAATGCGCCCATATAGGCGCTTGTGGTGGTGCCGAAAAGTATCGAATAAATCATCAGTCCGCCGCTTGCAACAAGAATCATGGCTGGCTGCAGACCATCGAATCCCCCGAGTATATTCACAGCGTTTGGAACGAATACGACTGCAAGAGGTATGAGCAGCAAAGGATACAGTATGCCGAAGTTTACAGCGCCTATGAAAGGCAGTATTATTGTGCTTGTTCCGGCACTTATGGCCATCAAGGGCAGGGCACCAACAAGGGTAAGTATTGGTTTCTGCCACTGTTTAAGACCCTCGCGTATGTCCATCATATCGGTTGACTTTACCTTTTCGGCCTTGACGTTTATGTCATCTATGAAACCGACGAACGTGACAAGCGAGATAGACAGAGCAGCTGCCATGAGTGCGGTTATGTCAAGCACTGGCTTGAATATGAACGTTGTTCCGAATATGTACAGCAGTATGCCGAAGACTATTCCGAATGCCACGCCTATGCCTCCGCTGCTTGCAAGCTTCACTGGTTTTGGCTTGTTTATGTCTTCAGCTATTATCCCGGAACTATATAAGTACTTTACTAAAAATCTCGTGCTGTAGAATGTAGTTATGAAGACGACAACCGCAGGCAGTATTATTGTCTCGAACGTCTGGTACATGCTAGATGATTGAGTGTAAATCATTAAATAGGTATCTGCCTTTTAGCCGTTGTAGGAGCCGGCAGCATAAATTTATAATGCTGAAATGCAATACAAAGTAGGTGTGCTGTTGACATACATTCTACTGTGGTATTTTTATCTGGGTCTAGCAACTCTCTCATTTCTAATACTCGTTGCCATAGACAGCGCGCACCTGTTTTCAAGAAAGGAGGTAAGGCCTTCGGCTTCAAAGGGCAGCTACAATCCAAAAACCCTTGTCATAGTGCCGTGTAAGGGAAAAGATGTAACGCTGCATGAGAACCTCAGGTCGCTCAGTGCCCAAAGGTATGGCAACTATGACATTGTTGCGGTAGTCGACAGCGGACATGATGAAGCACTTGACGCGATAAAAAATATTGGTATAAAACACATCATATCTGATTCAAAATGCAGCAGATGCAGCGGAAAGGTGCGCGCAATCGGCACGGCGGTAGAAAAACTGGGAAACTATGAGGTATACGTCATTGTGGATTCCGACGTACTTGTAGATGAACGCTGGCTGGAGGCACTTATTAGACCGCTAGACGACAAAAACACGGGGCTCTCTACCATGTATCCATACTTCAAACCTATTGGCGGATTCTGGTCGAAAGTGAAGATGATGTGGGGTTTTGTCGGTGACAGTATGCTGGAGCGGGAGAGCTCGCGCTTCGGATGGGGAGGTTCACTTGCCTTCAGAAGAGACCTGATGGATGCAAAATCAATGGACTTCTTCAAGGGCTCCGAATACTCGGTATCTGATGACATATGCCTTACAAAGATAGCCAAGTCAAAAGGGCTCGGCATAGCGTATGTACCTTCGCCAAAGCCCGTAGTAAACTGCAAAGAGAACCTCGGCAGCTTTTATGAATGGGCAAATAGACAGACAACACTTACGCTCCTTGGTTATAGGAAAAACCTTTATGTAGGACTTGTCTATTATTCAATGGAGTCCTTGGTTTTTATATCAGGAATCTTGCTGTCGATATTTATATCGCCGCTGTTCCTGCTGTTTTTCGCCCATTATCTGAGAAATGTGATACTGGGATACAAAAGGTCCGGCGCGCGCTACCTGGAGATACCGTTCATTGTGCTTATGCTTCCTTTCCTTTATGATATCAACCTTATCGCCGCATACGGGACAAAGTCCATAACCTGGCGTGGCAGGAAATACAGAATCAGAGGATAACGTTTACAGGTTGAGTATTTATACTTTTTAGGAGATAAAATAAAAGGCGAGTGTATGACGAATAGCAAAAACAAAGGGGATTTTTTGGTTGTGACTACAAACTACGTTCCTGGAAGCAGGATAACCTCCGTTATCGGACCGGTTTTCGGGATAATAGTGAGAAGCAGAGGCCTAGGAGGCAACATAGTTGCCGGACTTAGGGGGCTTGTAGGAGGGGAGATAGACGAGTATACCGAGATGCTTACAGAAGCCAGGGAACATGCAATACAGAGGATGACGGAGGAGGCGCAGAAGTCCGGCGCAAACGCAGTATTGGATATGAGATTCGACTCTGCAGACATAGGCCAGGTAATGACCGAGGTGGTGGCGTACGGCACCGGAGTTGTGATAGAAAAAGACGCGTCTAAAGCCGACGCTGTTTCGCTAAGGTAAGACGGGCATTGGTGGATGAATGTAAATTACTCCACATTAAAAGGTGGGGCATTCCATGATTGATTTGTATGTCGCACAGCAATGTTGGACAAACCAACTTCATCGGAACGCATGAGTCCATTTACAGGGACTCGCCTATTGGAAATCAGGAAACTTTCTTGGTTAGGAGAAGTTCTCCGCTCCAACAGGGATTTGATGGCAATATTAAGACTTGCCTTTCTATCGGAGTTCACGACAACTCCACATTCCTTGCATCTGAACAGGGCATAGTTTCTACTGTCATGTCCCTTCCCAACAGCACCGCAGTGGGAACAGAACTTGGACGTATGCCACGCATCAACGATATTCAGCGTAATATTCCTGTCAAAGCACCTTTGTTCAAGGTTCTTCTTGAAGGTAAAGAAAGGAATCCTCATAACTTCACGATTGAATCTTTTTCCTTTGGAACTGAAGCGTTTAAGATTCTCAATGGAAATGTCAGCATCATATCGCAGAGCCATTTCAGTAATATCTCGTACAACTTCACCAATACGGTTCTTCACAAAATTATGCTCATTTCGTTTAGTCCTATTAAGTGCCTTTACTGCATATCCACTTCCAGTATCACCATAACGTTGCAGAACGGACTTCCTCTCAAACAACTTTTTGCGCCTTTCCCAAATATCCTTTCCAAAGTAGTCCTGATGCAGAATCTTTCCTTCAGGGGAAAGAACCGAAACCGCAAAGCATTTGCTGTTTACATCGACTCCAAGAACATTCTTCTTCAGAGGCAATTCAAATTCGTTATCGCATGGAGGCAGTGTTTTTGCCGTCGGTGCCTTCTCTGGCGCTTATTCCGTCTTCGATGAACTCGCTTATCGATTTTAGGTTGTCCTTCGACTTGGAGATGCTTATGAAGTTCTTTATGAGCGAACGGTAAAGGTTCCAGTCGTACCTTTTGTCCATCAACACTATGAATGCGCGGTCTGACTCGCTCCTTATTGCACGGCCAGCAGCCTGCGCAGCCCGTATAACCCCCGGAATTATGTATGCGTATTCACTGCCTTTGCCGTTAAACAGCTTGTTCATGTAATTTATCCTTGAACTGAGCTCAAGATTAGGCCTTTCAAGGGGTATACCCACTATTATTATGCCTTTTATTACGTTATTGGCGTAATCTATGCCTTCGCTGAAGCTGCCCCCCATAACTGCAAACAGAAGGCAGTCTGGCCCTTTCTTGAAATCGTTCAGCATCCTCTCCACAGCAACGCTGCGCATCTCTCTCCGCTGTATATGGTCAACGCTTCTGTCCATGTATTTGTAAACCGAGTCCAGCACCTCGAAGCTCGGGAAGAACACTGCCACATTTCCGCGGACCTTTTCCTTTATCAGTTCTATCTTCTTTGCTATCTTGCGGTAGTTGTCAAGAGATCTGTCTGCGTATTTCGTCGAAACTTCAGCATCGACAAGACACAGCTTGTTTGCGGCAGGGAAGGGAGACCTGTAGTTTGCGACATTTGCGCCTTCGACGCCGAACAGCTCGCGGTGCATCTCAAGAGGAAGAAGCGTGCCGCTCATGAATATGTTGGCGTACGCATCCTTTAGCGATTCGAGCGGCTCCTTTGGATAAAGCGAGATTATTGAGAGTTTTACGTCTCTGCCCTTCCTTGAGACTATCCTTGCGCAGGAATCATCCGAGCCGGAGAGAGTGGAAAGGAACCTGGAGATATGTGACAAGGAGGAACGCTTCGCCTCGGTCTTTGAGATGTACTCGAGCCCCGTCTTTTCAAGCTGCTCTACTATGTCATCGATATTCGACGGCATGAATTTTATTAGGTCTTCAGGCTGAAAATACGCTTCTCCTGATGGCGCAGTGCCGAGCATTTTTTCGGCTATGCTTTCGAGCACGAATTCCAGGTACGTTATGTCTAGATTGCTTTCTATTTCGGCTATCTCCTTCATTGCGTTTGCAAGCGAGTAAGTACTTAAGGTAGCGCTGAGGTAAGAGCTTGCCGCATTGAGTATGTTGTGCGCCTCGTCCCATATTATTATGGAGTTCTCAAGCCTTCCGGCTATTCTTTTCATGAATGCCGCCCTGGTGTATGGGTTTAGTATGTGCGAGTAGTCGGCTATTATGAAGTTAGACTCCTTGGCAAGATCTGATGCCGCTTCGTAAGCACATATGCCTTTGTCGGAGCATGAATCGAAGAATTTGTTGTGCCCGAGATATGAATCTGCTTTTACTTCTGCTACTGATTCCTTTAGCTTTGCCTTTGTGTAAAAACCGCACTTTTTTGATTTTACAAGCGAATCGCAGCTCCTATAAAACGACTCGCCTTCTATGAAGTTTACCTTTGAGTTCACGCACAGGTTCCTCTTTCCCACCATATCTATGTAGCTTATGTCCACGCCGAACTTCTCGCGTATTCCAAGCAGCGACTCCACTGCTATCTTGTGCTGTGAGATCTTTGGAGTGAGGAAGAAGACCTTTAGCCCTTTCTCCATGGCAAATGTAAGCGCAGCTGAAATCGACCCGTCGGTCTTCCCTATCCCGGTTGGTGCGTTTATGAGAAGGCTTTTTTTCTGGGACAGTGCAGTGTATATATCCGCCATCATCAGATCCTGATGAGGCCTAGCTTTGTCAAAACGGAACAGGAAGACTGACAGAAGTCACACCCCGTTCTCTTTCATGAATCGCATGTTTATTTTTGCTATCTCGTTTGCCTGCTTCAGCGCGGTGGTTATGTCGCCGCGCATATTCTGGCGCTTTGCGTAGAAAGAGTTGATCTCGTTTAGCGTTTTCGGGTCTGATATGGTAGCGAGATTGTCGACAAAGTATGAAAGCAGGTGCGTGCCGCTGGGATATCTTGACGTAAGGATCTTCCAGTTCTCCTTCGTCCATGGCCATATCAGCTTCTCGCCTATTGGCAGGGACGACACCATTGAAGGTATGACCATGCTCTTGTCGAATCTCACTTCTTTAGATAACGAGAAGGAAAGGGCACGGCGCGCAAGGTCCGGGTCATTGAATCTCCCAAGCGCCTGTAGGAACCGATGTTTCTCGTCAGGTATCTCCTCTGCCAGGTATTTCTCCAGGAAGGTCTTGAAAATCTCACTGCCTCCGTTGAATGCCACCGTGTTGTATACTGCAGTGCGGAGGTTTGAGTCTATGCTGCGGTTTCCATCGATGAACATCTTGAAGAGCTTGTTTGACTTGTGAATGGTTGCCGCATCCCCTGCAAAAGCCGAGCAGGCTATGGCATACGAACGCATTTTTGTAGTTACTGATCCTTCGCTGCTTGAGCGTATCCAGCCAACCTGCTTGAGGACTTCTACGCTGTAGTCGCGCAGTGTTTTCCTTACCTCTTCGCGTAGTACGCTTTTTGATGTGTACAGGATATTGTACAGCCCGTTGAGGTGCATTAGGACGCCCATGTTAAGCGGGTACTTGGCAGCGAAACAGTAGCTGTTTACGAAGTTGAGGTATATTGAGAGGGGATATCTGCAGCTCTTTGTAAAAGCATAGAGGTCGTTTTCTATCCCCCACGCGTCCGCTCCGTTGAGTTCGTTCTCTTTTATCATATTTCCGAGCTCGTCGAGTATCTCCTCGGGATAACGCGTTCTGAAGAAGCCTTTCTGGTTCAGGTTAAGCTTTATAGGCTCTTTTACGTTGAGGACCATGGACTCGGAAGACATGAACAGCTTCTTGCCGGCCTTGTCTTTCGGCGAAGTTGAGTAATGGATAGGTATAGGCCATATCTCTTTTTTAGATACAGATTCCAGGAGCGTGAATCTTTTCTGCGACAGGACTGTCTTGTTGCCGACCTTTTTTACCGTTACATTTGGGTAGCCAGTTTTTGTAATCCAGCTGTTCGCCAGAGCCTTAACATCAGCTCCAGGGCCCTTTCCGCCAACTGCCTTGCTCAGCGCAGTCCAAAGGTCGTCGGCTTCGGCATTGGAGTAGGACTTTTCTCTTAGGTAAATGTTCAGGCCTTTCCTGAATGCATCCTTGCCTACATAGTCCTCAAGCATGTTGAGAACGCTTCCGCCCTTCTGGTAGCTTATCTCGTCGAAAATCTGGTCTATCTCGCTCGGCTTGCTTACCCGGACATGTATAGGATGCGTTGACAAGAGCTGGTCTGCGCTGAACGCCACGTTTACTACGTCACTAAGATACGCCACACCCATGTTCCATTCCGGAAACACGGCGTCCATGGCTTTGTAGCTCATGAATGTTGCAAAGCTCTCATTAAGCCAGAGATCATCCCACCATTTCATGGTTACCAGGTCTCCAAACCACTGATGCGTCAGTTCATGTGCTATGACCTCAGCTATCCTCTGTTTTGTCGATATAGAGGCATTTGAATCTGCAAGAAGGGCGGTTTCCCTGAAGGTTATGGCGCCCCAGTTCTCCATTGCGCCTGCGGCAAAGTCCGGAATAGCTATGAAATCTATCTTTGGAAGGGGATACGGCACGCCAAAATAACCCTCGAAAAACTTTATACACCTCTTGGCGTATCCCAGGGCAAGGGATGCAAGCTTCTTTTTGCCAGGAGTTGTTATTACATTTATCTTGAGCTTACCGAGCCTATCGCTGATAGTGTCATAATTTCCGACACCCAGATAAAGCAGGTACGAAGACATTTTTGGCGTTGTGCCGAATACTACAAGCTTCTTCTGGTCGCGCTTGAGCTCGGTTTTGACCGGCATGTTGGAGATACACTGGAGGTTGTTATCGACTAGAATTGACACGTCGTAGACCGCCTTGAACTCGGGCTCGTCAAAGCACGGAAATGCGTTTCGGGCGTTTGCTGCCTCGAACTGCGTTGTGAGAATCCACTTCTCTTTTCCGTTTTCGGCGTATTTGCTGCGGTACAGACCGTTGAGGCTGTCGGTGCTTTTCCCGGTAAAGGTTAGATTTATCTGAGCACTTCCTGAAACTGCCTTTTGAACGTTAAGTGTCACGGTTTCGTTAGTCGCGTTGGCGCTTTTCTTTGCCGGATATGAATGGCCATTGCATTTTATCGACGCTTCGGATATGTCCAGACCTGCGGAGTTAAGCGTTATTGACCTGCACTTTTTCTTTATTGTAACCTGTATTGTCTCCTTTCCTTTGAAATCAAAGCTCTCCAAATCAGGTTCGAAAAGAAGCTCGTATCTCGAGGGAATCACGTTGCTGCCGAGTGATTCGTGCATATACTCCATAGATAACTTATCATATTTAGTTCGTGACATCCTCCCACCGCTAAAGCGTGTGGGCTTCCTCCGAGTATACTGCGCCT
>VFSW01010219.1_pt1 | contig 13321 bp, 9 predicted proteins | sample 5358111 | NCBI WGS metagenome assembly VFSW01 (sample SAMN11554181, study PRJNA540505) | mine drainage metagenome | isolation source: sediment from site ElyBrook_90M | place: USA: Ely Copper Mine, Vershire, VT | collected 2017 | reverse complement strand
ATCTCCGGCGGCAGCGTCAGCGTGAATCCAATCGACGAACCTTGCTCCACGGCGTTTTCCAGATAAAAGCAGATACCCCGCGCGCTCACGTCGCGAAGCTGCGCAATCTCGTTGTGACCACTATTGGCGGCGTGATCCACCGTAACCGGAACTCGCAGCGGAAATCTCCGCGCGGCGCGCTTCTCCTGCTCGGGTTCGGCCATGAGTCCTCCAAGTGGCATATGAAATGGGCGTGAAACCTATTAAAGAGGATGCCGTGTGCGTAGTCCACGGTCAATACCACCGTTGGGTCAGGGCGTAGCCCATTCTGGGAAGAAGCGGAGCGATGGCTTCAGGCGCCAGGCCTCAGCCAAACTCGGTGTAATCTGGAATCTCAGACCTGACGCCCGAGGGCCGACGACTGACTCCTGCTTTATGATTTTCGTTCTCGACAACTACGACTCTTTCACTTACAACCTGGTCCAGTACCTCGGTGAACTGGGAGCGCAAGTCGAAGTCCGCCGCAACGACCAAATCACGGTCGCCGAAGTCGAGAATCTGCGGCCGGAAAAAATCGTCGTCTCACCCGGCCCTTGTACTCCGCATGAAGCCGGCATCTCCATCGAACTCATTCGCCACTTCGCCGGCAAAGTCCCGGTGCTCGGCGTCTGCCTCGGACATCAGGCCATTGGCGAAGCCTTCGGCGGTCGCGTCGTGCGCGCGCCACATCTCATGCATGGCAAAACCAGTCCCGTCGTCCACGACAACCGCACCCTCTTCCGCGGCCTGCCCATGCCCATGACCGCTACGCGTTACCACTCGCTCATCGTCGAAGAAAAACATCTCCCCGCCGACCTCGAAGTCAGCGCCTGGACCACCGAAAAAGACGGCACCCGCACCATCATGGGCCTGCGCCATCGCCACTACGCCGTCGAAGGCGTCCAGTTCCATCCCGAAAGCGTTCTCACCGACGCCGGCAAAAAGATGGTCGAGAATTTCCTCTCGCTATAGGAACCCATCCGATATCGCGTAGTGTCTTGATTTGTCGCTCGGCGACCTCTGCGGATTTTCTTTGCGTCCTCTGCGGTTAAGGCTTTGGTCTCGCTTCTTTATCAAGCTGCACAGGTAGGCACGTCGTTCTATACTCGTTGGCGTCCACGCACGAAAGGAATCCTGCGCCATGTCAGTAACCCCAGGCCGAGCGGTTCTCCGTTCCTCTCTTTTCCTCATTCTGTCTGTCTTGCTGCTGTCGTGCTTCGCGGGTGCGCAGGCCATTGCACCGCTGCCGCCCGGTTCCTGGCGCTTCATCGTCTCCGGCGACTCGCGCAACTGCGGCGACGTCGTCATGCCAGCGATCGCCGCGCACAGCAAGCAATATCATCCGAAATTTTATTGGCACCTCGGTGACCTGCGCGCGATCTACAAAGTCGACGAAGACATGCTGGCCGCCGCGACTTTGAAACACGAGAAGTTAACGTGCAGCGAGTATCGGCAACGGGCGTGGAACGACTTCATCGACAATCAGATCAAGGCCTTTGACGGCATTCCGTTTTATCTGGGCATTGGAAATCACGAAGTGATACCGCCGAAAAATGGAGACGTTTTCAAGCGCCAGTTCCGCGGATATCTCGACATGCCACAACTTCGTCAGCAGCGCCTCGCGGATGGCGAACCTTCCGCCCCGGAAACTTATTTTCACTGGGTCGAGCGCGGTGTCGATTTTATTTATCTCGACAACTCCAACAACTTTTTTCCGGAAGCGGAGCTTACCTGGTTCTTCCGCCGATTGAGCGACGCCATGTACAGCCCTGACGTAAAGAGCGTAGTGGTGGGCATGCACGAGGCGCTACCTGATAGCATTGCCAACGACCACAGCATGGGCAGCGACCCGCGCGGCGCATCCACCGGCCAAGCGGTCTACAACGCGTTGCTTGCGTTTCAAAAAAAGAAGCCGGTTTATGTCCTGGCCAGCCACTCCCATTTTTATCTGGCCAACATCTTCGATACTGACGCGCTGAAAGCCGGCGGAAAAACGCCCCTGCCGGGATGGATTGCGGGCGCAGGTGGGGCCGAGCGTTATCTACTGCCCGATAGAACGCCGTGGCTGCAGTACGGATACATGCTGGCGACCGTCACAGACCAAGGCACAATTGAGTTCGAGTTCAAGAACGTGGAACAAAAAGATATTCCGGATACGGTGAAGGAGCGCTATCCGCCCGACCTGGTGCAGTGGTGCTGGGAAAATAATTCGAAGTTGAGACCTCCGCATCCGGTGTACTCGGCCCAGAGCTGTCCTCTGCCCACGCCCGATGCGGAGAAGGCAACGGCAAAGGCCGCAGCGACGAAGAAGTAACCAGCCTATTCTCTGGCTCTGGCCTTTTCGACCGCGCGTATCAGCGCCTGCGCCTTGTTCATCGATTCCTGAAACTCGCTCGCGGGATCGGAATCCGCCACAATTCCCGCGCCAGCTTGCAGATAAGCTTTCTTACCTTGCATCAGCATGGTGCGAATCCCGATGCACGAATCCAGATTGCCCGCGAAATCCGCATAGAGAACTGACCCGCCATAAATTCCGCGCCGCGTCGGTTCCAGTTCTTCGATGATCTGCATGGCCCGCACTTTCGGCGCACCGCTCAACGTACCCGCAGGAAAGCACGCGGCGAACGCATCCAGCGCGTCGAGATCCTGACGCAGCGTGCCTTCCAACGCTGACACCAGATGCATCACATGCGAATATCGCTCCACATACATCAGGTCTTTCACCTTCACCGACCCATATTCGCTCACGCGCCCCAGATCGTTGCGCCCCAAATCGACCAGCATCACATGTTCGGCGCGCTCTTTTTCGTCGTTGCGCATCGCCTGTTCCAGTCGCAGGTCTTCCGCTTCGTCACGTCCACGAGGATGCGTCCCCGCAATCGGACGATACTCCAACTTGCTTCCAGTGACGCGTACCAGCATCTCCGGCGACGATCCCAGAATGTGCGTATCGCCCGAACGAATGAAATAAAGATACGGCGACGGATTCACCTGCCGCAGCGCACGGTACAAATCGAACGGCGCCACTCCGGGCGTGAAATCGAGTCGCTGCGAGAGCACCACCTGAAAGATGTCGCCAGCGGCAATGTACTCCTTGCACCGCGCCACACTGCGCAGAAAATCCCTGCGCTGCGTCACCGGCCGCACTTCCAGCTTCCCTGCTTTGCCTTTGTTCGATTTACGCCACACCGCCGGGCTCAACCCACGCGCCAGTTTCCGCTCAATCGCCGCAATGTCCCGAAGCGCTCGAGCGTAGGCACGGCGCGGACTCTCGCTCGACACATCCGCCGCCGCGACAATGTGAATCTGATGCCGCAGGTGATCGAACGCCAGCAGACGATCAAAAAACATCAATTCCGCGTCAGGAAGATGCAGATCGTCTTTCGCGTGATCGCCAATCCGTTCCAACTGGCGTACAACGTCGTACGCAAAATATCCCACTGCACCCGCGGTAAACGGAGGCAGGCCTGGCACGCTCGCCGGACGATGTTCCCGTAACAACTTCTTCACTACCTGAAAAATGTCCTCGTTCGATACATCACACTTGCGCCCACGCTCAATCTTGACTTTGCCCGCATGCCCCTTGACCCGCATGTAAGGCCGCGCACCCAGAAACGTATATCGCCCAATCTGCTCGCCCCGCTCCACCGACTCCAGCAAGAACGCAGGCGATTCTTTGTCAGTAACGGCCAAGAAGGCAGATACCGGCGTCAGCAAGTCCGCGCTCACAGACTTCACCACCGGCACCAGCGTCGCCTCGCGCGCCAGTCGGGCGAAAGTTTTGAAGTCAGGCTGCAGCATGGCTGGTCACTTCTTCAGTTCCTGGTCCCAGTTGGTGACAAGCACCATCGGCCCTCGGCTCTCCGTCATGGAATTCAGCACGAGGAACCGGCCATCGCGCGCCACGTCGTACCCGTCGGTTGGGATCGAGTGGCGAATGCCGGCCGAAAAAAGAATTCGCGGCGCACCCATGTGCACCGAGTCGCCTGACACTTCAATGTCCACCGCAGGCAACTTCTGGAACGCGTCAAGATAGTAGAGTGGCTTGCCATCCCTGCTCCAGACCGGCTGCCAGCCGGCGTCTTTCGAGACCTGGTACTTGGCGCCGGGATGCGGAAAGCGCGTCACATATACCTGGGCGCGCCCCGATTGATTGGATTGGTAGACAATCCAGTCATTGGTCGCCGGTTTGAGCCGTGCGTTGCTGCCGTTGGCCACCGACTCCAGCACGGTAAACTCCTTTCCCTCCGGCGTCAGCGGAAACGCCTTCAACTCGGCTGCTCGCATTGTGCTTGCGGTGTCATTCACGCCACGATTGTCTCTGGGCGTAGCAATGGCTTGCTCATACAGAAGCCATTTGCCGTCGGCGGTTGCGTCGACCGGCATCAGGTCGCGGTCTGACTTGATGAGCGTGCGCTCGGGCTGCGAGCCGTCGGTCGCTACCACATGCAATTGGTCGCGAACTTCCACCCCAAAAACATCGAAGTAGATGGTGCGTCCATCGGCCGACCATACCGGCGTATCCGCGAACTCATCGAGTGCTGAGATCGGCGTGCGCGTGCCACCACTCAGGTCCCAGATCCACATCGGAGAGATGCCCGACTGGCTGATCACGTCCATCGCGATCCGCGAGCCGTCCGGAGAGATTCGCACCGGCCCAAAAACAGTGGGTTCGGAAAGCTGGGTGAGTTCCTTGCCCGCAGCGTCCATCCAGATCATTCGATCCCCGGTTGAACCCGTGCTCAACTGGTAGAGAAGATCTCCCCGGTTGGAAACGGAAAACACTGACATGGAGGTGATTTCTTCCGACTTCACCTTGTCTACGACCCGAACCGGATCGCCGGACACCTTACCCGTGGAAGCGTCAAATTTCCACGCCAGCAACGAACCTGCGCGCACCGCGAGAAGCCTTCCTCCGACGTATTGCGCCCCATAGAATCGTCCCCGCAGCAGGAACTGGTCGGCACCCTCGAGCGAGCCGAGGTGAATCTCGTTGTTGTCTCCAGCCGTTCCATAAGGGGCGCGCAAAAACAGAAAATGTTTTCCATCCGGCAAGAAGTACGGCCAGCGATCCGACAAATAGGCTGCCCCTACCGGAACACTCGTGACCGGCTTCGGAGTTCCTCCGGCCGCCGGAACCTGAAACACGGGCCCTCCGAATGAGGCAGTAAAGACGATCACATCTTTGCTCCCCCACGAGCCCCCTCGGCCTTCCGGCGCATCACAAATGGAACTCGGCGAACCGCCGTTCAGGTCCGTCCGCCACAGCTTGCCTTGCATAAAAAACGCAACCGCTTTCCCATCCGAAGACCAGAAGGGGAAGTACGCGTCGTCGGTGCCCAAAACCGGATTTGCTTCCAGCTTGTCGAGTGGGCGCAGCCACAGAGCGTTCTTGCCATCTTTTTGCGCAATAAACGCCACGTGCGTCCCGTCGGGCGAAAGCGCCGGAGCGCCATCGCGGTAGAGCGTTTCAAACTCCGCTCCTTCCGGCGGAAGAATATTGGTGCGCAAGACCGGCCTTGGTTTGCTGGAGGTGAAAAGCAGCCCGGCCAACGCCAGCGCGAGGATCGCGAGCACCGCAGCCGCCACCTGCCACACGCTGTTGCGTTTCTTCGGAGCGCCAATTGCTGCCGCTCCACTCTGCGAACCCGACTTCGCGATCCACGCCAACTGCAGTTTCACATCGTGAGCAGTCTGAAATCGGTTGTCAGGATTCTTTTCCAGGCAAGTCTGGATCGCATAATCGAGCGCCGGCGGTGACGTTGGCTGAACCGCAGCCACCGGCTCGGGGTCTTTCTCCAGGATCGCGGTCATGACGCTCAGCTGCGTCTTGCCCTCAAACGCGCGGCGAGCGGTGACCATCTCATAAAGCACGCAGCCAATGCTGAAAATGTCGCTGCGCGCGCTGGCCTCCTGTCCTTGCAACACTTCTGGCGCCATGTATTGGAAAGTTCCGACGATCATGCCTTGCTGCGTCAGCGCGGCGGGTGGCGCGGTCAGCATCGAGAGATTCATCGTTGGCGTCGAGGGCGTAAGGTTCCCCTGCGCGCTCGTCGCCTGCAGGCCGCCCAGCAGCGAAGGCTTGGCCAGACCGAAGTCGAGCAACTTCGTTCCGGACGATGTCAACATCACATTGCCGGGCTTCAGGTCGCGATGCACAATGCCGGCACGATGGGCCTTTTCGAGCGCATCGCAAATCTGTATCCCGCACTCGATCGCATGCTTCAGAGGCAGCGGCCCTTTCTGCAGCCGCGACTGCAGGGTCTCGCCCTCCACATACTCCATCACCAGATAGCTGGCGCCATCCTGGCTGCCCACATCGTGCAATGTACAAATATTTGGATGGTTCAGCGACGAAATGCTGCGCGCCTCGCGCTCGAATCGCGTCCTGGCCTCGGGATTCTCGGCCAAGTTCGTGGGCAAGATCTTGATGGCGACCGTGCGATCAAGCCGCGTGTCCCGCGCTCGATACACCTCGCCCATGCCACCCGCCCCGAGCGGCGACTCAATCTCATAAGGTCCTAGTTTTGTGCCGGAGGCCAGAGCCATGAGGAAGGCCATTATAGCCTGCCGTGTCAGGGACTAGAGGCTAGAGACTAGGGGCTAGCAGTCTTTTCTAGTCCCTAACCCCTAGCCTCTAGCCCCTGCTTCTATAACTTTGGTCACCTTGCTGGATCACCGCTGATCACTAGAATCAAAGATATTCCTAGTGTTGTAAGCTGCGCAGTACTCATACCGTGCGCTGATGTTCTGAGGAATTAGCAATCAAATCGGACGGGGCGATGCCTGCAGTCACGAGCATCGCGAACACTATGCGCGTGAAGTTTTGGGGCGTGCGCGGATCGACGCCCACTCCACAGCCCGAGAACATTCGCTACGGGGGCAACACCTCGTGCGTCGAAGTACGCCTCGGCGACCAGCTCTACATCTTCGATTGCGGCACAGGCTTCCGCATGCTGGGACGCGAACTGGAGCAGGAGTTTGGCCAGCGTCCATTTCAGGCGCACGTGTTCGTCTCGCACTTCCACTGGGACCACATCCAGGGTATGCCTTTCTTCCGTCCGCTCTACGACAACGCAGGAAGCCAGTTTATTTTTCACTCTTCAGGTCGCACGCGTCGCCTCGAGCAGGTGATGGCCGAGCAGATGGCCGCTCCTTACTTCCCTGTCGATCTGGCGCACATGAAGGCCAAGCGAAATTTCTACGACATCGAAAATGGATGCCTGCCCATGGCCGATGGCGTCAGTCTGAAGACTGCGTACCTCAACCATCCGCAGGGGTGTCTTGGGTTCAGGCTCGAAACGCCCGATGGCGTTCTGGTCTACGCCACCGACAACGAGCCGGGCGACAAGTTGTTCGACAAGAACGTGCGCAAGCTGGCGGAAGGCGCTGACATTCTGATTTATGACGCGCAATATCTGCCCGAAGAATATGAGGCGCGACGTCGCGGATGGGGTCACAGCCACTGGCGCGAAGCCGTCAATGTGGTCATGGAAAGTGGCGCGAAAGAATTGATTCTCTATCATCACGATCCAGAACACACCGATGCGATCGTCGACAAGGTTGTGGAGCAGGCGCGCAATTACTATCCCAAGGTACGCGCTGCGTCTGAGGGCATGGTGATGGAAGTCAGCCAGACGAAAAGCGCCAGCCGCTAAGCTGTGGTGACGCTTCTGTCAGCATGTAGTGTTCCGCCAGGAACACTGTGGAAAACTACAAAATCTCAAAAGCCAAGTGCTTGAATCTACGACTGCGTCATTTAGCGCGGTCTTGTTTGCCGTGGGATAGCCTGTGGAAGAAGTGTCCACTTTCGAGGTCTTGACATGAAAGTGGCTTTCCCGAAGTGGAGGACGAGCGGGTTGAGGGCTCAGAGTTCAAGACATTCCCTAATTGTTGGCCCAATATGAGAAGGTTGGGCCAGCCTGAAAAGGAGACCTCGCAAAAAACTCAGCTGACCGCCGGGAGGCGCGTCATGTCAGAGGTGGGCGCTTACTTCTTGACAACCGTATCCTTGGCATCGGCTTCAACCGTAACTTCGACGTGTGCACCCGGTTTCAGGGCGACCTTGTCCCCATCTTCATTGGTTAAAGTATTCTCGATGCGCATCTCTCGGTAAAGATGGTCCGCCCCTTCAACCCTGATCTGCGCTTTCTCTGGCTCACCGGGAAACGGGGACTTGATGATCTTCTCAACCGTTCCCGGCAGGATGGCATTGGGTTTCTCAGTCATTCGCCCTCACAAAGCGGGGTTGCCGCTACATTCAGAGTAGCAGGCATTCCAGCTCGGCGACCGGCTTCCCTATTGGCAGTGGTCTTACCTCTTGGCGGGTGAGGAATTCGCGCGGCGATCCACGGGCTAATCTACCGCACGCCCATGCGGTGCATGAGTTCCTGGAATCGCGGATCGGAGCGCAGCACGTCCCATTCGGGGTCCACGTTGACGAACAGGGCCCAGTAGTCGTGGTGGTCGTAGGCTTTTTGCAGCCAGTCGAGAGCGAGGGAGCGGTCTCCCTTCCTATCGGCGACGTAGGCGACTTCGTAGGGGCGTCGAGTGCCAGCCTTGGCTTCTTCCATCATCTTGCGGAGCACGCGCTCGATTTCGTCAGGGTGACCGTTCACGATCGCGCGCAGATACTCTCCCTGCGCTACTTTCGCATCGGCGGCGCGCCAGTCGTCCCAGCGGCGTTCGCAAAGATAACCCGTGCAGAGCATGCTATAGCCAAGTTGGTAGTTGGGGTCGCGTTGGAGAATGCTTTTCGAGACCGAGATTACGCCGTCGAAGTCGCGCTGGAATTTGCGTAGAAGCGCGAGGTCGACGTCCACGATGAGTGCGAGCGGATCGAGGCGGCGGGCGATGGCGAGTTCGGCTTCGGCTTCGGCAAAGCGGCCGTGCGCCATCAGGCCCAGCGCGTAGTACTGATGGGCACTGGCGTAGCTGGGATTTAATTCGAACGCCTTTTTGTATTCGCGCTCGGCGGTGGGCCAGTCGTAGTCGTAGTGACAGGCGACCATGCCCAGAGCGGCGTGTGGTTCGGCGAGTGATGGGTCGAGTTGCAGAGCTTTGAGGGCGGCATCGCGGGCGCGCGGCAAGTAAGCGGCGGGATCTACTTCCTCCACGTCACCAATCGCAATCAGAGAATCGGCCAGGGCGGCCCAAGCCAGGGCATAGTTGGGGTCGCGGGCGATGGCCTGTTGCAACAGGTCCACGCTCTTGAGTTCGGAAGGAAAGTTTCGCTGGTTCCAGAGATAGCGCGCTTCCAAGTACAAAGCGTGGGCTTCGGGATCGTGAGTGGCCGGGGAATCCTGAGGAGCAAGCCTGCGTGCCAGGGCCAGAGCAATGGAGTTGGCGATCTGCGATTCGATCTGCATCCAGTCGCCGGTAGTGCCATCGTAGGTCTGGCTCCAGATGGTGAAGCCGGCGCGGGTGCGGTTGAGTTCCACGGTGACATGGGTGCGGTCGCCGGAGCGCTGCACACTGCCTTCGACCACGGCCTCGACATTCAGGCGCGAGCCGATGTCGCGCAGGTCGTCATGCTTTCCCTTCACGCCATAGGCGGAGCGCCGTCCGGCGACGCGGACGCCATCGATATGAGAGATGGAAGCGGCGACTTCGTCAGTGAGTCCGTCGCTGAAGGCGTCATCGAAAGTTGGGGCGCTGAGATTGTCGAAAGGCAGGATAGCGATGGAAGAAATTGAAGGAGTAGATTTTCGCCCTCTCCCCAGGAAGAGACCTGCAACGCCGAATGCCGCGACCAGGGCAGCGACCAGCCACAGAATTACGTGCGAGCTTCGCTTCGGGCCACGCGGCGTCAATCCGATCTCGTAGCGAGCGGTAAAATCCCGGACATCCGGATGGGGCGGAACCTCTTTTTCAATCTGGGCGGTGGCCAGCGCCGGGTCGGCTGAAGCCGCGGCTTGATCCTTATCTTTAGTTTCCGGATCCTTAGCTACCGGCTCGACGGCCTGACTTTGGATGGGACCGATCCAGCGGTAGCCGCGGCGCTCGATGGTTTCAATAAAGATGGGGTTGTCGGCGGAGTCTCTGAGGGCATCGCGCAGGCGCATGATGGCGCTGCTGATGCCCTGCTCGAAATCCACAAAAACATCGGCCGGCCAGAGGGCTTGGCGGAACTCCTCGCGGGTGATGACGATCCCCGGACGGGTGAGCAGAATCGTCAAGGCACGGAACGGCAGGTCTTGAAGACGCACCTTGACGCCGTTGCGGCGAAGCTCGCCTGCGCGCAGGTCGGCTTCGAACACGCCAAAACGAATGAGTGCCGGAAACACCTCTGGTGAAGCCATATTCGCGATGGCCTGCGGGGGAACTTCAGTCTAGCCCTGGAGGAAGGTGAAGAAACTGGCACTTTCGGGTGGTGCCGAGCCCATTTTGTCAGGTAATAAGATTTTCCAAGTCATTAGAAACAATAATTTTATTCCGCTATCCACCCACTAGCCACTGGCTATTGCCCCACCATTGACCATTCTGCTGTTTCCAGCGAAAGTCGCCGAGGTCGTGGCGAGGATCCCCCTCGTAAGTAGCCACAAACCAAGAAACTCTCAGGAGACACACATCATGAAGTTGGTCCGCAAGCAGTTCTGTGGGATCGCGGGTGCCCCAATCTGTGGGTTGACCCTAACCGTTGCCGCCGCAGCCCAGACCGTCACCTCCATCGATTACCCGGGCGCCGCGGGCACCATTCCCGGCTTCGACCCAACGGGTTCGACGGCGACTGAACCCTGGTGCGTCAACACCGCGGGAGCCATCGTCGGCTATTGGGTTGACACTAGCTCAGTGGTCCACGGATTCCTGCGGCCATAGCGCCGCCCAACCGACAGCAAACAAATCGACAAGCAACAAATATCCCCCAAATGCGGGAGAAAATTCCCGCCGACAAAACTTAAAACGAATCACTCAGGAGACCAACAATGAAATCGAATCGTCGTCAAGAAACGAACTCAGGCATGATCGCGATAGCGATCGCCCTGTTCGCCGCGATCATTATGAGCACCGGAGCCGCGGTTCCGGCGCACGCCCAAACTCCCACACTGCTGTACAACTTCCAGATGTCTCACACTGACGTCTGCCAGCCCGAAGACAACTTCGTACAAGGCCGCGACGGCTATATGTACGGGCTTGGGGAGAATTGCGGGGCCAACGACGGCGGCGGCGTATACAAGATTTCGACGACCGGAGTCGAAAGCGTCGTTTTCAACTTTCCAACGGGTTGGAGCAGATGCTTCTCGGGGCTGACGCTGGGCAGCGACGGAAATTTCTACGGAACCTGCTTCACAACTCCTACCGGCAATGGCAGCATTTTCCAGTTGACGCCCGCCGGAGCGTTTACCGACAAGTATGACTTCACCGGGGTGAACGGCGACACCGAGCCCGTATTCGGGCCGATTCAGGCCTCAGATGGCAACTTCTATGGCACGACTGGATATTACAATTTTTCCTGCGGCAACATTTACAAGCTGACCGCCGCGGGAGTGTACACCAACCTGCACACTTTTACTGGCAGCGACTGCGGACCCGCTTCGAGTTTGTTCCAGGCTAGCGATGGCAATCTTTATGGCACGCTTTACGCCTGCTCAATCAACGTGGCCGGGTCGGGATGCGTGTACAAGATCACCACGGCAGGCGTTTTCAAAGAAATTTACAGCTTCGAAACCTCAGCCGGCGGGTACCATCCCTGCACCGGTGTGATTCAGGGCAAGAATGGAAAGCTGTATGGAGCCACGAACGTGGGAGCGGCGAATGGTATCGGAAGTATCTACTCGCTCACCACCGCCGGAGTCTATGCCGATTTGCACGATTTCAACAATGCGACCGATGCGTCCTGCGTCGACAATATCGGCAGGACGACGGTGAACCTGCTGCAAGTGACCGACGGAAGCTTCTACGGGGTTAACGGGGCTTACGGGCCTAACGGCGACGGCAGCATTTACAAACTGACTTCCGCCAACGTGTTCACGGCATTCCTGTTTCCATCCACCGACGCTGACGGGAACTCGCCCATCTCCACGCTGATTCAGAATACGAACGGGCTGGTGTATGGAACAACCTCCGCGGGCGGCCCCAGTACCTGCTCGCCGCCTTGCCAGGGAGCCTTCTTCAGCGTGAGTACCGGCGATAAGCCATTCGTGAATCTGGAGCCGACGCAGCTGGCGGAAAAAGAAGGTGCGAAGGTGGGCATGTTTGGGCAGGGCTTCACCAGCGCCTCGGTGGTGAAGTTCGGCGGAGTCACTGCGACCGCGAAGACGCTCTCTGGCTCCACGTATCTGACCGCTACCGTGCCCGCGGGGGCGCTCACCGGACCCGTTACCGTGACCACGGGAACGACTACCTTGACCAGCCCACAAACTTTCAAAGTAAAACCGACGCTGGTCAGCTTCACTCCGCCCAGCGGTCCGGTCGGGACTTCCGTCACCATCACCGGCACGGGTCTGACCCAGGCAACGAAGGTGACGTTCAACGGAACTTCGGCGGCGTTCATGGTGAACTCCGACACGCAGATCACGGCGACTGTTCCCACGGGCGCGACCACGGGCAAGATCGCAATCACGACTAAGGGAGGGTCGGTATCGAGCACGACCAGCTTCACGGTTAACTAAGGAAGCGAGTTAAGGGCGCCGGCTTGTCCTCGACTCGCGGCGAATCCGCCCGAGGGAAGGACGAACCGCGCCATTCAGCCGAACCGGCAAGTAGCGAACAGTTTGGGGCGGCAACCGACTCGTCCGCGGGCCCACGGCCGCGAGAGGGCAGGACGAGCCGGTTAAGCCGTGGGTGGCCGCTCCATTACCCATTCACTGCAACTGCTTATTCAATCCAACTGTTCAGTGCTTTTGTTCTCGGCGCTGGTCATGTTCACCGCAGGTCGGTCTCCTGACTGCGGTGCCGGAGCGCGGATGGGGGGATCCTTCCGCGCTACGTTTTCAAGTTTGGAAATTCAGGAGATGCGGATCGAATTCGCCCTGATCTAGCTCACTGAACCATCCCGGCTTCGGTGGAGGAGTGGCCCTTCAGGGCCGCGTTGAGGCGTAATTTCTTGGGGGGCTTCAGGCCCGGTGTTCCGTTTTCCAGGAATCTACGGCGCGCTCGCCGCCACCGCACGGAACACCACGATTTCATCCGATGTCGTCGTCACCGTCGAAACATATGTCGTAGCCGCCGCGGTGAAATTCGTCACGTGCGTCGCCATCCCCGCATTCGCATTGAAATTCTGTGTAGGCACCGCCAGCGCCGCCGACGTTCCCGTCCCTTGCACCGACGAAAAATCATACTCGTACAAGTTGTAGGCCGTGCC
>VFSW01010218.1_pt1 | contig 13321 bp, 15 predicted proteins | sample 5358111 | NCBI WGS metagenome assembly VFSW01 (sample SAMN11554181, study PRJNA540505) | mine drainage metagenome | isolation source: sediment from site ElyBrook_90M | place: USA: Ely Copper Mine, Vershire, VT | collected 2017 | reverse complement strand
GATAAAATGAGATATAACAAACTTGTAAGGGATAAAATACCACAAATTTTGGAGAAAAAAGGCATAAAATCTAAAATACACACTGCCACACATAGATCATACATCAAAAAATTAGATGAAAAGTTGATAGAGGAAGCAAGAGAATTCATAAAGAACAAAAATCCAGAGGAGCTTGCAGATATATTGGAAGTCGTTTATGCCATCGCATCTACGAAACACGTGTCCATACATGCTCTAGAGAAGATGCGTGAAAAGAAAGCTAGAGAAAAAGGGACTTTCAAAAAACACATAATTCTTGAGGGAACATCATGACAAACCTGATAAAATTCCCCACCGATAACAACGTGATAAGAGAAGCAAGAAGAAGGCTACTAAGCGACAGTCCAGCACCGAGACTATATTTTGCCCACCCCCAACCTGTTTATGGGACCGAAGAGGAAAAATTGCAGCTTGCTGCGATAACAAATCACTTCAAAGATTACTCAACAATAAATCCTGCAAAGATAGCGGATCTTAAAATAAGGAGCATGCAATTTTATTTGGACATAGTGAACGAATGCGACACTCTAGTTTTCACAAGATTCCATGGTTTTGTGCTTGGGGGAGTGGGCCTCGAAGCTGAATTCGCCATCAAGTCCGGCAAGAAGGTATACGAATTAAAAGACAACGAGCTTATCGAAGTGAAAAGTGCCCCTAACTACCTATCTTACGAAGACACTGTTGCGCTCTTCAAGAAACTCGGGCTGCGTAAATGAGAAAAGATTATGATGGCCACCACAACTACAATATGTCACATCCTAAATGGAAATAAGATACTGCTAAAAAAAGCCACAAGGGGAATAAGCAAAGGCAAATGGAACGGCGCCGGCGGCAAGATAGACTCTGGTGAAACCCCGGAACAAAGCGCAGTAAGAGAGATATACGAAGAAACCGGATTAAAGATAAAAAATCTGATGTACCATGGCGAACTAAAATTCTTCCTAAATAACAGCAAAGAACTCACGGTTCATAACTATCTATTTTCAACTAAAAATTTCGAAGGCGAAATTATTTCAACCGAAGAAGGGGAGGTAGCATGGTTCGATATAAAGGACATACCTTATCCACAGATGTGGCCCGATGACATATACTGGATGGATCTCATGCTCTCCGGGCAAAAGTTTGACGCTGAATTTTACTTCAACGATGACAATTCAAAGATAGTCACGTATAATATAAACATAAAGGGCTAGTATCCCATGCAAAAAAGCAGGAACACCTCAAGAATAGCAACCGAAAGGATAGAGAGGCTCTTCGCTCTCGCAGAAAAAGCTGCGAAGAGGGGCGACAAGAAGCTGAGTTCTAGGTACATGAAGATCGCGAAGGAGATAAGCAACCACTACAGAATCGGGATGCCCCAGAGGCTCAAAAAGCTCGTATGCAAAAGATGCGGCGAGATTCAGATTCCGGGGCTAAACGCGAAAGTTACAATCGCAAGTTCAAAACATTGCATAATATACAAATGCAAATGCGGGGCAGAGAACAAGATATTCTACAAAAAGCCTATCTCAAATTGAACTTGTCAAGTATGGCATTTGAGAATTCCACTGCACTCCCGGGCCCGTTTGCAGTTATCAGGTTCTTGTAAATCTCAACTTTGTTCTCCGTGACCTTGCATCTCGAAGTGCTTGCAAAATGCGCCACTTCCTGATTGTCCTGCGCAGATATCCTTACTGGTGTGAACTCATTTGCCCTTATGAATATCTTCACGGCGTTTCCCACTGCGCCTATCACCTTTCCGCTCTTTATGAAAGTCTTCGTCAGGTCAATTGCAGGCTTGAAGTCAGGAAGCTTGTACGATTCCACTCCCGGCCCGTCCACAAGTATCAGCGCGTCATAATCCTGCGAATTTATCCTAGCTGCGTTTATGTCCGGCCTGTAAGTTGCCCCATGCAACCCCACGCAGCTAGAAGTGGTGTAGCTTGTGAGTACTGTCTCCACTCCCCATCTCTTCAGAATAAGCAGTATGACCGACAGAGTTTCGTCAGAAAAATTCTTGGGCGGCACCATTATCGCAACTTTCATTGGCTCTCCAGTTTCTGCAGGCGTCTTCTTCTCCTAACCCTGCTATATGCTACTATTATTATGATTACAATTAAAATAACTATAAGGTCTATAGCAGAGACCGGCCTGAGACTGAGGTTTGCCCCGTTTCCTGCATATATGCCTTGGTTGAATAGGAGCGTGACTGTGCCATTCACGTATCCGTAAGGAACGTCCTGCAGCAGAACACTGCCGTTTCTTCCAGTGTAGAATGACTGCGTAGTGCCATTTGCAAATTTAGCATTTATTGAAGCATTCACTGGGAAGCCGAACAGGAGATCCTGCGCATTTACTTCCACATTATAGACCGGGAGCTTCAAGCTCTCGGTTTTTGGTGACTGTGCCCTTATATTATAATCCAGCATGAGCCTTACTCCCTTGTAATACGCCGCTCTAATCGTGTAGTTTTGGTTCGCGTCAAGGAAAGTCTGATTCGAGAAAGTATTATTGCCAATCTCAAACTCCTGGACATGTATCAAGTTCCCATACTGGTCTTGCGCATTTAAGTTCACCAAGTACTGGTTCTTGAAATATGCTATGTAGGATTCATGGCCCAGAACTTCTACGTTTATGGAACTAGAACTCTGTCCCGTGCTCCAGTTGCTAAACAGATACCGTTCTCCGGTGCCATAATATCTCGTTGTATTTTGCACGGACAGTGTGGCGGTGTCTCCTTCTTGATACCACCCGCTACCAGTCACATTGCTGAATTGGGAAGTAGCATTTACATAGTACTCGTTTTTCCATTCCGGATATATGTTCATGGGGCCGTGCAGAGTCACTGTGCCGCTCGCGTTCATGTTTCCGTTGCTCCACCCTTCAAAAACCTCCCTTTGGGTACTGCTTAGATATACCGTCTTGTTTACTACCGCATACGTCGCAACGCTCCCAGATCCGTACCATCCGCTGCCAGAAACGTCGCCATATCCGCCGGATATGTTCAGCAGGTATTCCTGCTGCCACAAAGCGGTCTCATTTATGTTGCTGTTCATGGTCACAAGCGTGCTTTGCAGAGGTCCGCTATAAGATCCGCTCCCCGAACCTTTCCATTCTCCAAAGACGACCCTGGAATTACCAGATATCTGGATCATCGAAGGTGCGTTTATGCCTACAGTGGAGTATGCATTGTACATCTCCGAGCTGTTCAGGTTACCGTACTGCGATGATATCCTCAAAACATACCCCGTGCTCCATAGCTGCGTGTAATCTGTCACCTGCTTTATGCCAGATCCTACCATGAAATAATCTGTCTGATTGTTCACCTCCTTCACTCCGTAAGGATTTTTGATGGCCTCTTCGCTGACCACTCCATATCCTATGTACGAGTAGCCGTTGCTGACATGCAGCCATCTGCCTGACTTGTAGAACGAGAAGTTCTGGAAAGCTACAGGTATGATGTACTGCGAGTTTGTGCTTGTGTTCGCCACCTCACCAAAAGCAACGGGGACGTTCTGCCCGGATCCAGGTACGTTCAATGTCACATGCCCTACAATGTTTCCGTTCACTTCAAAGAACCAGGCATCGCCTTGTGAGAATAGCGAGTAGTTGTTGATTGTTCCGTTTGCCCCTGCAGAATTGTCGCTGCCAAGCGCTCCAAGGAAACCTGCCTGCTGCCCTGGCAGGAAATACTCGTAAAACCACTCGGGGTCGCCAGCATTGATGAAGACCCTGCCGCTGCAGCCTGATATGTCGCAGTACTGTGGATAATACCCTGTCTGGTTCTCGATTACATATCCGACCTGAACGAAAGATCCGTCGCTAAGGTCCTCTCCAACCCAGAAAGCAAGGGATCCAGAAGTAACTCCATTCTGTGGTATTAGGGTCTTTATCATAGCGCTGACTCCGTTGTTGTTGGATGCTGTGAGATCCGCCCTGGTTCCGAACTGGAACCAGTACTGTGCATTAGAAACGCCGGCTATGCATACCAGCATAATCGCAAGGTAGAAGATTGATTTAAATCTTTTCATAATCAAGCCCGATCTCTTCAAGTTTTTTCAGCACGCCCTTTCTCAATTCCGAGTTCATGCTCTTCCAGTCTATCACTGCAATCTCCGGTTCTATCCCAGATGTCTTTTTTGCCTGCTCTATCATATCTAGATTGTCTTGAGCGCTATTATTTATTATTGAATACTTTGGCATTATGTGCGAGAACGCGTATCCGTTTTCAATTGCAAGCCTGGTGAACTTCTCTGGATAATGCGTGCTGCCTATTCCAAGTGCAATCTTTTGGAACTGTGATTTTTTGTCAACTAACCTATTGCAGGCGTTTATCGCTGCAGTGCCGAGGATCTCGGAATACGCCTTGCTTTCCATCGCGCTATCCGGTCCTCCAAACTCCACAAAGCAGCATGGCGTATTAAGGAGAGGGCCGTGGTGCGTAGCTTCGTAGACAACGTTCACCCCATTGCTCAGATTCTTTAGCTCCATGAGTGAATCAAGCATTCCGATGGGCTCTGCCACGGAAAGTTTCTTTGGACTGCCTCCAAGCTCCGCCTTATCCGTCCAGTTGCCAAGCGCGTGAGTCGTGAAAGAAATCACTCCCTTCTCGCTCCTGTGCTTGCTTAAGAAAAATATTGATTGCAGTCCAAGAGTATCAAGATGCTCAGCTTCAAGCAGGCTGCCTTTTACTTTGCATATCGCAACCTCACCAAGCCTTGAAAATTCCCTCCAGCTCTCCAAGTCATCAGAATTATTCTTGAGTATCGCCTCTCCAGCGGATTTTGAAACTGGGTCAAAATCAGTGTAAACTATTCCTATCAAAGTACCACTATAATTGTGCGATATCTCTCTTCAATTCAACCCTCTGCCGTAAGAAGATATTTATTAATATGCTGTCCACTAATAACTACTATCTTAAGGGGTGTCTGAATGTTCGAAATAAAACTAGATAGCGCAGAGTACTGGAGGGACTGCTTGGAGGCAATAGTGAGTCTTGTGGAGGAGGGATCATTCCACATAACAAAAGAGGGAATAGCGCTAAAGGCAATGGACCCTTCAGGAATAAGCATGATATCTTTCTTCATACCGAGCAGCGCATTCTCAAAGTTCACGGTCTCAGAGCCTGTGTCGATCGGTCTCAATCTTTCAAACCTCGCAAAGATAATGCAGAGGACCAGGCCCAACGAGGCGCTTGTAATGAAGGACAGCGACAACAAGCTGAGCCTTGACTTCATAAGCGAGAGCGGGAAGAGGAGATACAAGATTCCACTTATAGAAATAAGGAAGAATGCCGACAAGGAGCCGACCATAGAGTTCGACGTTCATGCAGAAGTGATGGCAGAGCCTATGAAGAACATAATAAAGGACGCGGCTCAGATGTCCTCATACATATCTTTCAAGGCTGCAAAAAACCAGTTCGTCGCAAGCGCATACGGGGACTCCGGGGAACTCGAGGGATCGTATGATGTTGACGGAAAAGTCATAAAGAAGATCGAAGCCTCAAAGAATGCATCCGCTGTATTCAACCTGGAATATCTTGACAACATGGTGCGCGGCTGCCCGATCGGAAACGAAATAGAGCTGTCACTCAAATCAGAGGATCCTCTGAAACTCAGCTACAAGATAAAGGACGCATCGATAACCTACTTCCTTGCCCCATACATGGAAAGCTGAAAATTCACATCTGTGATAGAGCTAAATAATTTTATACTCTACTTATCGTCATGGACTACACATATGTAGCACTTGTAATATTCCTACTGCTCGCAATCTTCGTCCCGCTCAGCATGCTTCTCACCGCAAAAATGCTAGGAGCCCCAAGAAAAACCAACAAAACAAAAACGCTAAACTATGAAAGCGCAGAAGTCCCGATTGGTGCAAACAAGGACATAGTGAATGATTATCTATCGTACTTCCCGCTCTTTCTTGCGTTCGAAATCGTAGGGATAATTGCCATAGTGTGGTCATTCACTTTCTCTAATCTCGCTTCTCAAAACAACTTTTATCTAGTGCTAATACTGGGAGCCTCCACTTTACTATCACTTGTTACTGTCTCTCTTGTAAATCAAAAAATGCAATGAGTTCGATTCTATGCTTGGGCAAATAATAAATTCAATCTCCGGATCGGTTTTGGGCTACGGCCTCTCTCCCGATGCGGCCGCAGTTCTTGCGCTGATAATATTCGGGGTGGCATTGCTGATAGCGATATCGATATTCGACTATGTGTACGGATGGTTCGAGCGCAAGCTGATGGCGAAATCCCAGTACAGGCATGGCCCTACACTTGTTGGAAAATACGGATTTCTGCAGAATCTTGCGGACATAGTAAAGCTTCTTGCAAAGGAGGTCATCATACCGGACAGTGCAAACAAATACCTTTTCATAATCGGCATTCCGGCGATGCTTGCGTTGTTTATATTCTTGATATACCTCATACCGATAACCTCAACGATATACGGGGTCGACATAAGCATAGGTCTGCTCCTGGCCTTTGCGCTTCTTTCATTCTCTCCGATACTAGTTTTTATCACCGGATGGGCCAGCGGCAACAAATTCGCATCTATCAGCGCGCAAAGGTCAGTTATGATGCTCATAAGCTATGAGATACCGTTCCTGCTTGTGATAGTCAGCATAGGAATAGCTGCAAATAGCTACGACTTCGTCAACATAGTAAATGCGCAATCCAGCATACCGTTTGCAATCCTGATGCCGCTGGGCTTCATAATATTCGTAATAGCCCTCCTCGCAGAGCTCGAGCGCCCGCCTTTCGACATAAGGGAAGCGGACTCAGAGCTTATAGCTGGCTGGCTTACGGATGTCAGCGCGCCGTACTATGCGCTGGTCCTTTTTGTAGATTACACAAGGGTGCTCTTTGGCAGTATGCTTCTTGCAGTCCTGTTCCTGAGCGGATGGCTCGGCCCCGCAGTTCTTCCTGCGTATGCGTGGCTTGCAATCAAGGTATTAATAGTTGCAACTGCTCTCATACTAATACGGATCTCAACTGTAAGGATGAGAATAGACAGACTGCTGAGACTGGGGTGGACGTATCTGACGCCTCTTGCTGTTCTCAACCTTGTCTATGTATTTGCCCTTGTAACGGGAGTGATATGAAATGGACCCCACAATCATACTCACAATAGCGTTTGCCGCTGCAGTGATAATCTCTGCATTCTTCGTCTATCTTGAAGATACGATATTCAAATCCGCAATAGCCCTTGCAATAACCTTTACTCTTGTGTCACTTGCTCTGCTTCTGCTCAATCAGACCGTGATCGCTGTCCTTCAACTGCTGATCATAGTTGGGGGAGTCTCAACATATCTGGTTGTCGCAGTCGCATCTGAAACGCGCAAAAGAGCATGGCCCACAGACCTTCGCATATTCGCCCTGCTTGCCATAATCGTTGCAGCAGCATCAATCTATCTGATAGCGCCGTATGTGCCAACAATCAGCACTTCAAATCCCAGCATATACTCCGAATTCCAGCAGACGCTTGGCCAATACGGAGTCGTAGTGTACTTCATAGTGCTGATGATGTTCGTTGCTGCGATAGGCAGCGTGGTTGCAGTGAAGATGGGTCTGAAGAGGTAATGCGATGTTCATACTATACTTGATTGTACTGGCTTTCGCCCTGCTTGCAATGGGAATGGCAGGCGTTGCGTCCAGCAAGCACTTCGTGATAATAATACTCTCCACCGAAATCATAATAGCCGGGAGCATACTCGCTGCAGTGTCGTTCTTCTCTGCAAGCGCGGCGCAGAACGGGTCCTTCGGATTGCTCATAATCAGCTTGTGGGCGATCGCAAGCACCGAAATAATAGTGCTGGTCGCATTCTATGTCAAGATGAAGACTCATGTCATGGATTTCAACGTGACGAAACTGGACAAGTCAAAGGGATGAGATGATCTACGAACTGTCAATAATTCCAATAATTGCTGCTCTTGCGATAATAGCCACGCTGGGAAGAAGCAACAGGGCGATAAAATACATAGCGCTTCTTGGCAGCCTTACCCCGCTGCTCTTTCTTCCAGACATGCTCCAGAGCATCGGCTCTATAACTAGCATGAGCTGGTTTTCGCTTGGCACCTATTCATTCCCTATAACAATCTCATTGCTTCCGATAAACATACTCCTCTTCGGGCTGGTTTCTGTGATTGGTCCGCTGATAATTATATATTCATGGGGATACATGGACAAGCAGAGCGAGGACAAGTCGTTCTACATAGAGATGCTTGCGTTCGAGGCTTCGATGCTCGCATTTGCAATATCTGGAAATTTCATACTGCTATTCATGGCATGGGAGTTCCTCAGCCTCACCAGCTATCTGCTCATCGGCTTCTACGGAAAGCCAGCTTCGATAAGAGGAGCGAGGAAGGCAGTAACTGTGATACTTATAGGGGACATCGCGCTGCTTGCAGGTATAGTGCTTCTGTGGCACTCGTTCTCCACATTCCAGTTCAGTTCCATCATCAGCTCGCTCCAGGGACACGCGCTGAATCTCGAAGCGGAGCTCGGAGTCTTCCTTGTGCTTGTTGCAGTGCTTACGAAATCTGCCCAGTTCCCATTCAGCCAGTGGCTTCCAGACGCTATGGAAGGCCCAACTCCTGTATCCGCATTCCTGCATTCTTCAACTATGGTGAAAGCAGGGGTGTTCCTAACCCTCGTGCTGTTCGGATTATTCAGCGCAGCAGGGATGCTCCCGCTCATATTGATCATAGGAATAGCCAGCGCGCTGCTTGCAGTGTCAAACGCTTTCTATGAGACGCAAATCAAGCGAGTCCTTGCGTATTCGACAATAGAGGAACTATCATTAATGCTAGTTGCAGTTGGGTTGGGGGCATTCGGAGTCGCCCTCTACATATTCATAGTCCAGACATTCTACAAAGCGCTCCTCTTCCTCTATTCCGGAATACTGATAAAGGCGAACTCCACAGAAAACATATACGAGATGCGCAACGCGCGCAGCAACAAAGCCCTGCTCGCCGCAGGAATCGTAGGCGTTCTTTCTCTGGCCGGGTTCATACCATTCAGTGGCTTCTTCTCAAATGTGTCTTTGGAGAGCACGGCTATGTCATCATCGTTGCTGATATACGCAGTATTGCTTGCCATAGATTTCCTTGTGTCAATGATGATAGCAAGGTGGTTCTCTGTGCCTCTGGAGCAGGAGAAGAACAAAAAGATCTCAGGGAAGCTTGAGATGAATTATTCGCTGGTCAGCAAGCCTATGTACATAGCATTCTATATCCTTGCGATACTCACGCTTCTCTCGGCGCTCGCGATACTCTATACTCAGAACATAGCAATAGGAATGTCCGCATTCGGCTACAGCGTAAATTCCTCGATACCCATAACCTCGATCGAGATAGGCGTTGCGATACTTACTGTTGGAATAGGATTCTGGATCGGATATAGGCTCTTTTACAAAAAAACACATGACTCTGCGAATCCGCTCTACTCCCTTCTCTCAAACAACTCGCTGATGAACAAGATCTACTCGTATGCATCGTCCTTCGCCTACGATCTGAGCGTGCTGCTTAGCAACTTCGACATACTTCTAAGCGACATATTCGACGGTCTCGGGGAGAACACGTCATACACAAGCCAGGCAGTCCGGAGAATACAATCAGGACAAGTAAATTTCTATGCAGCAGTCTTCATAGTGGGAGTGCTCCTACTACTGGGATATCTGATATTCTGGGTGAGCTAAATGTTGATAAATCCAAACGATTACGCGCAACTGCTCCAGATAGCGATAACCCTGCTCATCTTTCTTAATGTACTTGCGTTCATTGCAAAGAAAAAGAGCGTGCACCTCACTATAAATGTCATACTGCTCATTGCGCTCTCGTCGCTACTGTACCTGATGTTCGCATCTTCTGTGGTGCAGCAGAGCAGCTACTTCAACATAAACCAATTCTCAGAGCTTCTCGCATTGCTGCTCACTTCCGCGATGATCCTGGTCAACCTGCTTGCTTACAATGACGATTCATACAATGCATTTGGGATGTTCAGCGCTTTCGCCCTAGTTGGAATGTACGCAGTGGCATTCGCAGGAAACCTTGTGATGATACTGGTGGGGGTGGAGTTCATGATGATACCCACAGTATTTGCGATACTTGTGAGCAAGGCAAAGTCGCTCGAAGCAGCTGTAAAGCTATTCGTTCTTGCAGCATTATCCATAGCCATACTCACATTTGGAATAGCGCTATTCTATGGCGGCACCAACACAATATCATTTGTCCAAGCTCCGCTCTCCAAGATAGTCGAAATAGGATTGATCTTCCTCCTCGCAGGACTAGGATTCGAAGCATCGCTCTTCCCTTTCAATCTTTGGGTTCCAGACACATACGAACTCTCCCCCACATACGTTACCGCGATGCTCGGCGGGATAAACAAAAAAGTCGGATTCATAGCGCTTATAGAGATAACTCTCCTCGCATTCTCACAGTATGAAAGCCAGTCGTCGCTTATACTTGCTGTGATAGCGATCCTTACGATGTTCTACGGCAACATAACCGCTCTCGCGCAAAGCAATGTCAAGAGGATGATGGCGTACTCAGCAATCTCACAGTCCGGCTACATACTGATAGGAATAGTCTTCGGGACGCAATATGGGATAAGCGCTTCAATATTCCAGATATTTGCTCACTCGTTCATGTTCATAGGGGCAATGGCGGTGATACTCTACATGGAGAACAAAAACCGAAACAACATAAACGAATATACCGGCCTATACACGGACAACAAGCTTGCGGCAGTCGCCCTGACAGTGTTCTTCATATCCATGATAGGCGTGCCTTTCACTGCGGGATTCATAGGGAAGTTCCTGCTTTTCTCAAGCGCGGTATACGCAGGAGTGGTCGCCCTTGCGCTAATAGGAATTGTAAATAGCATAATATCCGTCTATTATTACCTAAAGGTCATTATGGCAATGTTCGCAAACAAGGAGAACAAATCCTACACGAAAATGAGCAAGAGCATTGCCGCAGTGATAATCATATGCCTTGCGTTCACGCTTGTTGTCGGAATATTTCCAAATGCCCTTATATCAGCTACAAACGCTGCCGCAGCGGCGCTATTAGGAACATGATTCTATGATACCAATACTATTTTTGTTGATACTGGTTCCTATAATCGGCGCACTGCTAGTGCTTGCAATGCCGCGCAGCTTCTCCTCGAACCTAACAAAAATAATTTCAGCAATAGTGCTGGCTCTGATCTGCGCAGCTCTTTACTATTCATCCCTCTACGGGCTTCAGAACCTTTCTTCATCATATGCATATGTAGCGCAGCTCAATGTAGATTTCGGACTTGCAGTAACACAGATAACAATGCTGCTTGCAGCGATGACTGCGGTAGTGTTCTTTGCAGCCTCGTTCGTTGCCGACTATTTCATAGGGCAAAACGAAAAGATGTACCATATAATATTCCTGTTGCTCGAAACCTCCACTCTCGGGGTATTCCTCTCTTCTAACTTCTTCCTCTTCTATTTGTTCTGGGAGATAAGCGAAGTGGCGATGTTCTTCATAATATTCCTCTACGGGGGGATAGACCGGAGATATGCCTCCATAAAGTTCATAATCTACTCTATATTCTCGAGCCTGCTCATACTTATCGCAATAATGCTTCTGTATTTCTACAGCTCCCCGCACACGTTCAGCATATCGGCCCTGGAAACCGGAATCATTTCAATGCCCCTCAACATACAGATACTCACATTCGTATTACTGCTTGTAGGATTCATGGTAAAAGTTCCTGTATTCCCTCTGCATAGTTGGCTTCCAGACGCGCATACCGAGGCGCCTGCAACAGGCAGCATGATACTTGCCGGGGTGCTGCTAAAATTCGGGGGGTACGGGCTTATTCTGACCTTCACTATACTCTCGAATGTTGCTTCAACATATGCCGTGTATCTTGCCGTGATCTTCGCTATATCATCTATTTACGGCGCAATGGTGGCCCTGCGCAAGAACAACCTAAAGAGAATGATCGCCTATACAAGCATAGCGGACATGGGAATAATTTCATTCGCACTAATAGCAATGAACAGTCTTGGAACGATAGGCGGCACATATGCCATGGTGAGCCACGGATTTGCAATATCACTGCTATTCATGCTCGCAGGGATGTTCGACAAGGAGTACGGAACTTTGCAGATAAGCGGAATAAAGGGAGTCTCAAGATGGTCGAGCACAGCCGCATACTTCTTTGTATTCGGAGTATTTGCAGTGATAGGGATACCGCTAACCTCCGGATTCATAGCAGACGTAGTCCTCTTTCTTGGAGCGACAGCGACATTCGGCATATTCGGCATAGTGCCGGCGATCTCGATAATAATAGTGGGTGCATATCTATTCTGGGTGATCGAAAGGTCGATATTCAGTGAGCCCGACGGCAAAGGCACTCTAAACAGCTACATGGGCAGATCCGTAGTGCTATCGTCATTGATTTTGGCAGTGGCAACAATAATATTCGGAGTAGTTCCGTTTCTGTTTTTCAATCTTTAAGCTATACTGAAAAGATAAGGCGCCCTGGCCGGGATTTGAACCCGGGTCGCAAGCGTGACAGGCTTGTATGCTGACCACTACACTACCAGAGCAGTAACTAAATATTGGTCAAAAACGTTTATAAGTCCTAATTAATTGTCGAGTTATTGTTCCCTGAGGCTCTTGTAAAGAAGAAAGTAATCGCCGCCATTAAAACCAATCTTGCCCTCAAAAATCCTCCTTGAAGCAACGTTGTCCCTCCTTACTCCAACTATCACCGAATTCACTCCGGCGTCCTTGAATCCGCCCAAACACCTCTCCACCAGCTCTCTGCCTATCCCATTATTCCTAAACTCCTTATCCACAACCAGCCTTCCCATGTATCCATGGAATAAACCTACTCCATCATCAAACCCGCTTACAAAACCCACTACCCTCTCACCCACCTTGGCAACCAAGTAATATCTTCCAAAATATTCCACTGCAGCCGCAAATTTATCGCGCGTGAAATTCTCAGGGTCCACGCCAAGCTCATTAACAAGAAGCTCCTTGACTTGCCTAAAGTCCTCCACTGTCGCATTACTTATTGTAAATTCGATCTTATGCTTCAATTTCACCAGCCAAAAATAATTTCCCGCTGGGGAGAGTCGAACTCCCAACCTGCCGCTATCTAACAAGCAAGCCGTTAGCCTTACAAAACTACAGGCGGCCGCTCTACCATTGAGCTACAGAGGGTTGATTGTAATCATGATCCAAATCCGAATATTTGCAACAATGCAGGGCAAAATCCCCGAAAAAGGACTTACGTTAATATAC
>VFSW01010217.1_pt1 | contig 13322 bp, 13 predicted proteins | sample 5358111 | NCBI WGS metagenome assembly VFSW01 (sample SAMN11554181, study PRJNA540505) | mine drainage metagenome | isolation source: sediment from site ElyBrook_90M | place: USA: Ely Copper Mine, Vershire, VT | collected 2017 | reverse complement strand
TCGTCATCGCGGGCGGCACCCGACGGGTCAAGATAGCAACCGCAATTATCATGGGCGGGCGGGCTACTATCACCCGTCGGGAACGTGTCGGACATGGGGATCGTTCCGGCGTCCATATTGCTGATGCAGCGCCCACAGGATGCGGACCCCGCTATCCAAACTTTTCCACCAACGCCGTTTCTCCCCCATGCGTCGGTATTCCCGTGCCAATAGCCACTATCGACTTCATAGGTCCCAATGCCGTCGGCGCGGTCGCCCATCATGCCATCCAGGCGCAGGTCGGCGGCATCTCCGACGGCGCTGGCATCACCGCCGCCGTCAAGACTATTCAAGATCGCGGTGGCAAGCTGGTTGCGCGTCGTCTGGGTGATGCTGATGGCGCTCACATTCGCAGCCTGAGAGAACGTGTCAAGTATGGCGGCGTTTGTGAGATTGAACGCGCTCACGTCCACCCCCACGCGCTCCATACCCTCTATCACGCCGAGCACATAAGCAGCGATGCGGGCAGTTTCAAGGTCATCGCGCAGCGTGGCATCCTGCTCAGGGATGTCCGCCAGCAGCAGCGCCGCGATGCTGGCGCGGTCCGCGTCGCGCTGGGCATCGCGCGTCTTTTTACGCTTGCTGTAGCTGCGGCCCACGAAGGTTTCAACGATGGTGCTGGCAGTCTGGTCGCTGACCGTCAGACGGTCGAAATAGGCCGCCACATGCGCGGCCAGTGCCTTGCGCTGCTGCTGATGCTGGCTAGACGCCTGCCACGCAGGTGCTGTCGTTGCCTCGGCGCGTACCAACGCCTCGGCGATGCGCTCACCAAGAACGCGACGTTCTTGCGGTGTCAGCGTGTTTTTCTTGCTGGTGGCCTTCGGTGCGCTGGCCGCTGGCGGTTCAGTTGGCGTCGTGGTCGCATCCTCGGCGGGCGCTGCAACGGGCGCGGGCGCGGCGTCGTCGGGCTGATCCAGCGCGGCCACCGGATCGGGATTGGGTGGGGGAGCCACCGCCGGGCTACCCGTCACCGCAATGCTCGCCTCGTCCTGCGTGATCCAGCCCTCATCACGCAACCGTGCCGCGTTGGCGATTTCGACCGCCTGCGCATTGGCATCGGCCAAACGGTCGCTGGCGCGCAAGGTGTCAAAGGTCAGCACGGCATGGGCGGTGAAACCTTGCAAACGCAACGCGGCGGTGAGCAAACTGTTCGCCAATGATGCCACACTGGCCTGAATCGCCGCGACGCCCCGCGCGAAGAGTTCGAGTTGAATCGAGCCGTGGCTCTCAGTGGTGCCCTCATTCGACCCCATGAAGACGGGAAGCATTTTGAGCGCGCGAAATTTCTTGCGCTCGACGGCGCGAATGAGGTTGTCAATCTGCATCGTCGTGCCCGCCGCGTTGACACTTGAAACCTTCACCGAGTCCAGATGCACGAAGGTATCATCCGGCCCCACATCGTTGTAACTATTGACGACATCATTGATGTATTGCGTGATGAAGGTGATCGTCTCGGCCATGTTGGCGCGCACGGCGGGCGGCATCATCTTCTGCACCATCTCTTGCACGATGGTGACATCGATGCGCCCCCAGGCGTTGACGTGCGCCCAGCGCCGGAGGTCTTGCAGCAACTGGTTGTCGAAGACGATCACCTGAAAGATACTGGCGAACGGCATGCGGCCATAGGGGTCATCGACCATCGGCATGAATGGGACGTAGCCGAAGGTGGTGGTGTTGAGCATCCGAAAGCCCGCCGCGCCCATGCTGGCCGTGTAGAGATTCGGGATGTTGAGCGCCTGGCCGAGGTCCACCATGCCGTTGGCCAGCATCGGTTGCCACTGAAACACCACCAAACCCTGCGCGGCGTCGCGCTGGAAATAGATACTCCACGGCGTGACCGCGCTGATGTCGATGACACCTTTGAGGTCGTCGGTCGGAATCGTCTCGCCCGCGCAGGCCCCTTCGAGCAAAATGCTCATGACCCACATGTAGAGCAGGTTACGAAAGCCGCCCCACTGCGCGTTGATGCGGGTGAGCAGCGCGTTGAGCGCATCTTTGGCAGCGGGGTCTTCGTCATCCGTCGGCGTGCGGGCATCGGTCTTCCAACTGCCCACCGTCAGTAGCAAGAAGTTCCACCAAGCCAAGCTCACATCAGGGTCGGCATCACTGAGTAGGTCGATCACCTGCTGGGGACTCAGCACCGAGATGTTGAGGCTCGACAAATCGACGTTTTGATATTGACGACGCGGCAGGAAGGCATACGGGAAGCTGCCGAGGATATTCGCGTTGGTGGGGAGCGTCTGACGGTTGCGCGCCGCCTGAGCGACCTTGACCTGCGGCAGGCTGGCGGTGGACGGCGCACCCACTTTCGCTTTTTTGCGCGTCGCGCGCCGTTGCGGTGGCTTGTCTACTGGCGCTTCCGTTGTCATCACGACCGTCCTTTAGCATGTCCAGCGAGAAATCGCGGCGCAATCGGCGCTAGATTAACATCATCACTATCAGGGATCAAGGCGATACTCGCATAGCCTGCCACGTCTACTTGGTCATCTTTCTTGCCATTCGGAAATAGCAAGAGTTCCGTTTCAAAATCGTCCAGCCAGGAGGCATTCGCTTTGTGATAGTTCATGCCAACTTCATACCGCGCCGAGGCCACCAGCGCGCGTGAAACCTTGTCACGATCAGCCTTGAGCTTGCGAATTGGGTAGCCCGCGCCAACCATCCGCTGGATAAGTGCCAACTGATATTGCACGCTTTCAATGCCAAGGAACGCCAGCGGAAAGCGGGCGAAGACGCTTTCAATCATCTCATCATGTTCGGCGGCGCTGACTTGAGCACGAATGATGTCAATCAGTAATAGTTCCGTATCCGGTGTTACCGCATAGATCCCAATAACGGTATAATCGGCTGACTCCTTCTCACTTGCGGCGAGATCCATCGTGCCGAAATACCAGCATTCCGACACAGGCACATGTTTATCTGAACCGAGTTTGAAGATTTGCCCGTCGGCTTCATAGGTCCAATACTTGAACCAATGACGTTTGAACTTTTCACCTGCTTCGGGCGCTGGACGTTGCTGAAAAAGCGCCGCAAACCAATAAGAGCCAAGAGCCTTCTTGCGCTTTTGCAGCGCGTCCACATCATACCGCTCAGGCCAAAGAGCCTCGCCCACGTGCCGCTCGAACACGTCGCCGCCATCGAGGTCAAGATGCTCGTCTTGTTCCGCGAGCGCGGGCAAAGTTACATGCTCCCAGTGTTCACCACCGTCCGCTTCGAGCGCCAGGAGCCTGCCCGTCAAGTCATCTTCGTTCCAGCGAGTTTGGATAACCAGATAACTCGCATTCGGTTCACCGCGTGGGTAAAAGGTCGAAATCCACCAATCCCACATCTTCTCACGCATCGTGACCGAACGCGCCTCTTCGGCGTTCTTGGTGGGATCATCCACGATCAGGATGTCGCCACCCTTGCCCGTTACCGGACCTCCAACGCCAGCGGTCATCATCGCGCCATCATTGCCAGTCAGTTCCCACCAATCGGCAGCGCTACTGGCATGGGAGAGTCGTGCGCCGAAGATGGGCATGCCCCAGAGATCAACAATGTCACGCGCCTTGCGTCCCCAGCTGGCAGCGAACGTCGCCTCATAGCTCGATAAAATCACCCGCTTATGCAGCCGTGCCACGCACCAGGCTGGGAAATATTTCGAACAGATTTCCGATTTACCGTGCCGAGGAGGCATGTTGATCAGCAAGTGCTTGATTTGTCCCGTTGCTAAATCAAAAAGTTTTTGATCCAGTAACGCGATATGGGCAGGCATCTTGAAACGACGGTTACTGGCGAGGTGGGCCAGTCCCGCTGGCGTCGCTTGGGCTGCTGCTCTTTCCCACTCTTCGTAAGAGGGTCCGCGCGAGGGCGGCGGATTCGGCGTCGGGGAGGTTTTCGAGTTGAATGGGACCACCATCGATGCCGCTCACTTCTAAACGACTCTTACTGAATCGCTCAGGATAAATGTGTTCTAACTTCCAAGCGGCCGGATGCCAGTCACCGGTCTGAATCGCGCGTTCAATCACCCCGAGCCAGGTCAGCACCTGCCCCGCTTTTGCGCGATTCACCTCATCTTGAAAGTCTTCAAATTCAACGCACCAGCGCCGAAAAGAATCATCTGAAACACGCGCCGCCATACATGCCTCTTCAATCGTGCCCCCGATCGATAATGCCGTCAGTATGGTTTGCCGCGTCTTTTTAGTCAACTTCACCACTTTCGAAGCGCGCATGGTCGTATCTTTCTAGCAGCACATCAGTGCCGTTCAGATAGACGGGACACGGCACTTCGCTGCTATAGTAGGTCAGCATGACCCGAATGACTCGCGCCATGCTCCCAGGCACCGGAATCTCCTGCGCGCACATCAGCGCGCAGGGCAAATGGAAGATATGGGCCGCTTGCGCCGGAAATGCCGCATCAAGGTCGGGCGTCACCGTGAAGAGCATGCTCACCACTGCGTCGCGTTGCACTCGGTTCTTTTCTAAGAGCGCCTTGACCAGTTCGCGCGTCGCGCTCAACATCGTCTGCGCCGTATTCTCGGTAACGCAGGTCGCGCCGCGCACGGCATACAAGCGTGGCCCGTAAATCTTGAAACCGTTCATTTCACCGCAACCCATCCCGCGAAATTCATCCAGCGCCAGAAGCAATCCACATGCGTGAAACCAGCGCTGTGTAGCAACTCTTCGTTCCACTTAGCCGTCACGGGCACGAGCACGCCTTCCAGACTGAGCCGCTTACGTAAAATCTCATCGGCACTGTAGCCGTTGGCGCTTTTCAGACCATAGTAAAGGTCGGTCATCGTCTGATTCAGACCAGCCGACGCGCCAAGGGCCTTTTCAACGAAGATGAACGCGCCACCGGGCAGCAGATGATCATAAATGTTCTGCATGATACGCTGGCGATACTCGATGGGAGTGAACTGAATCGTCAACACCGATAGAATCACGCTCGGCGCAACCTCTGGAAATGCGTGCCGCAGATCCAGGTCTTCAATCACGCAGTTGCCAGTGATGATACGCTCATGAAAGCGTTCAAGCGCCGCGCCCAGCATCGGTTGCGAGACTTCAACGCCATGATAGCGCACGTCATCGCCCAAACTCTGCATAATCGGCGCGAGCGCATCTCCCCGCGAACAGCCCAAATCTAAGACGACCGACGCCTTTTGGGCAAAATGCACGGCGAGGTCGGTAACGGTCTGCCGCATCACGTCATACTGCGGAATGCTGCGTTCCAGCATATCGGTGAAAACTTCGGTGACACCACCATCAAAGGCCCAGCGCTGCGTCGTCGGCACATGGCCGAGACTGCTGCTCGATTTCACGCTCATACTTCAGTCTCTCCAAGAGATCTCGGTAAATGGCCACAATCGCTCTCGACGAGCGCGTGTTCACCGCACTCTGTAAGAGCGTATCGTGAAATTCACGCAGACCACTATTGATCTGCAAGTTACTGTTGGTCCGATAGAACGCGCCTGCCCGCCAGAACTCTGTAAACGCATACACCGCTAACGCTTTCTGCTTGCCATGATGCATGTCGGCATACGACAGACCCAGCAGCCAATCACCAAGTTCTTGATCGAAGTAGGGATCGGTTACTGCCAAACCCACGCTGGTGATGACCTTGTTGACACTTCCTTCGGAGTTGGTCGGGTTGCGCCAGTTGTGCAGGCGATACGCGCGGTGGCCAGCGTTCCCATCCTCATGATAGGCTATCGCTGCCTCGCGGCTATCGCCCCAGAGATCACCTGCCGCCATACCCATCAACACCTGCGAAAAGCCGTCAGCGACTACCGCCGTGCTCAAATACAAAAACGGGTGGCTGCATTGCACATGGGTCTTGGTGGGCACGCCGATAATTTTCAAGACCCGCTTGACATCAAGAATAAGTTGTTCTTGATTGCGTGGCACGTTGACCACGATGTGCGGGACGTGATGCGCAACGGTCATGCGCCGCGCGACAGCCACATCACGACTATCCTGCTCACCGAGCCGAAAACTGTAACACGTTGGCCGCGCCCCCAGCGCCAGTGAAGCCGCAAGAATCGTCGCGCTATCCACACCGCCACTCAGGAAGATGGGCCGCTCACACCAAGGAGCCATGATGCGTAGGAAGTGCGCGCGAAACTGCGCGGCCAATGCCACTTGGCGCTGGGTTACTGGCATCGTTGTAAAATCCCGTCTCGCACTGCTGCAGCGACATGGCCCATCATCACCGGCGGCACCGCGCGCCCGATTCGCTCCCACTGTTGCTCATAACTGCCGCATAGCACAAAATCATCGGGGAAACCGCCGAGGCGCTTCAATTCCGCGATGGTGAACTTGCGCTTCTCGGTCGGATGCGTCACGCTCGCGGTGCCTGTGTGGCCGCCGGAGGCAGTGATGGTTTGCACCGGGCCATCGATGTAGGCCCGCTCCAATTGGAAATACCGGCCGCTCTTTTCGCCCGGCCCAATTTTTTCCCATTCCTCACCAATGGCGTAACCGTCAAGGCTCGGACCGTCTTCAATCATGACACGCTGCTGCCGCATCTTGAAATGATGCGCCGCCGCGCCGCCACTGACGGTGATCGTCGGCGCTGGCCGATCCGTGATATCACCCAGATGATGCCAGCCGCCGTTGTCATATTCCACGCCGACGGGCACTAAGGCTTCGCAATAGGTGCCGCCCGAAAAATAGGCCGTCGGCGAGATCCGCGCCCCACTTTGGACGATGGTCGGGTTGGGCAGGTTCGCTGACTTCCAATTCTCCCCCGCGCCACCATGCTTAACCGCGACAATCCAAGGGATCGCCTCGCGAACGGTATAATGATAGGGGAGCGGCTTTGGGTGCGTCGGCGCGCAATGATATCGCTCAAAAAGATCTCGACGGACACCGACGAAGATAAGACGCTTGCGCTGTTGCGGTACGCCGAGCCATTGCGCATCCAAGAGCTTCGCGACGACTTCATACCCCGCCTCTGTCAAGCCCTGTAAACTCTCGAAGAAATAGCCCTTCGCGGTACCTTTGATGAGGCCAGAGCCGTTCTCAGCGACAAAGGTCTTCGGTTGCAGCCCGCGCAGCAGCCGCGCATACTCGAAGAACAGATCATCCGTGCGCTGCATTGTACCAGAATACGCCTTCGCCGCACCCCAGCCCTTTTCGCGTGACCCTGCCATGCTGAATGACGAACATGGCGGCGACCCATCGAACAAATCAATGTCGCCCACACCCAGGCCCGTTGCTGCAAGAATGTCGGCGGCTTGCACCACGCGAATGTCGCGTTCATCGAGGAACGTGTCGGGATGATTCGCGCGATAGGTCTCACGCGCAGCGGGAATGAATTCGTTCGCCCACAGCACCTTAAATCCTGCAAGCCGATATCCCAAGCAACTCCCACCGGCCCCGCTGAAGGTTGAAACCACATTGAAACCGTTCCAGGGCAGCGCGGCAATCTCACTCATCAAGGGTACCCGATAGGCTGGCTTAGAAATCTCCGGATTCTTCAGATGCTGACGTGGCGGCTTTGGACTTGCCGCTGGTTTTGCCACCAGACCACGAATACCCGCATTTTGGGCAGGTGTGTTCGGTTTCAAGATTTTCGTCATAGCTGTCGAAATCTTCGGGCGCGTCGCCATCACCACCACCTAATGCCTCGTTTGCCAGCAGTTCCAGCAGCGCATCCACGTCCGTATCCTTGAATGCGGTGCCATACAGATCCTCTTCGTTCTTTAGCTCAGTCAGCAGCTGCGCGAGGTCTTGCTCAGAATAACCCGCCACGTCACTGGTACGGTTGTCGGCCAGCAGAATCTTCAACGCCTCGCGGTCGCTCACGTCCACAAAGAACGTCGGGACCGTCAACGCACCGTGATTTTTCGCGCTGATCCAGCGATGATTGCCAACGATGATGTTGTGCGTGGACTCTTGCACCACCACCGCGCCATAGAAGCCGTTGGCATCGATGCTCTCATCAATTGCGGCCACGTCACCCTTGCGCGGGTTGCGCGGATGAGGATGAATGGAGTCGATGGGGCATTCTGGGTCATACCGCTTATTGATGACGCGCATGCCGTTTTGCTTGTGTAACTTCGATGACTTCTTGGCTGGCATCGTTCACTCCTTGATCTGTTCGCTGGCCCGTCGCGCCTCCACTTCGCGCATATCGTAACCAGCGAAATAAGAATCAACGCGCAAGGGCCATTGAGCGGGATCTGCCGTGAACACATATTTTGGATAGATGCGCGGCATTTCCTCGCCGGGCGCACACAACGCGAAATCTTTCGACGTATACACGAGGCACAGCGCCGCGCGGTGCGCGTCAATCCAAATATTCGGCGACCTAGGAAGCTCTACCAACTGCCACGTCGGCGGGATCTCGACCGATGCTAGGATCTTTGCGAGGTTATACCGCCGCTCCGGTTCGATCCAGTCCCCTGTTGCGGCATCCCAACGAGGTTGCCCAGTGCCTACAATGGCATCAGCAGGGATAGCACTCAAGAGTAGCATCAGAATAGCACAGCGGTCTTCAGGAGACATCATTACACCTTCATAAGTAAAGCCGCGCCTCATAGCGAAGCGCGGCGCGTGGGCCGACCCACGTGGTATCTGCTCGATTCACTCCCGTTCAGGCCAGTGCCACGTACCAGGAGCTTTCGTGTCTTCATCCTCATGCACCGATGTGCGCCACATCAGCCCTTCAGGGTGGTTGGCCCGATCATTGTGACCATCAGTGAAGACCTGAAGTTGCACCGTTCTCTCATCCCGAACACGCACAATGATGGCGGGCCGATGTTCCCCTGTGCTATTGGGATTAACCGTTTCCGCATCGGCAGGGCCACCTAGCACATAATGCACGATGCGCCCAACGCTGGGCTTCGGTATAATTGGCTGACTCATGCGCCACCTCATAGGAATGCTCGCGGTCAGATTTCCCGCTCATCAAGCGCCGGGTGGGGGTGTGACAACCCCGATCCTACTACCAGCTGGGCCGATCATGATAGGGTAAGAACTCAGTTCGCACGGCACGTTGGGCGCGCCGCGCCGTGCGCTCTAGCTTGGTGACGCTCACACCCTTGAATCGTGACGCAATAAAATGAGGCTGACTCTGCTCGGCTTCCAGCGCGATGACCGCCGCCATCACCTGAATCCCGAATCGCGCCTGTAACCGCCCCACAACATACGCATTCTCATACCAGCGTTCCCAAGCTCGCAGGTTTGGGCGCAACGCTTCGAGATAGCGCAAGAACGGCATCGACCATTCGGGCGTGCCATCCGGCGATATCCGGTGAACGTGCATCCGCGTGGGCGGGTCCAGTGTTTGCATCACAGCCTCAGCAGCAAGGTCGTCGGCGGGGAGTGAGAAGACGCAAAGGTGAAGGCCACAGCGTAGGCAACCACCGCCGACATTTCCCCTTGCGGATTATGCCGATTATACGTCAAGTTCCCTGTGCAAGCAAGCACAACATGGTTAGCTGACGCGACGTTGCATGAGGCGATATTCGAGCGGCGCATATGCCGCCATGCGCTGTGTGACACCATAGTAATGCACTGGCCCACCCTTGCCGCTCTCGCGCGGCACAACACGCAGCAGCTTCACGAGCTTCGCGCCTTGCGCACGCCGCAAGAGGTCGCTGGCCTGCGTCAGCGGAATTTTCAAGAGTGCGCCGACTTCTGGTGCGGTGCTGGCACCACGCAACACCAGCAATGCCGCCTGCAACGTGCGGTCGCCCACTGGCTTCAAATAATCAATCGACTTGCCGCAGTGTGGGCATGCCTGTGGATAGACATACCGAACCTTACCCATCCCCATCCCCCTACGCCTCTTTGCTTTCAGTATATCATCTCATCAGCATGCCGTGACATGTCATAAACAAGAGTAGGACGTTCTTGCTATAGACACATGACCAGTGTTGACGCAAGCACCGCACGTAACGTAACGCAACTACGCCACACTGCGAGCTAACAACATCTACCCCCATAGCTAACGTCAATTCGCGTATTCTGGCGCGCTCAACGTGCCATCACACGGGGCATACGTGCGTAGTGCCGCATCACCAGCTTCTCCGTGAAACACCGTTTAGTTACTGTTTCACTTTCGCTGAAACAGGTGAAACCAAACTGAAACAGTAACCATGCGGATTTATTCACACGAAATCTCAGGCTACATCTAGCCTCGCGCTCATTTCACGCCTGTATCTCTGGATGCTTACTGTTTCAGTTGTTTCAGTTTATTAGGGTGATTTTACAAAATTGAAATTTAAATTTGTCTACGCGCGCGCGAGGGCGCGTTCTTATGACGTTCTCTGAAAAGTCCTGATAGTAGCTAGCGTTATAAGCAGCAAGCAATATAATTATAAGGAAAATAGAGCTTACTTACTGTTTCAGTAAGAACGATCACGATCTACGCTAGATACCAGCTACGCTACTTGAATACTGCTACGCTTACTGTTTCAGTGTTTACACCATCTGACACCTATGAAAAAAAATAAAAATTGCCCTAAGAAGGTGAAACAGGTGAAACAGCGACAAAAAGAGATGCGCTGTTTCACCTCCATCAAAAAGGGTGAAACAGCGCATCTCTTAAAACAAGCCGGTGCTTTTACGCTACCATGCGCTCCTTATGGGCAAGATAGCGCCGCCGTAATGCATCACACAATCCCACCGCAGCAATCCACTGGCGGCGGGCGCGATGATAAAGCTTGATGGTTTCCTGGCGGGTTTCGAGCGAACCTTGATCTATTTGGTGCTTCAAGGTGGTCGCAACATCACCCAGCGAGATCACCGCTTCATAGGCTTCACTAATCTCCGAAGTGTTCAGTTCCTCATCAGTGACAGGCGGCAGTGGTTTTCGTTTTCCCATCGATGCGGCCTTTCCTAATTTGTCTTATCTAACATGGCATACGCTTTGTCGGCGCGTGCCACCTCGAGTAGCGCGGTTTGGTAGTCGTCACGCTGCGCTGGGAGCGTCTGCACGGTGATGAGCAATGTCGGAATGAGCTGCAGCGCATCAACGATGGCTACCGAAGTCGGGATACGTTTGATTTAACACTTCATAAGCAGTATCGGCGCTTTCACTGAGAAGACGCGCTGCACGGGTAAGCTTTTCAAGGGCTGTCCGATAATCGTCGCGCTGGGCCTGGAGTGTCTCAATCGTTGAAAGTAACGAGGGAATGAGACGAAGCGCATCAACAATCGCGGTGGCCGTCGGCGCGGTATTCGTGATAGTGATTGCTTCGTTCACCATGTTGAGCATGCGATCAACTTCGTCGGTCGTTACCGATTGCATGCCCGAAACAATTTGATAATCAGGATGTTCGGTGCGTAGATGACTTGCAATTTCTCGGGCCGACACGTCAACGTCGCAAACGGGACAAAAAAACAATTTGCAAAAGTAGCATCAAAAGATCCTCCAGGAGATACGAGAAGGACGTGCCGGTTTTCGGCGCGCCCTATAGAACTATCGGGCGGCGACCAACTCGGCAGCCGCTTTGAACGCGGCTTCGTATTCGTTCATCCGCGAGCCGAAGAGCCGACTGGTCACGAGCGCATCCGCGCCGCCACGCCGTCCGATGGCGCGATTGTCCTGGACCTCGGCGACGGCATTGATGACCGCCCACGCCGTGCCAGCGATGTTGTGGAACTCGTCATTGAGGCGGTCATAGCACTCGGTGGTGGCCGTGCGCAGCGCGGCGGCGTGTTCGCGACGCACTTCGTGTTCGCGCATCACATGGTCCCATTCGAGCGAGATGTTCGCGCCCTCGGCCACAAGCATCGTGTCCTTATAGGCTTCAAAGATTTTCGCTTTTTGCGGCATGCCCGGCTCAGGGAAGGCGGCACGAATGATGCTCTGTGCGTCGGCTTTTGAGACTTGATGCTCGGCGAGCTGCTCGAAGACGCGCGTGACGTGATTCTGCGCCTGTTCGAGTTGCGCGATGATGCGGGCGTAGGTTTTGAAATCGGCGCGGGTCTGCGCATTGTGATTGAACTTCACATCGACGAAAGCGTTGCTTAGGCCTGCCGCCAGCGTGTTGGCGCAGACGACGCGAATATGCACGACCGAGATGTGCAATCCGTGCTGGCCGTCTTTGCCGTCGGAGACCAGGAAGAACCGCTGCATCGCATCGCCCTTGATTTCGTAGGGCGTCTCGCGCAGCAGGATGAACATCTTCGCGCCTTGCGCCAGCGAACCGCAGGTGTCAACGGGCCACTTGGCGGTGAGGCCGAGGCCGTCCAGCGTCTGCGCGATTTCATGGTTCTGCAAGACCGCGTAGCCTTTGCCGACGGTGGACATCGGGCGAAACATGGGATCATCGTCGGTCGGGGTGCGCAGCACGATCTGCTGGTCAGGCGCTTGCTCATAATTATTGGTGAGCGGGTTAAGGTAAAAGAGCGGCTGGGTGGTGAAGCCGTAGGTCATGCCCGCTTCAACCAAGGCTTGCTCGGCGGTGATGGCGCGGGCCTCCTCGAACTGTGTGCCCACATCGTGCCAGATGGCCTCGCGGTTCCCGCGAGCGAAAAACCTGTCGCCGAAAATTTGGTGAGCCATTGTTGCGTGTCTCCTTATTGCTTTCGATAGAGTCAAGAACAAATTGTTCTTGACTCTCAAATTGTATCAGGTTTTTAAGTTAGTGTCAAGGTATCTAGTACCTTACTTTGCCAGATTGATGTGTTTGTCCTGAGCGATTTTGACGCAGGCGGGGCAGAACGTCGGGTGGGCGAAGAGGTCATAGGCGGCGCGCTGCGTAGGCACGACCAGTTGCGCGCCGTGGTCATCACAGCGGGCCACGTAGGTCGCATCAGGCACATCAAGGCCGGCCTGGGCGACGTGGTAGAGGCGAATGAACGCGATGGTCACGCGGTTGCGCGCCTGCCAGATGCAGCCCGTGATGTTGCCCTCATTGAACTGCTTGATGGCGCGCGGCGTGCGCTCGGTCTTCATGGGCTGACGGGCCTCGCGCCGGGCCAGCAGCGCGGCGTCGTCATAGGGAGCAATCGGCGCGTCTGTGTCGGGCGCTTCACTTTCAACCGTCAGGCTGGGCGTGGGCGACGCCAGTGCGGTAAAGTGCGCGTCGAGGTCGGTCGCCCACTGCTGCGCGTCAGCGACTTCGGTGAAGATGCGATTGCCCATACCGCCCGAAGTCAGGCGGGCGCTCTGCCAGTTCACATCCGTCGCACCGACGAGGATAATGACTTCAACGCCGATCCGCTGCGTGACGCTGGCCCCGAAGCCGAGGTAGCTTTCCAGTTGCGCCTCATCACGGCACACGATATACCGCGTCTCACCACGCATGGCGACATCCTCCACCGGCGCGTCATCTTCGGGGAGGGCGGGG
>VFSW01010216.1_pt1 | contig 13322 bp, 11 predicted proteins | sample 5358111 | NCBI WGS metagenome assembly VFSW01 (sample SAMN11554181, study PRJNA540505) | mine drainage metagenome | isolation source: sediment from site ElyBrook_90M | place: USA: Ely Copper Mine, Vershire, VT | collected 2017 | reverse complement strand
CTGCAAGCCCTCGACCAGAATGCGGATCCCGAACGCAAAGGCTGCAAGCTTGGGGACAGAACCGATCAATAGCGTCATCGCAGTCGGCGCACCGTGATACACATCGGGCACCCACATGTGGAACGGCACCACGCCCAGCTTGAACGCGAGGCCCGACACGATGAACACCAGGCCGAATGCAAGCAGCGCCTTGTTCTGCACCCCCTGATGGATCGCATCGGAGATCACGCCGAGCTCAAGGCTGCCCGTCGCACCATAAAGCATGGACATGCCGTAGAGCAAGAGGCCGGAAGCCAAGGCGCCCAGCACGAAGTATTTCATCGCCGCCTCAGTCGCAACCGCAGAATCCCGCTGCAGCGCGACCATCGCATAGAGGCTAAGCGAAAGCAGTTCGAGGCCCAAATACAGGGTCAGAAAATGATTCGCGGAGATCATCACGTTCATGCCCAGCAGCGCGAAAAGTGCGAGCACCAGAAACTCCCCGGTGAACAATCCGCGCAGCAAGAGGTATTGGCGCGAATACACGAGCACCATGGACATGCCCAGATAGCTCAGCATCTTGAGCACATCGGAGAGCAGATCGTCCACAAACATGCCGTTGAAAGCGTAAAACACGCCGCGCTCATGCGTTCCCACCGTGACCAGGGAACAACCCAGCAGGGTGAACTGAACCAGAAGATACGTATAGATCTTGCTCTGCTTTAGCAGCAGGTCAAATATCAGGATGAAACACACCATCACCAGCAGGAAAATTTCCGCAGCGGCAGGCAACAGATTGGCCATCAAATTCATACACACCTCAAAGATTAGTTGGCTTGCCAAGCAAGCCAAAGCATTTACAACGGCAACTTGGATTGCGCAACATGCACCAACAGGTCGTTCACCGATGCGTGCAGTATTTCGCCAAAGGGCAAAGGATAGATGCCCATACCCAGCACAAATACGGCCAGTATCGCCATGATCAGTATCTCGCGCGCATTGATGTCGGTCAGTTCCTCGACATGGTGATTGGCAACCGCACCGAATATCACGCGCTTGTACATCCAGAGGGTATAGGCCGCACCGAAAATCAGCGTGCTGGCGGCAGCAAACGCATACCAGAAGTTCACCTTGATCGCACCCATGAGCACCATGAATTCGCCGACGAAAGCACTGGTTCCGGGCAGGCCGCTGTTGGCCATCGCAAACAGCATGAAGAACGCCGCGAACACCGGCATCCTGTTGACCACACCGCCGTAGTCCGAGATCTTTCTGGAATGCATGCGGTCATACAGCACGCCTATGCAAAGGAACAGCGCGCCGGCCACGAAGCCGTGCGAGAGCATCTGCAGGAGCGCGCCCTCCATGCCGTAGGCATTGAAAATGAAGAGGCCCAGCGTGACGAACCCCATGTGCGAGATCGACGAATAAGCCACCAGCTTTTTCATGTCAGACTGCATCAGCGCAACCAGCCCGATGTAGACGATCGCGATCAATGAGAGCGCAATCATGATGCCTGCGAGTTTATGGCTCGCATCCGGCGTGATGGGCATCGAAAAACGCAGGAAACCGTATGCGCCCACCTTCAGCATGATCGCCGCAAGGACCACCGAGCCGCCGGTCGGCGCCTCGACGTGCGCATCGGGCAGCCATGTGTGCACCGGGAACATCGGCACCTTGACCGCAAACGCGAAGAAGAACGCGATGAAGATCAGGATCTGCGCGGTCATCGGAATCGCAACCTTGTGGAAATCCAGAATCGAGAAGCTGCCTCCGCTGATGTTGTAGAGATAGATCAGCGCAACCAGCATCAGGAGCGACCCCAGGAGCGTATAGAGGAAGAACTTCATCGTCGCATAGATGCGGTTGGGTCCGCCCCACACACCGATGATGATGAACATCGGGATCAGCATCGCTTCCCAGAACACGTAGAAGAGAATGGCGTCCAGCGCCGCAAACACACCGTTCACGATTCCCGACATCACGAGAAACGCCGCCATGTATTGCGAGACGCGCTTCTCGATCACGCGCCAACCCGCGATCACCACGATCACGGTGAAGAAACTGTTGAGCAGTATGAACAGCATCGAGATGCCATCCACGCCCAGGTAATAGTGTATGTTGAAGCGCCTGATCCAGTCGTGCATCTCGACGAATTGCATGCTGCTAGTCGACGTATTGAATCCCGTATAAAGCGGCAAGGTGACCGCGAACCCCAGCACGCTGCCTGCGAGCGCCAGAAAGCGCGCCAGCGGTGCATTCTTGTCGTCGCCGGTTGCCAGAACCAGGATGCCGAAGAGGATCGGCAGCCAGATTGCAACGCTAATTACAGGTAATCCAAAAATCATGCTGTGTTTCCTTTAATCATGAAACTGAAAGTTGAAAGCGGCGCTTCACTGAAACCAGTTTCGTATCGACAATAAAATGAACACGCCGACGATCATGGTGAATGCGTAATGATAGATATAGCCCGACTGGAACTTGCGCACCACGCCCGAGAATCTGCCCACGAGATTTGCCGAACCGTTCACCATCAGCCCGTCGATCAAAAGCTTGTCGCCGACATTGCCAAGGAAGCTGCTGAGTCCGCGCGCGCCGCCCGCATAAAACCAGTCGTTGAAACGGTCGAAGTAGTACTTGTTGTCCAAGAGCGTATAGATGCCCTGGAAACGCCTCTGTATCGCGGCCGGAATGTCCGGGCGCTTCAAATAGAAGTAGCCCGAGCTTGCAACGCCCGCGATCGCAAGCCAAAGCGGCAGGCTGGAGAACGCATGCAGCGCCATCGCGAAGCTGCCGTGGAACTCTTCCTGAAGTTCGCGCATCACCTCGTGGTTCTGCGCGATGTAGATCGCATCCTTGAAGTAACCTCCAAACAGCATCGGTTCGATCGCGACATAACCGATCACCACGGACGGAATCGCCAGCAGCACCAGGGGCAAGGTCACAACCCAGGCAGACTCGTGCGGCTTCTGTCCGGGTGCAAGCCCGTGGTGATGATCCGCCGCGACCTCCTCGTCAGCATGATCGTCCTGATGATCGTGGTGCTTGCCGAAGCGTTCCTTGCCGTGAAACACCAAAAAGTACATGCGGAAGGAATAGAATGCGGTGACGAACACCCCCGCCACCACCGAAAAATAGGCGAAGCCCGAGCCTGCAAGATGCGAATGGCCGACCGCCTCGATGATGCTGTCCTTGGAATAGAAACCCGAAAAGAACGGCGTGCCGATCAGCGCAAGCGAGCCTATCAGCGACGTGATCCAGGTAATCGGCATATACTTTCGCAAGCCGCCCATGTTGCGGATGTCCTGATCGTGATGCATGCCGATGATCACGCTGCCTGCGGCCAGAAACAGCAACGCCTTGAAGAACGCGTGCGTCATCAGGTGGAAGATCGCGACGGGATACGCGGATGCGCCCAGCGCGACCGTCATGTAGCCCAGTTGCGACAAAGTTGAGTAGGCGATCACGCGCTTGATGTCGTTCTGTATGATGCCCAAAAAACCCATGAACAGCGCCGTGATCGCGCCGATCACCATCACGAAGGAAAGCGCGGCATCCGACAGTTCAAATATCGGCGACATGCGCGCGACCATGAAGATGCCGGCTGTCACCATGGTTGCCGCATGGATCAGCGCGGAGATCGGTGTGGGGCCTTCCATCGAGTCGGGCAGCCAGACATGCAGCGGAAACTGCGCGGACTTTCCCATCGCGCCGATAAACAGCAGGACACAAATCGCAGTGAGCAGGTTCACCGGCATGCCCGGGATCGGCGCGATGTCGCTGGCATGTGCGGCCACATTCGCAAACACCGCCGCGTAATCTAAAGTTCCGAACACCTTCAGGATCAGTCCTATGCCGAGCAGAAAGCCGAAGTCGCCGACGCGGTTGACCAGGAACGCCTTGAGGTTCGCATAGATCGCGGTCGGTCTCGTGTACCAGAAGCCGATCAGAAGATAGGAAACCAGACCCACCGCCTCCCAGCCGAAGAAGAGCTGCATGAAGTTGTTGGACATCACCAGCATCAGCATCGAGAAGGTGAAGAGCGAGATGTAGCTAAAGAAGCGCTGATAGCCATCGTCCTCTTCCATGTAGCCTATCGTGTAGATATGCACCATCAGGGAAACCGAGGTCACGACCAGCATCATCGTCGCAGTCAGCCTGTCGATCAAAAAGCCGACATGAAATCCCGTATCGCCCGAGGTCAGCCAGGTATAGACCGGGCCGTTGAACATGTGGCCCGCCATCACATCCTGGAATATTTTGATCGCGGAAAACAGGGACAGGCCGACCAGCGCGATCACGATGCGGTGCGTTGCATTGCGCCCGAGCAGGCGGCCGAACAGCCCCGCAATGATCGCACCCAGCAAGGGTGCAAGTGGCACGATCAGATAGTAGCTTTGAATATCCATTGCATCAGCCTTTCAAACTGCCAAGATCATCGACATTGATGGTGCGCAGATTGCGGAACAGCACCACCAGGATCGCAAGACCGATCGCCGCTTCTGCGGCCGCGACAGTCAGGATGAAGAACACGAATACCTGGCCTGCGGTATCGTTGAGATAATGCGAGAACGCGACGAAGTTGGTATTCACGGCCAACAGCATCAGCTCGATGGACATCAGAAGGATGATCACATTCTTGCGGTTCAGGAAGATGCCCAGCACGCTGATCGCAAACAGCACCGCGCTGAACACGAGATAATGGGAAAGGGTTATCATTTTTTTCGCTCCCTGTTTTTAATTGCCGTCGGCTCTGGGTTCGGACGGCATCTTCACCACGCGCAGGCGATCCGCCTTCTTGACCTTGACCTGCTCGGATACCTGCTGCGTCTTGACTCCCGCACGGCGGCGCAGGGTCAATGCGATCGCCGCGACCATCGCAACCAGCAGTATCACCGCTGCCAGCTCGAACGGATAGACATAATGCGTATAGAGCAATCGGCCCAGCTCCTTGGTATTGCTGTAGTTCGCCGCATGCGCCACGGCCTTGGAAGATTCGGAAATCTGGCGAGAACCCAGCACCCAGACCATCTCGAACACCATCAGCCCCGCAATCCCGGCGCCAAACGGAAACCAGCGCCAAAAACCCTCGCGCAGCTTCACGAGATTGACGTCCAGCATCATCCATATGCCTGCCGCGCTGCAAAACGCCAGCACCAGAAAAAGTGCTGCATGCACGGGGTTGCGCGCGACGATCACGCCAGTTGCCGCAAGCGTGGCCAGGATCGCGAACAGATAAAAAACCGCATCGAAGAAACTCATGAACTCACCCCTGTTTATCTGTATTTGGCATCCGACGCGCGATCCTTCGCGATTTGCGCCTCATGCTTATCCCCTACCGCCAGCAGCATCGGCTTGGTGTAATACAAATCGCCGCGCTTCTCGCCGTGATACTCGAAGATGCGCGTCTCGACGATCGCATCCACAGGACAGGATTCCTCGCAGAAACCGCAGAAGATGCATTTGGTGAGATCGATGTCATAGCGCGTGGTGCGGCGCGTGCCGTCGGCGCGTTCTGCCACATCGATCTTGATCGCAAGCGCCGGGCACACCGCCTCGCACAGCTTGCAGCCTATGCAACGCTCCTCGCCATTCGGGTAACGGCGCTGCGCATGCAGGCCGCGGAAGCGGTATCCCTGCGGCGTCTTTTCGTCCGGAAACTGCACGGTGATCTTGCGCGCGAACATGTAGCGGCCGGTCAGCGCCATGCCTTTTAGCAATTCGACCAGCAGAAAGGTCTTGAAGAATTCCCTGATTTTTTCCATATTCATTTCCTCCTGTGCATGCGCATCATCGCGCTACCACAGCCAATAGGATGTTTGCATCCACAGCCCCACCACCACGACCCAGATGAGCGACACCGGAATGAATACCTTCCAGCCCAATCGCATCAGCTGGTCATTGCGGTAGCGCGGGAAAGTCGCGCGGAACCAAAGGAACAGGAACAATACGAAGGCGACCTTGAGGAACATCCAAAGGATGCTGTCAGGCAGGAATGGCACGGGTGACAGCCAGCCGCCCAGGAACATGATCGAAGTCAGGAATGAGACCAGTATCATGTTCGCGTATTCGCCGAGGAAGAACAGCGCGAAGGCCATGCCGGAATACTCGACGTGAAAACCTGCGACGATTTCCGATTCCCCTTCGGCCACGTCGAACGGTGCGCGATTGGTCTCCGCAACGCCCGAGATGAAGTACACGACAAACATCGGGAACAGCGGGATAAAATACCAGTTAAGCAGCCCGTGACTGCCGTGCTGGCCGCGCACGATGTCGCCCAGATTCAGGCTTTGTGCGGCCATCAGCACGGTGACCAGCGCGAAGCCCATCGCGATTTCATAGGACACGATCTGGGCTGCGGAGCGCAATGATCCCAGGAACGCATACTTCGAGTTGGATGCCCAGCCCGCGATGATCACCCCGTATACGCCAAGGGACGCCATCGCCAGAACGTAAAGCAGACCCGCGTTCACGTTCGCGACGACAAGCTCCGCATTGAACGGAATGACCGCCCATACCGCGAGCGCAGGCATCAGCGTCAGCATGGGTGCTACGATGAACAGAAACTTGTTCGCGCCGCTTGGCACGATGATTTCCTTCATCAAAAGCTTCAATCCGTCCGCCAGAGGCTGCAGCAGGCCGAAATAGCCGACCCGGTTCGGGCCGATGCGTATCTGCATCCAGCCGATCACCTTGCGTTCGGCCAAAGTCAGATAAGCGACCGCGCCCATCAGCGGCAACACGATCACCACGATCTTGAGCAGAGTCCAGATGGGCAGCCAGGCGGGCCCCAGCAATTTCTGTATGGGTTCTAGCCATTCCATCATGCGCGCTCCAGGGTTATTTCACCAAACATCGGACCGAGTCCGGCTGTCGCAGGATGTCCGGCTGCGATGCGCACCACGCCCAGCGGCAATCGGTCATCCTTTTGCGCCGCAAGCACGACGCTTGCCGCGCCCTGCGCGACGCGTACCGTGTCGCCCGCCTGCAATCCCAGTCTTTGCAGTTCATCGCCATGCATCCTGGCGGAAGGAATGGCCGCATCGTTTGTCTTCTGCAGCGCTTCGGCGCGGCGCACCAGCGCATCGGCAAAATAAACAGGCACATCGGTCACGCGCTGCAGTACCGCGTTTTCCGCATTCACCTTCAACGCGATACTTTCGCTGCGATTGTCGAGCTTGCACGCAACACCCAGCGCCTCGTCGCGTATCGCCTCGCTCGCGTCATGATCGAACCCTTCTACATTCAGAAGATTTCCCAGCACGCGCAGCACCTTCCATGCAGGACGCGCATCGCCCAAAGGCTTCACCGCCCCCTTGAAACTCTGCACGATCCCTTCCGTGTTCACGAAGCTGCCCGAAGTCTCGGTGTAGGGCGAGATGGGCAAGAGCACATCCGCATATTCGGTCGCGTGATGCTTGTAGGCGGACATCGCGACCACCATGTCGGCCTGCTTCATCGCAGCCATCGCAAGACTCGGGTCGTGCATGTCGAGCTCGGGTTCCACATTCAAAAGCAGATAGGCCTTGCGCGGGTTTGCAAGCATCTGCATCGCATTCATGCCTTCATTTGGTACTGCACGTGCCATATACCCGCCCACGCTGTTGGCCGCCTCGCCCAAAAATCCAAATCTTGCGCCCGAGAGCTCGGCGATCTGCGCTGCCAGCGATGCGAGTTGTGAAGCTTCAGGATGCTGCTGCGCGAAATTGCCCAGCAATACCGCACCTCGCTCCCCTGAAGCCAGACTCTTCGCAATCGCAGTCGCCACATCGCCAACTTCGATCCACACAAGGTCGGCAGGCACGGCTGCTTCTTTCCTGACGATGAGCGCCTTCAGTATCTGTGCGAGCATGTCCACCATTTTCGAGGGTGCGACGATCGCCCTGTTCACAACCGGCATCAAAAGATCGTCGTCCGCGGCATGCACCACGTTCGCCTGCGCGCCCGTCTTCACCGCCTGACGTATGCGCTGCGCGAGCAGCGGCTGGTCCTTGCGCAGGAAGCTGCCCACGATCAGGAAGCGATCCCGGCTGTTGAGCTCGGCGACCGGCATGCCAAGCCAGGGTGTGCCTTGTGTTGCCAGATTGAAGTCCGACTGGCGCAACCTGAAGTCGACGTTGTCCGAGCCGATTCCGCGCATCAGCTTCTGCAGCAGATAAAGCTCTTCGAGAGTCGAGTGTGGAGTTGCCAGCGCCGCGATGTGTTCAGCACCCGCGCTTGTCGAGATCTGGCGCAAGCCATTAGCCACATATTCGAGCGCTGCCGCCCATTCGACCTCCAGCCACTTGCCATCCTGCTTGATCATCGGCTTTTTCAGACGCTCGGGCGAATTCAATCCCTCGTAGCTGAACCGGTCCTTGTCTGATATCCAGCATTCGTTGACCGCCTCATTCTCCACCGGCACGACGCGGCATACCTTGTTGTCCTTCACATGCAAGGCCAGATTGCTGCCCAACCCATCGTGCGGGCTGACGGATTTGCGGCGCGACAGCTCCCAGGAGCGCGCGGTATAGCGGAAGGGCTTGCTGGTCAAGGCGCCGACTGGGCAAAGGTCTATCATGTTGCCGGAAAGTTCTGAATCCACCGCACTGTTCACAAAGCTCATGATCTCCGCATGCTCGGAGCGGTTGGCCATGCCAAGCTCCATCTGGCCTGCGATTTCCTGACCGAAGCGCACGCAGCGCGTGCACTGTATGCAGCGGCTCATCTCAACCGTGGAGATCAGTTCGCCGATTTCCTTCGGGGACACCATGCGCTTTTCTTCCGCATAGCGCGAAGCGCCCCCGCCATAACCCATCGCGATATCCTGAAGCTGGCATTCGCCCCCCTGATCGCAGATCGGGCAATCGAGCGGATGATTGATCAGCAGGAATTCCATCACGCCTTTTTGCGCCTTCACCGCCATCTCGGAGTGCGTGTGCACCTTCATGCCGTCGGCCGCGGGCGTCGCGCAGGCGGGCAGAGGCTTGGGCGCCTTTTCCACCTCGACCAGGCACATCCTGCAGTTGGCCGCGATCGACAATTTCTTGTGGTAGCAAAAATGCGGAATATAGACGCCCGCCTTGCTCGCCGCATCCATCACCGTGGAACCGCGCTCGGTCTCGACTAACTTGCCATCAATTTCAATGTTGATCATTGCGCACCTAAGCCTTACACCAAACAACGCTTGTGTTCGATGTGATATTCAAATTCAGCCCTGAAATTTTTCAGCATGCCCTGCACCGGCCACACCGCCGCTTCGCCTAAAGCGCAGATGGTGCGCCCTGCGATGTTTTCGCCCACGGAAAGCAGCAAATCAAGGTCTTCCGGCTTGCCCTGGCCATGCTCGATGCGGTGCACGACGCGATAAAGCCAGCCCGTGCCCTCGCGGCATGGCGTGCATTGACCGCAGGATTCCTCGTGATAGAAGTAGGACAGGCGTTCCAGCGCGCGCACCATGCACACCGTCTCGTCCATCACAATCACCGCACCACTCCCAAGCCCCGAACCCGCCTTTTGTATCGAGTCGTAGTCCATGGTCAGATCCATCATCACCTCGCCCGTAAGCACGGGCATCGAGGATCCGCCGGGGATCACGGCTTTCAACTGATGCCCGTTGCGCACGCCGCCCGCCATCTGCAGCAACTCCGCAAAGGGCGTGCCCATGGGCACTTCGAAGTTGCCGGGATTGTTCACATGACCCGTAACGGAAAAAAGCTTGGTGCCGCCGTTGTTGGGCTTGCCAAGCTCGAGGAATTTCTGCCCGCCATTGTTGATGATGTAAGGGATGCTGGCGAAAGTCTCGGTATTGTTGATCGTGGTCGGCTTGCCATACAGCCCGAAGCTCGCGGGAAAGGGCGGCTTGAAGCGCGGCTGTCCCTTCTTGCCCTCGATGGATTCGAGCAGCGCGGTCTCCTCTCCACAGATGTAGGCGCCATAGCCAAGATGATTGAAGAGATCGAAGCTGAAGTCCGACCCCATGATATTGTTGCCGAGAAAACCCGACTTGCGAGCGATTTCGCAGGCCTCTTCCATGCGCTCATAGGCCTCAAAGATCTCGCCGTGTATGTAGTTGTAGCCCGTCCTGACATTCATCGTGTAGGCAGCGATCGCCATGCCCTCGATCAGAAGGTGCGGGTTGTACAGCAGGATATCCCAGTCCTTGCAGGTGCCGGGCTCCCCTTCGTCCGAATTGCAGACGATATACTTGTCGCCGTCGAAACTGCGCGGCATGAAACTCCATTTGAGCCCGGTCGGGAAGCCAGCACCCCCCCGGCCTCTCAAAGCCGAGAGCTTGACCTCCGCGATGATCGCATCGGGCGACATCTTCTCTGTCAGCACGCGGCGCAGCGCCTGGTAACCGCCGACCTTGAGGTAATTCTCAAGCGTCCACGGCTGATCGAAATGCATCGTGGTTTGGGTGACCGGGCCTCTCATGACTTGTCCAATTCTGCCAGAATCTGATCGATCTTCTCGCGGGTCAGGCGACCGCACAGCTTCCTGTTGTTGAGGGTAAAAAGCGGCGCGTCCTTGCAAGCGCCCATGCATTCCCCCTCCCTCAAGCCGTACTTTCCATCTGCGGTCATCTCTCCCAGGCCTATGCCCAGCTTAGCCTTGAGGTAAGCCACCGTGTCTTCGGCGCCGCACAGCGTGCAGGAAAGATTGGTGCACACGGTGATGGTGTGCTTGCCCATCGGCTTCAGGTTGTACATGTGGTAGAAGGTTGCCACTTCCAGCACCGCGATCTCTGGCATGCCGAGATAGGAGGCGATGTCGCTCATGTCATCGGTCGAGATCCAGCCCTTCTCGTCCTGCACGAAACGCAACGCGGACATCACTGCCGACTGTTTCTGGTCGGCCGGATATTTCTTCAGTTCGCGGTCGATCTGCTCTTGAATGGGTGCGGATAACATTATCGGTCTATCTCTCCAAAAACGATGTCCTGCGTGCCGATGATGGTCACGACGTCGGCGATCATGTGGCCGCGCACCATCTCATCCAATGCCGAAAGATGCACGAAACCGGGCGCGCGTATCTTCAGACGGTAAGGCTTGTTCGCGCCATCCGACACCATGTAGATGCCGAACTCACCCTTGGGATGCTCGACCGATGCATAGGCTTCGCCTTCCGCGATGTGCATGCCCTCGGTGAACAGCTTGAAGTGATGGATCAGCTCTTCCATGTTCTCCTTCATCGATTCGCGCGCAGGCGGCGCATACTTGTGATTGCTCGTGATCACGGGGCCCGGATTCTTGCGCAGCCAGTCTATGCATTGTTTGATGATGCGGTTGCTCTGGCGCATCTCTTCGACGCGCACGAGGTAGCGGTCATAGGTGTCGCCGTTCACGCCGACGGGAATATCGAAATCCAGTTTGTCGTATACCGCATAGGGCTGCTTCTTGCGAAGATCCCACGCTACACCCGAGCCCCGCAACATCGGGCCGGTGATGCCCAGCGCCACCGCGCGTTCGGGAGTCAGCACGCCGATGCCGACGGTGCGCTGCTTCCAGATCCGGTTGTCGGTCAGGAGCGTCTCGTATTCATCCACATGCTTTGGAAAGCGGTTGGTGAAATCCTCCAGAAAATCGAGCAGAGATCCCTGGCGGTTCGCATTCATCTTTTTGATCGCGGCCTCATTGTGCACCTTGGATGCCTGATACTGCGGCATGGTGTCGGGCAGATCGCGATACACGCCGCCCGGACGATAATAGGCCGCATGCATGCGCGCACCGGATACCGCCTCGTAGGCATCCATCAGGTCCTCGCGCTCGCGGAAGCAATACAGAAACACCGTCATCGCACCGATGTCCAGTCCGTGCGCGCCCAGCCACATCAGATGGTTCAGAAGGCGCGTGATCTCGTCGAACATCACGCGTATGTATTGCGCGCGCACCGGCACTTCTATGTCCGCCAGCTTCTCGATCGCCAGCACATAGGCGTGCTCGTTGGAGAGCATGGACACATAATCCAGCCTGTCCATATAGGGCAGCGACTGCAGATAGGTCTTGTGTTCGGCCAGCTTCTCGGTTGCGCGATGCAGCAATCCGATATGCGGGTCGGCGCGCACCACCACCTCGCCGTCGAGCTCTAGCACCAGGCGCAGCACACCGTGGGCTGCCGGATGCTGCGGCCCAAAATTCATCGTGTAATTCTTGATCTCAGGCATATCTCACCTCACATCCGCGATGAATTTCTGCGCAGGACAACTTTTTCAATTCAATGCCCGCAGGGCGACCGGAGCTAAAATTCATCGTGTAATTCTTGATCTCAGGCATGTGTTGTCCTCAATTGCTGCCGAAGTTTTCTTCCCGCGTGATGCGCGGCGTCACGACCCTGGGCTCAACCGTCACGGGCTGATATACCACGCGCTGCTGCTCCGGATCGTAGCGCATCTCCACATGACCGGAGAGCGGAAAATCCTTGCGGAACGGATTGCCGACAAAGCCGTAGTCGGTCAGGATGCGGCGCAGATCCGGATGCCCCGTGAAGATGATGCCGTAAAGGTCGAATGCCTCGCGCTCGAACCAGTTTGCATCAGGCCATATTCCGGCCGCCGATTCGAGCACGGGGAAATCGTCGTCTTCCGCGAACACGCGCACGCGCACACGGCGGTTGTGCGCATGGGACAACAGATGGTACACGGCAGCAAACCGCCTGCCTTCCCACTGCCCTTCCCGGTATTCGGAATAATCCATCCCGCACAGGTCTATCAGTTGCGCGAAACGCAACCTTTCCGCATCGCGCAGCAGGGTCAGCACATCCAGCATGCCGGACGACTTGATCACGATCGTCGTCTCCCCCAGCGCCTCGTGTATGGACACCAGCTTGTCGGACAGCAAGGCCGTCAATTCATCACGCAGTGATTGCTTGTCAGTCGTCATAGGAGCCTTAGCGGGCGATGGTATTGGTGCGCTTGATCTTGTTTTGCAACTGGATCAGGCCGAAGAGCAGCGCTTCCGCAGTCGGCGGACAGCCCGGCACATAGATGTCCACGGGCACGATGCGGTCGCATCCGCGCACGACAGAATAGGAATAGTGGTAGTACCCCCCGCCATTCGCGCAGGAACCCATCGAAACCACCCAGCGCGGCTCGGACATCTGGTCATACACCTTGCGCAGCGCAGGCGCCATCTTGTTGCAAAGCGTGCCGGCCACGATCATCACGTCGGACTGCCTTGGACTCGGGCGGAACACGATGCCGAAACGGTCCAGATCATAGCGCGCAGCGCCCGCCTCCATCATCTCCACCGCGCAACAGGCCAGACCGAAGGTCATCGGCCAGAGCGAACCGGTGCGCGTGTAATTGATGATGGTGTCCAGCGTGGTCGTGACCACGCCCTTTTCCAGCACACCCTCTATTCCCA
>VFSW01010215.1_pt1 | contig 13322 bp, 12 predicted proteins | sample 5358111 | NCBI WGS metagenome assembly VFSW01 (sample SAMN11554181, study PRJNA540505) | mine drainage metagenome | isolation source: sediment from site ElyBrook_90M | place: USA: Ely Copper Mine, Vershire, VT | collected 2017 | reverse complement strand
GTAAATTCGCTATAATTTGTTATATCTATTATCAAATAAAATAATATCAAGATACAACAAACGGGTATAGTGCTTTATGTCATAACATACGTCACTATTTGTATATTCTTTCACAAATAAAACAATCGTACTGGGCGCTGGCTCAGTACGATTGTTTTAGATGTGTGACTTTACGATTATGGTTGGGTTTGAGGGTAGTACGGGCAGTCCGGGTTAGCGAAGCGGCCCTGCCCGGTTCCACGGGCTGCATTACCACGTCCGCCCATCATGCCGCCAGCGCCGCGCTGGTTCATCCAATCGGCCTGCGTCTGGGTCAGGGTGCCGTTCTTGACCGCCTGGTCAATTGCCTGAGAGCGGGCATCCGTCATCAAAGTGCTGAATTCAGCGGCGGTCAGGCCCTTGGAGTATGCAATCTGGGCCATCGTTTCGCCTTTAGCCAGGCGGGCGTTCAGGTCATCCACCGAAATGCCAAGCTTTTGAGCGTAAACGTCGATCATCTCGTCGTGCAACAGGCCATCCTGGTTGCCGGCAACCGAAGCCTGTCCCATCATCCCACCGCGAGCGCCACGTCCACCCATTCCATAACCATAGCCAGTGCCAGGTACGGGCGTCTGAGGGGTAGGCGCCTGGGCATATACCAGGCCAGCGGTTCCTAAAGCCACAGCTACTACCGCTACGATCACAATAACGAGTACAGATTTGTTCATTTTGAATCTCCTTGAAAGGTTTAGGTTCGTAAGCGATTGCTTACTTCTTGATTGTTATGATACCCAGGAGATTTGAAGAATCCATGAAGGCGAGACGAATCCCGTATGAATGTTTTCCCCATTAATTGCTAATGATGAAAATGTGGAGATTTCAGCGTTTCTGGGATTTCATTCTGGGGTCCAGAGCATCGCGCAGGGCATCGCCTACCAGGTTGAAACCAAGCACAAATAGTACCAGCGCTATTCCAGGAAATACTACGATGTACCAGTAGCCTGATAATGATGGTATCCAATTCCTGGCCAGGCTAAGAAGCTGGCCCCAATCAGCGTATCCAACCGGCGCTCCAACCCCCAGGAAACTGAGTGCAGCAAATGATAGTACGTTGGTGCCAATGTCTAATGAGGCGACTACCAATAGCGTATTCATTGAGTTTGGGATAACGTGTTTAATCAAAATTTCCCAATGTGGCGCGCCCAGGGCACGGGCGGCAGTCACGTAGTCGCGTTGTTTTACCGAAAGGATATCGCCGCGGATCAAACGAGCGTAACCCGGCCAACCAAAAACAATCAAGGCGATCATCCCGGTCAGCACCCCATTGTGTATCGTAGGTCCCAGCACCGTTGCCAGGGTGATTGCAGCCAGAAGGAATGGGAAAGCGAGGAACAATTCTACAATTCGTTGGATTATCAGATCAATCCATCCGCCCGCATAACCGGAGATCGATCCCAACACGCCCCCAATCAGAACGGTGCTGGCTGTAACCAACAAGCCGATTTCAAAGGCGGTGCGAGCCCCCCAGACAACGCCGTAGAACAGGTCATATTGATTCTGAGTTGTTCCAAAGGGATTGGCAGCGGAAGGAGGTTGAGGTTGAGCGAAGAAGCCATCTTCGGGGATTTGGAAGGGCTGTGAAGGATCCTGCGGGGGTGCAATCAGAGGGGCGAAAATGGCTACTAGAGTAAAAAGAAAGATCAGGCTGAACCCAATGATTGAAATGGGGTTCTTGACCAGCGTTCGCACCCAGCGGGGAACCTGCGATTGTGGCGGCAGCTCTTCTCTAGCCAGTGTGGTTTGGAAATGTTCTTTCGTGACCGATGCCATTCCTGTTATCCTAATCGAATGCGCGGATCGAGCATAGCATAAAGAAGATCAACCACCAGGTTGGCCAATACCAGTAACGCGCCCTCGAAGATGGCGACCCCCAAAACTGAGACTGCATCCAGGTTCAAGGCTGCATTTCCGAAGAATAGGCCCATGCCATGGTAATTAAATACGGTCTCGGTGATAACCACCCCATTGAGCAGGCCGACCAGAAGCAGGCCGCCAATCGTCACGACCGGGATCATCGCGTTGGGTTGAGCGTGGTGGCGGATGACCTGGCGATAGGTCAACCCTTTGGCGCGAGCCGTAGCGATATAGTTCTGGCGAATCACATCCAGCATGGATGATCGCATCACCCGCAATACCAGGGCCCAGTTGACGTATGAAAGGGTTAATGCTGGAAGGATGAGGTGGCGGAGAGCGTCTACTAAAATATCAAAACGACCATTCAAGAGAGCATCGACCGTCATCATGCCGGTATATTGGTGGAAGCTGGACGAATAGACGATGGTAGTAGCCCAATCGGAAAGCCTGCCCGGTGGGAACCATTGAAGATTGGCGTAAAAGAGCATCAAGACCAGCAACCCGAAAACGAAGGTTGGAAACGAATAACCAATAATGCTGAATACACGCGCAGCCTGGTCGATAATTGTGTCCTGGTGAACCGCAGCCTGGATTCCCAACCAGATGCCTATCACCATGATAGGGGTAAAACTCCAAAGGGCAAGCTCGAGGGATGCAGGAAAATAGGTTTCAATGGCCTGGGTAACCGGCATTCCAGCTGTCTGAGACCAACCCAGGTTCCCGTGAAGGACGCCATCCAACCAGTTCCAATATTGGATATAAATCGGTTTGTCCAGCCCATATTTAACAATGATCTCCTGGAGAGCGGCGGCTGTCCTGGGGGGGTTATTGACATACAGTGACGCTCTCTCTATCGGATTCAGAAACTGGAGCATCGCAAAAATCATGATGCTGAGGCCAATCAAAACGAAGGGAAGGGCAATCAAACGACGGACAATATAAGTGAACATGACGAATTTCCGGTCTCAAGCCCGATCAGGTGGGCGAAAGGTTGCTCAACTGATCGGGCCGAGAATGGGCGATTCTTACTTAGATAAAGCGTAGAAGTAATGAACTGCGTTCCCCCAGATGGGATTGTAATAGTATCCCTGAACCCAATTCTGCATATATTGTCGAAGGAGAGGTTGTTCTACAAAGATGTAAAGTGCATTCTGATATGCAATGTTCTGCAGTTGGGAATAGAGTGAAGCACGTTGGGTTTGATCGGTCGCCGTGGCTGCCTGCGAGATCAGCGGATCCATCTGCGACGTTGCCGAAGAGGGGAAACCGAGATAACCCGCGTAAGTGCCGCCGCTGGCAAGGAAGGGAGCGACCCAGTCGTTTGGATCGTGGTAATCTTCCAACCAGCCCAACATGAAGATCGGCATGGTCCCGGCAACCTGAGCATTGAGAAGCAAGTCGAAGGGAATGGCGACCACCTGGAGCTTGAATTTCGGGTTTACCTTGGCAAGGTCAGTTGCCAGGATATCACCGGCTGTCTTTCGTTGATCGTTGCCGGTATTATAGAGATATTCCATGGTGAACCCTGTATCCCAGAGCGAAGCGCCGCTGGCCGACTTAAGGGTTGATGCTTTGAAATCAGTAGCGCATTGCGTTGGATCGTAGGTGTAATGGGCTTGATTGGGGTCGTACCCAAGCTCGCCTTGAATGATCGGGCCATCTGCCTGGATCGCTTCCTTGTTCCAGACCTGGTTGATGAAAGTGTTCCAATCGAAGCATTCATTAAAAGCTTTGCGGACATTGATGTCGCTGAAGAAATTCGGTGGAACTCCGTTGCCATCCAGCTTCCCGCTGCCAATGTACGGATTTCCGCCGGTCGTATTGATGGCTTCGTTTAGAAAAATCGCGTCCATCTGTACGGAAGGCAGATCTTTGTAAAGCGTCAGGCTTGCCCCGCTGTTATTGGTTGGGGTGCATTTCCCATTTTGATCGCAGGTTTGCGATGTCAACGGGTCAACCTGTGAATAATATTGGGTATCGACATACGCGATATCTGCATCCCCGGTTTTTAGCATGGCAAAACGCGTGCCGAATTCTGGAACATCCTGGATGACGACATTCTGTACCTTGGCGACGCCGGAAGGACCTCCTGCCCAGAGCGGGGTTGTAAGCCAATAGTTTGGATTGGCCGTCAGGTCGACTTCCTGGTTCTGGATCCATTTCGTGAACGAATATGGGCCGGTTCCATTCATGACCTTGAAAAGCTCATCCTGGTTAGCGGCCGGATTGTGATATTTTTGGGCATCTGCAGGTTTCCCATCCCAGCCACCTTGCTTGATCACCCACGGCATGTCGACCACCGATGCCCATGTTCCCGAGAGGATCTCCAGCATCGGGCCATAGGGCTGCTTCAGGTGGAGGGTGACGGTCATGGAAGAGTTATCGTAAGTGATTGCATTTTCGACTGCCTGTGCAGCCTTGGCGAAATCCCCGCCATATAGCTTCTTAACAACATCGTCCTGGAAACTTTGGACGTTTAAACCGAAGAAGGGCTGCATCATAATCCATTGTGGGCCACCCGCCCGGTCTTGGATCATCCCACGCCAGAAGCTGTAAGCTACATCTTCGGGAGTCAGGGGGTCGCCATTTTGAAATTTGACGCCTGGCCGAATATGGAAAGTCCACGTCAGCCCATCCGACGAAACGTCCCAGCTTGTTGCGAGTAAGGGCACCATGTTTGTCGGTGAGGATTTATCGGGAAAAACCAGGGTCTCATACACATTGATGATCACATCCTGGCTGGCGGTATCATATTCCCAGGCTGGATCCAGGGATGACGGTTGTGATATCGTGACTTCGACGAATGTATTGGGATTCTTGGCTTGAGTGGTGGTCTTGGCTGCTGAGGTTGCCGTCAAAACCGGAGCAGATGTTGCTGAAGCAGCCGTGGTCGGCGTTCCAACGGCTGCTGTTGCTGGGCTCGTTGATGCAGGCGCATTAACTGCCGTGGCAGTAGGCTGGCTGGCAGCGACTACGCTTGGAGCGCAAGCGCTGAATGCCAACGAAAACACTGTCATTATACTCAAGAGCGTAAACCATTTACTAATTTTCATCTCCTCTGTCTACCTTTTTGATCAATATAGTTATATCTACCCAAATAATATTATATTCGCAATCATGTAGTAGACTTTAAACTGCCTATAAAATGAGCTAAAAAAAAACTTAAAAACTACCCTTGGTCAGATTAAAAACTCGTTGGCCAGAGATAATCTGGCCAACGAGTTCAAACGATCCAAAACTAATGTGTCTAATGCTTCCCGCCTTGTTTGCCAGGTCCAGAAGGATTTGACTGGGGTTTTTCACTGGGTCCGGACCCATCCTGGTCTGGCTGATTCTTTTGCTGGGGGCCTGCCTGATCCGGCTGATTATTCTGTGGTTGAGCAGGCTGCAAGCCGGAGCCACTGCCTGAGCCGGGGGTGCAGCTACGTGTAGGATCTGGGCCTGGGCCAGGACCATACCCGCTGCCCGGGGTCGGCGTACCGGTGGTCCAGGGGTTGCCGGCCTGGTTGTTGCCGCCAATCGGGGTGCACGTAGCGCAGTCGCCAGTTCCATCGCCAGGGCCGTATCCGCTGCCCGGCGTTGGGCTACCGGTGGTCCACGGGTTCCCATTGCCCGTACCAGATGACAGCTTAGTCGACTGCCCGGCAGGGGCAGCCAGGGTCTGCCGATCTTGCGTGCGCTGTTGGTCGTTAAGGTGAAGCTGATCTCGCAAGTGGACCGGGTCTATCAAACCTGTATCAACCAATTGCAGTCGATCTTTCAGCATTTGCTGGGTTCGTAAGAGCGCAGCATCCACATCCGGAGATCTATTCAATAGGACCCGGTCGAGCGCCTGCTGCTGGGTTTGTAAACGAGTTTGGATTTGTTGCAGAGCCAGGCTGGCCTGGTCAGCCGGTAGATTGATGGCAAACTGGATGGCCTGATCTACCTGATCCTGGTAACGCGTTTGCACAGACTCGGGAGGAATGCTGCCAGCCAGCAGCATCGTCCGGATTTCCGCCTCTCGGCGGTCGGCGAATTGCAGGGCAAGCTGATATTCAGCCTGGGGGTCGGCCACGAGGCCCATCCGAGCGTCTTCGCTCAATACTTTTACACCATATAACGGCTGGTCCGGTTGGCTACTTTGCGCAGCGGCTACAGTAACTCCGCCGCCTCCCAGAACGAAGGATACGATTAATAGGATTGTCGCAAGCGTGCTGATCATGGGGGATTGCTCCTTTTTTTGAACTCTGAATATGGATTGGAATGCATGCATCCACCCGTTATGACGCCGTTTTACTGGCAGAGATACGGCACCAGAAAAATCTTGTGCTTCCTGGAGAAAAGACGCCCGGCCAATCTGCGCATTTTCAGGGTTGCGAACCGGGCTTATTCGCAAAAAATCCAACTGCTCTATCAACCGGGGATCACATTCGGGTTCAGGTTTCATAGATGCCTTCTACCTCTTCTTGCAACAATAGTCTTCGCAGGGCATTCAATGCCCTATGCTGTAAAGCTTTTATCGCCCCGACCGGTTTTTCCAACGCCACCGCCACATCCTCATTTTCCCAACCCTCCAGAAAGCGCAGGATGACCACCTGCCGCTGGTCCGGGGTCAAAGATCGCAAGGCCAGGCGAACTTGCTGCTGCGCGGAACGCAGGTCTACCTGTGTTTCGGGCAGGAAGTGGTCTCCGGCGTGCAGGGCATCATCCAGATCCAGGGGAGGCGGAGGCTGCCGGCGGTAACTGTCGGTGATCCAATTATGGGCAATGCGGTAGAGATACGCCTGAAGGTGGTCCTGTGGCCCTTGACCAAGGCGAAGGACTTTGAGAAAGCGCGAGAATGTTTCAGCAACGCAATCCTCCGCCAGACAGTCATCCCCCAGCAGGCGCATGGCGTAGCGATAAATCCCAGGGCTATATCGATCATAAATCACGCCCAGAGTAGACAAATCGTATTTCCTTGCACCGTTCAGCATTTCTTGCTCGGAAGGTGAATTCATGGTTTGTTATATAAGACGCCGTTTCTTGATTTCAGATATGGGTTAAGACGTTCCCATCCTCAAGGATAATGGGTTGGTATGAAGGAATGATGAAGAACGCACGAAATTCTTATGAAAGATAAAGGAGCGTATTTATCCCAAAATTCGAAATTTCACTTTTTAAAAAAAGTGGATTCCTGATGTGTAACTTTCGCCATCTTGTGGCATCAAAATAGTGGTTACGAGGAATATTTTCAATCCACTATGTAGAAGTCTGGCGAATGCCAGAAACCAAAAAAATCAAAAGGAGATCGACAAAATGCTTCAAACTCACCTGAAAACCCTTAATAGCAAAGAAGACCTGCAGGGATTAATCGAAAAGAACGAAAAGGTTGTGGTATGCTGCGGGAGAATGGGCCCGATGTGCATTCCGGTCTATGATATTTTAGATGTTTTTCAAGAAAAATATCCGGATACTCAATTTCGTAATATGGATTTTGATACCCCTGACGCCGCCGCGATCAAGACCTTACCAGAATGCCGCGGCTTCAATGGGCTTCCCTTCACCGTTTATTACCGCAACGGAAAAGTGGTGAAAGCGACTACCAGTATTCAGACAGCCAAGCAGGTAAAAGATATCATGAGTGAGGTATTTGCTTAACTTTTCTACCCCCCACGATGATTTTTAGATGGAAAAGTCCCCGAATTTTATGAATTTACCGGGTGATGACCCCGTAAATTCATAAAATTCGGGGATTTACGGCCATAACGCGAGCAATTACACACACATCCAATTCAGGAAACAATGACGATGAGTCAAACTACACATCATTTTGATCTGATTATCATAGGGGCTGGGCCAGCCGGGATGGCCGCCGCGATTTATGCAGCGCGTGCCTCTCTTTCAACTTTAGTGATCGATGAATCTTCGGCAGGTGGCCAGGTAAAGACTACGCATCAAGTCGCTAATTATCCGGGCTTTGTTGAACCTGTTTCCGGGTACGAACTGGCCGGAAATATGCGCAAACAAGCCGAGCGATTTGGCGCCAGGTTCGAGTTGGCGGCCGAGATCAGCGATATTCAACTTACCGGGCCAGAAAAATGCGTGAAGGTAGATGACGAAACCTACACAGCCAAACACATAGTGATTGCTACCGGTTCATCTCCCCGGCTTTTGAATGTTTCCGGTGAACAGGAGTACAGGGGAGCGGGAATATCGTATTGCGCCACTTGCGACGGAGAATTTTATAAAGATAAAGATATTATCGTAGTTGGCGGGGGAAACAGCGCCATGGAAGAATCTTTATCGCTTTTACAGTATGTAAAATCCATTACGGTCATCCATCAATTCGATACGCTGCAGGCGGAAAAAATCACCGCTGACAAGATGAAAAAACATCCCAAAGTTAATATTTTATGGTCGCATGAACCGCGTCGATTTGATAAAAAAGACGACAAAATGATCACCGTGGCAGAAAACCTTAAAACCAGGGAATTGGTTGCATTAGAACGAGATGGCGTTTTCATATTTGTTGGTATGCTGCCAAATGTAAGCTTATTTAAAAACAGCTCTTTGCAATTTTCAGAACAGGGATATATTGTGACGAATGAGAAAATGGAAACCAATCTGGAAGGCGTTTATGCCGTAGGGGATGTACGAGTAAAAAAATACCGGCAGATTACCACAGCCGTTAGCGATGGCACCATCGCCGCTTTGGAGATTATCCAGAAAGGCTAAATTTAACCTGTACCACCCGCTAACTCTTTTCGGACTCTCGCGATAATTGGGTAAGGCTTTGTGGAATTTGGCGGGGTAGATCCCAGATTTGGGGGTTATGCAGCGGTTGGCGGTCGTAAAATGATTGTGGTAGACTAATCGGCTGTAAGAAAGGATCTGTTCCGGAATGGCAGAGCCGATTATTCGCACTGAACATCTTTCTCGCACCTTTGGGGAAGTAAAAGCCGTCGACGACCTCTCGTTGGAAGTGCCGGCGGGGATCGTCTTTGGGTTCCTGGGACCCAACGGTGCAGGTAAAACGACTACTATCCACCTTCTCCTGGGACTGCTGGAACCCACCCAGGGCCAGGCATGGGTGTTGGGTTACGATACTCGTACGCAGGCAGACGATATTCGTACCCACAGCGGGGCGCTGCTGGAATTTACCGGCCTTTATGAGCGCATGACCGCCGAGGATAACCTGGATTTATATGGGCGGATCTACCAGATGCCCGCCGCCGATCGCAAGGCGCGCACCCGGGAATTGCTCACCCATCTGAACCTGTGGGAGCGCCGCAAGGACCCGGTGGGCAAATGGAGCCGGGGCATGAAGCAGAAATTGGCGGTGGCGCGCGCCCTCTTTCACCATCCCCCATTGATTTTTCTAGACGAGCCAACCGCGGGTTTCGACCCCGTGGCGGCCGCCGCCTTGCGCACCGACCTTGAAAGCCTGGTGACGCGTGAAGGCGTGACCGTTTTCTTGAATACCCACAACCTGACCGAAGCTGAAAAGCTTTGCGCCCAGGTGGGGGTGATCCGCGACGGCAGGCTTTTAAGGGTTGGCAACCCCGACGAACTGCGTTTGAGTAAAGGCAGCCCACACATCGACATTATGGGACGTGGTTTTAATGAGCAGCTTCTGGCTGCCCTGCGGGCACGGCCGGAGGTGACCGGCGTAGAACAGCAAAATGGCCGTTTGCACATCGAGCTGCGCGGCGAGAACGAGACCAGCCCGCTGGTGAGCCTGATCGTCCAATCGGGAGGTGAGGTGGAGGAGGTACGCCGGGGGGAGAGCAGCCTGGAAGACGTCTTCTTAACGTTGATGAAGGAAGAAACCAAGGAAGAAACCAATGAGTGATACCTGGACAATTGTATGGAAGGAATGGAGAGACATGATTTTTCCAGGAGGAAAGATGGAATCGCTCCGTCCCATTATTTTCATCGCTCTCCTTGGAATTGCCTGGCCATTGATCTACGGGCTAAGGTGGCTGGAACTTTCCACTGTCATGGTGTTTTTGAGCGTCTACGTCCCATTTTTCTTTATTCTCAATTATATCGGGGACGCATTCGCAGGAGAGCGTGAACGGCACACCCTGGAAACGCTGCTGGCCAGCCGGATATCGGATCGAGCGATATTGTGGGGAAAGGTCATTGCCACGGTTGGCTACATCTGGGGGATGTCACTCATTGCTTCTTTTCTGGGTATGGTGGTTGTGAACCTGTCGAAAGCACAGGCGCCGTGGATGTTTTATACGGCGGCCGGTCAGTGGTTGGAAGTGCTCCTCTTGATCCTGCTGGCCTGCCTTCTTTCTGCCAGCGGCGGGATATTGGTTTCCCTGCATAGCGCCACGGTCCGGCAGGCACAGCAAACCTTATTGTTAGGTTCGCTGGTGCTGGGTGTGGCGATTTTCTTCGTGGTAAGAGCAGTGCCGCTGCAGGTGATACAAACGATGAGCATTTCCCAGATCCTTCTGATCGCTATGTTGGTTCTGGTTGTAATCGATGCCATATTAATGGCGATTGCCATGGCCAGTTTCCACCGCTCGCGCTTGATCGCAAATTGACCTATCTTTTTTGATAATTACCCAGCCTATGGGCGTAAATCCCGAATTTTGAGAATTTGTGGGTGAGTAGCCTCCGCAAATTCTCAAAATTCGGGGACTTTCCCATAATGGCTGAATAGTTACCTTTTTTGTAACCCGTCAGGTGGCTAGTTAAGTTTTAGTTTCGAGAAAATCGGTGTTTTGATAAAGTCCAACAGGACGAGATACACACTGATGATCCCGAACAATTCTATAACCAACACAGGGGAGACCGGCGCCATTAAAATGCCCTGGGTGGCCATCAAACCCACCACCAGAATATCCAACGTGGTGCCAATCAGCATCCATTTGCTGGGGAGGGAATTCCAGAAATACTTCCGTTCGCGCACCAGGTAGATTGTCCCTTGCCCGCTGTAGACTAACATAACGAACAACAAGGTCTGTAAATTCGCCAGTGGGAGCTGTAACACGGTATGCGCATACCAGAATATGCTAAATGACAGCGCCAGAATTGGCAGTGCGAGCAGGATTGCCCCAATAACGATCGAACGCACTTTCCATTGGTTCGGCATTTGAGATGGCTTCACCCGGTCGGTAGAGATCGACATGGTCACAAAATCATTGGTGAACAGCAGCAGCACCATCAAGAGCGGAGTGGTGACAAAAGTGTGAGTGAAGATCAGGCCAAAACTCAGGAAAAAAGCGATTTCAATGGTCTTGATGATCTTATTCAAAGTATAGGTCAGCATGCGCTGATAGATTCTGCGGCTGGTTTCGATGGCTGCCACCAGGTTGCCCAGGCCGGGGGAGGTGAGCACCAGGCTGGCAGCCGCTTTGGCGACGTCTGTGGCGCTGGAGACTGCCACGCCAACTTCAGCCTGTTTCAAGGCCGGGGCGTCATTAACGCCATCGCCGGTCATGCCAACGGTCAGTCCGGCCTGCTGGTACTGCTGGACAAGTTTATATTTCTCCTCCGGAAGGACTTCCGCGTAAACCTCGCAGCCTTTGCCATCATCCCAATGGGGATCATTCAGAGATTCACCCGGGCAAGCATGGCTTCCAATTCCAATCTTTGCCGCGATGGCCTGGGCAGTTAGTAACCCATCCCCGGTAATCATGACCACTCGAATGCCCAATTCTTTCAAGCGGGAGATCAGGCTGGCAGAATCGGCTCGCGGGGGGTCTTGAAAAGCTACCAGGCCGGCAATCTGGACCGATCCTTCCAACCCGGATGCAATTGCCAACACGCGTAAACCCTGCGATGCCAATGCTTCCACCTCATTTGAGAATTTTCCATTTAGCTTAGGATCGAAAGTACTGACAACCTGAGGAGCTCCTTTCAGTATGCGCAGTTTTTGACCGTTTTCAATAAAGATGGCCTCCGACCGTTTGGTAGCCGGTTCGAATGGAATAAATTGTTGGCGAGTATCATTGATCCGAAGATCGATTTTTTCCTGTTGGGCCTTTTCCAGGATCGCCTTATCCAGTGGATCTTGAGTGGCCTCATCGCTGGCCATGACTGCCAGGCGAAGCACCTCTTGTTCCGAATAGGGCGGAAAACCGATGATTTCGGCCACCTGCAATTTGTTTTCGGTGAGGGTGCCGGTTTTATCTGTACACAGCACTTGCATGGAGGCTGCTTCTTCGATAGCGCTCAAGCGGGTAACCAAAACACCGTTTTTGGACAGTTCTAATGCACCCAGGGCAGTCGCCACGGTGAAGGTAGCCGGCAATGCCACCGGAACTGAGGCGACCAGAAGAATCAAAGCGAAAGGCAGCAAATCGGTCATAGGTAGGCCGGAAATGAGCGCATAGATCAAAACGATTCCCACCAGGATTGCATCCAAAATGACCAGATCTTTTGCAATCGAAAATACAATGCGTTCCAATTGCCCGGTAGTTTTTGCCTGGCGAACTAATTCGGCTGTTCTACCAAAACGGGTGTGAACGCCGGTTTTGGTCACCTTTGCCGCGGCTTCCCCGCGCACCACGGTTGTGCCCGCATAAGCCGCCGCCCCCTTTTCGGCATCGACCGGCAGCGACTCTCCGGTCAGCGTCGATTGGTCCAATAACAACTGGCCGTTTACCAGATCCACATCCGCCGGAACCAGATCACCCATGCGCAAATACAAGATATCGCTGGGCACCAATTCGGAGCCTGGGATCATCTGCCACTTACCATCCCGCAGCACCCGGCTGGTTACCGTCAGGCGTTTTCTGAGCAGTGCCAGTGCATTCTGGGCGCGGTTTTCTTGAAGTGTGCTCATCAAAGCATTGAATACCACCAGCGCCCCGATGATGCCGGCTTCGATATTTTTACCCAGGATGAGCTCAAGGATTACGCTGGCTTCCAACATCCAGGGCACCGGCGCCCACATTTTTTTTAGGAAGACCACCCAGGTACGGATTTTTTGTTCAGGGATTGAATTAGGTCCGTATTGTTGAAGCCTTTTTTGTGCTTCAGCTTGAGTAAGGCCAATGAATGGTTGATTTAGTGAGACATCTTCATTTTGGAAGACTTGATTATTTATCAATGAATTCATGCGAATAATTCCTGCTTTTTTAGTTTGCCAACAAAACAACCGCCTGTAAAACAACTGCAAGAAGTGTCACCCCGATTAAACCTTTATATATCAATTGGGAGAGGAATTTCTTATCTTCCTGGGTCAGATCATTCTTGTGGATGAAGGCCTGGAGTGTAAAACTTCCTAACACCAGGATTAAAAGAATAAGAAAAAACTCAATCAAGGAAATATCATGGATAAAACCTACCATGGTTCCTCACTTACCCTTCAGTGAGAGTATCAGAAAAGGGTGGGATTTGCTTTAAATACAACTATTGCTGGCATTAAATTTCTATAATTAGCACTAGCCAGAAAATGGATCGGTTTTATTGCAGAGGCAGTTAACCAGACTTCCGCCGTGCCT
>VFSW01010214.1_pt1 | contig 13322 bp, 11 predicted proteins | sample 5358111 | NCBI WGS metagenome assembly VFSW01 (sample SAMN11554181, study PRJNA540505) | mine drainage metagenome | isolation source: sediment from site ElyBrook_90M | place: USA: Ely Copper Mine, Vershire, VT | collected 2017 | reverse complement strand
GCGGCGTACACTTCGACTTTAACAAGTCGAACATCCGCCCGGGCGATGCCGCGATTCTCGATGAAGCCGTCGAGATCCTGAAGGCGCATCCGGATGTGAACATCTATGTCGACGGATACTGCGACGCGATCGGCAGCGAGGAGTACAACCTCAAGCTCTCACAGCGCCGTGCCGATTCGGTTGCCAAGTATCTCGAGGATAAGGGCATTCCGTCCTCGCGGCTGATTCCGCGTGGCTTCGGCAAGACCAACTTCGTCGCTTCGAACGACACCGACGAAGGTCGCGCGCAAAATCGCCGAGTCTAATTGGTACCTACCGACTGAGTTAGTCCTTAACCGGCAGGCAGCGGTCCAGCGTCCCTGGACCGCTGCCTCGCCTTCTTCCCCCACCTTGCCTGAATCTGTTTACGCAGATTTTGCGGATATTCCCGCCCGACTCTGAGGAAGTGCAGCGCTTCGACGGCGTTTCACTCTGGTCGCGCGCCGTGCACAATGAGCCTCGATGTCGCGCAAGACCAAGCTTTCAATCGTCATAGTCGCCGGCGCACTCCTTGTCGGGTGGCTCGGAGGCGGACTGTTACTCCACTTCGGGCAGAAGCGTCACGACCACCTCAACTACGATATCGACGCGCATTTTCCACCCAATCAGCCGTTCAAACCCGGCGAGATTTTCGCCTCGACGCTCGCCGAGATCGTGGATCATGAACTCCATTCTACCTTCGGATGGCGACCCAACGACTTCTTCTTATGGGGACCCAAAGTTCTCGCGGACAACAATGCCAATCGCCAGATCGGCATCATCATGGCGGTGCGCGAGACGATGCGCGTCTTCAAGGACCATCTCACCAAGGTCTCATCCAACGAATACGACCCTAACCTTGTCATTGCCGATACTGATTTTCGCAACGACGCCGAGCGATGGATTCTGCCCGCACCCGAGGGCAAGTACGAAGATGGGGTCGAACATTTACGTGCGTACGTGGCCGGTCTCCACGCCAATCCCGAGACCTCGCGGGAGCTCAATCAGCGCAGCGTCGAGTTGATCCGGTTGATGCAAACCTGGACCGATTTACTGGGTGACGCGCATGCGAAGCTCTATCAAACCAGCACCTACGGCGGTCAGCAGATTCACACCTGGGATTGCGATGATCTCTTCTATCATGCGCAGGGATACACCCATGTGATGTACCACATGATGCAGGCGATTCGCCGTGAATACGCAGGTCAGATCAAGGAAGACCCGGTCCTCGTGACGCTGATCGACGAAGCGACTGACGCGCTGGGCAAGGCCGCGATGTTGAAGCCGCTGATCGTTTTCAACGGCTCACCCGATGGCATTTTCGCCAACCATCGGCGCAACCTCGACACCTACATCGCCGAAGCCCGCCAGAAGATGTACTCGATTCGCGAAGAACTCGAGCGCTCCCCGATGTGAGCATTCAGCAGCCGCTGAATGCTCATCCTGAGCGTTGCGCGAAGGAACTCGCGCTCAGAATTCGATAAACGGGCCGAGCATCACCACCCCGCCGTGCAACAATAGGCGCGTTAGTGCAGGCATCCATCGCGCAGGCATTCCGGTGAGCTTCGAGGTGATCGAGGAAATCGCGTCCGCCTCGCCGGCGTTCATCGATAACTTCAAAGCGTTAATGAAACGTGCCTGGCTGTAGGAAACCAGCTCGTGCGCCTCGCCTGGGGGAATCCCGGCTTTCTCGCGCGCGATCTCAATCGCACGCGCCAACCCGCCAACATCGTCGATGAGCCCGCTCGCTTTCGCGGCGGTTCCACTCCAGACCCGGCCGCGCGCAAGATTCTCGGTCGTCTCGCTATCGAGCTTCCGCCCTTCCGCCACTTTGCCGGTGAAAATCCCGTACAGATGACCCAGGACACCGTCGAGCTGGCGAATCTCACCTTCGGTCATCGCGCGCGTCGGCGACATCGCATCGCTCACCGGATGGCTCTTGGTTCTTTCGACATTGACCCCGAATTGATTCATCAACGACGAAACATCGAACTTCGCGTACACGACGCCAATCGATCCGGTGATGGTCGAGGCTTGCGCGACGATCGCATCGGCGCCGGCTGCAACGTAATAGCCGCCGGAGCCGGCGACGTCACCCATCGAGACTACTACCGGCTTTCCCCTGCCCTGCGCTGCGCGAACCGCGCGCCACACCAGGTCCGAACCGACAGCTGATCCTCCGGGAGAATTGACTCGGAAGACGATCGCCTCGACACTTTCATCGCGCGAGGCGCGCTCGATTTGCGCTCCGGTGGTCTCGGGGCTGATGAAATCCCCCGCCATCGAAGGATCACCTGATACCACCGGCCCAACTCCGCAGACCAAGGCGATACGATGACGCTGGCCGCCTTCGTTAAGGTACATCGCATGGCGCAGATAACGCGCGAGGCCGACAAACTTCTTGCGCTTGCCTTCGGGATCGAACTCGCCGCGCACATCTTCCGTATAGCCTTCGCGATCGATGAGGCCGGCTTCGAGCGCATCGCGCGCGCTCATGAATCCGCGGCCCACCAGCTCGGAGACCTTCTCGACGGGAAGGTTGCGGGCGCGCGCGATTCGCTCCGTCAGCACCTGGCGCCAGTCGCCGATGATCGCCGAGAGACTCTCACGCAGTGGCGCGGACATGCTGTCGCGATTGAACATCTCGGCCGCGCCTTTGTACTCCTTGTACTGCAGCGTCTGGACCTGGATGTGCAGTTTCTCGAATGCGCGCTTGAGAAAGACGCCCCCGGCCGACACTCCCAGCATCGTGACCATGGTTTGAGGTTCGCAGACGATTTCGGTCGCCGCCGAGGCGATCAGATAGTCGCGCACCCCGGCCGATTCACCATCCAGCACCGCGATGACGCGCTTGCCGGACTCGCGCACGCGACAGATGAGATCGTGGAGTTCCTCGGCGGTCGCGAGGCCATTGTCGATACCCGCGATTTCGACCACCAGCGCCCGAATCGCGGGATCGCGACGGACCTCTTCGAGCACATAGCGCAGATGCGACAGGGCCGGAAACGCCCGGCCACGCAGTTGATCGAGGAGCGAGCGGTGCGGTTCCTCGGGAAGCGCGCCGTTCAAACGAATCGTCAATACCGCATCGCGGGGAATTCGCGAGGGCCGGATCACGAAAACAAAGAACGCCGCCGCCATCGCGATCGCGGTCACCAGAAACGCGACGCCAAGAGAATTGTGGTCGAAGTAAAAAAAGAGCACAGCAAGCGTCATCAACGTGGCGCATAGGGCGCCGACGCGGACGATACGGGTGGCGAATAAGCGTGCGAGCGATGATTTGGTCATTCGATTCCTGCGATTCCTGACGGGCAATTTTCGGCCTGGTTGATGACGATTGAAACGATTGATATCGCTCCAATAGATTAGCTGGTTCCGATGCTCAGGTCTTTCCTTCCAACCCTCGCGGTGACAATCGCACTCTCCCTGGGCGCCCTCAGTTGCTCAACCCAAAAGGCTCCCGCAAACCCGCTTCCGACCGAAAGCGTGCGCACTGCGACCATGAACATTACCCCCGGAATCGAGGTCCTCGCGCGCATCGCCCTACCAGATGGGTTCGTTCCGTCCGCCGACTACCCTCCGATGTGGCTGCAAGCCGGAAAAGAAATCGCGATCGTCGGAACTCACGACGGCCACGCGGTAATCATGGGCTACAGCGGCGCCAGCTATCGAACCGCACGCGTCATCGCGGAAGATGGCGGCGTCGGCGCGCCCGACGGCCGCATCATCGATCTCGCTGCCAGCCCGGATGGGATGGTACTCGCGCTCGCGGTCACCAATACAAAAGAAAACCGACTCGACGTGGTTATCCGCGATTTGATTTCCGAGGGAGCGGCCAATCCGGTTTCCAGCTTCGATGGCGACTTCGAAAGCGTGAGTATCGGATGGCTAAGTGAGTTCACCATTCCGCTTGCGTTGCGCGCACAGCCTGTCGCGCAGCCATCTACGCCGCCACTCGCTGCGACGCCGGAATCCACACCCGCCCCGCTCGCGCTCGCATCGAGTGGGCTTTACACCATAAATATGAGCGGCGTCGTAACCACCGGATATCTGAAGCTGGACTGCAGGATGTCGCAGCTGAGCTGGGCGCCAGATGGCCTGGTCGCAGTGGGACTGGGCTCCAAAGACACGCCCGCGATCATTATCGATCGCGCGAAAGAATCATGTCAGCAACTTCACGGACAAGCGCCGATTCGAGTCCTCGATTGGGCACACGACTCGAAATCATTTCTCTATGAGGAGACCACTCCCGCGGTTGGCACCGGCGTTTATCGCTATGATCTTGCGAGTGGATTAGCGCGCTTGGTAGCAATCTCGTCGGATGCGGCGGCGTTCGTAGGCACCGATCAAATCCTCGCGCTCGGCAGCGGTGCGCTTACATTCCGCGCTGCGCAAACCGCCCCAGGCCGCGAAGTCCGGGCGGAAGTCGCGCTGTCGAATCCGAGCGGGACTGAAACCGAGGTGGAATCATTGGGATTCAATTCCACTCCCGCGATGCTGGCCGCGAGTAGCATGACCTACACCCGCACGACCGATACGGCCGCGATCGCGACCTTCAGCCCGACTACCGAAGGCCCGATGCGCAAGATCGTCATCTATTCGGTGGCTCCGAAGACCGCATTCCTGGTCGCGTTCGGACCAACTCGCGGCGACGTAGCATTGAGCTGGTCTCCACGCGGCCGCTATCTCGCCATCATTGACGGCGACGCTGCTGCCGCGGCTCTCACGATTATCTCGCCCCCACAGTGATAGATTTCTCTCTTTCACGTTTCCCGACTGACGGGGTTCTAACCTCAAACGCAAGGAAGGAGCAGACCATGGACCTGGCGACGCAACGGCAAAAGGCAGAAACGTTTCGCAAGCTGCATGACCGTTCCCGGATACTGGTGCTTCCCAACGCCTGGGATGTGACCAGTGCGAAGATTTTCGAGGCTGCGGGTTTTCGCGCCGTCGCAACCACCAGCTCCGGAGTCGCGAACTCGCTCGGATATCCCGATGGCGAATCAGTTTCGCGCGATGAGATGCTGGACGTCATCCGACGCATCGCGCGCGGGCTGACCGTGCCGCTGAGCGCCGATATCGAAGCTGGATACGCGTCCGGCCTGGATGGGCTAACGGCTACGATTCGCGCCGTTATCGATGCAGGTGCGGTCGGTATCAACCTCGAGGACTCGATAAAGGGCGGCGCGAATGAGCTCTTCCCGCTCGAGACCGCGGTCGCGCGTATCAAAGCGGTCCGCGAGACGGCAGCCGCGGCGGGAGTGCCGATCGTCATCAACGCCCGCACCGATGTGTTCCTGCACGCGATCGGCGACAAGTCCGCGCGCCTCGATCACACGGTCAGCCGCGCCAACGCTTACCACGCCGCGGGCGCCGATTGCGTCTTCGTTCCGGGACCCACCAATGCGGAGCTCATCGGAAGTCTGACCTCCGCGATCAAAGGACCGATCAATGTCATGGTGCTGCCTGGATTGCCGAGCGCACCCGAACTTCAAAAGCTCGGGGTCGCGCGCGTCAGCACCGGCGGCGGTCCCGCGCGCGCCGCGCTGACCGCCCTTCGCCGCCTCGCCAAAGAACTCCTCGAAAGCGGCACCTATTCGGCATTCGTCGCCCCCGACCTCATCAGTCATATGGTTATTAATCTGTTTGTTTCTAACAAACCGTTTTTTTTTTTTTCCTCGTCGGGGCGCCGCGCGCCGCGCCCGCAGCGATGTGGCTATCGAGGAAACGCCTCCGTTGCAAGCCGTTCGCGATGGGAACTGGCGACGATCTCGGTATCTGAGAACCGTCGCCAGCGGCCCTGTTCAATTGGAACTCTCATTTCTTCGGCGTCGATGACTGCGGATAATTCGGCGGCGTCGCCCCGGCGCCGCAATAGTACGGGTCCATGAGATTCAGTGATGCATAGAGGGCTTGAAGCGTTCGCAGGTGCGCCTCGTTAGTATCGATGGACCGTTTTCAATTTTCCTCGCATCCACCCAGCCTCCCGTAAGGTCTGTTCCCTCGTAGTAGAACTGGACGTGATCAAACGAGCAATCGATGTATACGTAGCCGTCTAAGGGCAGCGTGACATCATGATATGTTTTGCCACGAATTTCCTTCAGTGAATGGACGGGCCAACCGAGATCAGAAAAAGAGTAATAAAGAGGACGCTCGTCGGTGCCCCCCAACGAATTTTCAAACCCGATCACCGTCGTTTTCTTAACTGGCGATGTTGAAATAGCGCGCGCTAATTCCCCCGCAGGGTTTTGTCGGCGGTGGTAAATGTCGCAACCGATAAACGCCCACGTCAAGATTGCAAGCACGACCGCAACGCCGAACGCGAGACGACCACGTGCTTGGCTATCCTCTTTCACAATCAGCCACCCCGTGAAAGCGCTGCCGACCACGCCAGCGCCCAACAGGGAAATTGCCTCGACTGTCTGGCCCGCTGAAAGTGCCACGACGCCCCCAACAAAAACACCAGTCGTGATCGGGGCTACAACCCCAACCCACAGATTTTGCCGTTTCCAGAAGTCGTGGTCGTCGTCCGAACCGCCCGACGTAGAAATGATGGGCATGATGACCCCCTGAAGACTAAATTCCCAATGAAAGGGTAGCTTGCTCAGGTATTCACGTCACCTTCCGCACACTTCCCTTCGCGAACGACCCCCTAGGGGAGATGAAAGGCGCGGTCGCGCCATCTCGCCAAAGAACTACTCCGAGGCGGCACCTACACGGCGTTCACCGCGCCCGACCTCATCATTCACATGGAGATGAATCAGTTGGTGGCGAAGAAACCGTAGGCAGGCGAAATATTCAGGCGGGGATCAGTCGCCGCGGGCCTCGGCCAGCAGCTTATCCAATTCGCGGCTGATGTCGTCAGCCGCTTTCAGCATCAGGTCCAGGCTGCGATCGAGGGTTTCCTTGTCGAGCTTCCCATTCGATCCGTGGACATCGACGAAGGTTTGAAGCTTCTGTTGATTTTCTATGGTCTTCTTCACGAGATCGGCCAACCTCGCCGTTCAAGTCTGTCCACGATCAGATGTTATACCTATCGGATTTTCCCAGTTGGTAATACGGTAACCCCATGACACAGGAGCGTTATTGGGCCTTGGGATTCCTTCCTCGTAGGGGCGCATCGCGATGCGCCCGCAACGATGTGGCTATCGCGAAGGATCGTGGCAATCGCGCCTCGGTTGGGGGTCGTTCGCGAACGACCCCTACGAAGAATGAAAACGCCGCGCATGCACCACCTCACCCAGCTCCCGCAATTGACCGCTCGCATCGGAAATGAGCTATGTTCCTCGGTGCGGAAAACGATTCCATCCCGTCGCGAAGCGACGAATTTGCTGGAGAACATCATCATGAGACTGGAAAACAAAATCGCAATCATCACCGGCGCCGGGTCGGGCATGGGCCGCGCGGCCTCGCTACTGTTCGCTAAGGAAGGCGCAAAGATCGCAGCGGTCGATATCAACCTTGAAGCCGCCGAGGAAACCGCGAAGCAAGTCAAAGCAGCGGGCGGCAATGCGTTCGCGATGCGCGTCGACGTCTCGAAGTCCGCCGACACCACCGCGATGGTCGATGAAACCATCAAGCGCTTCGGGGTGCCGCACATCCTCTACAACAACGCCGGCATCGAGGGCGAAGGGAATTTCCTCGCGCAACTGAGCGAAGAGGCGTTCGACAAGGTCATCGCGATCAACCTGCGTGGCGTGTGGCTCGGGATGAAGGCGGCGCTGCCGCACATGATCAAAAACGGCGGCGGCTCGATCATCAATACCGCCTCGATCGCGGGGCTGGTAGCCAACAAAGGTGCGGCGGCTTATTGCGCGTCGAAGGCCGGCGTCATCGCGCTGACCCGCGTCGCCGCGATGGAGTACGGACGCTACAACATCCGCGTCAATGCGATTTGCCCCGGCGCCATCGACACTCCGATGGTGGAACGCATCAACAAGGCCGCAGGCGCTCCGGTGAACAGCGGCGCGCGCACCTCGTTCTTCGGACGGGTCGGTAAGCCCGAGGAAATCGCGAAGACGGCGCTGTTCCTCGCCAGCGATGATTCGTCATTCGCAACCGGCGCGCCGTTCATCATCGACGGCGGCTGGACAGTCTCCTGAAACAGGTGCCGGAAATGTGCTAGCATCAGACGGTTGGCGTCCGCTGGTAGCGGGCGCCATCGTCGCTTATGGGGTTGCCGTCATGAATATAAAAAGTGCGAAAACAAACCCATTAAATGCAGCAAATTCAAGGAGTCTTATCCCGGGGCACTCCCCACATGATGAGTCGCATAGACCGCCGGCCGGCGCAGCTTGCCCAGATCCGGGTAGGCCGAGATATCCACTCGGCGACGACCCGGCCTTGATTTGAGGCGTTGATTCCAAAAACCTGCGCATACTGGGAAAAAATGCAAAAACAAACCCATTAAATGCAGGAGATTCAAGGACTTTTTGCCATGGAAACACAAATGACCCGACTCAAAAACAAGGTGGCGATTGTCACCGGCTCGGCGCAGGGCATCGGGCGCGCAATCGTGACGCGCCTCGCGAGCGAGGGCGCCAAAGTAGCCGTAGCCGACATCGACCTCGAGGGAGCGAAGCGCACCGCCGAGGAAATCAAGACCGCCGGCGGAAACGCCATCGCGGTAAAGCTCGATGTGACCCGCATGGAGGATGCCCTCGACGCTGCCGACCTCGTCGAGCGCGAGCTGGGCGCTATTGATATTCTTGTCAATAACGCCGGATGGGACATCATCGAGCCATTCCTCGAGAGCAAGCCGGAAACCTGGGACAAAGTCATCGCCATCAACTACCGAGGCGTTCTCAATTGCTGCAAAGCAGTCGCGACCAAGATGCAGCAACGCAAGTCCGGCAAGATCGTCTCGATCGCCTCGGATGCGGGCCGCGTGGGATCCAGCGGCGAAGCGGTCTATGCGGGATGCAAGGCCGGCATCATCGGATTCTCGAAAACCCTCGCGCGCGAGCTCGCGAGGTACAGCATCAACGTCAATGTGGTCTGTCCCGGACCGACGCAAACGGCGCTGCTCAAGAACGCGATGGCGGGTCGCGAGGGTGTCCTCGATGCGATGGCGCGCGGCATTCCGTTTCGGCGCCTCGGCCAGCCCGAGGACCTCGCGGGTGCGGTGGCGTTCTTTGCGTCGTCGGACTCCGATTATGCGACCGGCCAGGTCCTCAGCATTAGCGGGGGTCTGACGATGGCCGGTTAGCATTCTGTGAGCTGGCACCGACGCAGCGTCGATGACGCGGCCCCGACATCAATCAATCTCAAACGGGATGTCTCTTTTACTCGACGCCCTGAGCGGTCAGAATCCTTCTGTGCTCGGGAGAGAGAGTCGAGTGAAGAAGTCACCTGCTATGGCCGCGCCGAAGCGCGCCCCCGGCCCCAAAGCGCAGATTCGCGCGATGGCGCCCGCACAGCGCTACGACGCCAACATCGATTACATCCTGCACGCCGCCGCCGAGGTTTTCGCTGAGAAAAGTTTCGGCCTCGCTTCAATTCGCGATATCGCGGCGCACGCGCACATTTCCTTTCCGCGCATCTACTACTATCTGCGCAACAAAGAGGAACTCCTCTACCTCATTTCCAAGCGCGCCTTCGAGCAGCTCTCCAGCCGCGCCGAGGCCCAGACCGCCGGTGTGCAGGATGCCGAAAAGAAACTGAAGCTGTTCATCACGGCGCACATCGAATATCAGCTCGACAATGTCGCTGAGATGAAGGTACTGATTCGCGAGGCCGGCTCGCTTTCGGGCCGCAACGCCACGCAGATCATGCGCCAGATGCGCGAATACTCGAACCTGTGCCGCAGGATCATCGAGCAGGTCGCCGAGCGCCATGGCGCCGCGATGGATCGCGAAACCTCGCGCATCCTGACCTCGCTGCTGTTTGGTGCGATGAACTCGGTCTTCGGATGGTACGAGCCCGTGCGCGATCGCGAACAGCACGGCAAGATCGTGGATGAGGTTTACGCGATGATCGTCTCGCCGATGGCCGCGCGAACTACGGCGCGCCCGTCGCCGAAACTGCCGATCGAAGCATAGCCGTAGCGGCACCTCGATTGCGCGGGCCGGCCAAAGCCCGAATAATGCCCGCGCATGCGCCTCGTCCCAATACTTCTGGCCTGCGTGACCTTCTTCTCGACCTGCGTGGGTGGGATGGCGGCGGTGCGGTTTCGCGACCGGCTGCACTTTCTGCTCGGCTTCAGCTCCGGCGCGGTGCTGGCCGTCGCGCTGTTCGACATCCTGCCCGAGGTTTTCGCGCTAGGCGGGCCCGCCTACATGCCGATAGCTGCGCTCGGCTTCCTGACTTTCTTCGGACTCGAGCGCTACACCGCGTTGCATCGCGCGCGCGAACACGTTCACGCCGAGCCTGCGCATGAGACCGAGCTCGGGGCGCTCTCAGCTGCCGGCCTGGTGTTGCATAGCTTCCTCGATGGGGTCGCGATCGGGGTCGGCTTCCAGACCAGCACCCACATCGGGTTGCTGATCGCACTCGGGATCATCGCGCATGATTTGAGCGATGGGATGAACACGGTGACGGTGGTCCTCGCGCATGGCAACCCGCTGAGGCACGCGGTGCGATGGCTGATCGCGGACATGACGGCCCCGGTCCTCGGCGCGACGCTAACCGTGGTGCTTCATCCCGACGTCGCGCTGTTGCCCTGGGTGCTGGCGTTCTTTGTGGGTTCGTTTTTGTACATCGGCGCATCGGATCTGCTGCCGGAAGCACGCGAGCACGATTCGCCATGGGTGATGGTCGCGACCGTCCTCGGCATGCTGGCGATTTTCATCTCGACGGCAATCCTCCGCGGCTGCTGACCGGAAGCTCTCTCGGCGTTTTTAATCACACCCGCCCGCGACCCCCTTTTGGTTGGGCTTCTAGTCGCGCCTTGGATACAGCATAATCGGCGCGCCGCACGTGAGCGGCCGAACAAAATGGCATGCTAGACCGCAAGTCATTTCGATGGGCGTTCGTTCTAAGCGCCCTCACGATCATATTTTCGCGTTCGGCATGTTGGTGTTGCTGTTTCTGGCAAGGACGAGCACCAGCAGCTTCGTGCCACGGCGCACCAACCTGCTCCGCTTCGTGCTGGTAGCAGTAGCTGTCGTGGCTGGTGTGGCGGCGTGTTTCGCATTCGCCGACTATTGTCCAAATTCGGTTGATTTTCCTGAGGTTGTAACTTTTTCGATGTTTCGAGCTGGCCTCGCGCTCGTGATTTTAGGATCTGTAGAACGGAAGACACGCGCAGCTACCCGCGCACACCGGGCAAATCGCTCAACTCGCTGATCCGGCTCTGAGTCCGGGGCGGGGTCGCCTGCCCGATGTTCTCATAGAAGCGCGGGCCCGGAGATTGCGCTGGTACAAGCAAGCGGATCTTTGTTACAGAAGGTGCAGGTCTATAATCTCCGCAGATTTTGCGGCGCTGAATTCCTTATCAATCGAGAGGACTCGCGAGGAGGAAAAACTCGATGGCTGATTACGACATTCAAATCAAAGGCGGCACCATCGTCGATGGTACCCGAGTTCCGCGTTACCGCGGTGATGTCTGGATCAAAGACGGCAAAGTTGCGCAACTGGGCGGGCGCGCTCCCGGCTTCGCCAAAAAGGTCATCGATGCCGATGGCCTGATTGTCGCGCCGGGCTTCGTCGATCTGCACACGCATTACGATGCGCAGATTCGATGGGATCCGTATTGCACCATCTCAGGATGGCATGGCGTCACGTCGCTGGTACTGGGCAACTGCGGCTTCGGCTTCGCGCCGTGCAAGCCGGACTTCCGCGACCGCTCGATGCTCACGATGACGCGCACCGAAGCGATCCCGTACGCCTCGATGAAGGCCGGCATCAACTGGGATTGGGAGACCATCCCGCAGTATTTGGATTCGCTCGATCGCTCGCCCAAGGGCGTCAACTGCATCCAGTACATGCCGACCGCCTCGCTGATGACCTATGTGATGGGCCTCGAGGCGGCCAAGACGCGTCCGGCAACCGAGAGTGAGCGGGCCGAGATGGCGCGCATTCTCGACGAAGGTATGGATGCCGGTCTCTGCGGCTTCTCGATTCAGCGCCTTGGACCGAACTCGGTGCAGGCGGACTTCGACGGCTCGCCGATGGTGACGGATACGATGTGTGACGAGGACATCCTGAACCTCGCACGCGTGCTGCGTCAGCGCGACGAAGGCTTCATGGAAATCACGCAAGGGACCGGCGACGCGAAAGTTGATCTTTCGTTCGTCGAGAAGCTCGCCGATGAATCGCAGCGGCCAATTCTGTGGCAGGCCATTATCCCGACCCGCAACAACCCCGAGATCCATCGCCGCAGCATGCGCTTCGTCGAACGCAATCGCGCGAAAGGCCGCCAGATCTTCGGCCAGGCGGGCACCGTTCGCAGCGGCTTCGCCTTCACCCTGGAAAACTGGAACCTGTACGATACGCTGCCCGAATGGCGCGTGCTGACCACCGGCACCAAGGAAGAGAAGCTCAACAAGATGCAGGACCCCGCGCTGCGCAAAGCCGTGATCCACGCCAACGACAATTGCGACAACAACTTCAAGGCGATCCAGGCGGGCGTCGGTGGCAATCCCAAGCATCTAATCGTGCAGTGGGTCGAGAACATCGAAGAGCTCGAGAAGTACGTCGGCAAGTCGCTGGGCCAGATCGGCATGGAAGAGGGCAAGCATCCCATCGAAGCGATGCTCGACCTCGCGGTGGCGACCGACCTGAAGGCGGAGTTCCTCGGCCCCAATCGCGGTTTCAATTCGGACTATATGGCCGAGATCATCAACAACTCACAGTTTACCTTCCCGGGCGTTTCCGACGGGGGCGCGCACACCAAGTTTTTCACTGGCGGCGCTTTCACCACCGACTTCCTGCGCTGGCTGGTGCGCGACGAGCAGAAGATCACGTTGGAAGAGGCGCATTATCGCTTGTCGGCGTTGCCGGCGCATGCAGCGGGCTTCAAGGATCGCGGCACGCTGCGCGAAGGCGCGGCGGCTGACGTCGTGGTCTATGACCTCAAGCGCCTGGGCGTCGAGCCCGATTGGGTCGGCGAGATCGTGCATGACCTGCCGGGTGGCGAATGGCGGCGAGTGCAGCGCCCGCAGGGCTATCGCTCGATCATCGTGAACGGAGTGGAAACCTTCGACGAGGGTAACTGCACAGGCGCGACGCCGGGCAAGCTCCTGCGTCACGGCCACGCCTAATCGCTCCCATCGCTAACTGACCGACTGACACCCAAAACGCGCGGCCGCGCCAAGCACCAGGGCGGGGGGGGGCGGAGAATGTGTAGGCGCCGCGGGGCGGGG
>VFSW01010213.1_pt1 | contig 13323 bp, 14 predicted proteins | sample 5358111 | NCBI WGS metagenome assembly VFSW01 (sample SAMN11554181, study PRJNA540505) | mine drainage metagenome | isolation source: sediment from site ElyBrook_90M | place: USA: Ely Copper Mine, Vershire, VT | collected 2017 | reverse complement strand
TTTGCATTGCTTGATGACTCATATTGTTATTGTCGATCACAAGGCTTAAACCGCCAGCGTTTACCAGTTGGTTTGAGCCTTGCCAATTCAGTAAGTGAAGAACTTCATCATAATCCTTTCCAATGTGACTTCAATTTTAAGTCACCCTTGGAAGACTATTTTTCGTGCGATTCAATTCCGGCTAGCACACTTCTGGCAGCATGGAAGGATTTAAAACCACATGGGTTTAGTGATCCGTTTTATTGACCGATGGTCTTGCTCAACAGCAAAAATTATTAACTCAATGCTTGGGTTAATTCAGGCACGGCAATAAACAGGTCGGCAACCAAACCGTAATCAGCTACGGCAAAAATGGGGGCATCAGGATCCTTATTGATCGCCACAATCACCTTGGATTCTTTCATGCCAGCCAAATGCTGAATTGCTCCCGAGAGTCCTATAGCAATATACAGCTGTGGGGCAACTATTTTTCCAGTTTGGCCCACCTGAAAGTCATTCGGCACATAACCAGCGTCGACGGCGGCACGCGAGGCTCCCATCGCAGCACCCAATTTATCTGCCAAGGGTTCAATCAGCTCACGGTATTTCTCGGCGGAACCCAAACCACGTCCGCCTGAGACAATAATCTTGGCAGCAGTCAATTCCGGACGGTCGGATTTGGTTAACTCACTGCCTACAAATGTCGATTTCTCGGAACCGCTTAAAGCATCCACTTTTTCAATTGAAGCTGAACCACCCAATGCGGAAACAGGATCAAATCCGGTGGTTCGCACCGTAATAATTTTCTTTACATCATTTGATTGTACGGTAGCTATCGCGTTACCCGCATATATTGGACGTTCGAAAGTATCACCTGAAATGACTTTGGTAATGTCCGACACTTGTGCAACATCTAATTTCGCTGCCACGCGTGGCAAAACATTTTTACCGCGTGGAGTGGCTGGCGCCAATACGTAATCGTATGCTCCGGCCAAAGCTAGAATTTGATCTGCAATTGGTTCTGCCAACTGGTTCTCCAAGACGCTTGCATCAATTTGTATGACTTTACGCACCCCGGGAATTTGACTCGCAGCTTGCGCAACCGAATCAACGCCATGACCTGCTACTAATAAATCCACTTCAGGTGAACAAGCCAATGCTGCTGTAACGGCATTTAATGTGGCCGCCTTCAAGGATTGGTTATCGTGTTCAACTATAACTAATGCGCTCATTTAGATCACCTTTGCTTCATTTTTTAATTTGTCCACCAAAGTCGCCACATCCGCAACCATCACACCTGCGCTGCGCTTGGCTGGTTCTACCACCTTGATTGTCTTAAGACGAGGCTGGATGTCTACAGACAAATCTTCAGGCTTGAATATTTCCATAGGTTTTTTCTTGGCCTTCATGATATTGGGCAGAGTTGCGTAACGTGGTACGTTCAATCGCAAGTCGGTCGTAATAACCGCAGGCAAAGTCAAAGAAATTGTTTCCAGGCCACCGTCAACTTCCCGAGTTACGATTGCCTTACCATCTACAACGCTCAGCTTGGAAGCAAAAGTTGCCTGGGGGAAATCCAGCAAGGCAGCCAACATTTGGCCTGTTTGATTACAATCATCATCAATGGCTTGCTTACCCAAAATGACCAATTGCGGCTGCTCTTTTGCACAAACAGCTTGCAGAATTTTGGCGACAGCCAAGGGCTGCAATTCAACTTCTGTTTCAACCAGGATTGCGCGATCTGCACCTATAGCTAACGCAGTTCGTAAAGTCTCCTGACACTGTGATACGCCCGCTGAAAGAACAACCACTTCTGTTGCAATACCCGCTTCTTTCAAGCGCACCGCTTCTTCGACAGCAATTTCGTCAAACGGATTCATGCTCATCTTCACATTGGTAATATCTACACCAGAGCTATCAGACTTCACCCTGATTCTTACGTTGTAATCAACAACGCGTTTTACAGCAACCAAGATTTTCATTTTCTCTCCCATTTCAGTTTTATATATAGATGGAACACCTCGATCACTTTATATTAAGTCTTCCGGCAAAATCCATTTTCGATAGAGATTCCTTTGTTTTACCCGACTTTGACAGGCGTTTAGATTACCCTTTGTTCAATCAGATGGGTGATCTCCGCATCAGAATATTCCCCAATTTCAGAAAGCACCTGTTCAGTATGCTGGCCCAATGTTGGAGGGGCTCCGGTATAGGTTACGGGAGTAGCCGAGAATTTAATTGGACTGGCGATTAACGGCACCGTCCCAGCTGTAGGATGAGGCAGTTCTATCTTCATGCCGCGGTGGAGCACCTGGGGGTGTTCGAAAACCTGTGCTATGTTGTTGATTGGGCCGCAAGGGATCCCTTCAGGCTCGATGAGGACGATCCATTCTGCGACGCTGCGTCTGGCAAATATTTCTTGCAGCAATGGGATGATCGTCTCGCGGTTTCGAATCCGGTTGGTATTCGTGGCGTAGCGTTCGTAAGTGCACAGTTCGGGATTGCCGATTACGGCGCAGAGTTTGGCGAATTGGCTGTCGTTGCCGGCGGCGATGATTAATTCCCCATCATTGGCATGAAACACCTGGTAGGGAACAATGTTAGCGTGGGCGTTGCCTTGCCGCTTAGGAATTTCTCCGGAAGCCAGATAGTTCATGTTCATATTGGCCATGGTCGCAACCTGAACATCGAGCAGGGCCATATCGATATATTGACCCTCGCCGCTTTCATAGCGGTGGGCTAATGCGCCAAGGATTGCTGTGGTGGCGTAGAGTCCGGTCATGATGTCGGCTACAGCGACCCCCACTTTTTGTGGGCCGCCGCCGGGGAGGTCATCTCGCTCACCGGTGATGCTCATCAAACCGCCAATGCCTTGTACAATGAAATCATAGCCCGGAAGGTGAGCCATCGGCCCATCTTGACCGAAACCGGTAATTGAGCAGTAAATCAGGCGCGGATTGATCTTTTTCAAATCTTCATAGGACAAACCATAACGTGCCAAGTCGCCTACCTTGTAGTTTTCGATGAAGACATCACTTTTGCGGGCCAGACGACGAATAATCTCTTGCCCATCGGGTTTGGAAATATTGATCGTGACGGACTTCTTCCCTCGGTTCGCCGCCAGAAAGTAAGCTGCCTCTCTGGTATCGTTTCCGGCCTGATCTTTCAGGTAAGGTGGACCCCAGCCTCTGGTGTCGTCGCCGCTTCCGGGCCGTTCGATCTTGATGACTTCAGCGCCCATGTCGGCCAGTGTTTGGCTGGCCCATGGGCCCGCGAGAACGCGTGACAGGTCAAGGATGCGGATGTGTGAGAGTGCTCCAGACATGAATACCTCCGTTCGTTAAATATGTTCAATGACGACGGCAAGGCCTTGGCTAACGCCAATGCACAAGCTGACATCCGCATAGCTACCGTTGCTCCGCTCGAATTCTGGTGCGGCTGTTAACACTGGGCCAGCGCCGAACGGGGCAAGTGGATATCCGACAGCGATTGCTTCGTCATTCGGATTAATGCGCGGATCGTCGAAAGCGACGTCCATCAGCTTCAGGCAGCCAAGCATTTGGGCCGAAAAAGCTTCACTGATTTCGACAATGTCCATGTCACCGAGGGTTGGCGCCGGCCGCCAAGACTTCCTCTCCCCCGTTCAACGCGATCCAGCAGATGTCCGGGTGACGACCCAAAACATCGAAATGCTCTGACAGCTGGTAGCGAACGCTGTGTTTGATGACATTCCTGACTTCCCGGCGGTTCAAGCAGAGAGCAGCGATTCCATCGTTCGGCCGGCTTGGTGCTACTTGATTTGAATTGGTTTGCACTGCGAAACAGTGAATCATAAAATTCGTCGAGTTGGCACAGTAATAAAAAATTAGACCTTTGTAAATAGCATGATGTTCTAATAATTGAGCAAGGCATACCTCAGGCCCTGCCGGATGCTATATAACTATTATTTACAATCAATATGTTATGCCGCATTAGCTAAGTGGGCAATATTTGCAAAAATTTGTCCAAAGAATTATAATGGTTCGCATAGCGCACCAATGGTTCATAATAATTAACTTGGGAATTGAAACTATGACAGAATCCAGCCCATTAACCACTCCCCAAATGGGTGCCAAGAAGACAATTGTGATCCCTGACCATGAGCCCGACGACATTGAAAGCATTGCTGACGACCTTACGATGAAGGATCGGCAATTCGTCACAGCCTTGGCCAGAGGCCTTGAATTGCTGAGCGCCTTTGATATTGGCGAGCGTTACCTTGGCGTGACAGAACTGGCCCGCCGCACCGGTATTCCCAAGCCGAGCGTTTCCCGACTGGCAGGCACGCTGACCAAACTGGGTTACCTCGATTTTTCGGAATCGCGCGGGAAGTACAGCCTCGGCGTCGCTGTTCTTTCGCTCGGGTATGCCATGTTGTCCAACCTGGATGTACGCCAAGTGGCCAAACCGTTGATGCAGGAACTCGCCGAGTTCTCCAGAGCATCCGTATCAATTGGAATCCGTGATCGACTGAATATGGTTTATGTGGAATCGATACGCAGCAGCGCACCGATTGCTTTACAGAGGGGAATTGGTGCCCGTATTCCCCTGGCAACCACGTCGATGGGGCGCGCCTATATGGCTGGCCTGCCAGAATCCGAACGCAACTTCCTGATGGACCAGATTCGCCTGCACGATGAGCAGGAGTGGCCGCGCATTAAGGTCGGTATTGAGCAGAGTTTTCGTGACTATGCCGACCGCGGCTTCTGTATGTCCTTAGGCGACTGGAACGAGGAAATTTTCGCTGCTGGCGTGCCATTCCATGGCGCTGATGGCTCCATGATGGCCTTCAACTGTGGTGGTCCCGCATTCGTACTGACCCGTGAAAAGCTCGAGAACGATGTAGGCCCGAGATTGGTAACTCTCGTAAAGCAAGTCGGCCGTTTGATGGGCCAAACATAATTTAAACGTTAAGGAGAACAAAATGATTCGCGACCAGGAAACTATCACTCTTCTTCTTGACACTGTGTCCCGCTTCGTACGGGAGCGACTCGTTCCTGTCGAAAATATCGTTGCTGAAAACGACGAAATTCCTGCGAGCATCGTCTCAGAAATGCGCGAACTCGGCCTGTTCGGTTTGTCTATTCCGGAGGAATATGGCGGACTCGGGCTGACCATGGAAGAGGAGGTTCTGGTCGCCTTTGAAATTGCCAAAACCTCCCCTGCTTTCAGGTCACTGATCGGAACCAATAACGGCATAGGTTCGCAGGGGCTGATTGCTGACGGAACGGAAGAGCAAAAGAACCATTACCTGCCAAAACTGGCTTCCGGCGAGTTGATCGCATCTTTCGCGCTCACCGAGCCCGGTTCGGGTTCCGATGCCGCGTCGCTGAGCACTTCTGCCACGCGCGAGGGAGACTTCTACGTCCTCAATGGCACCAAGCGTTTTATCACCAACGCGCCCGAGGCCGGCATGTATACGGTGATGGCACGTACCAACCGGGAGATCAAGGGGTCCGGCGGCATTTCGGCCTTCATCGTGGATAAGGGGACGCCTGGGCTTTCGCTGGGCAAGATTGACAAGAAGATGGGCCAGAAAGGCGCGCATACCTGCGATGTCATTTTTGACAACTGTCGGGTGCCGGCCGTCAACATCATTGGCGGCAAGGAAGGTATTGGCTTCAAGACGGCAATGAAGGTACTCGACAAGGGGCGCCTGCATATCTCTGCCATTTGCGTAGGCGCTGCCGAGCGCATGCTCGATGACGCATTGCGTTACGCCATCGAGCGACAGCAATTCGGCAAGCCTATCGCCGAATTCCAGCTGATTCAGGCCATGCTGGCCGACAGCAAGGCGGAAATCTATGCCGCCCGCTCCATGGTTCTCGATGCCGCCAGACTTCGAGACAACAAGAAGAATATTTCGACCGAAGCATCCTGCTGCAAGTTGTTCGCATCGGAAATGTGCGGTCGGGTCGCTGACCGCGCCGTGCAGATTCACGGTGGCGCCGGCTATGTCTCTGACTATGCCATTGAGCGCTTCTATCGCGATGTGCGTCTTTTCCGCATTTATGAAGGCACGACGCAGATTCAACAACTTGTCATCGCCCGCAACATGATTCGGGGCGTTGCTGAATAAACCTAAAAACCGCATTTACCCGCACACAATAGCAAGCAATTGTATGTCTTGATGAGGGCTGATGTTGGCGACGGCACGTTTGATGTGTTCGCAGACGATGTTCCAAACGGTGATGGGGTTCAAATGCTCCGTAGCGCGTACAACCCGCTCTTGAAGCAAGGCGGAGACATGCATCAAAGCTGCCCGTGTCTTGCCGAAATCGGCGTGCTGTCCGGTCAGTGTAATCGTCGTCTGACCTTCATGTTCTGTTCTGCGCCCGGCTGACGACATCAACCACGGGCGGCTGGTGATGGCTTCGCATCTTGCTTTCGGATTCGCCAAGCGAACAAACAAACTCCACCACATCATTCGCTCCACATAGCGTGCGATCAAATCAATTTCCAGGTTCACTCTGGAGTCCCATGTGCTCTTCAAGTTCAGCTACGTAGCACGTGGCCATACCGCGTGAGAGATCAAGTCTGTCAGCTGCGCCGGCAAAGCTGCCGGCATCCACGACTGCGTTAATTCCCGCATGTTTGCGAAAATGGCGATTGCCATTGATTGTTTGATTAAATTGAATAGTGAATTGCTGTTCTGCTAGTTTATCTTCAATGATGTAACTGGTTAAATGTGGTCATCAGATGCCGGAATGGTTTCGACTCTGTTCAAAACCAATTTATGGAGGCACTGTATGAAATTGACATTAGCGCAGGCAATGTGGGTTCTGCCTTGACCAAGCACATTACCAAAGCGGGACTGAAAATTGACATACCCCAGCCTCACAGTAATTCAAATTGAACTTAAAGGAAATATATGAACAAGCAGGTATCATGGATTTTTGAACTTTCTGTCAACGATGGAGAGCTAAGCAACTTAAAGGAACTAATGAAAGAAATGGTTGATACCACAGAAGCCAACGAGCCAGGGACACTTGCCTTTGAATGGTCCATTAGCGGAGATGGGAAGCAGTGCCATACTTACGAACGCTATCAGGACTCTGCAGCAACTGTCGCACATTTAACAAGCTTTAAAGCGAATTATGTTGCTCGCTTGATGTCAATGGGTGTAGCAACGCGCTTTGTCGTCTACGGCGATCCCAATTCGTCCGTTCACGAAGCTTTGGAGGGTTTCGGAGCCGTCTACATGTCACCAATTGGCGGATTCATACAATAAATATTGAAATAAGTAATCCAAAATTAGCAACGATGGCAAACCGTTGAGGGAAAGTGATGGTGACTCAACGCATTCTTGTGACTGTCGTAATGAATGGAATAGACATCGTGATTGACTAGTTATCATGATTGTTCGACCAATCAAAATTGGAGCCGGTTCGCAAAAGCAATGCATCGGGTATCGAATCAGAAATCCGTTCTCGTTACGCCGCGATTAGAACTGGCGTCCCAGACGACTTGCCAATACCATATAAATTCAACGACCCATACAATTAACAAGCAAGGGATATTTCAATGGAACTCATACAACAGCTCAAATGGCGTTATGCAACCAAAAAGATGGATCCAGCCAAAGCCGTACCACAAGATAAGATCGAGCGCATACTTGAGGCCGTGCGTCTGGCCCCGACGTCAAGCGGGCTTCATCCTTATGAGGTCATTGTGGTCACGAATCGAGAAATTCGCGAAAAGATCAAGGCGATCTCAAATGGACAGGGGCAAGTTACGGATTGCTCGCACTTGCTGGTATTTGCCGCTTGGGACAATTACACGCCGGAACGCATCAACATGATGTTTGACTTGACCAATGAAGAGCGAGGTTTCAAGAGCGCGGACTGGGAAGACTATCGCAATTTATTATTAAACAGTTATCCCAGTCGCGGTGCCGAGGTGAATTTCCAACACACCGCCAAACAAGCTTATATCGGCCTTGGTGCCGCCTTGATTGCGGCAGCCTTCGAGGAAGTGGACAGCACGCCAATGGAGGGATTCGATCCGGGTGCACTCGATGAGATTTTGAACTTACGTTCGCGCGGCCTGCGCAGTGTCCTGATGCTGCCCCTAGGCTACCGCGAAGCAGACAAGGATTGGCTGGTAAACCTGAAGAAGGTTCGCCGTCCTCGCGACCAGTTTGTTACCGAGGTTAAATAGCCATTTGAGGCCACAGAGAGGTTGGCAAATTAGGAATAATTTATACGGAGGAGGATATGATGCGACAAGGCCCTGCAGCGGTCGAGTTGTCCGCTATCAGTCCCCTTTCACAATATCTGAACAGCCTGACTAATTTATATGATCAACCGTATTTGCTAGAGATTCTGACTCATCCCCGGAATGGTTAAGATCGACGCCAATGAGCCGCGATACATGAATAGGAATTCCCGGTTGCTGGAACTGTTCGATAGCCTTGAAGGCCGTGCGATCTGCTACCGTCGCACGATTTCTCAATCTGACATACTCTGCCCATGATGAAATAATAAATCGTTCAACAAATTTTCCTTGTTCGCTCAAATCAGCAAATACCCGCCAACTCATTGCTCCGTTGCGAAGTCGAGTCGGTTCGACTTCACGTATAGCCTGCAGAAATTTCTCTCTTTGATCTATAGAAATTCGATATTCGACTTGAATTAAAACGGGACCATCATCGGGCATGGGATGGAGAGCCATGGCAAACTCCGGGAGAGGAAACCCAGGCTTGATGTCCTCTTCAGTTCCAAGAACAACTTTAATACGGTAACTCAAACTATGTATTACCAGCAAGGTGATAGCAGAGGCCCCGAGCGCGATATGGGTTCCTGCCGCAGAGGCTAAAGCTCCCCATAACAGGCTGCCAATCGCCAGACTGGCTTGAACAGCAACCAGGCTGGTAGCAACAGCTCTGGCACGTACCCATGCAGGTGCAGTACTTTGGGTGCCAGATGTAAGGCCGGCAAGAACGCACACCCATGCCATGCCGGCAGTAAAAGTGCCCGCCACAGCCAATGCCGTGATGTTGGTTACCGCAATGAGAATGACTGCCAGCGCCCAGAGTAGATTTGCAGAAACGATTACTGAATTTAAAGAACGAGTCCGCAATTGCGACGGAATGGTTAAGGCGCTAATAATCGCTCCGACACCGAATCCTGCACATAGTAAACCAAATCCGTCAGCACCCAGATGGAGCTGATCGCGAGCGATTACAGGAATCAATCCCCAATAGGCACTTGCGCAAATCACGAAACTGAAATTTCGAAAAACAAGTGCACGCATCCCCGGAGAATGACGGACGAAACGCAAGCCACTAATCACTCCTGAAAACAATTGCTCCGGTATTCCCGGAATCGGATGCTCGCGTGGCTTCGTTTGCCGCATTGCATAAATCATGAATGTGAAACAAACTGCGCTGACAAGAAATCCACTACCCGAGCTTAGCCAGGCGACAATACCACCTGCAAGTGCCGGACCTACTGCACGAGCCATATTGAAGGCGACTGCACCAAGCGCTACGGCGCTGTGAATCTCCGTCGGAGGGACTAGCTCATTAACACTAGATTGCTGTGCAGGTTGGTAAAAAGTAAAACCCACGCCTACAAGAAATGTCAGCAAAAGGAGCGATGGCGGACTAATCAATCCCGTAAACGCTGCTATGCCAAGAATGGTAGTCGCAGCAAGTAGCGCAAATTGGGTGATAAGAATTATTTTTCTTCTTTCGACAATATCGGCGAGTGTTCCACCAATCAAACCAAATAATAGCGTGGGTAAGGATGTAGCCGTTTGTACCAGGGCCACCATAAAGGGGGACGGTGTAATAGTCGCCATCAACCACGCAGCGACTGTGGATTGCATGGTGTAGCCTAATGCGGAGCCTATCATCCCAAAGTAAAAGAGCCGATATGTCCGATGCCTTAGCGGTGATGATTCTTTAAATTCAACAATCAAAGATGAAAACGGATTATTCATTATGTGTCTATTCCAATTTCATAACTATGATTAATGATGAGCGCCTTGGTTCGACTCCCAAAATAAATGGGGGTTCTTGCACGATTTCTGGCAATAGATTCTCTCTTAAAGATCACTTGTTGCCTCATTCTTGAGCCATTCACAAAATGAGCGTTGTTGAATAAATCGATTCTACGGCTAGTAAGCAGCCGAATGGCGTCCGGCCAAGATGGGGAACGCGATCGACCGCAGGAATGTCCCGACGTCGCGATAGAAACCGGCATATTACTTCGCCAAGTATTTCATCTGGCATTGCATCAAACCGAAGGCCTGATGATTTCGCTCGCCCGCGTCATGGAGGCTGACATCGCCATTCCCGACTTCAGCCTTATATCCAAGCGCAGCATCGAGTTACCGAGGCATATCCTGACAAAAGCGATGGAGCTGGACAGCCCCATAATTGTCGGCAGCACCGGACTCAAAGTGTATGGTAAAGACTGATGGCATAAGGAAAAGCACAACCTTCTCGCCCGGCACACCTGGCGCAAACTTCATCTTGCAATCGTCTGGCAGCGGATAACGGGATACAACCTGCGTAACCATGTCGAGCTTCCCATGCAACGCTATATGCGTATTTTCGGCAACACCATGAAAGCGCGCGAGTTGTCTCAGCAAAAAACCGAGGCATGATCAGTGCGTCCGCACTAAACAGAATGACAAATCTTGGAGAGTTTTGACCAAGTTTGATTTATCCAACACCGCCACGTCTGATGGTGCAATATTGGATTGCATTCGCATGTCGCAGTCGGCGCTCACGGATTGGCAATCGATACTGCCCGCGTGTTCAGGTATGCCTCGAGCGCTTCTGGCCCGCCTTCAGTGCCATAGCCAGAGTCCTTCAAGCCACCGAACGGCATTTCGGCCGAGGAAGCTGCAGGCTGGTTCACCCATAGCATGCCGACTTCCACGCGTTGCGACAGCAGATGCGCGTTTTTTAGCGAGCGGGTAAAGGCGTAACCAGCCAAACCGTAAGATAGTCTGTTTGCCTCGGTGATCGCCTCGTCGAGAGTGTTGAAGCGGCGCACTGCAGCGATCGGGCCGAAGGGTTCATCGTTGAATACCTTGGCATCGAGCGGCACGTTGGCCAGCACTGTCGGAAGGAAGAAGTTGCCATCGCCCGGAAGACGTTCGCCCCCGGCAGCTACAGTAACACCGCGTTGCAAGGCATCTTCCATAAGATCGGTCATTGCGGCGACTCGGCGAGGGTTGGTGAGCGGCCCCATCTGCGTGCCTTCGGCCAACCCGTCGCCCACCTTGAGCCCCTGCGCGAACTTGGCCAGCTCCGCGACAAATTTATCGTGGATGCTCTCGTGCACCAAGAAACGTGTCGGCGCGATGCATATCTGCCCCGCGTTGCGGAACTTTGCGCTACCTGCCGCGCGCACCGCCAGTTCTAAGTCGGCGTCATCGCAGATGATTACAGGCGCGTGGCCACCGAGTTCCATTGTCGCCCGCTTCATATTCTGGCCAGCCAATGCTGCAAGCTGCTTGCCGACCACCGTGGAGCCAGTGAACGTAACCTTTCGAATCACTGGATGCGGAATCAAATAGCTAGAGATCTCTACCGGATTACCATATACAAGGCCGACAACACCGCCCGGGACGCCGGCATCGACGAAGGCACGGATTAACTCCGCCGGCGCGGCCGGTGTATCCTCAGCTGCCTTGACCAGAATTGAGCAACCGGTGGCTAGGGCGGCGGAAACCTTGCGCACGGCCTGGTTGATCGGAAAATTCCAGGGTGTAAACGCAGCAACAGGCCCAACCGGATCTTTAAGCACCATCTGACGCGTCAAAAGATTGCGCGACGGCACGATACGACCATACACACGCATTCCTTCATCGGCAAACCAGTCGATGATATCGGCCGCGGCCAATGTCTCGGAGCGTGCCTCGGTAAGGGGTTTACCCTGTTCGCTAGTCAATACCATGGCTATGTGGTCACAGCGTTCACGTAACAGCGCAGCCGCTCCGCGCATGATCTTCTGGCGCTCTATGGCCGGCCGGTCACGCCAAACTTCAAAGCCCCTCTGAGCCGCTTCGAGCGCGCGATCCAAGTCTACGATGCCAGCATGGGCAACCCGACCGATTTCAGCTCCCGTAGCGGGGTTGTAGACAGGTAGCGTACGGCCATCGGCAGCATCCTGCCATTGACCTTCAATCAGAAGTTGAGTGTTCGGGTAATTCATACGGGCCTCTCATGGGGTGATAGTTTGATGCGTTGGGGTGGCGAAATTTGCTGATTGCCGCAATTTTGTCCATCAGCGGTAGTTGCAGTAGTGCCTAAGGGCAAGCCGAACAACTCACGTCTTTACAGGCCGACCGGCGGAATGCTGTTCGGTGTCAGGGGAAATATATGCCCATGGCCGCGCACACTTGGTCCAGATGTTCATGACGAGTTTCATTGAGTCGGAGTCATCGAGTGTACCGACCTTGACAATCGTCATTTCTGGAGTTTCTTCCCGCATGCTGTATATCGGAGATCCGCAATCGGGACAGAACGCGCGGTAGAGTTTATTGCCGCTATCCGCGGTATCTACATAGACCTTAGGTTGCCCAGAGGTAAAGGTAAAGCCGCTTGTCGGTACGGTGACGTTGTGGCTCATTCCTGATCCAGAAGCCTTTTGGCAGTGTGTGCAGTGACACGCAACGATGTTCTGAATCGATTGACTAATCGAGTAACGAATCTTGCCGCAGAGGCATCCACCGGTGATTGATTCGGTCATTTGTGATCTCCTCCTTTTTAATACAGACGGTAAATAGCGGGGGGGAAGCAGCCCGATTTACGTGCGCCATCGCGTGAGTTGGAGTTCGCCAAACCAAGTTTCATCGGAAGCGTGACATCTGAGAACCAATACCATCATCGCGATCGTGAAGTCCGTTGATCGTCAAGTACCTGCGCTCCGAGCGAAGACGTTGTTGTGACCAGAAGCATCCCCTGGGCCAGCAACGCGATGACTGTCCAAGGGGATGCCAATATTGGGTTCCGCAGTCACGAAGCGACCGGGCTTCTGGTTCCAAGCCCGGGTCTCTGCACACGTATAAATCTGTTGGGTTGAGTCCAGAGTCAACCAACGATTGATTCGGCGACATGCGAAATCCCCTACTTCCCTTAGTTAGTTCTTCACGCGCGGGAAGCGCTCGCCTGGATACATTGAACCTGAATTATCAACGGGGATTACACGCCCCTTAAGCATCAGATTGGGACCGACGCCGCCTACAGGATCGCTCGCCAGACCTTCCGCCTTGTTAACTGGGATTTGAATCAGGTATGGCTTGCCGGAGTCAATCGCCCGCTCAAGAGCTGGGCCAATGTTTTCG
>VFSW01010212.1_pt1 | contig 13323 bp, 9 predicted proteins | sample 5358111 | NCBI WGS metagenome assembly VFSW01 (sample SAMN11554181, study PRJNA540505) | mine drainage metagenome | isolation source: sediment from site ElyBrook_90M | place: USA: Ely Copper Mine, Vershire, VT | collected 2017 | reverse complement strand
GGTAGTCGCCGCGGCGCTCCTTGAGGATGATCTGCTCGTAGATGCGGCCGGTGGTGAGGTTGTTGTCGCGGGAGAGCGGGGCGTGGGTGAAGCGCTCGTAGTGGCCGAGGTCGAGGTCGGTTTCGGCGCCATCGTCGGTGACGAAGACTTCGCCATGCTGGAAGGGCGACATGGTTCCTGGATCGACGTTCAAATATGGGTCGAACTTCATCATGTTGACGCGGAGGCCGCGGCTCTCGAGGAGGCAACCGATGGAAGCCGCGGCAAGACCTTTACCTAAACTGGACACAACGCCGCCCGTCACAAAGACATACTTTGCCGACATGGATGCAACCTCTTGAGTGGATTGTTGGGATTGGCCGTACCTGGTGGGCACAATCAAGTATGGCAGAAGTCAATGCCCGGATGAAAGTGGAAATCAAGCGAGAAATCGGGACGCAGGCCCCAACATTCCCCATAAACAACAGGAACATATAGCTTTAGCACGACATCACGAACAGACGTGATGCAGGTGAGAGGAAACCTTGATCTTCACGGGATGCAAACCCGGAAGGAGGGCTGTTGCGGCGGAGCACAGTCACATCCTAGGATGCAGGCTGAGAGAGGGTGAAAATCGATGACGACGGCCACGAAATCAATGCGCAAGCTGGGAGCGACGGGACCAGATGTGTATCCGATTGCACTGGGGCGCATGGGGATGAGCGGCATGTATGGCGCGAGCGACGAGGCAGAGAGCCTGGCGACGATTCATGCTGCGGTCGATGCGGGCGTGAACCTGATCGATACCGGCGATTTCTACGGGATGGGACACAACGAGATGCTGGTGGGGCGAGCCCTGCGGCTGCAACGGGATCAGGTAATGATCTCGGTGAAGTTTGGCGCGCAGCGGGGGCCAGACGGGGCGTGGCTCGGCTTTGATACGCGTCCGTCGGCAGTGAAGACATGGCTGGCGTATTCGCTCAAACGCCTGGGGGTGGATTACATCGACATCTACCGTCCAGCGCGCCTGGACCCGAGGGTCCCGATCGAGGACACGGTGGGGGCGATCGCGGACATGATCAAGGCCGGCTATGTGCGCCACGTGGGACTGTCGGAGGTGGGGCCGGAGACGATTCGTAAAGCCGTGGCGGTGCATCCGATCGTGGATCTGCAGATTGAATATTCGCTGATCTCTCGTGGGCCTGAGGCAAAGATCTTCCCGGCGCTGGAGGAATCAGGGATTGCGACGACCGCGTACGGTGTCCTGTCGCGGGGCCTGTTATCAAATTCGAAGGCAGGAGGCCCCTGGGATCTGCGGGCGCATTTGCCTCGTTTCAAGGGAGATAACGCGGCGACGAATCAGCGCATAGTAGACCAGCTTAAAAGGATTGCAGGCGACATGGGCATCACGCAGACGCAGCTCGCCATTGCATGGGTGCTGGCCAAGGGCGGTTCAATTGTGCCGGTAATCGGAGCGCGCACCCGGGCGCAGCTAAATGAGAGTCTTGGCGCACTGGAAGTCAGGTTGACGGCAGAGGAGATTGCCGCGCTGGAGGCGGCGGTTCCGGCCGATGCCGTGGCGGGGACACGATACGATCCAAGCCAGATGCGAGTGCTGGACAGCGAAAAGTGAGCGCTCCGATTCACGAGCGAGCGTAGCCGCTGGCTTCAACTGAAGGCGGTTCTTGCCTCGAATCGGTCTCTTTGATCACGCGGCCCGGTAAAGCGCGACCTTGATCATCACGTCGGAATCGAGTTTCATGTCGCGATGGACGCCGCGGAGTTCCGAGGCTCCCGCAGCATCAAGGTGCAGTGCCAGGGCGATGCCTTCGAGGGTGCTGCCGTGCGTCAATTCGGGGTACTCCTGGGCGTAATGATCCGAGGCGATGGAAGGGTCCAATTCCGGAGTGGCGCCGCCGCCGCCCCGGTTCAGCACCGAGTTGTAGCCCAGGCCGACTTTGAGTTCGGGAGCGGGACCGATAGCGATGATGAGCCCACGAACGCGCAGGATAGCTCCGCTCTTCAGCTCAACGTGATCGAACCGTATGGAAAGTGAAGAACTGCCGCTGCCGTCTTTCATTGACTTGACCGATACGACGCGGCCAACGATCTTTGAACCCTTGGGAATATCCAAGTCTTTGAGGTGCAGGTCCTGCACGATTTTGGCTTCGATCGCATCGCCGGGCTTGGCGGTCTTCGTATTCATAATTCCGATAAATTTGGCCACCAGCTCCGGAGCCTGGTTCTGACCCTGCGGGGTTGATGCCGCCTTCGAAGAGGGCGGTGCGGTCTGCTGGACGACGCCGACGGCTGCTGGATGTGAGGATTGGGCAAGCAGGCCATCTCCGTTAAAAAACAAGACAAATGAGAGTGCAAGGCATATCGCCAGGCATGGCCGGGCAATCAGGAGGTGTGATTTTGTATGGTTCATGGCTACCCCCGCGGGTGCAAAGATTGTTTCTTTGAATCTACATCGGTCAAAGCCGCGGGGGAAAGAGCGGCGTTGGAAACGCCGCCGCGATAGTGAGAATGATCTAAAAGTTAAAGGTAACTTTAGCGGTGAGAGCGCGGGGCGAAACGTAGTGCGTGCCGCTGAAGGTGGAGAGAAAATTGTAGAGCGCATACTTGTCGGTTATGTTGATCGCGGTCAGGTCGAGGTTCACCTTATACCGGTCAGCGTGGAAGATGTTGTCCTTGCCCAGTGACGCGTCAAACAAATTGCGCGGGTCGATGCGCACTGGATTGTGATCGTTGTCGGCGGTACCGGGGGCGGGGATACTGAGTAGGCTCGAACTGTACTGAGAGGCCAGGCAAATTGCCGGTAATGGATTGCCTGGGGTCGCCCTGACTCCGTTGCACATAAGCCCGGCCTGATACTCCTCGTCAGCCGTGAGACCGCTCAGATTGATTGCGGGCTGCCCGTTGAGCGTGGTTGTGGTATTACCGCAGGCGCTGTTCGGGTCATTCGAAAGCGGGTTATAGCAGGGGCCTGATCCGGCAACCTGACCGGAATCGTAGCGCCAGTTCAACGCGCCCCACAGCCCGCTTGCATATTTGCCGCGGCCCAGGGTGTACTGCATGTGCGTGGTCTGGTTGAATTTTTCGTCGTGGTCGATGCGGAAGGGCAGTCCGGTCTGACCGACCGTGGCGCCTGCCCCTGCCACCTGGGGCGGGAAAAAGCGCGCCGCGACCGACGACATAACCGAGTAGGCGCTCAGCCCGTGGTATTCAGGCACTTCGACGTGGAGGGCATAGCCGGGAATTTTGGAGTTGTGCCAATCGATCGGAAAAGTGATGGGGGTGTTGCCCAGGACACTGAAGTCGAAAGCGTTATGGGTGTACTTCCAGATGTATTCGCCACTCACGATAACGCGCTTGCCGACGGCCTGCTGCAGGCTGGCGTGAAATTCGTTGCGGTAGCCCGGAGTTTCAGCGTTGGATATACCGGGGGAGCAGGCGAGCAGTGGGGATAGAACCGGGTCCTGGCATCCGCGGCTGGAGAGGACGAGGTTTTCATTGAACGGGGTCTCGAGCGACCGGGCGTAGGAGACGCTCATCACGGTACCGCTGGGCTTCACACTATAGGAGATGCCCACGCGGGGCTCGGCCTGCCTGGCAACGGTCAGGCCATTGTAGAGATCGCCGCGAATACCGGTATTGAAGGTCCAGTTGCCGGCCTTGATTTGATCCTGGATGTAGAGGCCGAGTTCTTTCACGTCGGCGCGGCCGTTGTAGTGGTAAAAGCTGCCGCCGCGGGTGAAGTCATAAGGAGCGAGAGCCGCAACATAGTTGGGATTGGCGTTTGCCAGACCAGCCTGGCACTGCGCCGGATCGGAGTAGCCGGCAAGCGGATTGCCATTGGCGTCGACGCAGGGAGAGCTGAAGCTGTAGGTCGGGTCAACGACTCCCAGACGGTCTGCCTCGCGGACAAAGGTATGGTCGTACAGGGCGCCGGCTTTGAAGGTGTGGCGGCCTTTGTCATAGGAGATGTCAGAGTGAATTCCTGCGTTCATCAGCGAACGGCTCTGTCCGATCGAGGAAGTCTGCAGATTCGCGGGACCGCGGTCGGCAAGCGGATTAGCGCTGGGATAGTAGTGGTACTGGTCCTTGCGGACAAAGGCGCCCAGGTTGAAAACCGAGTTGTTACTGACGATACGCGTGTAGGTCGGCGAGATATTGAATGTGCCGATCTGGGAGCGCTGGTCGGCGTTGCCCACGCTGCCGGAGACCGGGCTGGACGTTGCGCCGCCGGAAATCACGTTCTGGACGTTGAGGTTGTCGTAAGTGTTGGGCGTCTGAAACCATGACCGGCTGTAGTTCAGGTCAAGATGCATCGAGTCGGCGCTGGAAAAGGCGTAATCGATGCGGTCGAAGGCATTCTCTTCGTTGCCTTTATCGTGGAAGACCTGAAACTCGGGGGGATCGAGGAAGCGGCCGGAATTCATGCCGTCGACCTCAACGAAATTGCCCCAATCCTTTCCGCCATAAGCGAGGTCAAAGCCGCTGGTCGCCGACCCAAAGGAGCCGTAGGAACCGGAGATGCTGCCGGCGGGCTTCGTAACTCCCTGGCCGGAGCGCGTCGTGGCGACGATGACCAGGCTGGTCTTTCCGCCGTATTCCGCCGGAGGAGCGCCCGAGATCACCTCGATGGACTGGATGGAATTTGAGGGTATTTGGTTAGAAAAGGTCTTGCTTTGCTGGTCGGTAATGGACTGGCCGTCGACTGAAAATGAGTTGGACGCGTGGTCGCCAAGTCCGTGGAACAGGCCGTTGGAGTCGGAGGACACGCCTGGCGTGGTGGCTGTTACCAGAGAACTGAGAGAAGAAGACTGGCTTTCCAAAGGAACCTTGATGAAGGCGTCTCGATCAACATCGGTGTGAAAAGTCGGGTCGTTTTCGACCAGGTCGCCAGCGGTATCTGCCTGGACGGTCACGGTCTGGCTGGCCGCAGCGATCTGGAGGATGAGCTTTAGGTTCGCGCCCATGACCGAATGAACATCTGTGCTCTCCTGCATGGAGGCGAATCCAGGGGCGGAGACTGAAACCTCGTAGTTGTTAAACGGCACATTGGGTATCTCGAATTGTCCGGCACCATCCGACGTGGCCGTCCGGTCAAGCTTGCTGACGGCATTGGTGAGATGGACGAGTGCGCCCGGAATCACGGCCCCGGTGGGGTCAGTGACGGTACCGCGGATCATTCCGGCGTTGCCGGACTGGGCCCCCATCATCACGATGGGCGAAACAATCACCGCAAGCAATGCAAGGATACAAAAACGTGCGCCGTGTTTTTCCGGCATAAGGAGGGCCTCCGACTGATGGCTGAATGTTGCGGGATCTCGGCCGCGCTAGAAAGGCTGCGCGGTCGCCTTGAATTCACGGCGCCCTTCAGTTTCAGTTCAGCTCAATGGAGATAGAACGATTGCCCGCCCCCGATGGGGATGGCCGCCTTCAATCAAATAAAACAGCTGAATCAATAACCAATGGCGCCCTGGCAGGCGATCGGAGGCGGCCGGATGAACAGCGTGGGAAGCCAGGGACGGAAGGCGGCGCGGACTCTTAAAACAGGAACAGGCGCGCCAATCTGTACGAGGATGATGATCGCCACAGCCACTGAGACCGGGGCCACACTGTGCAGCACAATACAGAGCGGGCAATGGTCGGCGTCGCTCTCCAGAGGATGCACATGCGCGACCTGTACGACGGCCAGCAGCGCCAGCAGGATCAGGCACACGACAGTTGCCACCGCGAAGGAACGCGGTGTGGAGCGATTGCTCCTGATCCGTCCTGCCTGAAAACCCGTCAGCAACATCTTCCTCTTATATTAAGAATACACACAGTGAGATGCGCGAGGCCGCGCTGCCGTTACGTAACAGAGACGCATACGGGGCCTTTTCGATAGGCCGCTGCCAACAAGGGCGGTTCGAGTTCGTCTAAGTTGTGAGGGGAAATGAGCTATTGGAGACATCTGCGATGGTTGCCGGCGGCAGCTATGTGGGGTTTGGTGCTCACGTCGACCGTTGCCGGGGGGCAGGTACATAAGCCCCTGCCGACTCAGCCCCCCGCTGCTGTGAATGCCAATCATCGACTCATTCTTAAAGACGGCACCTACCAGATTGTGCGCAAGTACGAGATCGTGGGTGATCGCGTGCGCTACATCTCCCTCGAGCGCGGCGGGGAATGGGAAGAGCTGCCGGAGTCGCTGGTGGACTGGGACGCGACCCGAAAATGGGAGCGCGACCAGTTGGCGGCAACCGGGGAAGGTCAGTCTCCCGCGATGACGGAGGCTGCCAACATCGACCGTGAAGAGGCGGCTGAACGCAACGAGCAGACAGCGCGCATGCCCGAGGTCGCGAAGGGCCTGGAGCTGCCCGACCAGGACAGCGTCTTTGCGCTCGACACCTACCAGGGCACACCGGAGTTGGTCGCGCTTCCGCCCAACGAATTGGGCGTGGATGCCAAGACGCACCACGGGATCGCCACCCTGAATCCGTTGGCGGGGCAGCGCGCCAGCATCGAGTTGCCTGGAGCACATGCCAAGGTGCATCTGCATGTGAACGACCCGGCTATCTACCTGGCGCTGGATGCCCGCGACGATGCGGAGCAGGTGGTTTCGCATGCACTCACGGTGAACACCAGTGGCGCCAAAGAAGTAGCCAACCGCAAGCATGGGGCACACTCGCCGCAGTCGGGCTTCGCCATCGTGAAGGTGGATGAGCGCAGAGCGGTGCGCATCGTGGGGGGCATCCATGTCAACGCTTTTGGAAACGTCACGCAGAGCGAGGACGCGGTTCCTGTAAAGACCGAGGTGCTGCCGGGCAAGCACTGGCTCAAGGTAACGCCCACCCAGCCGCTATTGATCGGCGAGTACGCGCTGGTCGAGATCCTGTCGCCGTCTGACATCAACCAGGTGGTCTGGGACTTCCAGGTGAACCCCCGGCTGGGAGACAACGAGGGGTCCATCGGGCCAATCCAGAAGACGGCTGCGCAATAGAACAGTTTTCGACGAAGCCCTAAGAGTCAGGATGAGCGCGGCGGGCAAACTTCAGGCGCCGCTGTTCCCACTCTTCGCTGTTAAAGATGCGGGGCCCGACCTCGATCAGCCGCGGCATCATGTTGAACACCGCCACGCGGGACCAGGGTTTGCCGGCGCGGGTGCGATAGCCCTTTTCGTTAAGGTCGCTGACGATGCTGGAGTAAGAGAAATCCTGCGCCAGCAGGTCCATCATAAGCAGCAGAACGGCGTTTTCCGCGGGATCAACTTCCAGACGCTGGCAGTCAACGGAGATGCGCAGCCCGTAAGGGATCGATTCGCCGAATCCGCCCTCCGGCGGAGCTTCAGAGTCGGGCAGTTCCCGCCGCCACTCAATGGATACCATCTGCCATCCCGCAGCCACACGCTGCTGGATCACATCGGGACTATACGGCCCGGACACCACATCGCGAACACGCTCGAAATATGCCATGGGAAGCCTCCGAAGACACAACAAGAACTTTAATTCAAGCAATTGTCAGGCCAGATTTTCGAGTGCTGGGGAAAGAACAATCGGCTGATTCTACGCAGTTTCGCGCGTCCATCCAAATCGATCAGAGTGAGCCATATGTCCGGAATCAAAACGGCTGTCCGGTCCTGAACACGCCGCGACGACTACATCTGCTCATTCGCGAACGCTGATACCCAGGGCTTTCATCTTGCGATAGAGGTGGCTGCGCTCGAGGCCGAGGAGTTCGGCGGCGCGGCTGACGTTGTTGCGGGCTTCTTCGATCTTCTTGAGGATGTATTCGCGTTCATAAGCGTCGCGGGCCTGCTGAAGTGAGGAGAACTCTTCAGCGGCGCGGGTAGCCGCCTTGTGGGTGAGGGGCGGTAATTGCTTTTTTTCAATGCGGAGGGTGCGCGGGTTGAGGATGAGCACGCGCTCAATCACATTTTTGAGCTCGCGGACGTTGCCGGGCCAGTGGTAATTGCCCAGAACTTCGAGGGCTTCGTCGCTGATCTCCATGCGCGGACGGCCGTACTGGCGGCCGAAGTCTCCGAGGAATTCCCGCACCAGAGGCGGTATGTCCTGCTTGCGCTCCCGCAGGGGCGGCACCGAGAACGGCACCACGTTGAGCCGGTAAAAGAGATCTTCGCGGAAGTTGCCCTTGGCGATTTCCTCTTCGAGGTCCTTGTTGGTGGCGGCGATGAGGCGCACGTCGACCCGCAGCGTCTGGGTTCCGCCAACGGGAGTGAAGAGCTGGTCGTCGAGCGCACTGAGAACCTTAGCCTGCGTCTTGAGGCTCATATCGCCCACTTCGTCGAGAAAAAGGGTTCCGCCGTCGGCGCGCTCCAGGGTGCCGCGCTGCTCGGGCGGACCGCCGGGCTGCGCGCCGTGCCGGTAGCCGAAGAGTTCTGCCTCGATGTGGGCTTCGGGAATGGCGGCGCAGTTCAGCTCCACGAACACGCGGTCGCGGCGCAGACTCTCGGCGTGAATAGACCGCGCTATGAGCTCCTTGCCGGTTCCTGACTCGCCATAGATGAGCACGCGGCCGTTGGTGGGGGCCATGAGGCGGATCTGCTGGCGCAGAGCCTTTACTGACACGCTGTCGCCGGTGAGCACAGATCCGACGCTGAATTGGCGTTTGAATTCGAGATTTTCAGTACGCAGGCGGCGCGCTTCAACGGCGTTCTTGAGGACGATGAGAGTGCGATCGAGCGAAAGCGGCTTTTCGAGAAAGTCGTAAGCGCCGAGCTTGGTGGCTTTGACAGCGGTTTCGATAGTGCCGTGGCCGCTGATGATGACCACTTCGGGGCGCATTTCGACCGCCATCTGGCGAATGTCGGAGAGGACGTCGAGGCCGTCGCGATCGGGCAGCCAGATGTCAAGCAGCACGACGTCATAAGGCGCGTCCTCGACCATGACGAGGGCTTCGGCGGCGGTGGCAGCGGTGGCGACGCCGTAGCCTTCTTCGCGCAGGATCTCTTCGAGAGATCCGCGAATCTCCGCTTCGTCGTCGACCACCAGGATGTGGTTCATGAGCGCACTTCCTTGAGCGGTTCGGCAGGAATCGCGTCAGGCGAGGAAGGTGTGGCGGGAACTGCCGGCTCCATCAGCGGCACCCGCACCAGGAAACGTGCCCCCTTGGGGCTGTTGGACTCAGCCTGGATGGAACCACCGTGTTCCTGTACGATTTTCGCCGCAATGGAAAGGCCGAGGCCGGTGCCGCGATGCTTGGTGGAGTAGAACGGGAGGAAAAGGCGCTCCCGAATCTCATCGGTAAGGCCGTGGCCGGTGTCAGAGACGATGACTTCCACTGCGGAGCCATCTTCGCTCAGCGAAGTGCTGACGCCGAGAACGCGCAGCAGGCTGCCCTGCATGGCTTCAGCGGCATTATCGATGAGGTTCGCCAGGGCGCGGCGGATGGCGTCAGGGTCAGCCAGGACAGCGGGCAGACCGGGTTCGAGGTCGCGTTTGATGGTGATGCTTTCGAGGCGACCCGCGAAGAGAGCGAGGGCTTCCTCGGCGACCTTGTTCATATCGCACGCGCGCGGCTGTGGCGCGGGAAACTGGGCCAGCGCCGAGAACTGATCGACAAGTGTACGCAGTGTGCCGCCGCAGCCGAGAATGACTTCGCTGCATTTGCGGATGATGTTGAGCGAGTCCGGCTGGCCGCGGTCGAGATGCTTGCCGATGCGCTCGGCGGAAAGAGCGATGGGCGTAAGCGGGTTCTTGATCTCGTGAGCGACGCGCTGCGCCACTTCCTTCCAGGCCAGCTGGCGCTGCGCGCGCAGCAGTTCTGTGGTGTCTTCGACCACGAGCACGGTTCCCTTTTTCCCTTTAGCGAGGTCGAGGCGGGCGCTGGTGACGCCGAGGTGCATGGTGCGGCCGCGCGCGTGCATCTCAATTTCGATGGAGGCCGCTCCCATGCGGCCACCGCGCCGGATGACGGCGGCAAAGTCGTCTGCGCACTCGCTGGGCAGCAATGATTCGATGGTCTGGCCGCGGAATTCGGCATCCGCGTTGTGGCCGATAAGAGCAGCGAAGGCGCGGTTGGCCTGCAGGACGACGCGACCTCCGTCAAGAGTCACCACCCCGCTGGGGATCGTCTCGAGGATGGTTTCGAGTTCGCGGCGGCGCTCTTCGATGGACTGATTGGCGGCAGTGAGTTGGGCGGATGAGCTTTCAGCAAGGCGGCGGCTGGTTTCAAGATCGGCGGCCATGTGGTTGAAAGAGCGTACGAGTTCGCCCATCTCCCCCGTCGTGATCAATTCGATGCGCTGCTCATATTTGCCGGCGGCAATCTCATCCATGGCGTCGGCGAGCGCGGCGACGGGGCGAGTGATCTGTTTGGACAGGAACATCGCCAGCCAGACGCTGGTGAAGAAGACGAGCACTGTAACCAGCAGCAACAGGAGGAAGAAGTTGGTGCGGATGCGATGGCGCAGGCGAAAGAGCTTCCAGTATTCATCGGCTCCGGCACGGATGCGGATGGCGGTCTGGCTGAGACCTTGCGGCATCGGCAGCGCAACGACTACGACTTTCCCGGAGCCGGAGGCCGCCATGCCCATTTCGTACTCTTTGCCCTTGACGACCAGAATTGGCTCATCACTGCGCTGCGCTGACGAAAGGAGGCTGGTCGAGAGTTGGCCAGGCAGCGAAATGACGGTTTCGCGCTCGCCGTCGTTGAGCCAGGGCAGCAGGGTAGCTGTGGCCGCCTCACCGGGCTCCTCGAAGCCCGCGATCTTCTGAAGCGACTTGTTATAGACGACGGTGAACCCGCCGGCGAGCGTGATGCGATGCGACCCCAGCACATTTTGAAGTGCGGCACCATCCTGGTCGAGTGCGCTTGAGGCCGCGATGGACTCTGCCTCGACCCGAGCGTTATTAGCGACATACTGCGCTAATTCCTGCACGACGCGGGTGGAGTCCTGTCGCAGCTCAGAGATATTCGGCGAAAACCAGCGGTCGATGGAGCGGTTCATGAGCTGAAAGCTGAACAGGAACATGAGAACCGCGGGGGTGAGGGCGATGAGCGCCGCTCCCAGGACCATACGCGTGCGTAGACGCGCTCCCAGCGCGCTGCTGCCCTGGTCCGCATAGAGCTTGAGGATGTTGCGCAGCAGCAACAGGAGCAGCACGATGAGGAGAAGAAACAGCACCACCGTGAGGCCGGTGAAGACGAGGGTTTCACCGGAGGTTTCAGGGTTGAGAAAGCTGACCCCGGAGGTGTTGAACCAATTCAGCGCTCCCAGGAGCGCAAAGAAGAGCATGACCCCGCCGGAGAGCAGGACCACCGCGCGCCGCCGGCGATCACCTTTGAAGAACATGGGGCGATTATAGTGCGGCTGCCATTGCCGTGGCAGTTGGAGAGCACCCGGCGGTCACATGGTAATTGGGCCCGATCGATCGTCGCCGATAGGCCGTCTTGTCATTTCTAACGTGTTACCTGTGTGGGAAAAACGCAGAGCACTGATTCTCTTCCGTTGCCAAGTTAAGCAATCACCTCAGATGCGGCGGTCCAGGAGCGATTTTGACTCTCGGCCACGCCGCGATGAGTCAGTGTTCCCTTCCACGTGTTCAACCCTTCAGCCAGGCCCGCGTCCTTCTTGAGAGCTTCGCTCGCGCCGAGGTTGGCAAGCCTCATGAGATATGGGAACGTCGCGTTTGTCAGGGCCAGCGTAGAAGTGTGCGGCACCGCGCCTGGCATGTTGGTGACGCAATAGTGCACGACACCGTCGACAACGTAACTGGGGTTGGAATGCGATGTGGGGCGCGCCGTTTCGACGCATCCTCCCTGGTCGATGGCGACGTCGACAATGACCGCGCCCTTCTTCATCCTGCTGACCATGGCACGGGTCACGATTTTGGGTGCTGTCGCTCCGGGAATGAGTACGCCGCCGATGACGAGGTCGGCCTCGCGCGTGGCCTGCGCCACGTTGTAGCTATTCGATGCGAGGGTATACACGCGGCCACCGAAGATGTCGTCGATTTCGCGAAGACGGTTCAGATTCAGATCTACGAGGGTCACCTTGGCTCCGAAGCCGAGCGCGATCTTGGCGGCATTGGTGCCCACCACCCCGCCGCCGATGATGGTGACGTGCGCGGGAGGCACGCCCGGAACGCCGCCGAGCAGGATGCCCCGCCCGCCGTGTTCTTTCTCAAGATAAGCCGCGCCCACCTGCACGCTCATGCGGCCCGCAACTTCGCTCATGGGCGTAAGCAGCGGCAGAGTGCCCTGGCGATCGCGAACCGTCTCGTAGGCAATTCCAATAACCTTTGAGGACAGCAGTTTGTCGGTCAGGTCGGGCAGCGGCGCGAGGTGAAGATAAGTGAACAGGACCAGGCCGTCGCGAAAGTAGACATACTCGCTCTCGATCGGTTCTTTGACCTTCACGACCGTGTCGGACTTGCCCCACACATTGCCGGCGTCGCCGACGATCTCGGCGCCTGCATCCTGATATTCCGCGTCTTCGAACCCGGAGAGCTCGCCGGCATTTGTCTCTACGAGCACCTTGTGGCCAGCCTCGGTGAGCGCCTTGGCGGCAGCGGGTGTAACTCCAACGCGCGCTTCGTGATCCTTAATCTCTTTGGGAACGCCAATAATCATCGCTTCTCCAGTTTAGTGCACGTCAGGGGGTTGGATGCTCCGGCAGCGGAGCCGCGATCCGCTGCCGGCTGGGCCGCGTTTGCCTGAAGGGTGCGCTAGTCCATTTTTTCGCGCGCATCTTTCCACAGGTCGATGCCGGCATCCTGCGCGTGGCGATCGATTTCCTGCAGCTCGGCGTCGGTGAAGTCGAGATGATGGAGCGCGGCGAGGGAGTCGTCGAGTTGTTCGACATTGCGCGCGCCAATGAGTGCGGAGGTGACACGGCTGTCACGAAGGACCCAGGCGATGGCCATCTGCGCGAGAGACTGGCCGCGGCCTTTCGCAATTTCATTGAGGGTGCGAACACGCTCGATGTTTCCTTCATTGAGGAAGTTCTTCAGCAGCGATGAATTTTCAGCCGTGGCACGGGAATTGTGCGGGACGCCTTTCAGATATTTGCCGGTGAGCAGTCCCTGGGCGAGAGGCGAGAAGGCGATACATCCCGCGCCTAATTCGTCGAGAGTGTCGAGCAGCCCTTTCTCGATCCAGCGATTCAGCATGGAGTAGGACGGCTGATGAATCAGCAGCGGCACGCCCATCGACTTGAGGATGGCGGAGGCTTCGCGGGTACGTTCGGGACTATAGGACGAGATGCCGACGTAGAGGGCTTTGCCCTGCTGCACGGCAGTGAAGAGCGCGCCAATGGTTTCTTCGAGCGGCGCGTTGGCCCAGGGGCCGTGGGCGTAGAAGATGTCGACGTAGTCGAGGCCCATGCGCTTGAGG
>VFSW01010211.1_pt1 | contig 13323 bp, 19 predicted proteins | sample 5358111 | NCBI WGS metagenome assembly VFSW01 (sample SAMN11554181, study PRJNA540505) | mine drainage metagenome | isolation source: sediment from site ElyBrook_90M | place: USA: Ely Copper Mine, Vershire, VT | collected 2017 | reverse complement strand
CTGGTCCTCGGTGACCTCGGTGATTCTGGTACCCAACGCCGTCGGTGGCGACAGCCGGGCGAACTCAACTTCGGTGACGACGCTCGAACGGATGTTATCGGTATTGAGGAGCCGAACGCCGGTCAGAGGGTTCATGGCCAGCTTTCGGCACCGTACGGCGTAGTAGATGATCGCCTTGAGCAGCTTCACCTCGTGATCCAGCTCGCAGTCTGAGGGGTGACAGATCTTGCCGCCTCGCAGCTTTGGGTAGAGCCCCATGTTGCCGGTGCGGAGGTTCCGCTTCTTCGCAAGCAACGGCTCTTTCTTTCGCTTGATTCGGTAGGCGTCGATCAGACCATGGTGGAGGTCGGCGATAAGCATTTCTCCGAAGTGGCGATCGACGTGTCGAAACCGCCCTCGTGAAGAGGGTCGCCCGATAGCAAGGCTTTCATTCTCGTAGAGCCGCCAGGCCGCTCGGACCGTCAGCGGTGGGGTCCGTTTCTGCGGATCTTCAAATCGAAGCCCCTGCTTTTCCTCGATCACCCTCTCGGCGATCGACAGTGAAGGGAGTCCCCGTTCCCGGTAGCGCCTCCGGCGACCGTTGGCGTCTCGAACATTGATGTCAACCCGGTACAGCGTCTGCCCGTTCTCTCGATAGCAGAAGATCCTCTTAGCTCGCCGCACTGGGGTCTCCTCGAAACGAAACCGAGGCCAAATGGTAATTGGAGATCACAAGACAGTACACAGTAACACCGCGTAACTACTGTGTATTTTGTCGTGATCGCCGAATAATATCTTTGTTGGGAGCCAGACGAAGGAGGAGCCGAAATGAGCGGGAAATCAGGCAAGCCGAGTGAGCCAAGGAGCGGTGAGCACGATGAAGCAGTTAGGGCAAAGGTCGCCGAGATACCGATCCTCGGCGAGGACCCGATGAGCGATGTCCAGCCTCCGAAGGGAATCGTGGAGGAGGTTCACGTTCTCGATACCTGGATCGATGACGCCGCTGATCCGCATGACGAAGGCGACAGTCGGGCGCTGAAGGCGTGGGACGTCGTGCGCTACTGGGTACTCGGAGACGATCGATGAAGGACGACATCACTTACATCGCGTTCGAGAAGCTGAGAGCCATCGTCAAAGAACTCGGTTTCAAGACCGAAGAGAAGAAGGGTTGGCTGAGGATCAATGGCCCCGAGAGGCGGCGCATCTATCTCCCAAAGCGGAATCAGGTTGGTCGGATCGACATCGCCGGATTTGCAGCACCCTCCGGGACCAGCAGGAAGTTGGGCGAGAAAAGCTTTGGCGCCGTGAAGGAGCAGCTCGACATGCGGGCTCCTGAGGAGAAGGTTCTGGATCGCTTCCGAGCCGTGCTCGGCCAGATGGCAGCGGCACCGCCACCAGAGAAGAAGACAGTGGCAACAACCCACAAGACCTCGGAGAGCCAACATGCTCCCAAGAAATGAGGAGGCGCCGGCGCCCTCGGAGCGGCCGCGGCCCGAACACCTGTCGCTGGTGAAGGGCGATGGTCTGGTCGAGATTCTGAGCGACGTGGTGGTGCCCGAAAAGTACCTCCGTCGCCTATCGTTCGGTCTGCCAGTCCTCGACGAGATCTTCGGCGGAGCAGAGATGCCAGGCCTTGTGCGGGGAACCTCGTTCCTCATCACGGGCATCCCCGGGTCAGGCAAGAGCACCACTTGTCTACGCCTAGCGGATCTCCTTCAGCAACATTCGGGCCGGTCGGTTCTCTACAACGTGGGCGAGGAGAACCGGGAGATGGTGAAGCTCCGGGCGTCTCGCCTTGGAATCGAAGGAAGGTTCCGGGTCTCGACCTTCGACGAGGTGGAGGACCTGAGTCACTTCTGCAGATCGAACGACGTCGACGTCCTCTTCCAGGACAGCCTCCAGTCGCTCCGCTGCGGCGATCTTCGCGGCCATTCCGGGTTGCGAGCCATCGTGAAGCGACTCCACGTCGACCTAGCCAAGGGAAATGACACGGTGGTCTTCGTCGTCGGCCACAGCACTAAGGGTGGGGTGTTCGCGGGTCCACAAGAGATCAAACACGACGTAGACGGCCACGCCCATCTCAGCGTGGACCGAGAGACTGGCAACCGGATCTTGGAGCTTGAGAAGAACCGATTCGGTCCGGCAATGGTCCGGTACGAGTTCAAGCTCGGAGCCGGCGGGATGGATCTGCGGAGAGTCGAGGCTGCGGGCGAGGGCGGTGTCTCCCACAGCGGCAACCGGGCAAGTGAACGCAGGGAGACCATCCGTAACCTCATCAAAGAGAAGCTATTGGCTGGCGAGAAGGTCTCTGGCTACTGCTTCGATCGGTTCGAGGTCGACTGCTCTGGCGGCTTCTGGCGGTCGGTGCTGGCCAAGGCCGTTGCCGACCTCAAGAGCGAGGGCCACCGGGTCGGAGAGATCAAGCTGGCCGGCCGGCTGTACTCGTTTCTGTTCGAGGTCCCGGCGCTCCAAGAGGAGGGTGCGGCGTGTCCCGCTTCTTGATTGGCGGCGTCTTCGTCTACGCCATCTACAACTCCATTGCTGGCTGCTACGAGATGCTCGGACTCGCCTTCCTCCTGATGTGGCTCCTGGTCATCTGTGTCAGGAAGCTGGTCGGCGGCGCAACCCGATACCTTAGGGGGCGACGACGGTGGAAGGAGCTCGACGCTCGGTATCGTCCATTTGACCCGCCGAAGACGCCGAAACATCCGAGCTGGGGCGTGGCTAAATGAGCCACCCCCACTCGGTTCAGGCCATCGCTCCGATCCCTGGTTGCCCTTCCGAAGGGATCGATTTGGGAGGACGGGGAAACCTAAGGCCTGGCCGAGCAGATCAGCTGGTCGGCCCTGAGGGCGACGACGACTCGCTCTACCCTTTGCCGGGCCCCGAGCGTCTCTTGGTAGCCGTCTTCTTTGCGGCGGAGACTTTCGGCTTTCGCAAGAGGACCCCTGGTTCGACTGCCAGGCTCTCGGAGAGCTTGAAGAGGGTTCCCAGGCGGACGTTGACCTCTCCCCGCTCTATGCGTCTGAGGAATCGATCATCGGTGAGGCCAGACAGCTCGACCATTTGCTCCTGGGTGAGCCCTCGGCGAAGGCGCCACCGCCGGAGGTTGCCCCCCAGGCTTTGGAGACGACCCTTGAGCCCTCTGCCGACCATCCATCAGTCGGTAGCTCACGTTGATCTCTATTACCCGGGTACGAGACTACCCTGATATGAATCGCTCACGCCTTGATTCTCGCTGCCTGCTCCACCCGATCGGCCAGGAGACTGATGGATGCGAAATGAAATCACGTTTGGCCTTCTGACCGCCGTCACGCTGCTCGGTGCCTGTAAGAGTCAAGAGGACAGGGCTGTTACGTCCTTCAAGAACTTTGTTGCAACGACTCTTCCGGGCACCGCCTACAAGCACGCCGGGTCGGTTCACTCCTGCACCGTGACCCAGGAGGACGTTAGGAAATCGGACTCGCTCGGTAGTCCACACGTTGGCGTCGCCAAAGCAGCTCTGACCGACGACAACGGCATTCAGATCGACAGGACCGATGCTGAACTCGCGTTCGACGAAGAGGACGGGGAATGGGTGTGCGACAACGCCAAGAGCAAGCTCTCGAAGACGGTGGGCGTAGACCCCTGCGAGTACGGCATCATGTGGTGTTTCGGCAAGATGCCAGCAAACGATGACTTCAAGAGGCTGATCAAGGCTGGCTCGCTGGCGGCAAACTCGGGGGCAGAAGGAACTCCATCGACGCCTGCGCCGAAGAAGTTCGACCTGTCGGGAGTGAAACGAGCCGATAGCGACGCAGGGACGCACGAGACAGCAGCGTCCGCGACCCCCGAGCAAGCGACGCCCCTGGAGACTATCTCGGTTTCTCGTCTGTGCACTGCTTTCAGCGACAATGAACTTGCTGCAAAAGACAGGTACGAGGGCAAGCGGGTCATCGTTACGGGAGCGGTTGAGAGCGTCAGCGAGAGCATCGGCATTCGGATGGTCAATTTCGGAAAGACCCTCGCCGCGATGTCGAAGACCGCGGACATGGAGAAGATGAAGAAGCTCCGGAGCGGTACGCGAGTGCGGCTCAACTGTATGTGCAACGGAAGCGCCACCCTGAGCTGTGTAGATCTGAACGACTGCGATTTCGCAAAGGACGAAAGCCCGCCGCCGAATGGGAGCGGTGCCCAGGGGACATCCAAGGCCCCCGCCTGGTTCGTCCACATGAACTGCAGTGGCATGGAGCAGGGCTCAGCCTGGGAGTCGCATGCCGGCTCGCGTGACCAAGCCCTGGGGCGGTTCTGTAAACAGAATTGCGATACCTTCGGAGGGGCGCAGTTCGAGCGCTGCATGAATGCCTGCCACGCTGGCCGCACCATGTGGGCGAGCGACAGTTGCAGGCTGAAGGTCGATCACAGCCAGTAGCCGCTGGGTCTGTTCGAAGCCACGAAGCACAGGCTCGGTGCCAGTTACTCGCAAGTCTAGGAGGGCCCTCCGAAGAGCCGGAACTCGCCAGCCAGGGGAAACCATGGCCGGGTTCGCCGAGCTTCTCGGAGTCTTTCCTGGGTGACGGAGACGGGGTTCCAGAGGCGATCGCCGGAGCCTTGATACCATCCATAACATTCGGGCTCAGAGAAGGGCTGCTGCAGGGTCGCGGGTGAAGATCGGCCGAAGGCTTCGACGATGTTCGTTTCGGAAAATGGGCCTCGTCTCTCGTGAGCACCAAGCCGAGGTTGGGCCACTTCCATTTTCCCCATGAACCCACCAACCCCATGAACCCCTTCGGCAGAGTTGGGTTCATGGGAAGACCGAATACACCGCTCGTAGCTTTGGCGTCGGTCACGAGAGCGAGGCCATTTCTAGAATCAGGACATCTAAGGGTCAGGCATCTCGCTGAAGGCGGAATGGTATCAAAATCACCAACCGACCTAGCCCGAAGCCGGCCTGGTAGTCTCGGCTGAGGAGGTCTTTGGTGAAGGCTTTGACTGGAAAACTGGAGATAAGTCCGGGAAAGTTTGGGCTCTCCCGTACCTCTACCGATTTACGCAGGATCGAAAGCGTGGAAGGGCTGACCTTCGATCAGATCCCGGCCTTCATCTGCGCCGGCGGATGGTCAGCGACGATCTTCCAACTGCGCCAGCACAAGAAGTCCAAGTTCTACGGCCATGGGCTCGTGCTGGTCCTCGACTTCGACCAGGGCTTGACCGTCGCGGATGCCAAGCGACGGTTCAAGAGCTTCAGGTACATCATGGGGCTGACCAAGAGCCACCAGAAGACCAAGAACGCTGGGACCGGATCGGAGAAGCCCCCGTGCGATCGTTTCCGCGTCCTTCTCTTCTCGGAGCGTCAGGCGGAGTCCGTGGCCGAGCTGGAGGCGACCTACCGTTCGATGGCTACCTGGAATCCAGAGGCTGACCGGAGCTGCCTCGATGCGTCGAGGGTTTGGCACCCCTGCACGAAGATCGTGGCGAAACGGTCCAAGGGTAAGCTCATTCCGATCTCTGAACCAAGCAAGGTGCCAGACCGTGGCAAGGGGCAGATCAATACCACGAGGGCCGCGGCGCAAAAGGCACCACTCAAATCCACCAGCCCAGAGGATGACGAGTCTCCACGGCAACCGATCGACCCCGCTCGGATTCACAACGCAGCCTCTGGTTTTCTAAGATCGACTCGTCCATCGAGGTCTGGGGAGCAGGGTCACAACAAGCTATTCCGAGCGACCGCCGTGCTGATCCACGAGTTCATGCTTTCCGACGACGATGCGGAGGATCTGCTCTGGCGGGTCTTCAATCCACGCTGCACCTGGGCGGATGGCTCCCCATATCCCTGGTCGAAGATTGAGATCCGTCACAAGATCCGGGCCGCCAGAAGGAAGTCAGCGGATCACGTCTATGGTTACGGCATGAACATGCCCTGGGACTTCCGCTGGCGATGCTGTCCCGCGCTGGCGGCGCTGGTTGAGAAACTGGGGCGAAACGAAGCGATCGACCGGAGCCGATATGCTCCCGAGATCGAGGAGCACGCCCGGGCGGCGCTGGACCGGAAATGGATCGGCTCCAAGACGTCGAAGCAGCGGGTCGATCCCTGGTTCTCAGACCTCTACCACTTCCTCCAGGGAACTCCCCCTCCTCAGCTCGACGCCGACTACCTCCTCAGGAATTGCTTCGGGATCCAGGTACCGAATAGAGGGCAGCGAACCAGACTCGGGAGGGCGATGTCGGCCGTGGGCTGGAAATCGAAACGAGTACGCGGTTCTCAGATCTACCTGGCTCCAGTGGAGGCAGTTTCAGCCACTTCCGGGTAGACAGAGCCCCCCCCCACTTCCGCTGGTATTGATTGTTCCCTTGCACACCAGGATGGGAAGCCGCAGCTCTTATTAAAATCAATAGGTTAAGTTTATGACAGTGAAATTGGTAGGTTACCGCCTTGAGCCTTTGGGCTTGGCGGTTCCCTTGGCTCGGGCTTTCTTTACCTTCCTCTTCCTCCCATCGGTCTCGTCGCCGGGAAGCTCGGGGGTCGGCGATCTCAGTTCCACAAGCCGGATCAAGTTGGATTCCAGCTCCATGAACTGCGGCAGCCACCGCTGGCCATCCGTGAAATAGTCGCTATCCAGAAGGTCTTGCCACCGAGCCCGGGTGAACTGGTCCTTCTCGACCAGCCGCTCCAGTTCCCGTAGGGCCTCTTTCCGCCCATTCAGATCCTCCAATAGCCCTCGGATCGAACGCTTCACCTGAGGCTTGTCCCGATGCTCCTGCGGGACACCGTCGAGAGCGTCCTGGGCAAGCTGCTCCGGTAGGTCCTCGAGCCAGCCGAGCATGTACCGGATGCCCTCCAGCACCTTGCGCTTGTTCTGGGGGTAGGTCCCCCGTTCGTTCAATCTGGTCGCTGCCGGCATACAGCCTCCGTGCGTAATTTCATGCACTTACACCACGAATCAATGGGTTGCTGGCATCTCCAGCGAGGGCAAATCTTAGCTGGTAGAGTGGTACTTGTTCGAAGGGGAAGAGCGTCTTTGGGCGAAGCATAAGCCGACCCCTCGGAATCCCAAACCGAGAACTGAGAGGTGTCTCACGGTCGCCGAGAGCGCCCGAACGGCTGTGCTGTGCCCTGAACCGCACAATCCACAATCAAGGAGGAGCGACCGATGAGATTCGAAGATATCGAACCCGAGATACCCCCATGTGGCCGGTGTGATCGCCCAGGCCGCTTCTACTTCGCCGATTTCTCGCAAGGCCCCGACTACGTGGTCTGGCCGCTGGCCGTCCTGTGCTGGGAACATGCACAGGAGTTCCGGGACCTGCATCCCTGGTCCCGAATCCGTATCAGGCCGCTCTTCGACACCGCTGCGTAGTACCCCGTCGGCCTCAGTGCTTTCTGCTCCTGCCGAATCAGAAATGCGGTGTGGGATTGCGGGAATCGATGAGTAACACCTGCTCCAGAAGCAGCACTACCAGGGCGATGTCGGCCCCGTTGACCAATACAGCCGAAAGGAGGTGAGAGGCGTTCCGGGAGCCCGGTGCGAACGCGACTAGTTTGTCCAGCAGCTCAAACGAAGCAAGTAGGGAAACCAGGAGAGCATATGTCGAACAACAACGAGAACAGGCAGCGGGTCGGACGAGAGCGTCTGAAACAGCGGATCTACGAGGAGATCAGATACGCCCAGGGATGGCTGGCAGGGCAGAGGTACGACGTGGACATGAGGACGGGAGGAAAACCGACGGACCGAGATAGGAGTTTCCACGAACAACTTACCGCCAATAGCAAGGTCCTAGATAGTCTGAAGGGTGACGTCGAGAGCGATCGATTCGACGCAGAGCACTGGTACGGAGCGAACGGCGGCATTGGAGTCACCCGGTCCGACCTCTTCAGCGACACCTGCCCCGACATCCACCTCGGGGCACTGAAGCTCGGTGAGCTGCTCCAACAGCTGATCGACCTGGACCGAAAGGAGGTGGCCTGAACATGAAGACCAAGAGACAACCGACGGGCTGCCCCATCAGTCAGGCGATTGGGGTGAGCGACGAAGAGGCGGCTGCGATCCTTTCAAAGGTCAAGGGACTGAGCTGGCAGTCTCCCTCAGTGTTCGTCCGTCCAAACGACATCGAGATCTGCTCCAACGACCTGAGCCTCCGTGTGCAGTACGATCGACATGAGAAGATCTGGGGGCCGGTCTGGGGAGAGACCATGTGGAAGTTGTACTCCGCACTTGATGATCTCGAGCGGTGGGCTGTCCGGATCGACGTTGCTATGCGGAAGGCGTCGGCCGCCCCTGCACAGAAGCGCAAGCAGCTCTACCGTGAGCAGACGAAGCGAATCAGGAGGTACACGGTCGCTCGCCAGCGCCTCTACCATGTCGTGGCTGAGATTCAGGAAGGAGGTCGGTAGGGAAATGGCGGGCAAAGATCGATGGCTCAAGAATCCTCAGTGCAAAGGGGTTCGGGATCTCTTGAGGGAGTTCGAAGAAGTGATCCCCGATGGAGCAACGGTCGGTGAAGTCGAGGTTGCTGCGATGCTGTTCGCTGCCGACAACGCCGCAAATCTGTCCCGCTGCTGCACCTACCAGCGATTCATCGAATTGGCGCAGTGGGCGTGGACGCTGATGGAAGAAGGCAGCACACCCGCTGCCTCTGCTTAGGTGTGAAGCCAAGCACCAAGAGATAGGCAGCCGATTCACTGAAGAACAAAGTCATCCGAATCTGACGATGGCGGCAGGTCGTTGTCCGATGGCCCCGGGGGCATAAAACCCGGGGCCATCTTTGTGGCGCCAGGACGAGATCGCCGTCAAAATGATCCACCAACGACAGAGGGTTGCTCGGGTCTCAGTCACGTGCACGGGGCACCTGCCAAGCTTCTCGGTCTTCCCCGCCCACCTCAGGGCACTCCATTCCCAGAACGCTGCGAGGGTCATCCTCGAACAAGAAACCGATGGTCCAGAATGGTCTTCGACAGGGCTTTTCGATGCCCTGTATGGCGATCCGATGGCCATCCGTTGTCTGGCAACGGTTTCGTCACTTCGTGCCCCAGTCTTAGAGTCACGTTGAGGTCAACGGGCAATCGTCGGCCACGCAACCCCTGGACAACCCATAGCTCAGTTGGATAGAGCGTCGGACTACGAATCCGAAGGCCGTAGGTTCGAATCCTACTGGGCCCGCTTTACAAAGGTGACCGGAGGTCGTGTGCGTTGTCCCTCGCTTGGCTTCCTTGCCTCAGTCGCAGTGGTGGCTTGTGCGCATTTCGGCCATCGTGACCAGCCAGATCGGCCCATCGTGACCACTCGGATCGGACATCGTGATCGGAGCGAAGCGACGCTGGTGTGAAGGTTTGCTACTCGGCGGTGATTTCCTCCTTGCGCCTGCTGGGGCCCTTTAACACGAGACGGTGGGAGTTGTGGAGGACGCGGTCGCAGATGGCGTCGGCGATGGTGGGGTCGCCGAGGTGGTCGTGCCACTTGGCGGGCGGGAGCTGGCTGGTGATGATCGTGGAGCGGTTGCCGTAGCGATCCTCGAGGATCTCGAGCAGGTCGCGCCGCTCCTGGTCCTTTGGGACGGCGAGGCCCCAGTCGTCGAGGATGAGGATGTCGAAGCGGGCGAGTCTGGCGAGCAATCGGCTGTATGTGCCCGCCGCGTGGGCCAGGACGAGTTCCTCGAAGAGGCGTCCAGCAGCGATTACTGCGGCGTGACCGCGAGCAAGGCTTGCCCGCGGGACGGCGGGACCTTCAATCAATCCATTTGTGAGACTGCCGTCGCTGGAGCCTCGTGCTCTAACGGCGATCGAACCGCTCTTGCAACTGCTGCAACTTGCCTGAGCAGCGCGCCCTCGTGCCAGCCCGGCAACGGGGCCTTCGCGAACGCAGAGCTAACCTGTCTTGGTCTGGTCGACGGAGGACAAGGCACGGTGGCCGTTGGTTGCCTGACCGCAATCAACGCCGCTGCCCCGTAGTCGGACCACGAATCCGAAGGCTGTAGGTTCGAATCCTGGTACATTCGCGGGGTGTCTCCGACAGTCTTTCGGGTAGGCAAGTACCGCGCTTTCTTCTTCTCGCGGGAGGAAGAGCGAAGGCATGTGCATCTCAGCAGCCCCGATGGAGAAGCCAAATTCTGGATCGAACCAATACTCGCGCTGGCAAGCCACAGCGGACTGCCGGCGCGAGAGTTGAAGAAGATGCAGGTCATCGTGGAGGCGCACCATGCGGAAATCGTCCGCGCGTGGAACGAGCATTTCGACGACTGAGGTCGAGATTCTAGGCCTCACACCGCATGCCCTCTGGCTCCTGGTCGGCGGGCGAGAGTACATGCTCGACTACCGCCGTTTTCCCTGGTTTCAGGACGCGAGCATGCGCGACCTACGCCAGGTCGAGCTTCGCTTCGATCACCTGCACTGGCCTACTCTTGATGTCGATCTTCACGTTGACTCCCTCGCCGAACCAGAGCGCTTCCCCCTGGTTTCGAAAGCGAAACGCAGCGTCGGACTACGAATCCGAAGGCCGTAGGTTCGAATCCTACTGGGCCCGCTTAGATCAAATGCTTACGCAGGTCAGAAGAGCTTCCCCCGCATTTGACAGGCCGAGGCACACGATACAGCCGGATTCCGTTGTAATCTCGGGGCATTGGCGCGGATCTGTGCCGAGTGCTCGTGTTACTAGGCGCCGGAGCACCGGCTCAGATGGGTGCGGCCTCGATGTGGTGCAGGCGCGGGGGCATCGCCACGCCCAGCTTCTTGAGCAGGGCAGCTACCTCACCTCGCACCTCGGTGGTCTGTCGCACGCGGGCCTCGCCGCGCACGTACTCCACCACCTTGATCGTCTCCAGCTTCGCCAGCACGTTCCTCCAGGTGTCCCCAGCGCGGATCTCGGCGATGCGCTCCAGCAGCAGCGCCAGCACGCTCAGCTTCACGTGCGCTTCGATCCGGTGTGGCGCGAAGTGGTACACCGGCCTCATCCGTAGGCCGCTCTTCATCGTCCGCCAGCACTCCTCCACTCGCAGCAGCAGCTTGTAGCCCAGCGCCAGGTCCTCCGCGGTCAGCGTGTCGTCGTTGGAGGTGACCACCCACTTGCCGTCGTACCTGGCCGCCTCGCTGATCGCGGTTTGGTCCAGACGCAGCTCGCCGCCCTTGAGCTGGCGCAGGTACTTGCCGTACCGACTGCTCACCAGCAGCGCGCGCGCCCGCGCCGTCTCGCCGGCGCCGTCCTTCATACTCTCCAGCTCGGCCTCCAACTCCTCTATCGCCTTCTCGCGATGCTTCCGCTGGCGCTCCTCCTCGAAGGGGTTGTGGCAGATCACGTAGCGCTGCCGCCGCTCGCCGTCGCCGACCATGACCTCCTTGACCCGCAAGTTGTCCTTGACCGGCCTGTACCGGCCTGCACGGGTGAGCACCTGCTTCGTCACCTCGTCGCCCGCGCGCATCTTCGAGGCGAGGATGTACTTACCGTTCCCCCGCGAGAGCGTCTTGCGATTCTCCTCGGAGTTCATCCCCGCATCGCCGACGAAGACGCAGCGGCCCAGCTTCCAGCCTTTCAGGTCGGCCTTGACCTTGGCCACGGTGGTCACGTCGGCGGTGTTTCCGGGGAAGACCCAGGCGCGCACCGGTAGCCCCTCGCGGGTCACCGCCAGGCCCACGCAGACCAGTGGCGCATCGTCGCGGTGGTTCTTGGCATGCCCGCGCTTTCGCAGCGGCTCGCGGGTCTTGCCGTCGGGACCCTTCACGCGGGTCTCGTCCTCCTCGTCCACTTCGAAGTGGAGGTTGGTGGTGTCGTAGAAGAGCAGGTCCACCTCGGCGTTCATCAGGTCCGCCATCTTGAAAAACACGGACTTCTCCACCCGCTCCTGGTGGACCAGCAGGAAGTCCATGGCCCGATAGAGCTGTTGGAGTTTCAGGTCCTGCCCCTCGGGGAGGAAGACCTCCTCCTTGAGCCACTGCTCGTGGCAGTACAGCTTGGAGTACGGCTGCAACGCGCGGTTGGCCACCATCGCGAACAGAGCCCGCTCATGCGACCCCTTCTTGCCCAGCACCTGGTCGATCTCCAGCTCGCGCCAGAGCTGCTCGATCACGAAGACGCCGCCGTAGGACCAGGAGTCGAGGATGCGAACATCGGGCGCCGCCGCGAGCGCCACCTCGCCATCGAAAAGTCGGAGGATGCTCTTGGCCAGGCGCTTGAGCTTCTCGCCGTCCAGCTGGTCCGCACGACCGAAGTTGTAGATGACCTTGGCGACCGCGCAGCCCTTCTGCTTGTCCCACTGGTTCTCCGCCAGCTGGTAGTAGCGGGCGACAGTGCCATCGCCGTTCTTCCGTTTCGTCTCCCGTAGGTACATGCCTAGCCATGATCCCTGGCCTCTATCTCGGACGCGAGGGGGACCACGATCGTCGTGTGCCTATGGTTTTGGCGGTCGGCGGCCGCCAACCCCTCGTGATTCCTCACGCGCGTGCCCAAATCGCCACGAAACCCGTCAAAGTCGGGTCCGAGACTACAGAACAAAATCGCCGCGAAGCTGACCTTGCGCCCATCCCAGCGTGAGGGCTGCACGCCCTGAGCACGGACCCGCAGCCGCGCGAGATCTTGCGAGCCCTGCACCGGCCGGGGACACTGCTGACTTTCCGAGGTTCAAAGGCGAGCACCACCGGTGGCACTGCCGGCCGCGGAGCCGCGCCCCCCCGGTGGCGCTGGTCCCCGGCCGGCGCCCCCCGTCGAGCGCGCGGCAAGGATCCCCTCCTCGACGCGGGCGAGCTGCGCGCCGTCCTTGCCGCCCAGAATGGCGCTCCTCCTCTCTCTTCGAGGCGACAGGCCAACGGCCGGCGGGCACTGCCACAAACCGACGCTGCCCAGCGTCCCGCGAAGCTCACGCGTCTCGTTGGCGCGGACCGTGCGCGCGAGCTGCGGGGAGCTTGCGCCGAAGAAAGCGGTGATCGCCGCCAGAAGGGTCACCCAAGCGCCCCACTCAACGCCGCGCGAGATCTTGAGCGCCCCGCAACGGCCGCGTCGGCTGATCACCGGCGGTCGCTGACCCCCTCGCGTTCTCGCAGGAGGCCTGCGAGCGGCTGAGCGGCGCGATCGCCGCGCTCGTTCGCTGCTCGCGGGGGTGAAGGCGCGCGCCAAAGATCTTCGTCGGGCTCTGCGAGGTCGCACAGCGAAGCTCGCCCAGGTCGAGACGACGGACGAAGTGCTCCGCGCATCGCATCGAGCACCGCGAGCCACGAATGAAGAACACCGATCACCGCACCGAGAACTTCGCGCAGCGGATGCAGTGCTTCGCGTGTCGGATGCAGTGCCTCGAGCAACGGACGAAGAGCTTCGAGCAACGGATGAAGTGCTTCGAGCAACGGATGAAGTGCTTCGAGCAACGGATGAAGTGCTTCGAGCAACG
>VFSW01010210.1_pt1 | contig 13323 bp, 13 predicted proteins | sample 5358111 | NCBI WGS metagenome assembly VFSW01 (sample SAMN11554181, study PRJNA540505) | mine drainage metagenome | isolation source: sediment from site ElyBrook_90M | place: USA: Ely Copper Mine, Vershire, VT | collected 2017 | reverse complement strand
CTTCGAGGCCGGGGCCCGGACCAGTGGTAACGACGACGGCAACTACGGCCGGAGCGCGGGATTCCATCAGTACGTCAAGGCTAGTTCCTGGGCTTCATCGCGAATGTCAGCATCGCGGTCCTGGGCCGGATGCGCCCTCCGGCTCAAGGACTCGATACCTTTAGCGCCCGCGCTGCGCGGCAATCACGTCGTCGAGCGACTGTGACAGGGTGAAGCTGGTCTCCCAACCGGTGGCCTCGTGCAACTTCTCGAAGCTTCCCCGACTCACCGGCACCTCGATGGGGCGCAACAGATCCGGATCGACCAACAACTCGAGGTCGGGATTGATTCGCCGTCGCAACTCTTCGGCCAGGTCCGAGAGGGCGATGTCGTGTCCCGACGCCACGTTGTAGGCCTCACCCGAACGACCCCACTCTCCCAACAACCGATACGCGCGCACCACGTCGCGCACGTCGCTGAAGTCACGGCGCGTGCTGAGGTCCCCCACCATGATGAAATGGCGACCCTCAGCCGTCGCGTCGAGCATGCGCTGCACCAAGGCGGGCACCACGAAGACCGCTGACTGCCCCGGACCAATGTGATTGAAGGGTCGGGCAATGACCACTCGCTGGTGACGCGAGCGCACCGCGTCGCGCGCGACGTGTTCAGCTTCGAGTTTGCTGGTCGAATACGGATTGGTCGGTACGGTGGGTGACGCTTCGGTGATGGGCAGGTCCGCCTCGTCCACGATGCCGTAGACCTCCGCGGAACTCACCAGCACGACGCGTGCCTCGGGTACCAACTCGTGCGCCGCGTCGAGCAGGTGAGCGGTCCCTAGGACGTTGACGCGGGTGTACTCAGCGGGGCGGGACCACGACTCCGCAACACTCGTCATAGCCGCCAAGTGATAGATGACGTCGGGAGTTGCGGTCGTCATGATGCTGACCAATGCCGCGCGATCAGTGACGTCCACCTCGCGGTCCGCGACGATGACGTCGTCACCCATGTCACTCAAGTGCCGGGCGAGATGTCGACCAACGAAACCCTGACCTCCGGTTATCAATGCGCGCACGTTACTCTCCTCGTGCAAGATGGTAGGCGACGAGATGTTGGTCCACGCATCTCGCCCAAGTGAACCCCTCGGCCCGCTCGCGTCCACGACGAGCACCGATGGCGCGTTCTTCGGATGATAGTTCGAGAAGCTCGAGCATCGCCCGCGCGAGGTCGCGGGCGGAGCCGGCCGCCGTGAGGATGGCGGCGGAGCCGGCAATTTCCTCCATCACGGTGTCACGCGACGTCACGACTGGTACACCGCAGGCCAACGCCTCCAGCACGGGCAATCCGAACCCTTCGCCACGCGAGGGGTAGACCGCCGCGCGGGCGCTGCGCAGGAGGGGCGCGAGAGCGTCGTCGGGCACGAAACCGAGTCGGCGGATACGCTTCGCCGCCTGGTGCGTCGACAACCGGCTCTCCACCTCCGCGACTCCCCAACCATGCTGGCCGGCCAGCCAGAGTTCAACTTCGGGGTGCTCTTCGGCTACTTCGATGAAGGCGTCGAGCAGTACGTCAATGCCCTTGCGGGGTTCGAAGGTCCCCACGAAGAGGAAGTAGTCGACGTCGGTGTGCAGGCCGTGGCGGCGCAGACTCTCCTCGTCCCCCGTGATATCGAGGTTGAAGCGTTCGAGGTCGACCCCCAGTGGAGCGACGACGACCGGAGCGTGTCCCTGCAGGAGTTCATCAATCAGCCGCGCGGTGTATTCGCTCACCGAGACAATCGCGCGAGCGTGGACCGCCGCGTAGGAGATGGCCCGTCGAAAGAAGGCGACCTTGGCGCGCTCGTGCCACTCGGGGTTGGTGAAGAACGTCATGTCGTGGATCGTCACCACGGTCGGTGTCGAACCGTGACGCGGCATGGTGTAGTGCGGACCATGCCACACGTCAGCCGCGCGCGCAACGTCCGAAGTGCCCAGCCTCGTGGCCTCGTAGAGCAGTCGGGAAACGCGCGCGCTCGGTACTCTCGCCGCCACGTGCGCCTGTGGCGAATACTCACGCCAGCGTGCCTCGTCACCGAAACGCGTCACCAGCGTGGTGTCGAGACCTCGACCCGGGAGTCGTCGCGCCAATTCCACGACGTAGCGCCCCGCACCCGCGGGTTGATTCGGCACCGCCGAGGCATCGAGCGCGAGCTTCACAGCCACGCCTTGAGATGGTCCAGCGCGCAGTTGTGCCAGGTCATGTCGGCCACTGACTCGCGGCGCCGCTCGCGACTGAGCACGTCATCACCTTGGACCAGCGCCTTCACGAGTCCTTCGCCGATGGAACTCTCATCGAGTGGATCGACGAGGACGACTTCCTTGTTGCCCTCGACACTCGGGCAATTTCGCGACGCGACTACCCTCGAACCGGCGTGCAACGCCTCGACTGGCGGTAGACCCCACCCTTCGGCGCGCGGCACGTACGCGCACACCGTGGCATCACGGTAGAGACCCAACAAGAGCGCACGGTCCACGAGACCCAGGACGACCGCGTCGCCCGTATCCACCTGACCCCACCCGATAGGCCCGGCGAGCACCAGGGGGCCCAGGTCCGGATTCTCCCGGTGCGCGACGTGGTGCGCACGTACCAGCCGCTCGACGTTCTTGCGCGGCTCGCGGGTTCCCGCGTAGAAGGTGAAGGGCCCCGCCACGCCGTGGGCGGCGAGCGATTCACGCACGTGCGCGGGATCGGCCGCCGCGACCGCGGTGTCGTCGACGCCAAGACGTGCGAAGCGGATGCGGTCCGGATCGATGCCGATCTGAAACAAGCGCACGCCCAGGCGCGGCGAGGTGGTGATGATGCGCAATTGTTCCGCCCGCAGCAGGAACTGGAGTCGCGATTCATGAAAGCGGATCCCGTTGGGCGTCGAGGAATCGGGTTCGTCACGCCACAACAGGTCGTGCATGGTCACCGAGTGAACGGCGCGCTTGGCGCCACCCCCGAAAGGTCCCGCCACCGACGTCGCGTGTACTACGTCGGCGTCGCGCGGCACGCCAAAGGGGTAGCGCGGCCAGAACTGGGTCAGCATCCGAAGTGACAAGGGCGTCGAAATCACCTCGATACCCAATTGGCGCACCGCCGCGGGTCGCGAACGCGGACCCACTCCAACGATCTCGAGCCCTTCACCAACACTCACCAGACCTTCGACGAGACCGCGCACGTAACTGCCAATGCCCCCCGGCTGCGGACGATAGAGCTGATCGACACTCAACGCGATCCGTCGCGTCATACCCGGCTCCGCAGGGCCACGTCAGCGTAGAGTCCAGCGTAGGCCGACGCCACGTTCCAGGGTGAGAAGTCGGCGGCGCGCGCTCTACCCGCGGCCACCAGTATCGCGCGTCGAGGCTCGTTGGTCCACAGATCTTCGAGTGTGCCCATCGCCTCATCCTCGTCGTGAATCAACGCCGCCGCTCCGCTGAGGAGTTCACGATTCACCTCGGTCGCACGCGCCAGTGCGGGCACGCCCGCCGCCAACGCCGCGATGGCGAAGGAGGGGAAACGCGCACCGTCGGAGATGTAGGCCACGCAGCGCGCCTGGGCCAGCGCCACTTCGGCGTGGCGGCGCTCCACGTACGTGGCGCTGACCCCGGTCGCGCGCAAACGTTGCACGACCGCGGCGCTCGCCACGACCACCAGCGTCGTGCCATGGCGCGCCGCGAACGCTTGCAACTCGGGGGCGAGGGAGACGAATCGCTCAGTATTGCCCGTCACGCTCACTACGAGCGACGTGCCATTCGTCGTGGGCGCGACGTGACCCACCGGTGGACGCACGACGACGATCTCGGGTCGTTCGAGACTCAGCGCCGCCATCACCTCGTGACGCGCCGCACGACTCGATACGACCAGTACGGCACCGCGTCCCACCGCACGTTGCAGTTGCACCAGCCGTCCCCGTGAGTTCTCCTCGCGCAGCGGACGCAGGTCGTCGACCGAGATCAACAATGGCACGTCGCGCGTCGGAGGGGTGGCGCGACCAGCCACGTGAATGACGTCGAGGGGCGGCAACATGGTATCGATCGGACGGCCGCGACTCCGGCGCCACCACGGGGACCAGAAAGCTCGCAACGCGAGTCGCGCCTCATTAGGGGACTGTCGCGGCGAAATCGTGCGAAGGCGACACAATTGCAAGTCGCCGCGCTCGTCGAGCGCCGTCGCCAGGTCGAACATCGAATTACCCATCGACTCGAGCGACCCGTCCAGGTCAAGTCCCACGCGCAACAGTGGGGAGTTCACGAGGCGAGTGCCATTCGCCGGACATCCGACGTCCACGCGGGCCACAGTTCGCGCGCCCACGGTCCGAATTCGACGCTGCTCGTGGCAACGAGGCAGACGCCGTCGTGCACGTTCGCTAGCAACAACGCACCGCTGCGGCCGAAATGTCCGAACGACGAGGGCGGCCATTCACCCATCCAGTGTCGCTTGTCGCCACGAAGTTCGACGCCCAAACCCCACGGGCACGGGCTGAAACGGCCGAAGCCGGGCACGATGCCCGCGAGGTCCGGGAGGAATGCGCTCGTCGTCGCGTCACGGCGTTGCGTAGTGATCAACGTTGGGGTGACCCACTCACGAGCGAAGGTGGCCAGGTCCCAGGTCGAACCGACGGCGCCCTCGGCGGCGCGCCCGCGCAGGCGGGTATTCGCCAGTGCCAGGGGGGTAATCACTCGCTCGTCGAGCCAGGTCGCGACGTCGCGGTCGCGCGCCAGGTGCGTCGCGGCGAGGTCGATGCCGTAGTTCGAGTAGATCCGTTTGGTACCGGGGGTGACCGCCGGATCATCTCGTTCGAGCCCCAATCCACTCGCGTGGGCCAGGAGATGCGCGAGGGTCGAACCCTCGAGTCCTAGCGCCTCGTCGAGGTCGGCTCTCCCCTCGTGCACTTCGCGCGCGCCCGCCATCGCGGTGAGCAGTTTGCTGACCGACGCCCAGGGTCGAGGTGTATCGAGGTCACCGTGCGCGGCCACGGTATGCCACTCCCCCGCTCGCCACGCCGACACCACGATGGCCGGGTCGCCCGGCCATCCGACTGCGAGAAACGACGGGTCCACGCCAACCAATCTACTGGCGCGACCTAAAGTCTCCGGGGTGATCACTGTTCTAAGCGGCGGCGTAGGGGCCGCGCGACTTCTTCGAGCGTTGCGGCGCCACGACGGCGCCGTCGATCTCACTGCGGTGGTGAACGTCGGCGACGACCTCGTGATGCACGGTCTCAGCATCTGTCCCGACCTCGACACCATCATGTACACCCTCGCCGGGGCCAACAATGATGAACTCGGCTGGGGCCTCGCGGGAGAGTCCTGGCGCGTGATGCAACGTCTTGGCGAACTCGGTGGCGACAACTGGTTCGCCCTGGGCGACCTCGACCTCGCCACGCACCTCTACCGCAGCCAACGTCTCGCCCAGGGTGCCACCAAAACCGACGTCACGCGCGAACTCTCGGCCAAGTTCGGCCTCGACGTAGCGCTCTTGCCAGTGAGTGACGATCCCATCGCCACCGAGTTCGACACGGAACTGGGCACGTTGAGTTTCCAGGAATATTTCGTGCGCCACCACCACGACGTCGTCGTGAGTGCCGTGCGCGTTCGCGGCGCGGCGGCGGCGAAATTGAGTGAGGAAGCCCGCGACGCCTTGGAGAATTCTGAGCGCATCGTCATCGCTCCCTCCAATCCGCTGATCTCGATCGACCCAATCTTGAAGGTCCCCGGCGTCGTCAGCATCCTCGCGCGCCGCCGCGACGACGTCATCGCGATATCCCCCCTCGTGGGCGGCACGGCGCTGAAGGGGCCCGCCGACCGCCTGATGCGCGAACTCGGCCACGACGTGAACGCCGTAGGGGTCGCACGCTTCTACCGGGGCATCGTCGGCACCATGATCATCGACGTCGTTGACGCCGATCAGGCCGACGCCGTGGCGGCAACCGGTTGTGACGTGCGGGTCACCACTACCGTGATGGCCGACGACGACCATGCGCTGGCGCTGGCGGACGCGGTGCGATCGTGACGGACCTTCACCTCTTCGCCCTCGACGGCGTGGGCGAGATCATTGCCGACGCCGATCTGGTGGGCGCATTCCTCGATGCCCTCGACGCCGGCTCCCACCATCTCCTTCACCACGACGTCATCATCGTCACCTCAAAAGTCGTATCGAAAGCCGAGGGACGCGTGGTGGATTTCGACGGCACCGAGGAACATCGCGAGCAACTCATCCTCCAAGAGTCGACCCGCATTCTGCGGCGACGTGGTCCTCTGCGCATCACCGAGACGCCTCACGGCTTCGTCAACGCCAACGCTGGCATTGACCACTCCAACACGGCGCCCGGGACGGCGGTGCTCTTGCCGAAGGACCCCGATCGCTCCGCGCGACGCTTTCGCGCGGAGATCGCCCGGCGGCGCGGGATCGACGTCGGTGTCATCGTGACCGACACGTTCGGTCGCACGTGGCGCAACGGTGTCACCGACGTGGCTCTGGGCTGTGCGGGGCTGCGTCCGATCCTCGACCTACGAGGCACCCCGGACGCGCTCGGGCGAACCCTTGAGGTCACCGAAGTCGCCATCGTCGACGAGATCGCCGCGGCGGCGAATCTGGTGCTGGCGAAGGACGCGGGCACCCCCTTCGGCGTAGTGCGAGGTCTCTCAGAACGCTACTTCGGCCAAGGGTCAGTCACTGCCGACGTCGTGCGCGCACCCCACGGCGACCTGTTCCGCTAGTCAGATCCCGCCCAGTTTCACTTCTCCCGAGAGCTGAGATCCTTCGGCGACGCTGACCGCCGCGCCCACCACGCACGTAGGGCCGAGCACCGACGTCGAGCCGATGACCGCGCGCGGTCCGATGATGGACATGCGGATCTGCACGTTGTCCTGCACCACGGCACCCGGCATCAAAATGACGCCGTCGAGGATGACGTTCTCGCCGACCACGCAGTTGCGGTCAACCACGGCGTTCGTGAGTCGCGCGCTCGCCGCCACCTGGCTGGTTTCGTGACGCCAGGTGGTGCCCACCAGATCCTTCACGATGTGCACGGTGTCACGGCCGTTGAGGACGTCGATATTGGCCTGCAAGAACGTTGCCGGCGTGCCCGTGTCGAGCCAGTAAGCGTCATCGGCCATGGCGAAGAGCGTGCCCGCGGCGGCGAGTGCGGGAAATATCTCACGCTCCACGCTCACCTTGCGTCCCGAGTCGATACGGGCGAGCACTGAGGGCTCGAAGACGTAAGTACCCGCGTTGATCAGATTGGTGGGAGCCTCCTCGCGCGGCGGCTTCTCGATGAAGGCCTCCACCCGATTGTCCTCGTTGGTCACCACGACCCCGAATCGCGAGGGGTCCTCGACCGGGTGCAGCGCAATGGTACCCTCGGCCCCGTGGGCGTGGTGAAAGGCCACCAGCGCCGTCACGTCGAGGTCGGTCAAGACATCGCCATTGACCACGAGGAACGTCTCATCGATCTGGGCAAACTGCGCGGCGAACTTGATGGCCCCCGCGGTGTCGAGCGGTTCGGGCTCCACGGCGTAGGAGATCTTCACGCCGCCGATCGAACCATCGGGGTACGACGTGATGAAGTGGTCCGGCAGGTAGCCCAGCGACAGTATGACCTCGGTGATGCCGTGCTTGGCCAGCATCTCGAAGACGCATTCGATCATCGGCACACCGACCAGCGGCAACATCTGCTTGGGCATCTCGTACGTCAAAGGACGCAGTCGAGTTCCCATGCCGCCGACCAGGATGATCGACTTCAATCTCAACCCTTCGCGGTCGTGGTGGTCGATGCCTTGGTCGTCGTGGTGGTCGATGCCTTGGTCGTGGTGGTGCTCGGGACGGTCGTCGTGGCACTGCCGACCGTGGTGGTGGTGACCGCCGTCGTGGTGGTCGTTGCGCTACTGGCCTGGAGCGACACCATGGTGTTCACCGTCGTGGTGCTCGGGGGTAGCGGGGTCACGCCCTTGGGCACGAAGGCCATCGTCACGCGCATGTCCTGCGCGAACTTGATGGACGAGGGGTTGGTGGTCACGGTGGGCTTCGTCTGGCTGAAGGACGTCCAGTAGGCGTACACCACTTGACCCGCCTTGTGGGCGTACTTCGACGTCGTGGGGCAGAGTTGCCCGTTGCGGTACGTCGTAGCGGCATTGGCGACACCCGCCGCCGACGGAATGCCGAGTTCCGTGGAGCTGGCAACCAGTCCGGGGTACTCCACGGCGAACTGTCCTAACGTCGCGTGACTACCCGAGTCGGCCGCCGAGACTGGCGAAACCTGGATGACGTTGTTCGCCTGGACCTTCAAGCCGTAGATACTCGCCGGGTCGGACTTCAGATAGGGCAACGACACCCCACACACGTCTACGTTCAAAGCGGCGAACCACGTCGTGCCCACCGTGGGCGGGCTTCCAACCGCGGCGCTGGCGGGGTGTTGGTAGTCGTAGCGCGCGAAGATCGTGGCCCCGAGACCCAGGACCACAATGATCACCAGGGTGGCGTAGTAGTTGCTCGGCCGTGTCTTCTTATACGCCTTGCTGCCACCCGAGGCTCCGACTTTGCTGACCCATTTACCTGTTGCGCTCTTAGCCACGGAGACAACGCTACTAAAAACTCGCTCTCCCCTCGTCAGAGCGCCCCACGAGCGGTGAAATAGCACTTGTTTCACTCCGTCGCACCTCGAAGGGCCCCGCGCCACTCGGTACCATGTCCTATGCGTTTGGTTTCGTGGAACATCAATGGAATTCGAGCGGTGCAGCGCAAGGGGCTCTTCGTGCCCTTCGTCGAGGCGTTGTCCCCCGACGTGATTTGCCTCCAGGAAATCAAGGCTGAACAACACCAGTCCGAGCACGTGATCGAGGGGTACGAGGAGTACTGGCACTCCGCGCAGAAGAAGGGGTATTCGGGTACCGCGATCTTCACCCGTACGACCCCACTGAGCATCGTCACGGGCCTACCCGCCGCCCTCGTGAAGAAATACTCACTAGGTGAGGACACCTTCGGAAATCCCAATGACGAAGGCCGCACGCTCACCGCGGAGTTCGAGGGCTTCTTCCTGGTGACCGTGTACACCCCTAACGCCAAGGGCGACCTCAGCCGGTTGCGCCAGCGCCACGAGCAGTGGGACCCGGCCTTCCTGGCGTACCTGAAGAGACTAGAGAAGAAGAAACCGGTGGTCGTCTGCGGCGACCTCAACGTGGCGCATACTCCCGACGACCTCGCCAATCCCAGGGCCAACGTGGGTAAAGCGGGCTACACCAACGAAGAGCGTGCTCGTTTCGACGAACTGCTGGCGGCGGGTTTCGTCGATTCATTTCGCCTCTTCACCCAAGGCAACGGTCACTACACGTGGTGGTCGAACTTCTCGGCCGCGCGCGAACGCAACGTGGGCTGGCGCATCGACTACTTCTTGGTGTCGCGCAATTTCGCGAGTCGCGTAAGCGCCGCGGAGATTCACGCTGACCTGATGGGTTCCGATCACTGCCCGGTGTCGATCACCCTGGATCTCTGATCGCCCATCGGATTTCGGCCGGCTACGCGAATCGCGGAGGGGCACCCTCGATGATCGACGTGCCGAACGTAAATCAGTGATCAGGGGCATCACGGATCGGTCCGTGGCGCCCCCGTCGATGAGTGTAATTTTCTCGTATGCCTCGTACCGACAAGGAATCGCTGGTGATCGCCGCCTCGCCGGAGAAGGTCTTCGCCGCTTTTGTCGATGAAGATGCCCTGGCTGCGTGGTTGCCCCCTGCGGGCATGTCGGGCCGATTCGACCGATTCGATCCGCGTCCGGGAGGGTCCTATCGAATGGTGTTGACCTACGGGGACGCCCCTGCCTCCGGAGGTAAAGCCACGAACGACTCCGATATCGTCGAGGTCCGTTTCGTCGACATCGTCCCCGGCGTACGGGTGGTGCAGGCGGTCGACTTCGTCTCCGACCACCCCGCTTACGCGGGGACGATGACGATGACCTGGGAGGTCACCGCCGTGGAGGGCGGTACGCGAGTCGACATCACCGCCTACGACGTACCAGATGCCGTGTCCGCGGAGGACCACGCCGCGGGACTGAACTCGTCACTGGCGAATCTCGCCGGATATCTTCAGGTGTAGTTCGCTGTCCCGCGGATGACGATCGCCGCGGGCGACGTGCCCCGACGGAGGATGCTCCGGCTCAACGTGGTCTGACGGGACCGCGGCCCGCATCGACGATCCGAGCCAATTGGCGCCCCCGCGTACGCAAGCTCTGATGGTTGCAACCTCGTTTGGAGGTGCCGTCGCGAGCGAAGTAGCACTCGCGAGTACGGCATCGGCCAGACGGCGAGAATGCGCCTGGTCACGAGAATTGAGATCGCCCAAGGGAGATACTCGCCATCTCGACAATTCCGCCACGAACCGATCGCCGTCGTCGCGGCGTAGGGGCGAAGGGACTCGAACCCTCACTGGAGGCGGTTTAAGCGCCCTGCCTCTGCCAATTGGGCTACGCCCCCACGCGCGGCGGCGACCTAACGCTAACGCATCAAATCGGCGACAAATCTTCCTAGGGTCGTGGGGGGGTTCACTAGGATAAAACAATGAAGTCCGTGCATCGTCGGGGCACGTCTCCCCTCATGGCGCTCAGTGTGAGTGCCGCCATTGTGGTGTTCTCCACGCTGGTCCCCCTCGCCACGGGGGTGACCGGCGCTCAGACGATCGCCCAGACCAAGACGGAGATCGCGAATCTCTCCGCCCAATTGGCTCGCCAGCAGAAATCCAGCGAAGTGACGGCCAACGCCTACGACGCGGCTAAGGCCCAACTCGCCAGCCTCAGCGCCAGCATCATCACGCTGCAGTCACGCGAGCGAGACGAACTGACGGTGGTGCAGACGACGACCCGTCACCTGGTCAACGCCGTCGTCCAGTCCTACGTCTTCGGCACCTCGACATCGCAGGCCATCGCACTTTTCAACCAGAACGTGAACTCCTCCGGGGCCCGGCAAGTCTTCGATTCCCTGGTAGTGGGCGACCTCAACCACCTGCGTGCGAAACTCGACGCCCAGCGCGCGAAACTCGAGGTCGCCATCAACCAAGTCGCCGCCCAGCGGGCCCGCGCCAGTATCGAGACCTCGAACCTGCAGAACCTTCTCGCTCAGAACATCGCCGCGGCGGATCAGACCCGCCAGACTCTCAACGTCGTCACCGCCGCGCTGCGCACGCAGATCATCCAGTATGAAGTCGCCGCGGGCGCAGCGGCGGCACGGGTGCGTGACACCAACGGCGAAGCGTCGGCGGTCGCGGCGGCGTCCTCGATCGGTGGCCAACCAGCGGCGAACTTGGTCCTGGCCGCGATCGCCGCCAACACCCCACCCGTAGTGACGAACTTGATTTCGGGCTCGCCGGCCGGTTCGGCCGCGGGTGAAGCGGCGGTCGCCTTCGCCGAAAAACAGACGGGCGTGCCCTACGTCTGGGGTGGAGAGACGGCCGGTGTCGGATTCGACTGCTCGGGACTGGTCCAGTGGGCCTGGGCCCAAGCGGGCTACGCCATGCCCCGCACCACCGAGGAGCAGTGGGTGGCGCTACCCCACGTGCCGCTCAACCAGCTCCAGCCGGGCGACCTGCTCTACTACTACAACCTCGACGGAGACAACGCCGTCGACCACGTGGTGATGTACGTGGGCTCGGGCCCCTGGGGCACCAACACCATCATCGCCGCCGCCTATACGGGCACCAACATCTCGCTCGCCCCAATGTTCACCGGCGGACTCATCGGCGCGGCTCGACCCTGAACCCATGGCGTCACCCACGCAGTCGCTGGTAATCCCGGCTTACAACGAAGCCGCCCGTCTCGCCGCGGCGTTCGAACGTCTTCGGCCCACGCTGGAGGTGATGGGACCCGAACTCACCGAGATCGTCATGGTCGACGACGGCTCCACTGACGACACGATGCGCGTAGCGCACCAGGTCTACGGCCACCTCGAACACTTCCGTCTCATCCAGCATCCGCACAACATGGGTAAGGGCGCGGCCGTGCGCACCGGCATGGCGCACGCGCGCTATTCCAAGGTCATCGTCGCCGACGCCGACATGTCGATTCGACCCGAGCACTTCGTCAACATCCTCGACACCTTGGAGCTCACGCCCTTCGCCCCGGGAACGCGTGCCCTCAACGGCAAGATCCTCTACGAGGCGATGCACCGGACGGTCTCGGGCACCGCGTTTCACCTCTTGGTGCGGCACTACACCCGGGTCACGGTGCGCGACACCCAGTGCGGCTGCAAAGGATTTCAGCTCGCCCCCGGACGACTCTTGGCACAGTTGGGCTTCGTCACCGGCTTCGCCTACGACGTCGAACTGTTCTACCTGGCCGAGCAACTCGACTTCGCCACTCAGCCCGTGCCCGTGACCTGGGACGACATTGGCGGTTCCACCGTCAACTTGTCACAGGGCAAACGCCAACTCCTCAGAGACCTGCGCGGCATCCCGCGCAGCACATACCAGTGCCCCGCTATTCAGGTCAGGGCCCGGACCCCGCTCGACGACGTGCGCGGCGCCGCCATCGCCGCGCGCACCGCCGGTCTCGTCGTCGCGCGCGGCGAAGATCACGACGTCATCGTGGTGCCCCGCGACGCCGCGGTCGCGGCTCTGGGTATCGCCCAGTCCCTCGACGGGACCCTGCGCACCACCTCGCTAGGCGAACTGCGCGGGCGGATCCTCGAAGCGGTCTGATCAGTCGCTGCGCGGCAACAGCCAGTCGGCGACCAACTGCGGCGCCCGGTCCGCCCACTCCTCGGAGGTGATCGCGTAGTGCGCGTGGTCCTCCCACGCGCCGTCGATCTCGAGGTAGCGCTCGGCGATTCCCTCGAAACGCAGGCCCAATTTCTCCACCACTCGCCGCGACGCGGCGTTGCGCGGAATGATGTTGATCTCCACGCGGTGCAGACGCAAGGTGTCGAAGGCGTACTGGAGAACCGTCACCACGGATTCGGGCATGAGACCCATTCCCGCGACGGCCTCGTCGATCCAGTATCCGACGAAGGCCGACTGCAGGGGGCCTCGCTGGATCGAGGACAGCGTGATCTCGCCCACGAAACGCCCTTCGAAGAAGATCCCGAAGCCGAATCCGGTGCCCATCTGTCGCTCGCGCTCGCGAATCGCACAGCGACTCGTGAAACTACGTTCGTCCTCGGCGAGGTGCGCGGCGTGCGCGGAGCGCGGCTCCCACTTCACGAGCCACTCGTGACAGCGGCGGCGCACTTCGAACCATCCGTCGTAGTCGGAATCACTGAGCGTGCGCAACACGACGCGCCGACCATGGAGGTTGATCGACGATGAGTTGCACGAGGCGGTGAGCCGCATCGAGGGCGAGGGCGG
>VFSW01010209.1_pt1 | contig 13324 bp, 8 predicted proteins | sample 5358111 | NCBI WGS metagenome assembly VFSW01 (sample SAMN11554181, study PRJNA540505) | mine drainage metagenome | isolation source: sediment from site ElyBrook_90M | place: USA: Ely Copper Mine, Vershire, VT | collected 2017 | reverse complement strand
GTTGATGTCCTTCACGGTGAAGGACATCAACCCTTATCTGCCGGAAACCGAGCGCAACGATCTCATCGAAAAATTCAAGACCTGGCGCAACGACGGCCTGTTCACGCCGCCCAGCCTTCAGGGAACCGTCCAGATGCCTGGCAACAACGGCGGCGCCAACTGGGGCAGTTCCGCGGTCGATCCCGTCAAAGGCGCCATGTATATCGTCTCGAAGGAATTGCCCATGCTGATCAAGCTCGAAGTTCCCGGCCCCGCGCGCGGCGGGCGAGGCCGCGGTCCGGGCCGTGGACTTGGGAGCGAAGCTCCGCCGCCACCGCCCGCGCTCGTCACCAGCTTCATTCAATACAACGCGCCCTACGACTTCATGCTGTCGCCCACCAACCGGCTTTCGGCCATCTCGCCGCCCTGGTCGCAGTTGACTGCCTACGATCTCAATACCGGAACCGTTAAATGGCAGATTCCCAACGGCGGAGTCACCGCGCTTGCGGAAATGGGCCATCCCGATACCGGCGCGCACTTCCCCCGGGGCGGCGTGGTCGCAACCGCGGGCGGCCTGATTTTCGTCGCCACCGCATCCGACCGTAAAATACGAGCGTACGACGAGGATAATGGAAAAGTGCTTTGGGAGAAGGACCTGCCTGCCGGTTCCGAAGGCGTCCCCGCGGTGTATGAAGTCGCCGGGCGTGAGTATCTGGCCTTCTGCGTCGCCGGAGCCGACGGCATGATGGCCTCGAAGGTCGATTCCGGGAAACCAGCCGTGCCTCCGGGGCAGGGCGCGTACGTGGTCTTCGCTCTCCCGCAACGCTGAGAAACATCATGAAAACGCGAAAAATCTGGATTTTCGTGGTGCTGGCCGCCGCGGCCCTCGCGCAGACGAACAAGCGCGCGGTGGACGATAACGCGCTCAAAAACGCACCGAAAAACGCCGATGAATGGCTCACCTACGGCCGCGATTACGCCGAAACCCACTACAGCCCTCTGAAGCAGATCGACGCCTCCAACGTGAAGCGCCTCGGTCTCGCCTGGTCGTGGGAAACCGAATCGCCGCAGGGCGCCAATGTGGAAGCTACGCCGCTCGTGTCGAACGGCGTGATGTACGGCAGCCTCGGCTGGGACGTCCTCTTCGCGGTGGACGCCCGCACCGGCAAATTCAAATGGCGCTGGGACCCGGAAATCCCGCGCGAGCACATTCAGCAGATCTGCTGTGGACCGCTGAACCGCGGCGTTGCGCTCTATCGCGGCAAGGTCTACGCCGGGCTGCTCGACGGCCGGCTCGTCGCGCTCGATCAGGAAACCGGCAAGGTTCTGTGGCAGGTCAAGACCACCGATAATCCCGACACCATCCTCACCAGCGCGGTGCGTGTTGTAAAAGGCAAAGTCATCGTCGGGACCAGCGGCGCCGAACAGGCCGTTCGCGGGTACTTCTCCGCCTATGACGCCGAAACCGGCAAGATGGCATGGCGCTTCTACACCGTGCCCGGAGACCCGTCCAAACCGTTCGAACATTCCGAACTGGCCATGGCCGCGAAGACCTGGACCGGCGAATGGTGGAAGATGGGCGGCGGCGGCACTGTCTGGGATGCGATGGCGTACGATCCCGATGCCGATCTTCTCTACATCGGAACCGGCAACGGTGGCCCCTGGAATCGCAACTATCGCAGCCCCGGCGGCGGCGACAACCTGTTTCTCGCCTCCGTGCTCGCGGTCAAGCCCGAGACGGGAAAGATGGCGTGGTACTTCCAGGAAACTCCCGGCGACTCCTGGGATTTCACTTCCACGCAGCCCATCATCCTGGCCGATATCAAAATCGACGGCAAGATGCGCAAAGTGCTGATGCACGCGCCCAAGAATGGCTTCTTTTACCTGCTCGACCGCATCACCGGCGAGTTCATTTCAGGCGACAAGTACGCCCAGCGGGTAACGTGGGCCACCGGGCTCGACAAGAAAGGCCATCCCATCGAAGCGAAGGGCGCGCGCTTCACCACTGAGCCCGTGACGCTCTCCCCAGGCGCCGGCGGCGCGCACAACTGGCAGCCGATGTCCTTCAGTCCGATCACCGGTCTCGTTTATATTCCGCTGCAGGAATCCCCCTGGACCTACGCACCCGACCCGAACTTCAAATTCGCGCCCGGCTACTGGAACACGGGGATGAATATGGGGCGGCGTCCGCCGAACCCCGACGCCAAACCGGCCGCGGCCCCTCCCATACCTGCCGGTCCCGCAAAGGAGCCGGAGGGCGCCGAGAACCAGCCGAAAGTCTCCGGCGGCTTCCTCGTCGCCTGGGACCCGGTCACCGAAACGGCGCGCTGGCGCGTGCGTGACGGCGGCAGTTTCGGCGGCGGCGGTACGCTCGCCACGGCGGGAAATCTGGTGTTCCACGGAGCCATCGCCTATAACGCCGAGACCGGCGAAAAGCTCTGGGAAGCCGACCTCGGCGGCGGCAGCGTCACCCCGATGAGCTACATGCTCGACGGCAAACAGTACGTCACGCTGCTGGCGCGCGCCTGGCCCGGCAACCGGCTCTTCACCTTCGCGCTCGACGGCAAGGAACCCATTCCGCCCGCGCCGCCGCGCCCCGCGAGGGGAGGCGGCCCGCCACCAGCCCCGGCGGCGCGCTAGAGCCGTTGTTATAATTCGGAAGATTCCACGCATGCGGATGTGGCGAAACTGGCAGACGCGCCAGATTTAGGTTCTGGTTTCGAAAGAAGTGGAGGTTCAAGTCCTCTCATCCGCACCAGGCGTTCTATTCGTAGCGCAGAGCTTCCACCGGATCGAGCCGCGCCGCTTTCACGGCGGGCCATACGCCGAAAAACAGGCCGATCATCATCGATACGGATATCGCCGTAATCACCGCCCAGGCGGGCACGGTACTCGGCAGGGTCGGCACCAGGACGCCGATCAGCAGCGTGATCAATGCCGCGACCGCGATCCCCAATAACCCGCCCACGCTGGTGAGCGCCATCGCTTCCGCCAGGAACTGGCCGATGATGTCGAAGCGTCTCGCGCCCAGCGCCTTGCGCACGCCGATCTCGCGGGTCCGCTCCGTCACGCTCACCAGCATGATATTCATGACGCCGATCCCGCCCACCAGGAGGCCCAGGCCGGAAATCGCGATGGCCACCAGACCGATGATCCCGGTGATCTGGTCGAACTGCGCCACGATCTGATCGGGCGTCTGGAGGCTGAAGTCGTCCGGTTTGCCCGCGGGCACGTGGCGGGCGCGGCGCATGATGGCCTCGATATCGTCATACGCATCCTTGCGCATGCCGGGTTTGGCTCTCGCGGTGATCATGTAGCGGTCCGTCTGCGGGTAACGGGATGCGGCGGTTTTCAGCGGCACGTCAACTTCCGTATCCTGCCCGTTCTCGCCGAGGAAGCCGCCCTTGGCCTTTGCGAATACGCCGACCACCCTGTATTCGGCGCCATCCATGATGAAGGTCCGGTCCACGGCGTTGCCGTTGGGAAAAAGCAGGTACGCGATGTCGTGCCCGAGCACCGCGACTTTCGCCGCGCGGTTGTTCTCCTCGTCGGTGAAGTAGCGGCCCTGGTCGAACTCATGCGGCGTCAGATCGATCGAGTTGGGCGTTACGCCCACGATCGAAAGCTGGTCGGTATCCTGGCCCGGCACTTTCGCGGTAATGACGGAACCGCCCGAGACGGGAGGAATGTAGAGAGTGAGCGCCAGGTCGTCCACGGTGCTCGCAAATCGCCGGATGGTGTCGGCGTACTCCGGGCGGATCGGCGTGCGCTTCCGCTCCTTGACCGGTTCCTGCAGGTCGCCCGGATTGCCGCTGGTCTTCGTGATGAAGATATTGTCGGGGCCGAGTTCGTTGAAGAACGTGACCACGCCTGCGCGCAATCCGGTCAGAAGCGACGCCACCGTGACCACGGTGGTGATGCCGATCACAATGCCGAGGATCGTGAGCCCGGAACGGAACCGGTGTTCCCAGACGGCGCCCATTGCCATCGAAATGTTTTCCCGCAGGGAGATGTTCATGATCGGCTTCTCGTTATTCAGCCCGCAAGGCTACGATCGGGTCCAGCTTTGCGGCCTTCGACGCCGGGTACCAGCCGCTGATCACGCCCACGGCGCCCGAAACGAAGACCGACAACAGCACGTAGGCGGGCGTGACCCGCAGCGTCACTCCGAGCGCCGCCGTCATCACCGTGGTGGCGAGCGCGCCCAGGCTGACGCCGATGGCGCCTCCCGCAAAGGCCATCAGGATCGCCTCGATCAGGATCTGCAGCATGATGTCGGACCGGCGCGCGCCGAGCGATTTGCGAATGCCAATCTCGCGTGTCCGTTCCGTCACGCTGACCAGCATGATGTTCATGATCACGATGCCGCCCACGACGAGCGAAATGCTGGTAATCGGGACCACCACGGCCGCAACAAGCGAGAGCAGACTATCGATAAAGCCGCGGATGGCGTCCGGCGTAATGAAATCGAAGCGGTCTTTCTCGCCGGGTTTCTGGTGAAATCGGTTCCGTAACGCCACGCGCGTCTCATCGAGCGCCTGCTGCATCGACAGGCCGCTCGAAGCCCGTGCCCGGGCAAAAATCGCCATGGAGCGGCCGGGCCCGAAGAGCCTGCTGAAAGTGGTGATCGGAATGGCCGCGGCGTTGTCCTGGCTTTGCCCGAAAGAGGAACCGAGGCGCTCCTGAACGCCCACGACCGTGAAATCCAGGCCCTGGATCTTGAACGTTTTGCCCACTGGAGAACCGCCGCCGGGGAAAAGATTGTTCTTCAGGTCATCGCCGATAACCGCGACAAACGCCGAGGCCTGCTCTTCCCTTTTGGTGAAGAAACGCCCGTCCACAACCACGATATTGCGAATCTCGGGCAAATCCGCCTGGCAGCCGAGGACGATGGTGGATTCCGATGTCAGGTTGTCCCGTTTGGTGTCGATCTGGGTATTCCGGTAGGCGCTGTACAAAGTATTGGCGCCATTGGTCGATTCGAGGTAGCGTTCCTCGGCGAGTTTGATCTCGCGATTGTACTTGAGTTTGTCGAAATATTCCTTGCGGCTGTTCGCGTTGACGACCTGCGCGAAAATGAAGGAATCGCCGCCGAATGTCTTCGCCGTGCTCTCTTCGGCATAGAGGCCCAGACCGTCGATGGCGGATCCGACCAGGATCACACTGGCCACGCCGATCATAATCCCCAGCAGGGTCAAAAAGGTGCGGAGCTTATGCGCGCGCAACGAATCGAGGGCGAGACCGATGGCGCTCGTCAGCTGGAAGCGAAATCCCGGTTCTCCGGTTGCGGTTTCGGCCATGGGTGTCAAGGGCTATTCTAATAGGCATACGTCACCGGCACCCGATTCGTTCACAAATCCTTACTCTGAGTAACCCTGACTTCCCATGCGCCATCGCCTGCTCCGTCCGCTGCTTATCGTCGAATTCCTGATTGCGATTCAGGCGGTCTTTACGTTCTGGAGCCAGGTGCGCGGCCAGTATCACCTCGACCTGATGTTCTGGGCCTGGAAGTTCGGGTTAAGCGTGGGCGCGGCGGCGCTGATTGTCGCCATCACGGCGAGCCTGGTGCGCAGCGGCGGGGCGATCACCCGCCGGGCGGTCATGCTGGGCTCCGTGCTGATCGCGGTCCTGGTGGTGGCCGGGATGGTGACGTACTACTACCACCTTTACGAGCCGGCCGACGACGACGACCAGCCGGACGACGAACCCGCGAAAATCACGCAGACCGTCTGGCCTACCAGACCCGGCATGAGTTTCCACCGCGAACCATAGGCAGCCCTTCCCTGCACCCGAACGCCTTCTGAAACTCCGGCATGTTGGATACCGCGCCGTTGACGCGGAAGCGGTCGATGGCGTGCGGATTGGTCTGCGCCTGCAGACGCTCCACTTCCGGCGTCTCGTTCGTACACCAGATCTGGCCCCAGCCGAGGAAGAACTGCTGCGCTTCGTCGAACCCGCCGAGTTTGGGCAGCGTCTTGCCCGCAAGGTCGTTCATCAGGGCGATCCAGGCGAGCCGCAGTCCGCCGTTGTCGGCCGTGTTCTCACCCAGCGTCAACTGGCCGTTCATGTGGACGCCGCCTTTCAGCTCGAAGCCGGAGTATTCCTTCACCAGGCATTGTTCGCGTTCGTCGAAGGCTTTGGCGTCGGTGGCCGTCCACCAGTCGTTGAGATTGCCTTTCGGATCGAACTGGCGGCCTTCGTCGTCGAACCCGTGCGTGAGTTCGTGCCCGATGACCGCGCCGATGGCGCCGTAATTGACGGCATCGCCGGCCTGTTTGTCGAAGAAGGGCGGCTGCAGGATTCCCGCCGGGAAGTTGATGTTGTTCATCTGCGGATCGTAGTAGGCGTTGACGGTGGGCGGCGTCATGCCCCATTCGAGCCGGTCCACCGGTTTGCCGATCTTCTGCAACTCGCGGTTGACCTCGAACTCATTGGAACGCAGCGAATTGCCGAGCGCATCGCCCCGGACAATCTTCAGCGCGGAGTAATCGCGCCATTTATCGGGATAGCCGATTTTGTTGGTGATGGAGTGCAGCTTCTCGACCGCGCGCTTCTTCGTCTCGGGCGTCATCCAGGTGATCTGGTTGAGGTCCTGCGCCATGGCGCCTTCGATGCGGTTCACCATGTCGAGCGTGCGCTGCTTGCCTTCCTTGCCGAAGGTCAGTTCCACGTAGGCTTTGCCGAGCGCCTCGCCGAGGTCTCCGTCGGTGGCCGAGACGCAGCGCTTCCAGCGGGGCTTCTGTTCCTTCTCGCCGGTCAGGTATTTGCCGTAGAAGGCGAAGTTCTCGTTCACGAACGGCGTCGGCAGCATGGTGGCGGCCGTCTGCTCGGTATGAAACGTGAGATACGCGATCCAATCGGCCATGGACACGCTCTTGAGCAGGCTTTCCTCGCCTTTGAAGAAGTCCGGCACGGCGACGTTGAGGCTCGGCAGCGGCGGGGTCTGGAGCGCGGTGTAGTAAAGACTCCAGTTGAAGGAATCGGCCAGCGCTTCGAATTCGGCCAGCTTCATTTTGTGGTAAACCTTCGAAGGATCGCGGCGCGAGGTCACGTCGAGCGAGACCTTCGCGAGCGCCGTTTCGAGGCGCATGATGGCGTCGGCCTGTTTCGCCGCGTCGGCCGGGGACTGGCCCACCAGTTGCAGCATTCGAGACACGTGCGCGACGTATTCCTTACGCGTTTCGACGGCTTTGGCGTCGGCGCGGAAGTAGTAGTCCTTCTCGGGCAAACCGAGCCCGCCCTGATCGGCCTGGCCGATCTCCGCGTTCGAGTCCTTGAAGTCCTGTCCCGAGGAAAAATTGAACAGCACGTCGACGCCGATGCGATGCAGGCGCGCCACTTCCGCGGTCAGATCGCGGAGGTTCTTCATGGCGCGGATGCGGTCGAGTTCGGGTTGGAGGGGCGCAATGCCTTTCCGGTCGATGGCCGGCACGTCGATGCAGGAGGCGAAGTAGTCGCCGATCTTCTGCGTGTCGGCATCCCGGTTTGTGGCGGCCGCGGCCTTTTCGAGGATTTGCCTGAGAATGGTCCGGTTGCGCTCCGCGAGTTCGCTGAACCGGCCCCATGAGGCCTGATCCGGCGGGATCGGGTTTTGCTGCAACCAGGTTCCGCACGCGTACTGGTAAAAGTCGTCGCACGGGTTGGCTTTTTTATCGATCGCGGAGAGGTCGAAACCGGGTGTGGTTTTGAGATCGGCGATGTTTTGCGCAAAGACGGCCGCGGTGAGCAGGATGCCGGCAAGCGGGACGCGGATGAGTGACATACAGGTTATTTTGGCATGAAGCCGAGGTGGTTTTTGGGGGGGTGTGGCGGGACGCTATAATTCTCGCCAGGATGCGATTGCCTGTCATCTTCCTGATACTGCTCATGACTTCCTGCTCCCGCAAAGCTTCGGGGCCCGATTTCGAAAACCTCGCGAGCGAGTTCGTTTACAAGACGCTTTCGTTCTCTCCCGTCTCGGCGTCCGGCCAGGGTTTGCATCGATACAATGGCCAGGATTTCGATCGCGCACTGGACGACCTCAGTTCGCGCGCCATCCAGGAACAACGCGATTATTACATCGGCCTGCACAAGCGTCTCGAAGCCCTCGACAAGAGTTCGCTCCCGCCCGAAGACCGGGCGGACTACGACATTATCGACACGCAGATCGGCCTTGCGCTGTTCGATACGGATATCGCGCAATCCTGGCGGCACAGTCCGCAGACGTATGTCGAACTGCTGGGGTCGGCGCTCTTTAATCGTTTTGTCCTCGAGTACGCGCCGAAGCCGGAGCGTTTCGACCACATCGTTGCTCGTCTGGGGAAGATTCCGGGGTTTCTCGACATCGCGCGAGGGCAGCTCTGGGGGTGCCCTCCGATCTGGATTCAGGTGGCCAAAGAAGAGAACGACGGGAATATCGATCTGATCGACAAAACGCTGCGCGAAGCCGTGCCCGCCGACCGGAAGCAGGCGTACGATCGGGCTGCGGCGCCGGCGCTTGCTTCTCTGCGCGAGTTCAACCGTTTTCTGGAGCAGGAGCTGCCGAAGCGCGCGCAGGGGATTCCGGACTGGCGTCTGGGCGCCGAACATTACGCGTTGAAATTCAAGCTCAACCTCGCGACCGGCCGCACGCCGGACGAAGTCCTGAAAGACGCCGAGACGCGCCTGAAAGAGGTTCGCGCGCGCATGCTCGAGCTTTCGCTGCCGCTGCACGCGGCGATGTTTCCGAATGCCGCACGGGATCCGCACGCCGATCCGGACAAGATTGTGCGCGAAGTGCTCGACCGTATCGCCGAGAAGCACTCCACGCCTGCAAGCTACGTGGACGATGCCCGCAAAGACCTCGACGAAGCACGCGATTTCGTGCGCGCGAAGAAGTTGCTCACGCTGCCGGAACACAGCAATCTGCAGGTGATCCCGACGCCGGAATTCGAGCGCGGCATCTATGCGGTGGGGGGCTTCAACCCGGCGCCGGTGCTGGAGCCGCAACTGGGCGCGTTCTTCTGGATCACGCCGGTTCCGGCCGGCTGGCCGCAGGAACGCATTGCGTCGAAGTTGCGGGAATACAACTTTTACAACCTGAAGCTGCTGGTGATCCACGAAGCCATGCCGGGGCACTATGTGCAGGGCGAATTCGCCAACGACATTCAGCCGAAGCCGCGCCGGATCCTGCGCGCGCTCTTTGGCAACGGCCCTTATGTGGAAGGGTGGGCGCAGTACGTGACGCAGGTCATGCTGGATGAGGGCTTCCTCGACAACTCGCCGGAACTGCGTCTCACGCTGCTGAAGCAGGAGTTGCGCGTGGACGCGAATGCCATCGTCGATATCCGGATGCAGACAAACCGGATGACGGACGAACAGGCGATGGACCTGATGGAAAAATCGACGTTCCAGGAACACGAGGAGGCCGTGGCCAAATTGCAGCGCGTGAAGTTGTCTTCGACGCAGCTGCCGACCTACTTCGTCGGGTGGAGGGACTGGCTGCGGGTGCGCGAACTGGACAAGCAGGCCAAAGGCAGCGCTTTTCAACTGGCCGATTTTCACGACCGGGCGCTCCGGGAAGGCGCGGTGCCTTTACCCGTGCTCGCGCGTCTGCTTCAGCTCCGGAATCTGGATTGAACCGCGGCGCGGTCAACCTGCGCGACCGCGAGGCGACGGAGCATGGAACGCTTCTTCAAATGATGGGCCTGCATGCGGCGCAGCACGCGATCGAGGAACGTAACGGCTTCGAGGATGTGCTGCCCCTTGTTCAGCATCACGCATTCGGCCCGTACACCCATGGCGGCGTCCGTTACCTCCGCGCGCGAGGGTATGCCGGTTTTGGCGAGCGTTTCCAGAACCTGCGTCGCCCAGATCACGGGCATGTGGGCGGCTTCGCTGAACCACAGAATCTCCTCCTGGATTTCGGCCAGACGCTCGAAGCCGACCTCGACCGCAAGATCGCCGCGCGCCACCATAATACCCACGGGACGATGGCGCAGGGCCGCCAGCATGATGTACGGCAGCTGGTCGAATCCGGAGCGGCTTTCGATTTTGAGGACGATCCCCAGATCGCTCTTGTGGCGGGCAGCCAGTTCCTGCAGTAATTCCAGAACGTCGCCGGGCCGGCGCACGAAGGACAGGCCGACGATATCCGCGTGTTTGGCGACAAAGTCGAGATCCTGCCGGTCCTTCGCCGTCATCGCGCCGATGCCGAGATCGGTTTCCGGAAGATTGATGCCTTTGGCCGAACCGAGCCTGGCGTCGCCTGCTCCGGTATGCACAATCTCCACCAGCAAACGGTCCGGGTGGACCTCGCGGATGCAGCCTTCGATCTTGCCATCGTCAAAGAAAATCGGCTGGCCCGCCGCCGCCGCGGTGAAGACTTCGGGCAGAGTGCAGGAGATGTGCGGGAGTGCGCCGTGCCGAGCCGGCGGCCGATCTTCCGGCTTCGTGAGCACGAGCGAATCGCGCGGTCTCAGGCGCATGGGTTCCTCGACGAAAGGAAGGTCGCCAACGCGCCAGGCCCCGATCTCTTTGCCGTCGCGCACGAGGGATATCCCGGCCCGGCTGGTCACGTAGCCCGCTTGTTCGCAGGTACAGATGCATGCGTGGACGCCTTTGTGGATCACGGTCAGGTTTCGCGTCTTCCCGCGGCTATCTTCGATGCGCAGGGTGTCACCGACGCGGGCAGACCGCAGAAGAGCCTCGGGCGCCGGAATCCGCACGTCGAAATGGGGCAGCGATTCCGGGTTTGCCTGCTTGCCGGCCAGAGCGATGCGCGCGGGAGCGGTGACGGAACCGCGCGCATTCCTCGCAACCCGCCAGTGCACTGCGCAGTATCCGCGGTGGAGCGGCCCGGTGCGCAGTTTGGGGCCGGCCAGGTCCATCTCCACTTTGCAGTGTTTGCCCGATTCCTTATTGGCGCGGCGCATAAAAGCGATCATGGATTCCCACTCGCGCTCGGAATCGTGGGCGCAATTCACGCGCATGACGTCCATGCCCGCCTCAACCAGGCTTTTGATCAGTTCATGGGAATCCGCGGCTTCGGAAGGCATCGTCACCATGATGCGAACCGCGCGGCCTTCAGGGGCCGGTCCAAGGAGACGGTCGGCGTGTTCGGCCAGAATGGCGGGACCGGTCTGGAAGCCGGCGGAGTTCGTGTCCGCCAGCGGCTGAAACGGGTGTCCTCCGGCGAGCGATTCGAGGACGGCGATCACCGAATCGAGGCCTGCCCGGACGCTGGATTCGGCGCGTCCCAGCGAAGAGAGCCCGAGCACCGCCAGGCGGGATTGCAAATCGCGCAAATCGTGCATGCGCAGAGCCAGATAGTCGAGGAGGTTGCGCGCGCTTTGCCGGGACTGCGCGCAAGCCTCGTCAATGGACTCGCCGAATTCCTTTTCCGTTGCGAGACAAAGGTCACGCAGTTCTTTGAGTTCCGCGAGAAGGCTGCCGATTCGTTGTGAAGTAGCGGGCACGCATTGGACGGTGCAAGTATCGTGCCCTGTTACAAACGCGCCGGAATGCCGCCGCGAAATGTCAGGACGGGCTGCCCAGGCACGAATTGAGCGATTTCGCGCGGGATGGCGCAGCGCGGTTGAGGAATTCCGGCTTCGGCCTCTTGTCGGATGAAAGCTGATTCGTCATGTTTCGCGGCCTCCCATTCCTCCGGTTCGAAATAGCCCGCCACGTCCTCTGCTGGTGGGACTTCGTGCCGCATTCGTTACGGACATGCGTTCGGGACGAGCCTGAGAGAATCAGGGGCAGATGCGTTCACTATAATGAGGCTGATGGGGGTTGAGCCGGCGCATGAGCGCATGACGGCGATGAATTTGCACCGACTTCCCACGAACTCCCCCGGATTGAGCCGGGGCGACGTGGCTGTTGCCTGAAAAGTTGTTTGTTTCAATGTGCCCGGGTGGCGAAATCGGCAGACGCAACGGACTTAAAATCCGTTTTTCCGCAAGGAGAGTGCGGGTTCAATTCCCGCCCCGGGCACCAAAAGAATCAATATTTTACAGGGGTTTTTGGGGCTCGCTTTGGTTCCTTACCGGTAATATCTTGTGTGCGTATAGTGTGCGAACTTTTTGGGTCCCGCTCGCTTTCGTACCTTTGGTTCAGGTAAGAGTCGAGTTTCCCCGCCGCCTCACGCAGGTCGGACTCACTGACGATGTTGTATCGGTCAAAAACCGATCGGGTCTTGTGGCCGCTGATCGCCATCGCCACTCTTTCTGGCACCCCGGCGCGGATCAGATTCCGGACTCCGGTTCTGCGGAGATCATGAAAGAGCCGTGCCGGCTTTCCGGTTTTCTGATCACCGGTCCAAAGACCTGCCTCAAAACACGCGGGCTCCCAGTTTCCGCGGAAGTTACTGATCCGTTTGCCGTCCTCGAAGAACACGTATGGGCAGGCCGGGTAGTCCCGGTCCCGCAATGTCTTTTGTTCCGCCAGAACTGAGCGCAACTCCGCCGTCATCGGGACCACCCGGGGTTCGTCATTCTTCGTGGTTCCTGGATCCAGCCGAACTACGCCTTCGTCCAGATCCACCTGGTTCCAGAGAAGAGAGAGGATTTCGCCCCGACGGCAACCTGTGTAGTACGCGAAAGTCAGAACCGGCCGGTATACCGGAGGAAGGAAATTTCGGAGCCGAAGAAATTCCCCGTGTTCAAAAAAGCCTTTACGTACATTGTTCTCTTCGAGCATGGGTACATAGACTACGCGTGCGACCTTGGGCGGGGTATGTCTGCGGCCGAGATTCAGAGCGCGCTTCAGGACGGCGAGTTCCCGATTGATCGTGGCGTTCGCAGCCTCTGACTTCTGGCGCTCGTGGACATATTGACGCACCAGGGTCGTAGTCAGATTGCGGACCCGCGTCTCGCCGAATGCAGGCTCCAGGTGGAGCCTGATTTTCTGTTCTGCCCACTTCACGCCTTTGTTGTTGACTCTGTAGTCGGCGAGCAAGTCGGTGAACAACTCCCGCATGAGCGTCCGTTGCGCGGCGGAATCCGTGCCCGTCAAGTCTCTCTGACGGATGGCCTCGGCAAGAAAGCTCTCAGCGTCCTTTTTCGTTCCGTGAATGGTCTTGTTTTGATAAACACGTCTGGCCGCGCCGTCGTAACCCATGAAGATCCGAACAAGCCACACACCCCGGCCTCTGGAAATGATCTGTCCGGCCATCAGCCTTCACTTCAGAGTACCGCAAAAGGACTTTTCGCACACAGGCGGGATGCATTTCGGGTGCGACAGGCGAGCAAAGCGACTCAAACGCCTGACCTTCTGGTTCGTAGCCAGCCCGCTTTCGCTAACTCCTTGATTACAGAGCAAATATTTTTGCAAGAGAATTCACAAATTAAGTACTAAAAATACGCCTGTGGGTGGGCAACTGGGT
>VFSW01010208.1_pt1 | contig 13327 bp, 12 predicted proteins | sample 5358111 | NCBI WGS metagenome assembly VFSW01 (sample SAMN11554181, study PRJNA540505) | mine drainage metagenome | isolation source: sediment from site ElyBrook_90M | place: USA: Ely Copper Mine, Vershire, VT | collected 2017 | reverse complement strand
CGGCGCCGTGGGTCTCGATGCAGGCTGTGGCGTACCGGGAACACGAAGGCTCGAAGCGGCAGACGTTGCCCAGCCACGGAGCGATGGCCAGACGGTAGAAACGTAGCAAGGCGAGGAGAACCGTACGGATCAAAGGGGTCGTCCGGGGGGAGGGAGAGAATCACGGTCGGCGCTTTGCGAGCGCGGCGAGAATTTCACCACGGACGGTGGGAATGGCAAGCTCCGCGGCGCCCTGTCGGGCGATCACCACGACGTCGTAGCCGCGCGGAAAGCTCTCGGGGGAACACCGAAAGACCTCGCGGAGAAGTCGACGGACGCGGTTGCGGCCCACGGCGTTGGCGACCTTGCGGCTGGTCACGAGACCCAAGCGCGCGGGGCCGTCGTCGGTGCGACGGGACAGGAGAATGACGTAATGGGCGGTGTGCACCCGTCGGGCAGAGGACTGGATGCGGAGGTACTCCCGCCGTCGGCGGACCCTTGCAGACCTGGGGAAGGTAGACCCCATGGGTTCATCCGAGAGAGCCGTGGTGCCGTAAAGAGGGTGAAGCGGCCGATGGGGCCAGGGACTCCAAGAGGGCGTGGAACGGGGGTAACTTCTGGTAGTTGGACACGGCGAGGCGGGCGCGGCCCTTGCGGCGGCGGGCTTTGATCACGTTTCGCCCGTCGGCGGTCTTCATACGCGCACGAAACCCATGCGTGCGGATGCGGTGGATGCGGCTGGGTTGATACGTGCGCTTCACGGAACTCTCCTGGACGGTTTAGAGGGCCGCAAGGAATCACGCAGGCCGCCCCTGTGTCAAGCCGCGGGCGGGGCGGGTGGTTTGTCCGTGCGCGTTTCTACGCTGCCCGAGGCTCTCGCAAGAGCCCCGCGTCGAGAAAGGAAAACGTACCCTCGCGGCCGACGATCACATGGTCGACCAAGGGGACTTCGAGCAATCGCCCGCCGTCGGCCATGGCCCGGGTCAGCGCGAGATCCTCAGGGCTTGGCGTGGGATCCCCCGACGGGTGATTGTGCACGAGGATCACCCCCGCACCCGCTTCGCACAGGGCCAACGTAAACACTTCCCGAAGACCCACGTTGCACCGTGTGGCGGTCCCGTGGGCGATGATCCGCTCGGCGATCGGGCGTTGCCGTGCGTCGAGCACCACGACCACCACGGATTCTTCAGCCGCGTCGATCAATCGTGGGCCAAAGGCCCGGGCGACGTCCCGACTGGATCCGTAGGGCGCCGACCGAGGGAGGGGTACGGCGAGCGCGCGTCGGCCGAGTTCGATGGCGGCGACCAGGCGCGTGGCCCAGTCCTCGCTGAGGTCGTTGGCGATGCGTCCGATTCCAGCCCGAAGCAATCCGCGGCAGCCGCGGTGTTTGTTGAGCAGGTCGTGTGCGACGGACACGCTTACGATGTCGTCGCCGGTGCCGTCGAGGGCGAGCGAAAGGACTTCAACGTCGTTCAGGGCGTCCATGCCCAATCGGTGCAGCCGCGCGCGGGGAGAATCTTCGTCCAAAGCGTTTGTGGTCATGCCCGCGCCCCAATCCACGTTGTGTGCCAGCGCGGATGCCTAAGAAACCTTCGCGATGGGGAGTAATTGACCCTGGCGGCAGGCGGCGTGCGTGGCGGCGGGCCGTGGCGGGTTCTACACTGCGCGCGTGATCCACGATGCCAGGGCCTACGCTGGAACCAGGACGGTCACGGCGCTCACCGTGGCCGGGAGCGACTCGTCCGGGGGCGCGGGCCTGCAAGCGGATCTCCGTGCCTTTGATGCCATGGGGGTCCATGGTGCTTCCGTCGTCACCCTCGTCACGGCGCAAGGCACAAGAGGCGTTCGAGACGTCTATCCTCTCGGCCCCGACGAGGTCTGTGCACAGTTGGACGCGGTGATCGCCGACATGAACCCCCGCGCGGTGAAATCCGGCGCGCTCGGCACGGTCACGGTCCTTCGCGCGCTGGCGATGCGACTCCGTGCGTTCCCCGAGCTCCCGTATGTTCTCGACCCGGTACTGTGGCCCACCCGTGGCGCGCGCTTGCTAGAGGACAGTGCTGTCGACACGTTGCTCACCGAGCTCCTCCCGCGGGCGTGTGTGATCACCCCCAACCGCGCCGAGGCCGAACGACTCACCGGCCTCTCGGTTCGTACGTCCGCGGATGTTTCTCTGGTCTGCGAGCGACTGATCGCTCTCGGTGCGCGTTCCGTGCTCTTCAAGGGCGGCCACTTGGAGGGGCCCGATTGCGTGGACACCTGGACCGACGGCGTGCGCACGGTGTTCTTCAAGGTTCCCCGACTGGATCTTCCGCCGATGCACGGACTTGGCTGCACGTTGTCTGCGATCGTGACCGCGTTGCTCGCCCGCGGCGATGCCGTGGGCACCGCAGTGGCCTCGGCACACGGAATCCTCCAGCGTGCACTCCGGCACCCGCGCGATGTCGGCGAGGGGCTCTCGCTGCCGGATCGCATCCACCGGGCGGTCGCCACGCCCGAGGACACAACGGCGTTTACGGGCTAGCCCGTGCGCTTGATGACGTGAAAGCCAAAGGGCGTCTCGACGACGTCCGAGATCTGGCCCACGTGTAGTGCAAAGGCAGCTTGTTCAAAGGCCGGAATCATGGCGCCGTGGCCAAACCTTCCCAACGACCCGCCCCGGTCGCCCGCGCCGGGCTCGTCCGAGTACTGTCGGGCGAGGGTTGCAAAGTCTGCTCCGCCGCGGGCCTTGCGAAGCACTTCTTCGGCACGGGCACGCGCTTCGTCACGGGTACGGGTGATGTTATCGGGCGCGCGCATCGAGCCGCGGTACATCACCAGGACGTGGCTCGCTTCGATTTCGGTGGGGACAGCAGGCGCCGTAGGGGACGGGGCCGCCGTTGGCGCCGTGCCATCGGCCACGGTCTCGGCACGCGCTGCATCGGGATGGCTGGCCCGATGGCTCGCGACCGCCAGCGTCGTCACCAGCGCAAGGCCCAAAAGAACGGGTACGGGCCACCCCTGCGTGCCCGTGGGGAGGTCGTTTGATCGGTCATCCATGGCGTAGGCCGGGAGTCAAACCTTGTCTTCCCCCGGGTGTCAATCCGTGACGCACGCGGGGTTGGTCAAGGGATCAACGAGGCCGTCGTTCCCACACCGTCCACTCGGATCCCTGGTAGATCTCGGTGTACCGCCCCGAGGCACGCAGTCCTGTGTCGAAGCCACCCGCGCGGGCGAGTACGTAGTCGTAGTAGGTTCCGTCGGGGTCGGCCACGGTGAGATCCGAAGTCCATTCCCACCGGGGCGGCAGCCGAGGAGGCCGTGGACCGTCTTCGCGGTAGCGAAACGGGCTCTGCGGAAAGTCCGCAAACGAAAAAGTCGCGATGTCTCCTCCGCGCACTTGATAGTACGCTGCCGAATGCAGCAGCGGCACGTTGGGTACGATCCCGCTCGACTGGGCGGGCACGAGCGCGATGAGCCGCCGTCCCGGGCGGCAATGCGACAACGCCGCATCGAGATCGCCGAGTTCGGCGCTTTGCCAACGAGCAAAGCGGTCGGCGACGTCGGAGGACAGCCCGATGGAGGCAACCGAGAGCACCGCGGACAAGAGCACGGTGGCGCCGACAGGACGGATCACCCCCATGAGAAAGGGCAAGGTTAGAGCAGCCGCCACGGAGAAGCGTGTGTTGAGGGGCAAGATCCAGCCGTAACTCGCCGGGGTGCACACGTACAACACGGCGCAGAGAACAGGCAGCCAGGCGAGGCGAGCGCCTTCGGGAGAGGGGTGGGGAGGGGAGACTTCGGTGTTGACGGCCGTGAGTCCGACAAAGGTTGCCACGGAGCCAACGAGCGCTGCGTGCCAGAGCATTCGTCCCCAGGATTCTTCGGCCATGAAATCCGTGGACCAGAGTCCCGAGAGCGCAACGTGGAGGGTATGGGAGAAAAAGAAGCCCAGGACGGTAAGAAGCGGGACGGCTAACGCGATGCCCACGCGGGACAAAGAAACAGGTGTGGGCGTCGCGGACGGCGAGACGCCCCGGCGGGCGAGGGCGAGGGCTGCGAGGAGGCACAGTCCCCAGAGGATGAGCGCGCGTTCGTCCCGGTCGCCGGGAATGTCCAGGAGGGTGTTGGAGAGATCGCGGGGAAGGGACGCAAGCGCTGGCCATTCGGGGTGCGGGACGACACCCACGCCGCCGGCACGGACCGAGGCGTCGGATGCGGGCGTCCGTACCAGCCACACGAAGACGGCGACGAGGGAGGGGACGAGAAACACGAGATCGCGGATGGCAGAACCGAGGAAGGTTCTCATCGCGCGAAGACGATTCGTCAGGGTGGCGGCAGGATCCGGCGCGGCGATGGCCGTCCACGGAAGCAACAGCAAGACCCCGAGGCCAAGGAGCCCGTAGGGAACAAGATGGGAATAGAACGCCGCGAGGGAGAGCACGGCAAGCAAGACCTGGCGGCCAGGTTTTCTCCGCGCTCGCTCGTTGGCAAAGAGCCCAAGCACCGTCAGCGCGATCGGAAAGCCCAGCAGAAAGTTGAGGAACCCGAGGAGCATCTGGGGATTCCACACGAGGGGCCAAGCGAGGGCCGCGAGACGGCGGTCGCCGCCTGTCCGTGCGAGTGCAAAGCGCAGGGCGTAGGGCAATGCGCACACGGTGATGGCGGCCACGGCACGGGCGGCGTTTTCAACCCCCAGGGGCAAGGACAGGACAAGCCCAAGGGCGTACACAAGGAGGTACTGCGTACGCGAAAGGGTAAGCGCGAAGTACGCCCCGAGTCCGTGGTCAAAGGGCAGCCGACGAAGCACGGCGATGGCCGCCATGTGCTGCGGAAGGTCTTGCAACGGGAGGTGTCGCGCAGCCACCAACGGCGCGGCTGTCGACAGGGTCACCACCGCAAACGCGAGCTCGTAGAGAACGGTGGGGACCCTTGGGGCAAGAGCCTTGATGCGCATGTTCACAGAAAAGGACGGGACCGTAGGGAGAAGGTTCAGCCGTCGCGCGAGGCGATCAGCTTGTGGAGGTTGGCGCGCTCCCACGCACGCGCCCGCGCCGCGTCGGCAAACAACTGCTCACGGCGATGGAATTCATGCGTGTGGATGCACCGCCGACCGTTGACCACGGGCATCGGCACCACATGGTGAAGCATCTCGTGATAGATCACCGAGGCGACGAAGTAGCTGGGTATCCATGCACGATCAAGGGCCGGGTGGATGCGGATCAGACGTTGATTGGCGATGTAACTACCCAGTCGGATGATGCGTTGGCGGTGCTGACCATGGGCGCCTCCAGCGGATCGACCCCAGGTGATGGCAAGGTCCATGGGGAGGTCGAAGTACCGCTCGACCAGCGCGTCTCGGTAAGCGCGTAGGTCATGGGCTGCACCCAGGGCGTGTTCCCATGCATCGTTGCGGATTGCGCTCGGACGGATTCGTCCACGGTTTGCGCGGATGTACCCATCGATGAGATCTCCCGAGCGTCGATCGCCATGCGTGACGTACCGGGAGACCGCTTCGAGTACTTCGCCCGGTGCGTCGAGAAACATCCCGTGTAACCGTACGCAGGGCACTCCGTCCCGGCGATGGATCGACAACATGGTGTGTACGTTGTCTGTCACCCTCACGGTGACCGGCCAGCCGACGTCGCCGGCCAGCCGATGTTCGATTCGGGCGCGCGCGCGCTCGGAGCCAGGAGTCTTCTGTACCGAAACCCTCTTGTCAGGGCGATTCCCGGGACATCCTGAGTCCAATGCCGCGGTGAATACGTTTGGCAGTGGAAGTTGGCTTACCGGGTCGGTGCGTCCCATGACCGATCGAGGCTATGGAAGGGCTGCGGCGAGGTCAAGAGCGGTCGGACGATCGACACTGCGAGCGATGCCCGGGCGGGTGAACCCCGAGAGCGTTGTGGGCCCACGGGTGCGTACGCCCGCGGCAAGGCGCTCGCGAAAGCGACGCACGAGCCCGTTGACCTCCGCGTGCGCCCCGGGGGTGAGTTGACCCACCAGCGCAAGGTTCAACCGATGGGAAGTGAACACCGCACGGGCGACACGCCGAAGGTCTCCGACCGTGAGGCCCAGGATCCGTTGCCGTCGCTCGGTCGGCGTCTGCCGGAGGTTGAACAGTTCCGAAGTCCCGTAGAAATCTGCCAGGGCGTGGGCATCGTCCTCGAGTGCATCAAGGTCAAAAGCGCTTCTGCGCTTGGCTTTTTCGACCTCTTCGCGCGTGGGGCCGTCAAGCGCAAGGTCTCCAAAAATATTCAGCACTTCACCTACAAGACTAGGGACGGAACCGTGCGCGACCGAAGCTGCCACGTCAAAGACGCCGGCATCGTCAAAGAGCTCAACGCTCGCGTTGACTTCGTACGCCAGCCCGCGCTCGTCGCAGATCCGTCGATGCAGCCGGGTTGACATCCCGTCGTCCAGGACTCGGAGCAAGAGGTCGATGGCCCGCGCCGACGGGGCCCGTTGCCCGGGTGTTGGAAAAGCCAAGCGTACAGACGTTTGCGAGCCGACGTTCGGCACGACCTTGATCCGCGCGCGGGATTGCGTGGCCGTGAATGCACGGTTGACCGAGGGATCCCCTGCGGAGAGGCCCGAAAAGCTCTTTTCGATCGCACGGGACATCGCCCGGTGGGTACCCGGTCCGACGATGACCACGGCCATGTTCCGGGCGACGTAGTACCGCGATAGGTGCTCCCGCAGGTGCCGATGAGAAAACTTGTCGACGTTGGACACCCTGCCCGTGATCGGAAACCCCAGCGGATGCCTCCCAAAGACCTGCCGACGAGAAAGATTGTCCGGGTGAACGTCCCGGCCGTCCTCGTCCAGGTCCTCTAGAATCTCTTCGCGGACAATGCCCTTTTCGATCGCAGCGTCCGAAAACACAGGGAGGGTGAACACTTCGCCAAGCTCGGCGCATCCCTCGACGATGGCATCGGGTGGAACCGTCAACTCGAAGAGTGTGAAGTCCCCATGCGTCGCCGCGGTGAGGTCTCCGCCCAAGGATTCGATCCCATGGTTGAAGGCCGCCGCGGTTGGCCAGCGCGCGGTGCCCCGAAAGAGCATGTGTTCGATAAAGTGGGAGAGACCGTTGGTGGCCAGGCTCTCGTGCCGCGAGCCAACGTGAATGTAGGCCGAAACCACCACACGGTGAAGATGCGGGCGGTGTACCGTGACCAGCCGCAGGCCATTACCGAGCCGACCATGGGAAACCGTGTGCATCGTCTTGTGACAATTGACCTCCCGGCGGAGGGAGGCAATCCCTTCGTGCGATACCCTGTCCCTGAGGCCGTGACGACCCGGGACAAGTCATGGATTCCAGACTTGGGGAGTGTAAGAAGGGGCTTGACGAAGAAGTCCGAGGGCTAATTCGAGTTTTCGTCCTCGCCGCCATTGGCTTGGACCGGGGGATGAAGGTGCGGGGAGTTTCCGATGTGAATCTGCCCGTTGTGTTCGGCCTCTTGCCGAAGCTCGGAGATGTACGTCACAAGGGCTTCTCGCTGCCTTGCGTACAGCATCGAGGCGTAGGCCGTCGCCATCAGTTCGCTCCGCTGCCGGATGAACTCCTCGCGGGTGGCCACGGTCCTGCTGCCGTCTTTCATCTTCAAGATAAACCAGTCGTCGCCGGCTTGCACCGGGGCGGGCGCCAACGGGTGCTCCGCCGACAGGGCAAAAGCCGCAATGATCAATCCCTCGCCACCCTGCGAAATGTCCGTGACCACTTGTCCGTTGCGGGCAAACTGCTCGGAGTCTTTGACCTCTGGGGCATCGAGGTCAGTGTGCACCACGGGCGCGAGGGTCACCCCCCCGGCGAGGGTCTGCGGCGCGGGAACGTCCCCGCGGTAGAAGTCATGAAGGGACGCCGGGGGGATCGGCCGGCGCACGGCGTCCAGGGATTGTCCGCTGACAATCTCTCGTTGGGTGCTGGCGGCAGCACCCTGGGCGAGTTCGGCCGCGTGCGCCTCGCGAAAGAGCGTGCGCGCGAGGTCGCGCTTGCCTTCTGCTTCCGAAACGTCACCCTCCCGTACCCCCAGGAGTTGAATGATGTGAAAGCCGTACGGCGTTTCGGTCACTGGGGAGATCCCCCCGGGCTGCAGGGCATTGGCCGCTGCGGTAAACGCGGGAACGTAACCCTGCTCGCCGTCGGGTTGCCGCCATCCCAGTTCGCCACCGTCCCGCCAGCTTCCGGGATCGTCAGAGTACAAACGTGCAAGACGGATGAAGTCTTCGCCGGCGTGGACGCGGGCAAGAATGGCTTCAGCGCGGGCACGGGCTTCGGCTTTTTGGGCGGGCGTGGGGGTCTCCGAGGCGAACTTGACCAGGATATGCCGCACGCGAATCTCGCGGTGAAGTCCTCTCAGGCTTTCCCGCCGACGGTTCCATTGTTGGTCGATTTCGTCTGTGTGTCCGGCTGCCCAAGCGGAAACGGCCGCGGTGTCGTCGTCGTGGACGAGGTCACGGTAAAACGGAAGGGAAAATCGGATGTACCGTACCGCCGTCTGGTCGTGGGAACGGCGGTAGTCCTGCCACATTTCTTCGTCTGAGACGGTGACCGACGACCGTACCGTCTCACGCATGCGGTTTGCGAGCATCTCGCGCATCTGGGCAGGGCGGATGTCTTGCACCGTGCGAGAGAAAATCCTTCGAAAGTTGGACTGAAAGACGTTGAAGTCGAACTGATCGCCGAAGCCGCCGCAGGTGGCCCGCGGAAATTGCACCGGACCCGACGTGAAGCCCAGCGAACTCTCTTCGGCGATGCCCAGCGAACCGAAGAGTCGGCAATTGCGAAACTCGTCGTTGATCTGGGCTTCGGTGACCCTGTAGCCTAGACGGTGGCCTTCGTGGACAAGGAGCTCGCGTTCGATCAGTCCGTCGATGGCCCCTTGGTAGAGGGTTGTTTGCGCGTGGGAGCTCTCGTCACCGGCGGCAGGCGCGACCTGGCGGAGAAACCTCTGGGCGCCGACGAGTTCGGAGTCGGTTACGGTGTAGTCGTAGATCTTGGCGGCGTAGACCACCGCGAGGCTGCCCTGGGAGCAACCGCGCGCGCCCGGGTTGCGACTGACCCCGAAAACCGTCGCGACGGAAGCGATCAGGACAACGATGAAGAACGACTGCGAGTGCTTCTGGAGAGCTTCGAACATGGTGTACCCGGCGGTTGGGAGTGCGCGCGAGACTACGGGCCCCTGAGGGAACACCGCAAGGCATACCGACGACCTTCACGCGCGGGGTGCCGAAGTACCACATCGGAACGTGATTGACACCCGCTGTACCCCCTCCCATACTCCGGCGCCGAATTTTAGAGAAGGAAGCACCCCCATCCCATGCCTCTGCATACCGACAAGAAGACCGAGGTTATTGAGCAGTTTCACAGGGCCGAGAAAGACACCGGCTCGCCGGAGGTCCAGGTCGCGTTGTTGAGCGCGCGGATCAGCCAACTCGCCGGACACTTTGAGACTCACCAGAAAGACCATCACTCCCGCCGTGGTCTCTTGAAGCTCGTAGGCAAGCGCCGACGGCTTCTGGACTACCTCAAGAGCAAGAGTGTCGGCCGCTACAGGGATCTCATCGCAAGGCTCAACCTTCGGAAGTAAGCCTTCGGGCCCTTGAGTCCCCCGACCGGGAACGTCCTCTGTCGGGGTGTCTGTGCGTCTCTGCCGGCGCCGTCGCGCGGACGGGTCTTCGCCGTGCAGCCCCGCGTGCGTCGCGCGCAGGTCGCTCCGGTCTTCGCTTCCTGTGCAGGTCCAACCTTGACGTGCTCACGAACCGAGGACACCGATCGACCGCTCTCCCGCACGCCTTCCGTCCGCGGTTTGCACCCCTAAGGATCGTTCATGTCCATCATCCGCGAGAGCTTTGAGATCGGCTCGGTCACCGTGACCCTCGAGACCGGCCGCCTGGCGAAGCAAGCCCACGGCGCCGTGCTCATTTCTGCTGGCGAAACCATGGTCCTTGTGACCGCCTGCGGCAACAACGACCCTCGACCCGGCATCGACTTTTTTCCCCTCACCTGTGACTACATCGAAAAAACCTTTGCCGCGGGTCGGATCCCCGGTGGCTTCTTCAAGCGCGAGGGACGTCCGCGCGATGAAGAAGTCCTCGTCTCCCGTCTCATCGACCGCCCGTGCCGCCCATTGTTTCCCGAGGGATACCGCAACGACGTGCAGGTCATTGCGACGGTCCTCTCCGCAGACAAGATCCATCCCTCCGACGTGCTTTCCCTTACGGGCGCAAGCGCGGCCCTGCACATCTCCGACATCCCTTGGGCCGGGCCCATCGCGGGCGTGCGTGTCGGTCGCATTGACGGACGCTTCATCGCCCACCCCACGTTTGAAGAAATCACCCGCTCGGACATGGACATCATCGTCGCGGCCAGCCGCGATGCGATCGTCATGGTCGAAGGCGGCGGCGATGAGATCCCCGAAGGCGAAATGATCGAAGCGTTGATGTTTGCACACCGTGCGGTGCAGCCAGCGCTGGACCTCCAAGACCGCCTTCGCGAAGCCATCGGCAAGCCAAAGCGGGTGTTTTCCGCCAACCGCCCGAGCGATGACATCGTACGCAGGGTTCGGGATGTCGCCCGCGCGGGCATCGACGACGCAAGCCGTACCCGGGTCAAACAAGACCGCTACGCCAAGTTCAAGACCGTTCGCAACGACACCGTCGCCGCCCTCCAGGGGGAGTTTCCCGGTCAAGACGCCCTCGTGAAAGAAGCTTTTCACGATTTACAGGGCAACGTCATGCGGACGATGATCGTGGACGAAGGCGTACGCATCGACGGGCGCAACACCACCACCGTGCGACCCATCTCCTGCGAAGTCGGCTGGCTTCCGAGAGTCCACGGGTCGGCTCTATTCACCCGCGGTGAGACCCAGGGCATTGTCACCACCACCCTTGGTACCGCCCAGGACGAACAAAAAATCGACGGTCTCGTCGGCGAGCACTGGAAGAGATTTCTTCTCCACTACAACTTTCCGCCGTACTCCGTTGGCGAAGTCAAACCCCTGCGCTCGCCCGGCCGACGTGAAGTCGGCCACGGCGCGCTCGCCGAGCGTGCGCTCGCTCGGATGCTCCCGCCGTCGGACAAGTTCCCCTACACCGTGCGCATCGTCAGTGAGATCACGGAGTCCAACGGTTCGAGCTCCATGGCCACGGTCTGCGGCGGCACCCTGTCCATGATGGACGCTGGTGTGCCCATCAAAGCGCCCGTGGCGGGCGTCGCCATGGGTCTCATCAAAGAAGGCGACAAAGTCGCCGTTCTCACGGACATCCTCGGCGACGAAGATCACCTCGGCGACATGGACTTCAAGGTCTGCGGCACCCGCAAAGGGATCACCGCGATCCAGATGGACATCAAGATCCAAGGTCTCTCCAAGGACATCCTCGCGCGTGCGCTCCATCAAGCCCGCGACGGCCGGTTGCACATTCTTGAAAGAATGTTGGAGACCCTGGCCGAATCCCGCACCGAGTTGTCCAAGTACGCCCCGAGGATTACCACCATCAAGGTCTCGCCCTCGCAGATCCGACTGGTGATCGGCCCGGGTGGCAAGACCATCAAAGGCATTGTCGACCAGACCGGTGTGTCCATTGACGTCGAAGACGACGGCACGGTGAACATCGCCAGTTCCGATCCCATTTCGGTACAGAAAGCCATTGATATCGTGCGGGGCCTCACGGCCGAAGCCGAGATCGGTGCGACGTACCACGGCACCGTCAAGCGCTTGATGGACTTTGGTGCCTTCGTCGAAATCTTTCCGGGCACCGAGGGTTTGGTACACGTGAGCGAACTTGCCCACGACCACGTGGCCAATGTCTCTGACGTATTGAAAGAAGGCGACGAAGTCGACGTCAAGGTGCTCTCGGTCGAAGACGGTACGGGCAAGATCCGGCTGTCTCGCAGGGCTCTCTTGCCCCTGCCCGAGGGAGACGAAGGTCAGCGCGCTCGTGAGCGGATGGAACGCTCCCACGCCGAAGGCCCGCCCCGGCGTGACCGTGGCCCGGAGCGTGGCGGCCGCGGTGGCGATCGACGTCGCTAGGGTTTTTTCTTCAACACCCGTGCCGGGGGTCCCGGTTCGGGTGTTCTTCCCACCGACAGTTTTGTCCTTCTGGGCTCTTGCGGGTATATCCACCCGGCAATGAGCGATCCCATCGACGTGGTCGTGGTCGGTGCGACGGGCGCCGTCGGCCAGGAGATCCTCCGTGTGCTCGAACAACGGCGATTTCCGGTTCGAAATCTTCGCGCCGTGGCCTCTGAGCGCTCCGCAGGGCGAACGGTACCTTTCGCCGGGCACGAAGTGATTCTGGAGACGCCCTCCCCTGACGTATTTCGCGGTGCGCGGGTGGCGTTGTTCTCTGCCGGCGCCAAAGCTTCGAGAGCGTGGGCCCCCGTGGCGGTATCCCAGGGCTGTCTCGTCGTGGACAACTCCAGCGCATGGCGCATGGACGCCGACGTCCCCCTTGTGATCCCCGAGGTAAACCACTTTCGCCTTCCGAATCCACCCCGTGGAATCGTCGCCAACCCCAACTGTTCCACCATCCAGATGCTCGTGGCGTTGAAGCCCCTGCACGACGTCGCTCGCTTGGAGCACATCGTCGTCGCGACCTATCAAGCCATCTCGGGCAAGGGCGCACGCGCTGTCGCCGAGTTTCAAGCCCAAGAGCGCGCGGTTGCACTGGGCGAAGCGCCGCCAGTGTCCGTTCTCCCCGGGGTCCTCGCAGGCAATCTCTTGTCCGACTGGTCACACACCTCCGACGGATACAGTGAAGAAGAGCACAAGATTGTCGCAGAGAGCCGCAAGATCTTGGAGCTACCGTCTCTCGCGGTGTCACCGACCTGTGTGCGGGTTCCAGTTCGCAACGCGCATGCGCAGGCGGTGTGGGCGAGGTTTGGGCGGGCGATCACCCGGGCCGAAGCCATCGATGTCTTGCGTCGCGCGCCGGGGGTCACCGTCATGACGGACATCGGTCCGGGGTTGCATCCGCAACCAAGAACCATCTCCGGGTCGGATCTCGTCTCTGTCGGACGCATCCGGCAAGATCTCGGCGACCCGCGGGCGCTGGCTTTGTGGGTGGTGGGTGACAACCTCCGCAAAGGCGCGGCTCTCAATGCCGTCCAGATCGCCGAGCAGGCCTTGGGGTTGTCAGCAACGTGAACGCTCGCCCGGGCTTTGGCCGCAGGGGGCATCACGAAGGGCCAAACGGTGAACGCCATCGCCCAAACGGTGAACGCCATCACCCAAACGGTGAACGCCATCACCCAAACGGTGATCGCGTTGACCTGAAAGGCGATGGGGATCCCTTGCGGCGGGCTCGGCTGGCGGGGCCGGGATCGCCTACGGAGCAACTATGCGGCACGAAGTATCGGGGTGACGTG
>VFSW01010207.1_pt1 | contig 13327 bp, 6 predicted proteins | sample 5358111 | NCBI WGS metagenome assembly VFSW01 (sample SAMN11554181, study PRJNA540505) | mine drainage metagenome | isolation source: sediment from site ElyBrook_90M | place: USA: Ely Copper Mine, Vershire, VT | collected 2017 | reverse complement strand
ACAGCCCATTCGGGAGTCCGCGAACGGTCGAAACTCCAGCTTCCTCTCAGAGCAGCGCCAAAGCTCCCGCCAGGGCCGCGATCAGCCAGATGACCAGCACCGCCGTGGTCTGGCTCAGCCCGCGCCGCACCAGCCGATGGGAGAAATGGTTCGTGTCGCCGACGTAGAACGGTTGGCCGCGGCGCCACCGCAGCGCGACCACCCAGACCAAATCGAGCAGTGGCACCGCCAGGATCAACAGCGGCGAGAGCACCGCCAGGGGCCGCGGATGTTGGGCGGTGTAGAAGTGGGGCAGAATGGCCAACACGGCGAGGAGGTACCCCACCAGGTGGCTGCCCGAGTCGCCCAGAAACGCGTTGGCCCGGGGGAAATTGTAGGGCAGAAAACCCAGCAACGCGCCGCAGGCCAGCAGCGCCAGCATGGCCACCAGATACTGGCCGGAGGCAGCGGCGTTGAAAGCGAAAAACGCCGCGCCGATGGCGCCGACGCCGGCGCAGAGGCCATTCATGTTGTCCATGAAATTCAGAGCGTTGGTCACGGTCAGAATCCAGAGGACCGTGATCGCGTAGCTGAAAACCACGTTGTGAACGAACAGCGTGATGCGGGCGCCGGCGGCGGCCACGACCACGGCGACCAGCAGTTGGCCGGCGAACTTGGCGCGTGGACGCAGTTCATATTTGTCGTCCAGCAGCCCCAGAGCGGTCATCCCGACCGCGCCAAGCAGGATCGCCGCCAACTCGACCGCGCGCCGGCGAAAGCCGTGGGCGACGAGCTGGGCGGTGAGTTGATCCAACAGCCCGCCGCGACCCAGCCCCACCGGGCCGAACAACACCAACGCTCCCACCAGCGGAGGCAGGCACAACCCGGACAGCAGCGCCAAGCCGCCCGCCAGAGGAATCGGCCGGGCGTGGATTTTGCGCGCGCCCGGTTCGTCCATCAGACCGACGCGCCGGCACCAAGCCCGCCACAGCGGCAGGGAGAGCGCGGAGACACCGACCGCGCCGAGCCAGGACGCCAGATAGACGTTGAAGGGGAACCTCAAGGGAAAGCGGAGTTCGTGACAGGCGACGCATGCGTGGCACGCCCGGCCAGCCGCAGGTAGAGACTGTAGATCTCGTCCACCATGTGCTCCACGCTGAACTGCTCCCGCACGAGTTGCCGGCCGCGGCGGCCCAACCGCTCCCGCAGGTCCGGATCGTCCGCCAACCGGCGCAAGCAGGCCATGAGGCCGGGCCGGTCGCCGACGGGCAGCAGAAAACCGGTATCGTCATCCCGACACACTTCCCGCGCGCCGTCGCAGTCGTACGCGACGACCGGCCGGGCCGCCGCGAGCGCCTGCGGCAGCGAGCGGGGCAAGCCCTCCCGGAGCGACAGGTGAACCAGCGCGTCCATGATCCCGACCAACCGGGGCACCTCACCCGGCGGCACCAGTCCGGTGAAAACGAAATGGCGTTGCAGTCCCACTTCCCGGACGCGGCGCTCGAAACGATCGCGCCAAGCGCCGTCCCCCACCAGCAGGAACTTGGTCTGCGGCCGGCCCCGCACCAGTGCGGGTGCGATGGCAAACAAATCGTCGTGACCCTTGAGTTTGAAGAGCCGCGCGATCTTGCCGACGACAAAGTCGGATCCGGCCAGACCGAAGCGGGTGCGCACTGCCAGGTCATTTTTTGCCGCGAGAAAGGGCGCCAGATCGAAGCCGCTACGGATGGTGGTGTATTGGCCGGGCCGGCCGATGCCCGCGGCCAGATATTGCCGCGTCATGGCGTCCGCCACGGAGACAAAGTGGTGGGTGGACCGGGCCGCACGGCGTTCGGCGGCGCGGAAGACCGCGTTGGCCAGCGATCCCTGAAACGGCCCGAACGACGGACCGTGAATCGTGTGGACGATGAGGGGCACGCCGGCGCGGGCGGCGGCCAGGCGCCCGAGGATGCCCGCTTTGCCGCTGTGGGTGTGGACGATGTCGGGCCGGTCATGCCGGAAATGCCGCGTGAGTTGTCGCCAGGCCAGCAAGTCCTTCCATGGATGCACCGGCCGGCAAAGCGTCGGCACGAGCGTGAGCAGGCCCGCGTCGCGGACCCGTGCTTCGAGCGAGCCTTCCGGGCCGGCGGTGGGACCGGAGAGGAGACGGACTTCCACGCCCGGCTTGTCGCGCAGGCCCAGGACCGAAGCGATGGTGTTTTCCTGCGCTCCGCCGACAATCAGCCGGGTGATGAGATGGGTGACCCGCATGACCGGCCGGATTTACTGCAAGCCCAGTTCCAGCGCCGCCAGACGGTCTCCGACGAATTTGACCTCCGCCGTGCCGGGGACGGCATTCGAGAGATAACCGCGATAGTAGCGGATGGCCGTCTGGGCCTCCTTCCGCCGAAAGGCGATGTCCGCGAGGCCGAAATAGACTTGGCTGGCCTTGGGGAGCGCGTCCAGGATTTTCAGGTAATCCGCCTCGGCCGCATCCAACCGGCCCGCGTGGAGGTTGGCGATGGCGCGGTTGAACAGGGCCGGATAACTGTTGGTCAGGGACAACACCCGCGTGAGCGGCGGAATGGCGTTCGCATACTCGCCCGCCCGGATGTGGAGAAAACCCTTGGTGAACAGGGCCGACACGTTGTCCGGGGTGAGACGCAGTTGGCGGTCAACGAGCCGGAAGGCATTCGAGTAACAGTGATGGTCCGCGTAGCACAGCGCCGCGTCACTCAGCAGTTCCATGTCGCCGGGATGTTCCGCCAGGAGGGATTGGAGCAGGCTGCCGGCCTTCACGAGGTTGGTCTGGTCGAGGTAAACGCTCGCCTCCAGGAAAACGACCCCCGCCTCGTTGCGGCCGCGGAGCGGCTGCAGGCTGGGTTCGGCGCGGATCTGGGCGGCTTCGGCAAGCGCCTGGTCGGGCATCTGCCAAAGGCGGAACAACGCGCCCAGCACCAGGCGCGAAGAGACATCGCCAGGGGCCAGCGCCGCGACCCGCTCAAGCTGCTGGCCGCCCTGCCGTCGCAGTCCCGCCTGGATGAACGTCAGGCCCAGATAGTAGCAGAAGCTCGGCTCGTCGAACGGGCCGTTTTCCCTCATGATTTGGTTCCAGTCGCGATACTTGCCGAACTGGTCCTCGATGGACGGGGAATACACCACCTGCTGCCTTTGGCCGGCTTGCAAGCGGTGGTTGCACTCCAGGTTCAACTCGGCTGGGCGGTTGTCGGGGTTGAGCTGCCGCACCAGCTCGAAACGGTCCTTCGCTTCCGCCAGCCGGCCGCTGCGTTGCAGGACCACACCCCAGAAATTCAGCACGCTGCCATACCACACCCCCAGCACGCGGGCATCGGCCGGCGCCAACCGCGGCAGATGCGCGAACTCCATGAACCGCCCGCGGAACCCGGCCGGATGTTCCGCCTGCGCCATCAGGTGGAGCAGCGGATCCACGGCCGTTTCGGTCGCGCGCTTCCAGAACGCCTCGCCGGCGTCGAGCTCCGTGGCCGTGAACGGCGGCCGGTCCAGGCGGTCCGAAGCATGAAGTTTCAACTCGTAGAGCAAACCGCGCGGTTCCCCATAAAACTGCTCGAAGTAATAGCCAAAACTTGGGTGCAGATAGAAGACGCGATTGCTGCGCGCCACGCTGGTGACCATCCCGATCAGCGTCCCGACATCAAGCGGCGTCTCGGCTTTGGCGCGCGCGACGAGGTTGCTCCCCGCTCCGGCGGGCGGCTTGGGCCAGCGGTGGCTGTAACGCCGCCGCAAGGAAGCCTGGTAAGCCGGCCAGGGCAGGAGTTGCGTGTCCAAGAAGACGCACGGTTTGGGTTTGGTCCCGCGGGCCAGAAACGCCTGGAGGACCGTCAGGCGGACCCAATCGTCGCTCAACACGACGCCCCCTTCCGGCGGGAGGGACTGGGCGGCCAGTTCGGCATAGCGTTGCAGATGCGGCTGGTTACGCGCCTGGATGGCGGGAAGGTTCTTGTAAACCAAGCCGGCCGCCGCGAGGACCAGCACGGCGTACACGTGACGGCGGACCATCCCGCGCCCGAAGCGCGGCGGGCGTGAACGCCGGCGCTCACCGCCCGTCGAGCGAGCGCCGAACCGGACAAGAAAATAGCCGCTGTAGTATCCCACGCACAGGGCGCCCAAGTAGAACAAGGTCAAAAACGACAGGCCGAATGCGGCCTGGCGGCCGATCTGGCCCGGACTGAACGGCGGATCGAACGCCATCCACACACACGCCCACAGCAGGAAGGCGTGCGAAACGTGGAAGGTGAAGGTGCTCACGCCGAAGGTGGTCGCGCTGTCTCCGCCCGCGAACGTGCGCCACCGGATGCTCATGACCAGCACGGGCAGCAGCGACAGCAAGCCCAGCAGCAACGCGGCATCCGGACGATACGAGAAGAACCGGCTGACCAGGTACCGGAGCAGCCCCGCGTACGAGCCGAGACTGAACCGCAGGATCTCCCGGAAGCCCATCGTCGCCTCGGAGGAGAACACATAAACCACCGGCAAGACCAGGAGCAGCGCCAGCCCGGCCAAGCCAAACAGCGCCGTGCGCACCAGAAAGCGGCGACTGAAGAAGCGCAGCCCCCGGAGCCAGGCCAGCGCCAGCAGGAAGAGCGGGACAAACCCCGCCAGGGCCCAACTGTTGGCCACGCCGATGCCGCCGACCAGCGCGGCGCGATTCAACCAGGCCGCCTCCTTGCGCACGCCATACTCCAACAGGCACCGAATGGTGTAGGCAAACAACAGCAAGTCCAGCATCTCGCCGGACGCGGCGACCGCATTTTCCCAAAAGCTGAGTTGCAGGCCGCAGGTCACGGCCGCCAGCACCGGCGGCACCCAGCCGTTCGGCAGCGTCCACAGCGCGTGCTTGGTTTCGCCGGCCTGTTCCTCCAAGCGGTCGTGCGGCCACAGTGCCACCGACCGCGCCAGTAACGCCAGCGTGAGCGCCGCGCCGACGGCGGTGAACAGGTTCAAGGCCACCGGCACCCAACTCGGAGGCAACACACGAAACGGGCAGGTGACCAGGAAGAGCGCGGGCTGGAGAATCATCGGCTGCCAGTCCCAGCCCGTAATCTTGGCGACCACGGGCAGGCTGCGCAGCGTGAGCCAGGGATTCAGGGTCGCCAGATAAACGGCCAAGGCCGCCGCGGCGATCACCCAGGGCAGGACGTCCGGAACGAATCGGCGTTCGGGTTGGGGCGAGGCGTCCGAGGTCATTCGGCGGAAAAAGTTGCGGGCGCGCCGCGCCGTTTGGCAAGACTTGTTTGGCCGCAGTGACTCAAGGCGTGGAATTGCGCAGGGTGCCGCGAAGCTCGTGCAGGAGCGCCTCGACGAGCCGGCTTTGCTCCGAACTCGCAAGGGAATTCGACAGGTAGCCTTGGTAGTAGTTGATGGCAGCGTTGGTGTCCCCTTTCTGGAGAGCAATAGCCCCCAGACCGGCGTAGGCCTGGCGGGCGACGGGCGCCAATTCCAACACCGCTTGGTAATCGGCTTGGGCCGCGTCAAGCCGCCCCATGCGCAGGTAAGCCACGGCACGGTTGAAGTGCGCCTCGGGAGAGTTGGTCAGGGATAAAACGCGCGTCAGCAGCGGGACGGCGTTGGAAGGCGAGTCGGTGCGGAGGAAGATCAACCCGCGACTCAGCAGCGCGGAAGGGTCGTTGGGCGCCCGCGCCAGCCGGCGATCCAGGAGATGCTGGGCGTAGGCATAGTCCTGGTTGTCGATGCAGGCCCGCACCACCTGTTCGAACACCGCCGCATCGCCCGGGCGGGCCTCCAGGAGCGATTGCAGGACCGCCTCGGCCTGGGTCGAGTTGGTCTGGGCAAACCAGGCGGTGGCCTCCACGAAGGCGACGGCGACTTCGCTCGTTGGATCGAGCGGTTGCAGCCGGGGGTCGGTGCGCAGCTCGGCGGCCAGCTTCAGGGCCAAGTCCGGCATGTGCCACAGGTTGAACACAACGGCCAGCATCACGCGGACGGGTACGTCGTGGGGCGCCAGGGCCCGGAGCCGCTCGAACTGCTGGGCCGCCTGCCGCAACATGAAGACACTGGCGTAGAATCGGCCCAGTTCAAAACAGAAGCTCGGCTCGTCCACGGGGCCGTTCTCGGCCAGGATGCGGTCCCAATTGCGATACTTGCCAAACCGGTCTTCGATGGGGCCGATGCGTCCCGCCAGTGTCCCTCCGCGGACCAGGACGTTCGTGTTGAACTGGAGATTGACCAAGGCGGGGACGTTGTCAGGCTTCAGTTGCAGGGCCAGGGTGAACCACCGCGTGGCTTCGCGCGGGCGGTCGTTGCGCTGAAGTTCCACGCCCCAGAAATTCAGGGCACGGGAATACCCCCGGGCCAGCGCCTGGACTTCCGGGGGCGTGGGCATCGTGAGATGGGCCAGGGCCAGCAAACGTTGCCGCAGACCCGGGGCCGGCGTCCGCGCGGAATCGAGGAGATCGAGCAATGGCGGCAGGTTCGTAGCGGCGGCGCGCGTCCAAAACGCCTCGCTCTCGGCCAGCTCCGCCGGCGCGAGCGGCGGGTCGCCGATCTGTCTGTGGGAATACTCCACTGCTTCGTAAACCAGGCCGTGCTGCCGCAAGAAAAAGTCCTCGAAGACAAAACCGAAACCGGGCTGCAGGTAGCAGAGGAGGTGCTTCTGGGCGACTTGGGCGAGCATCTGGTTGACCTGAACGGCATCCAGCGCGGCGGCGGTCCGCGCCGGCGCCAGGCCAGCCAGGCCGGGTTGCGGTGACAACTCCGGAAGCTCGCTTCGGAGGTGGACGCGATATTCCGCCAGGGGGAGGGCGCGGGTCTCCACCGGGACATAGCGCCCGGCCCGGCCCTGCCGGGCGAGGGTGCCCTGGAGGACTCGCAGGCAGACCGGATCCTCACTGAGCAGAAGTGCGCCCTCGGGGGGCAGGCGCTCCGCCGCGAATTCGCCGTACTGACTGAGCAGCGGTTGGTTCGTCGCGCGAATGGCGGGCGCGTTTTTGCACACCAAGCCCGCCAGCGCCAGACCCAGGAACACATAGAGGAGCTTGGGCACCAAGCGGCGCAGCCAACGCCGCCCCGGCCGACTGCGGCGGCGGGCGCGGGCCTGGCCGGGGCCGAACATCAGCAGGAAATAGCCACTGTAGTAGCCCACGCTGAGCGCGCCGAGGTAGTACAGCGGCAAAAAGGACCAGGGCAGGTCGAGTTGGCGCCCCATCTGGCCTGGGCTGAACGCCGGATCGAAGGCGACCCAGACGCAGGTGAGCAACAGGCAGGCGTGGGACGCGTGAAACACCAACGTGCCCAGGCCCAGGGTTGTGGCACTGTCTCCGCCGGCGAAACTGCCCCAACGAATGCTCAGGAACAGCACCGGAAACAGGGAAATGGTGACCAGCAGCAACGCCACGTCACGATCCTGGCTCAGGAATCGGGTCGCCAGGGGAACGAGCACGTTCTTGTACGCCCCGGCGGTCGAGCGCAGCAAACGCCAGAAGCCCACCGTCGGGTCGTCCGCCAGCGCCTGAGCGAGCGGCAGCAGCAGAAAGAACGCCAGCCCCGCCAGCCCGAACAGCGCCATGCGCAGCAAGAACCGTAGCCGGAAGAACCGGAGCCGCTTGATCCAGACGAGGGCCAGAACGAACAACGGCAGAAAGCCGACCAGCGCCCAACTGTTGGCCATGCCCAGCCCAAAAACGAAGGCGGCGCGGCTCAGCCACGACTGCCGCCGGTCCAGGCGGTATTCGAGCAGGCAGCGGATGACGTAGGCGAATAGCAGCAGGTCCAGCATCTCGGCGGACGCCGAGGTGGCATTCCTCCAGAAGCTCAGTTGCAGGCCGCACACTCCCACGGCGAAGACCGGAGGCACCCAGGCGTTGGCCTGCGAGAGCAGCCCTTGCGGGTGGCCCACCACCGCCCGCTGCGGTTCCAGTCGGTCATGCGGCAGCAACGCCACCGATCGCGCCAGCAACGCCAGCGTCAGCGCCGCGCCGACGGTCGTGAAGGCGTTCAGCGCCACCGGCACCCATTGCGCCGGCAGCGCCCGAAACGGATAGGTGGCCAGGAAGAGCAGCGGCTGAAACATCATTGGCTGCCAGTCCCACCCGGCCACCGTGGCGGTCAGCGGCAGGCTGCCGAGCGTCATCCAATGATTCAGCGTTGCCAGATAAAGCGTCAGCCCCGCCGCCGCCACCACCCAGGGCAGGCCGTCCCGGACGAACGGGCGGTCCGGCGGAGGAGCTTCAGCGGGTGTCATCGGGTGGAAACAGTTGTCAGGACCGTCGCGCGTTTGGCAAGCCCTGTTTGCCGCGCCGTCGAGCGGCAGGCCAATCCGCGCGGGGATGGCCGGAAGCTCGCTGGAAGGCTGGGCGCACTTCCCGGTTAGTGAACCGACGCGGTCAATTGCTTCAGCCGCAACTGGACGAGTTTGGCTTCGTCGGAGCCGGGGACGGAATTGGAGAGATAGCCGCGATAGTAGCGGATGGCCGCATTGGTCTGCCGTTGGCGCCAGGCGATCTCGGCCAGGCCGTAATAGACCCGGTACGACGTCGGCGCCAGCTTGAGCAAGGTCTCGTAGTCGGCCTGCGCCCCCGGGTAGTCGCCCGCCTGCAGGCAGGCCAGGGCGCGGTTGAACAGGGCGTAACTGTTGGTGCTCTGCAGCGCCAACGCCCGGTTCAGCGGTGGAATCGCATTCGAGTAGATCCCGATCTGGACGCACACGTAGCCTTTGTCAATCAGCAACCCGACGTTGTCGGGATCGGCGGCCAGTTGGCGGTCGATGAAGGCCAGCGCATTCGAATACCTCTGGTTCGTCAGGTACAACCGGGTGATCTGGGACAACAGATTCGTCTCGCCAGGGTTGTCAGCCAACATGCGCTCGACCACGGCCCCGGCTTCGGCATCCTGGCCGGCGGCCAAGCGGGCGGACGCTTCGAGGAAGTCGGTTTCCAGCCGGCTCCGGGGACTGAGCGGCTGCACGTCAGGGCAGGAACGAATCTGTGCCACCACGGTCAGCACGCGGTCAGGCAGCCGCTGGAGCCGGTACAACTCGGCCAACATGAATCGCGCCGGCAGGCAGCTCGGCGCCAAAGTCACGGCCCGTGTGAATTCTTGCGACGCCTGGCGGTAGAGCTGTCCCTGGGCAAAAGTCCCTCCCAGCAGACAACAGAGGGTCGGATCGTCCACCGGCCCGTCGTTGCCCAGCAATTGGAGGATGTCACGATAGCCGCCCAGCCGGTCTTCCGGCGGCTTGGAGACATCCACCACCATCTTTCGCTTCGCCGCCAGTTCCTGGTTGGTCTCCAGGTTGACCTGCGCGGCGCGGTTGTAGGCCAGCTTCCCGGCGTGTTGGAAACAGCGGGCCGCTTCGGCGAGCCGTCCGGCGCGCTGGAGCGCGACGCCCCAAAAATCAACGGCGATCGAATACGCGTGCGCGACCACCCACGCCTCCGGGGGCAGTTCCGATTTGCACTTGAGCCGGGCCAGGAACTTTTGCCGCCATCCCCCTTTGGCGTTGTCCGCATCCGCCATGAGCGCCAAGGACTGGGCTGCGGCCCCCTCGAGGGTGCTGTTCCAGAACGCCTCGTTGGCCGCGACCAAGGCGCCCGTCGGCGCCGGGGCGTCCAGGGTTCCGGCGGGATACGGCTTGAGTTGATAAACCAAGCCGTGCGGCTCGGCATAGAAATCCTCGAAATAATAACCGAAGCTCTGCTGGAGGTAATAAATGGGGACACGCTGAGACAGCTCCCCAAGCATGGCGGTGATCCGGTTGGCCGGCAGCGCCTCCTCAGACCCCAGATCGACCGGCTTCGTCGGCCAAAACTGGGGGTGCTTCCGGTGCAGGTAGGCGCGGTAGGCGGCATAGGGCAACGCCTGGGTCTCCAGCAGGATGTAATTTCGGGCGCCGCCCCGCTGAGCCAGCCTCGTCCGGAGAAGCTGCAATGGCCGGGGGTCGTCGCTCAGCACGATGCATCCATCGCGCGGCAGTGCTTGGAGCGCCAAGTCGGCGTATTGGCCCAGGAGTGGCAGGTTGAACGAACGGATGATCGGCAGGTTCTTGATCAAGAGACCCACCGGGGCCAGCACCAGCAACAACAGCACCGGAACCGCGTGCAGGTAGCCCGGCGCCGCCGGCGGCGGGACCCCGGGCTGCCGGCGCGGCTGGCGCCAGGGATCTTTGCCGCCAAAGATCAGCAGGAAGTAACCGCTGAAGTAACCGACGCTCAGGGCGCTCAGGTAGTACAACGGCAGACACGGCAGATCGAACCCCCGCTGCCGTGGGCTGAAGGACGGATCAAACGCCACCCACAACCCCGCCAGCAGGAACAGCAGGTTCGCAAAGCTGAAAAACAACCCCGTGAACCACGCCCCAACCGGGCTGTTGTCGGTGGTGATCCGCCGCCAGCGGATGCCCATCACCGTCACCGGCAGGAGCGCCACCACGCTCAGCAGCATCGCCACCTCCCGGTGTCCGGAATACAACCGCCGCAGGGTCGCGCGCAGAATCCCGACTTGGCTGCCCAGGACCAAGCGCAGGGTCGCCCAGAATCCAGCCGGCGAATCGGGTGAGAATGACACCAACACCGGCAGGAGCACCAGCAACGCCAGACCCGCCAGTCCAAACATGGCCATGCGCGTCAGGAAATCAGGCCGGAAGAATCGGAAGCCCTTGATCCAGATCACTGCCACGAGGAAAAGCGGCAGAAAGCCCATCAACGCCCAATCGTTCGCCATGCCCACACCAAAAACGAAGGCGGCCCGGCTCAACCACGTCTGTTCGTGCTCGAGGCGGTACTCCAGCAGGCACCGGATGACGTAGGCGAACATCAGCAGATCCAACATCATTCCGGTGACCAGCGTGGCGTTTTCCCAGAACGTCAGTTGCAGGCCGCACACCAACACCGCCAGCAGCGGCGGCATCCACGCGCTGGGCAGCGACAGCAGGGAATGTTCGCTCCGCTCCAACCGGCGCTGGATCGGCAATCGGTCATGCGGCAGCAACGCGACCGACCGGGCCAACAGCGCCAGCGTCAGCGCCGCGCACACGGCCGAAAGGCCGTTCAGCGCGGCCGGCAACCAGGACTCCGGCAGGAGGCGCAACGGCAGCGTGATTAGGAAAAACACCGGTTGGAACAGCGACGGACGCCAATCCCAACCCGCCGCCTGCGCGACCAGCGGCAGACTGCTCAGCCGCACCCCCAAGTTTAGCGTGGCCAGGTAAACCACCCCGGCGCCCAGTCCCACCAGCCACGGCAGCACGTCCCGGACGAAACTCCGTCCGCCCTGATCTCCTGCTTCAGTCGTCGTCATGCGCTGGGTCAAGTTGGAAGAAAAGTCACACGTTTGACAAGGCCGGACTGTCGGCCGTCTTCACCGGCGGTGGTGCCGCGCTCGCGGCCCGCAACCGGGCGTCGGCAACGCACTCGATATGTTGGGTCTGCGGGAACATGTCCAGAGGAACAACGCTCACTACGTCAAAGACACCCGCGCGGCCCAAAGCGTTCAAGTCCCGCGCCAGTGTGGCCGGATGGCAGGAAACCAAGATCACCTGGGCCGGCCGCATCCGCCGCAGCAACTCCAGCACCCGCGGGCTGCAGCCCTTGCGCGGCGGATCCACCAGGACCGTCGTCCCGGCCGCGACGGTTTCCCCGGCGCCGGCCAGCCACTCCTCGGTGCGGCCGGCGATGAATTCCCCGTTGACGCGGCCGCGCGCCGCGGCGTTGCGGCGGGCGGCGGCGATCGCGCGCTGGTCGTACTCGATGCCCACGTAGCGGTCCACCGCGTCCGCCAACTCCAGCGCGAAAAAACCCACCCCGCAGTAGGCGTCCACCAGGTGCCGCGTCCCGGCCCGGCGCAGGAAGTCCCGCGCCACCTCCACCAGCCGGGGCAGCAGAAAGAAGTTGTTCTGGAAAAAGGAGTCCGGCGGAACCTCCCAGCCTTCCGGCGCCGCGCGCAACACGACCTTCAACCCGCCCTTGGGCGGCGGCTGCGCCCGCACTTGCCGGAGCTGCGCGTTAAAAGCCGGCTCGGCGATCGGGCACTCCTCGACGTCCACCACCAACCGGTTGTCATGCCGCACGAAGCCGAGGTTCAGCGCCTGCCGAAACTTGTCCCATTGGCTGCGCACCATGATCCGGTTGCGATAGCCGTAGGGCTGCGGACAGGGCACCACCGGCGCGACCACCGCGGGATCGAGGCCGCCGAGGCGCTGGAACAGGCTGGCGACCTGCTGGTGCTTGATCCGGAGCTGCGCGGCGTAAGCCACGTGCTGGTATTGGCAGCCGCCGCAGTCGCCGAAATAACGGCACCGCGGCGCCACGCGTTCCGGCGACGCCTCGACCACGCGCACGAGCCGGCCCCGGGCGAAGTTCTTCTTCACCTCCGTCAACTCCAACTCGACCGTCTCGCCGACCAGGACGAACGGCACGAAGACCACGAAGCCGTCCACGCGCCCCACGCCTTCGCCCCCGAATGCGATGTCCTCGATACGCACCACGCAACGCTGTCCGGTGCGGAGCGCGGGCGCGGCGGGTAAATTCGGGGCCTGCATGGCGCACAGGACAGGCAAAGCCGTCCGGGAAAGCAATGCAAAATCCGAAGCCGGAACCCGGAATCAGGCGGGCGGGCGGAGTCTGCCGCGGCTCCTTCCGGCTTCGGATTTTCGCACCTTGGTTTTCGCGTTTCGGATGTTCATTTCCCGTCGCTTCAGTACGCTCGCCGCTGTGAAGCTGCTTTTTATCGGCGACATCGTCGGCGGACCGGGGCGCAAGGCCGTCCAGGAACTCCTGCCGCGCCTCCGCGAGCGCCACGGGCTGCACGTCGTCATCGCCAACGGCGAAAATTCCGCCGGAGGCTCGGGGATCACGCCCAAAACCGCCGCCGACATTTTCGCCGCCGGCGTGGACGTCATCACCAGCGGCGACCATCTCTGGGACCAGAAGGAAGTCGTGGACCTGCTCGCCAACGAGCGCCGGTTCGTCCGTCCGCTGAATTATCCTCCCGGCACCCCGGGCCAGGGAAGCGCGATCCTCCAACTGCCCGGCCAGCCGCCCCTGGCCGTCCTCAACCTCCAGGGTCGCACCTTCCTGCCGCCGTTGGAAAATCCCTTCCACGCCGCCCGCGCCGAAGTCGAGCGCCTCCGGCAGACGACGAAAGTCATCTTCGTGGACATGCATGCCGAGGCGACGAGCGAGAAAATCGCCCTGGCGCGGATGCTCGACGGCCAGGTCAGCGCGGTGATCGGCACGCACACCCACGTCCAGACGGCCGACGAGCAAATCTTCCCCGGCGGCACGGCGTTCCTGTGCGACGCCGGCTTCACCGGCCCGCACGAGAGCGTGCTGGGCCGCGAGATCGAACCGATCATTCGCCGCTTCCTCACCAGCCA
>VFSW01010206.1_pt1 | contig 13328 bp, 11 predicted proteins | sample 5358111 | NCBI WGS metagenome assembly VFSW01 (sample SAMN11554181, study PRJNA540505) | mine drainage metagenome | isolation source: sediment from site ElyBrook_90M | place: USA: Ely Copper Mine, Vershire, VT | collected 2017 | reverse complement strand
GCAACTCGAGCACCGTCACCTGCACGGTAACGATGAGCGCGAATGCGACCGTGACCGCAAATTATTCCGCGCCCCCGCCGACGGTCTACACTCTGACCGTCGATTCGACCAACCCGGCCGGCGGCGTGGCCATCTTCGTATTACCGGCGGACGTGAACCGCGCGGCGAACGGCACGACGAGCTTCACGCGCAGCTACGATTCCGGGACTTCCGTCACGCTGACGGCCCTGGCGACCTCGGGCGGCGACACGTTCTCCTCGTGGACGGGCTGCACTTCCACCAGCACCGTGAATTGCAACGTGACACTGAACGCCAACACTACCGTCACGGCTAACTACATTGTGCCCGCGGTGGCAGTGACGCCCGATCCCGCGACCGTGACCATTGGCGCAACCCAGCAGTTTACTGCCAAGCTCAACGGCACATCCAGCTCGGCGGTGACCTGGAAGGTGGCCGCGCCCTCCGGCAGCAGCCTGAGCCCCGGCACCATCACTTCCACCGGCCTGTACACCACGCCCTACCCGGCTCCGGCCACGGTCACCGTGACGGCCACCAGCACCACGGGCGCAACCAGCGGCCAGAGCGGCAGTGTCACCGTCACCCTGAGCCCGCCGGCCGCGGCCGCCGGCCCGGCCTTGAGCGTGGATGCTGGCAATCCGACCCACGCCATCAGCCCCGACATTTACGGCATGGACGCGTATCTGCTGCACGCGACCGCGGCGGACATCACCGCGGTCGCCAAAGCCAACATCACCATTGATCGCTGGGGCGGCGACTCCACCGAGCGCTACAACTACCAGTTGGATACCACCAACTCCATCGACGACTGGTTCTTCGAAAATGGGGGCGGCAACGGCGGGGATGGCTGGCCCGCGGTCAGCGGGACCAAGGCTTTTGACGTCCTGGTGGAAAGCAATGCCGGCGACGGAATCAAGACGCTGGGCACGGTGCCGGTGCTGGGCTGGGTTGCAAAAGATACCACATCTTGCAGCTTCCCCAAGGCAACCTACCCCACGCAGCTTGCCGTGAATGGCAAACCCGCCTTCGATACTGGCCGAGGATGCGGCAGCGGCGTCTATCCCAACGGCGTGAGCGGCTGCACAAATTCCAGCGGATGCAACATTCCCAGCGACCCGGCCGTGACCAGCATCGCGGAGCCTCCGCCCGCGCCGCCGGCCGCATCCGCCGTCAACGCCACCTGGGCCGACGCCACCTGGGCGGGCGGCTGGACAGAATATCTGGTGAACACCTTCGGCCCCGGCGGAGCCAACAACGGCGTGGGCGGTGTAGCCATCTACGACCTGGACAACGAGCCGAGCTGGTGGGATGCGGGCAGCCGCGACGTGCATCCCCTGCCCTTCACCTACGACGAAGTGACCAATGGCGGCATCGGCACGGCGCTGGCCATCAAAACCGCCGACCCGACGGCCGAGGTCAGCGGCCCGGTCATGGATTACTGGTGGGATTACTTCTATTCGAAGAAAGATGTCGAGAACGGTTGGAGCAACGGCAGCCCGTGCTGGGAGCCGTGGAGCAATCCGGTGGACCGCGCGGCGCATGGCGGCGTTCCCTTCATCGAGTACTACCTGCGGCAGTTCAATGCCGCTCAAACCACGTATGGCATGCGCTTGCTGGATTATGTGGACCTGCACACCTATTTTGCCGCCACCTATAATGGCAACTCCGTCGCCTTCACCACGGCCGGCGATACCGGCGAGCAGCGGGCGCGGTTGAACTCCACGCGCGCCTTCTGGGACCCGACTTACACCGACCCAAACTACACGCAGCCGAACTACCCCACGGACGCGAATTACTACAATCCCACCACGCGCGGAAATTGCAACATCCCGCTGCAGGCGCCAGAACTGATTCCGATGATGCAGACCTGGGCGGCGAACGATTATCCCGGCACCAAGACGGCCATCGACGAGTACAACTGGGGCGGAATGGAAGCCGTCAACGGCGCGCTCGCGCAGGCTGACATCCTGGGCATCTTCGGGCGTCAGGGCCTGGATCTGGCCACCATGTGGCCGTATACCGATCCCTCGCAGCAGATTCCGGGCATGATGGCCTTCGCCGTCTACCGCAACTACGACGGCAACAAATCCACCTTCGGCGATACGGCTCTGGCCTCGGTCAGCGCCAACCAGGGAGCGCTCTCGGTGTATGGCGCGGTGCGCAGTTCGGACGGCGCGGTGACCGTGGTGGTGATTAACAAGACCTACGGCGCGCTGACCACGACGCTTACGCTCGACAACCTGACGCCCAACGGGACGGCGCAGGCCTTCCTCTATAGCAGCGCCAATCTGAACGCGATTGTCGCCCAGCCCGCGGTGACGGTTACGCCGCCGGCTACGGGAGGCACGAATAGCACCATCTCCAACTACAGCTTCCCGGCGCAATCGATCACCGTTTTTGTTGTGCCGCAGTAAATCTGCGCGATCAGGCCTGCCAACCACCAGGCTCGTCAATTTCGCTTCGTCTCGCTTCCGCACGGAGGAATTCATCTCTTTGGAGTGTTGCCCATGCATTACCTGTTCCGTCGCCTCGCACTTCTTTCCATGGCCGCCTCGCTGGCCGCTTTTCCGCTTTCTGGATTCAGCCAGAGCGCGGCTCAGAGCCCAGCCCGGAAACAAGACCGTGCGGCCCAAATCAGCCTGGCCTTCGAGCGCGCCCAGCACCTCAAGCGCGGCATCAATCTCTCGCACTGGTTTTCGCAGAACGCCACTGACTATTCGGCGCATCACACGGCCACCGAGACCACTCCCGCCGACATCGCTCTGATCGCGCGGCTGGGCTTTGACAACGTGCGGCTGAGCATCGACCCGGCGCCGCTCGAACAGCGGCCGCTGGGCAAGGACGGCTTCAACGACGACTTCCTGGCCCGTCTGGACTCGGCCGTGGACACCATTCTGGCCGACGGCCTGGCGGTCCAGGTTGATGTGCATCCCGAGGAGGAATACAAGCTGCAACTGCGCACCAGCGACCAGGCCGTGGACCGGTACGTCGAGCTGTGGCGGCGGCTGGCCGCGCACTACGCCACACGCGATACCGATCGGGTTTTCTTCGAGGTGATGAACGAGCCGGAGCAGACCGATCCCGACCGCTGGGCCGGCATCGAGGCCCGCGCCGCCGCGGTCATCCGCGCCGCCGCGCCTCAGAACACCATCATCGCCGCCGGGGCCAACTGGTCGGACATTGTGGACCTGCTGGCGTTACATCCGCTGGCCGACGGCAACGTGATCTACAACTTCCACTTCTACGATCCGCACGAGTTCACGCACCAGGGAGCCTTCTGGGGCCCGTCCTGGTGGCGCTATGAGCGCGGCATCCCCTATCCGGCCACGGCAACCGCCCTGCCGGCGGCGCTCCAGGGAGTTCCCGGCGCGGTTGACCGCTTTCACATCGAGAACTATTGGCTGGAACACTGGGACGCGCACCGCATCCGCCTGCTGATGGACGAGGCCGCCCAGTGGGGCAAGGCCAACAACGCGCCCGTGATCTGCAACGAGTTCGGCGTCTACCGTGAAGTGGCCGATCCGGCCTCGCGCAATCGCTGGATTCACGATGTGCGGACGGCGCTCGAAGCCGACGGCATCGGCTGGGCAATGTGGGATTATCACGGGGATTTCGGGGCGTTCGTGCAGCAGCAAGGCAAGCCGGACGAACCCGATCCGGAGACCATCCAGGCGCTGGGGCTGGGCCAGTAGCAATCCGCCGGGAGGGCCATTTTACCGGTCTTCCCGGCAGCCTTCGCTTGCGCATTTCCCGCTACATCCGGCGGTCGTGCTTCTGGCCAAACTGCCGCAGCTTGGCCAGCGTCGCCGCCGCCTCGCCGGAGTCGATGGCCGCGGCGCTCCGTTCCACGCCTTCCTTCAGATCGACGGCCAGCCCGGCGGCCACCAGCGCCGCCGCCGCGTTCAGCAGCACAATCTCCCGCCGCGCGCCCGGCATGCCGGTCAGTACGTCATAGAGCAGCGCCGCGTTGGTCTCCACATCGCCGCCGATGAACTGATCGAGCGTTGCGCGGGGCACGCCGGCCATCTCCGGCGTCACGCGGGCGGCCTTCAGCGTGGGCGGTACTCCCTCTCCGGCCTCCTCAATCCGCGCCACAATTGATTCTCCGGTAGTCGTCAGCTCGTCGATGCCGTCCGTTCCATGCACCACAAAGGCCCGTCTGGCTCCGAGCGCCACCAGCGTGCGGCCCACCAGCAACACCTTGCTGGGGGCCAGCACGCCGATCACCTGATTGCGCGCTCCGGCCGGGTTGGTCAGCGGCCCGCACAGATTGAAAATTGTCCGGAAGCCCAGCGCCCGCCGTAGCGGCCCCACGGCCTTCATCGCCGGATGATAGAGCGGCGCATAGAGAAACATGAAGCCGGTCTGCCGCAGGCACTCCACGGCCAGCGCCGGGTCCAGTTCGATGGGCACGCCCAGCGCTTCCAGCACGTCGGCCGCGCCGCAGCGCGAGGTGATGGCGCGGTTGCCGTGCTTGGCCACCTTGGCTCCAGCCGCCGCCGCCACCAGTGCCGCGCCGCTGGAAATGTTGAAGGTCAGCGGGCCGCCGCCGCCGGTGCCCACCACGTCCACCAGTTCGCCCCGCTCGGCGTCGGTCAAGGGCAACGGCGTCACGCGCTTGCGCATGACTTCGACAAAGCCGGCCAGCTCCGGCGCCTGTTCCCCGCGCGTGGCCATCACGGTGACCAGCGCCGCCGTCTCCACCTCCGGCACCGTGCCGGTAAGGATCTCTTCGAGCGCGGCGGCGGCCTGCTCCCGGGTCAAGGCCGCGCCGTCCTCGGCCAGTGGCTTCAAAAACTCTTTCAGGGAACCCATATCCTCTCATGGTAAAGGAAGGACATGGCTCTGGATGCGCCGCCGTGCTCCGCGCTCACCTGCGCGTTACTGTTCGGTCACGTGGACCGAGTGTTCCAGGCGGAAGCTGAGAAGCGTCCCGGAGGGCAGGAAAATCTGTTTGTTGCCGGTAAAGGCGCTGCCCGCCGTGCCTGCGCCTGCGCCGCTCAGCCCGCCGATCAGCGCGCCTTTCTTGCCCCCGGCCAGGCCGCCGATCAGGGTTCCAAGTCCGGCGCCGCCGCCGATGAATATTGCGCTGCGCTTACCTTTGCCGCGTTCCACTCTGTCAATCGTGCTGGTGGCCACCGGGTAGCTGCCCCAGTTTGTGTGAACGCGCTCCAGGCGCAGTTCCAGTCGCGCGCCGCCTTTGAACCGGCCCAACGGCTTGGCGTCCACCACGGTGCCTTCCGCCCGCGCGCCACTGGGAATGACGGTTTGTCCGTTCACAACCACATCGTCCGCGATGGTGGCGTTGAACGAATCGCCGGATTGGCTGATCTTCGACCCCAAATCCTGGTCAAGTCCGATGCGAAGGCGCGTGCCGCTGGGCAAATCGACCACCGTGGGCGGCGGCGGCGCCTCCGTAACCGCCGAACCAGACTGCATTCCCGGCTGGGCGTTGGCGCCATTGGCTTGCGAGCCGCCCTGGCCCGAGGGCTGCCCGGCAGCATCCTGTTGCGCGCCTTGAGACGGCTGTGAGCTGTTGTTCTTGCAGCCGCTGAGCAACACCATGGCGGCCAGCGCCACCACGGCGAGGGACAAAAATCCGCGATTAAGACTCATCTTGTCAACTCCTTCCGACCATCGTTTCAAAACTTTCTTGCACGCGTATCCAGCTTATCCGAGAATGGTACTGCGAATGGTACTGCGAATGGTACTGCGAATGGTACTGCAAATAGTACTGCGAATAGCACTGCCTTGATTGACACGACCGCGAACCGGCCCAATCGAGCCGCTCACTCCGGCGGCGGCCGTGGGCCGGCCGTCGCCGGCCCACTGCGTTTGACGGCACAGTTGGCAGCCCGTTTGCCCCTGCTTCGGTGGGCGAGATACTATTTGAGTAACGGCGCGATTTCATGGGCCCGGCACGAAACGGGCAGTTCCCGCATTCCAAAACAACAGCGATTGGGTGGTCCCTACCTTGAAGATCCACGAATATCAGGCAAAGGAAATCCTGGCAAGATACGGCGTCGCCGTGCCCAGGGGCGAAGTGGCCAACACGCTTGAAGAAGCCAGCGCGGTGGCCCGCAAACTGTTTGCCGAGGGCGCTTCAGGCGTCGTCGTCAAGGCTCAGATTCACGCTGGAGGCCGCGGCAAGGGCGGTGGCGTCAAGGTGGCCCGCACCCGCGAGGACGCCGAGCTTTACGCCAAGAACATTCTGGGCATGACGCTGGTCACCCACCAGACCGGCCCCATCGGACAGAAGGTCCAGCGGCTGCTGATCGAAGAGACCGCCAACATCGACCGCGAGCTGTATCTGGGCATTGTGCTGGACCGGGCCACCGGCAAGCTGGTCTTCATGGCCTCGCAGGCCGGCGGCATGGAGATTGAAGAGGTGGCCGCCAAGACCCCCGAGGCCATCTTCAAGGAGACCATCGACCCGGCCATCGGCCTGGGCGCATGGCAGGCCCGCAAGCTGGCTTTTTTCCTGGGCCTCAAGCCCGCGCAGGTCAACGCCGCGGTTGCCTTTTTCCAGAGCCTGTACAAGGCCTTCATCGAAACGGACGCCTCGCTGGTGGAGATCAATCCCTTCATCACCACCAAGGACGACAAGCTCTTCGCCCTGGACGCCAAGGTCACCTTCGATGACAACGCCCTGTTCCGCCACGCCGACATCAAGGCGCTGCGCGACACGGCCGAGGAAGATCCGCTGGAGGTGGAAGCCAGCAAGTACGCGCTCAACTACATCAAGCTGGACGGCTCGATTGCCTGCATGGTGAACGGCGCGGGCCTGGCCATGGCCACCATGGACATCATCCAGTACGCCGGCGGCAGCCCCGCGAACTTCCTCGACGTGGGCGGCGGCGCCACTCAGGAGCAGATCGAGCACGCCTTTGAAATCCTGCTCTCCGACAAAAACGTCAAGGCCATCTTCATCAACATCTTTGGCGGCATCCTCAGAGTTGACCGCTTGGCCACGGGCGTGGTGGCCGCGGCGCGCAATCTGAGGGTAAGTCTGCCCATCATCCTGCGCCTGGAAGGCACCAACGTCGAGGAAGGCCGCAAGATTCTTGCGGAGTCGGGCTTGAATTTCCAGGTCGGCGCAACCATGAAGGAAGCGGCGGAGCTGGTTGTGGCCGCGGCAGCAAAGGCGGGGGCATAAGATGGCGGTTTTAGTTGACAACAATACTCGACTGATCGTGCAGGGCCTTACCGGCAAGGAAGGCACCTTCCATGCGAAGGGCTGCGCGGAATACGGAACCAAAGTGGTCGGCGGCGTTACGCCCGGCAAAGGCGGCACAACCCACGAGGGCTGGCCGGTCTTCAACACCGTGGCCGACGCCATCGAAAAAACCGGCGCCAACGCGACCATGATCTTCGTTCCGCCTCCATTTGCCGCCGACGCGATTCTGGAGGCGGAAGACGCGGGCATGCCGCTGATCGTCTGCATCACCGAGGGCATTCCCACGCTGGACATGGTCAAGGTGTGGGCCAAGCTGAAGACCTCCGCGTCGCGGCTGATCGGCCCCAACTGCCCCGGCGTCATCTCGCCCGGCAAGGCCAAGATCGGCATCATGCCCGGCCGCATCCACAAGGAAGGCTCGGTGGGCATCATCTCCCGCTCCGGCACGCTGACCTATGAGGCCGTGCATCAGCTCACCCAGCGCGGCATCGGCCAATCCACGGCCATCGGCATTGGCGGCGATCCCATCATCGGCACCACGCACATCGACGCTCTGCGCCTGCTGAACGACGATCCGGAGACCGAGGCCATCATCATGATCGGCGAGATCGGCGGATCGGCGGAAGAGGCAGCCGCGGAGTTCGTCCGCCAACACGTGAAGAAGCCGGTCGTCGGCTTCATCGCCGGGCAGACCGCGCCTCCCGGACGCCGCATGGGCCACGCCGGAGCCATCATCAGCGGCGGTCAGGGCACCGCGGCCGACAAGATGAAGGCCATGACCGCGGCCGGCATTCACGTAGTCGTCTCGCCCGCCGAGATGGGCTCCACGCTGGCGCGGGTGATTGGCAAGAACTAGCTTTCAGCCTCTAGCTTGTTCGTGCTGCAGCGGATGTTGGAGAAAATCCCCGGCAGCGAGCGCGAGCGCAATGAGCTGGAGGCTAGCAGCTAGAAGCTGAAAGCCGCGCTTATGAAAGAACTGTGGACCGCTCAAGTTCACCTGCTCACTCCACCGGCGGAGTTCGGGGATACAAAGTGCCTCACGAACGTCGTCGCCTGGGCGGAAGACGCCGCGGATTTCACCGCAGCGGTGTCGGTCATCTTCGCGCGGCGGCACTGGACGATTCTCAACGTGCAGCAATGCCGGCGCGCCGACGAATGCACACTGATGATTCCCGAACACGCCGAGCAAGTGGAGCTGGCCCGCAGCCAGCCCGGCAGTTGCATCTTCGGCACCCTGCACTACTATCCGTCGAAGCCGGCCTGATCCCAAGGCGCTTACAATAAAAGGAACAAAAAAGGAGCATTCCCCGTGGCGCAACGCACCTTCAGCATCGTCAAGCCGGACGCGGTCCGCAAGGGCTTCACTGGAGCCATTCTGGCCGAAATCGACAGGAATGGTTTTCAGATCGTGGGCATCAAGCGGCAGTCCATCACCAAGGCCCAGGCCCAGGGCTTTTACGCCGTCCACGCCGGCCGGCCGTTCTTCGACGCGCTGTGCGACTTCATGTCTTCCGGCCCGCTGGTGCTGCTGGTCCTGGAAAAGGAAAACGCCATCGCCGACCTGCGCAAGTTGATGGGATCGACCAATCCGGCCAACGCCGACGAGGGCACCATCCGCAAAAAGTTTGCCGGCTCCATTCAGGAAAACGCCATCCACGGCTCCGACGCCGAAGAGACCGCGGCCTTCGAGATCGGCTACTGGTTCGCCGGCTGCGAGCTGATGTAACTCCGCGCAACCCTTCAGGCGCGCACGGGGCGGTCTTTCCGGCTTTTCAGCCGTTCCAACTCTGGCGGAAACTGCAAGGGCGTGTCTTCCGCGGGGAAGACTGGCGGCAACTCCGGCCCGGCCGCCGGAACAGCCGCCGCCTGCGCGCGCAGCGCCTCCAGATTTTGCACCGCCAGCACCTGTTCGCCGAAAACCTGTCCGAGGAGCCGCGCCGCCTGGTGCGCTATGGCTTCCAGCGGGAGCAAATCCGCCGGGACGGCCCCGGTTTGCGCCCGCAGTTCCCGCTCCCGCTGCAGGCTGGTCACCGGATGGTCGGCAATCCCGCAAGGCACGATCAGCGCAAAATCCCGGAGGTCGGTGGTTACATTGAAGGCAAAGCCGTGTGAGCTGATGCCGCGCGCCACGTGAATGCCGATGGCGGCGATCTTTCTTTCCGCAACAAGATTTTCGCCCACACCGCACCACACGCCGGTCAGGCCGCGGATGCGCGCGGCGCGTACGCCAAAGCTGCCGCAGAGCCGGATCAGCGCCTCTTCCATTGCGCGCACAAAGTCCACCGGACCCATGCGATTGCCGCTCGGAGTACGCAGTGTGCGCAGGTCGAAAATCGGATAGCCCACCAACTGTCCCGGCCCGTGATAGGTCACGTCGCCGCCGCGGTTCGTCTGGTGCACGGTGACGCCGCGGCTGGCCAGCAGCTCGTCCGAGGCCAGAATGTTGTCCCGGTCAGCATGGCGACCCAGCGTCAGCACCGGCGGATGTTCCAGCAGCAGCAGCACATTGCGGGCTCGGCCCTCGACCACCAGCCCGGCAATCTCCGCCTGCAAGCGCAGCCCCTCGCCGTAATCCACCCGCCCGAGATAGAGGTACTGGATCATCGTCGTCTTTGATTGTAACGAGGGCGGCAAAAGTGTGTGATGCAGCGCATCTGCCGGGCTCTGCCCATCGTGATACATTTTCAGAATACGTGCTACAGGCTGATTTCGATTCTGCCGGCCTGGCGCGCGCAATTGGAAATATATGATCTCCCAACTTCGAGCACTGGCCAACGACGAACCGGGCAACACCAAAGCCAAGGTGATCGCCTTGTACGCGCTGCTCACGGCCTTCAATCTGGCCGCCTGGGGCTGGGCCTTTGTCGCCTTTCATCGCTTTCCGCTGCTGCTGGGCACGGCCTTCCTGGCCTACAGCTTCGGCCTGCGCCACGCCGTGGACGCCGACCACATCGCCGCCATCGACAACGTCACCCGCAAGCTGATGCAGCAGGGCAAGCGGCCAGTTTCGGTGGGGCTGATGTTCTCGCTCGGCCATTCCACCATCGTGGTGGCCGGCTCGCTGGCCATCGCCGCCACGGCGCTCGCCTTGCAGCATCGCATGGACGGGCTTCGACAGGTGGGCGGAGTGGTCGGCACGCTGGTTTCAGCGCTCTTTCTCTTCGCCATCGCCATCGTCAATTTGATCGTGCTGCAGTCAATCTACCGCAGCTTTCTGCGGGTGCGGCGCGGCGAACCCTACAACGAGGAAGGTTTCGACCTGCTCCTCGGCAATCGCGGCTTTCTGGCCCGCCTATTCCGCCCCATGTTCAACCTGATCCGCACAAGCTGGCACATGTATCCGCTGGGCCTGCTGTTCGGCTTGGGCTTTGACACGGCCACCGAGATTGGCCTGCTGGACATCAGCGCCGCAGAGGCCTCCAAGGGCCTCTCGTTCTCCTCCATCCTGGTCTTCCCGGCGCTGTTTGCCGCGGGCATGTCGCTGGTCGACTCCACCGACAACGTGCTGATGCTGGGCGCCTACGGCTGGGCCTGCGTGAAGCCCATCCGCAAGCTCTACTACAACCTCACCATCACCTCGGTTTCGGTCGCCGTCGCCCTGGCCGTGGGCGGCGTGGAGGCGCTGGGGTTGCTGGCCGGCGAGTTTCACCTGACCGGCGGCCCGTGGGCGGTGGTCGGCAAACTCAACGACAACTTCGGCGTCCTCGGCTACTGCATCGTCGCGCTCTTTGCCGGGAGCTGGCTCCTGTCCTTGGCCATCTACAAATGGCGACGCTTCGACGATCTGGAATTCGGCGCGCCAGACGGGGATTGAACCCCGCCCATCGCACGACCTCGCACTACCTTCCCAACTGCCAAACCTGTATCCTGATTGCGTTCGATTTTGCATTCAGGAGGAGGTCTGAAATGGCGCAGCCGATGGATTTTCCCATGAGCGAAGGCGGACAGGCGGCGGAATTTCGAGCGCGGCGCGTGATGAGCGGAATCAGGCCCGCACTGCGGAAGCACTGGCGTCTCACCGGCGGCGCTCTGCTGGCCGCGGCGGCCATCGGCGCGGCGCTGCTGGCTGGTTCGCACTCCAGCCGTTCTGCCGCAACCCTGGTTCCCTATCCCCACCAGGTGGCCCAGGTGAGCTTTGCCGTGACCGGCGACGTGATTCCGCACGAGGCGGTGCGCGCCGCCGCTGCCGCTGCCGGGGACGGCGTAAAAGGCTGGACCGCGCTCTTCGCCCCGGTGAGCGACGTCTTCAAGAGCGCCGACTTCGGCTTTGTGAACATGGAAACGCCGGTGGCCCCGGAGCACTCGCGCGGCACCAAGCCCTTCATGTTCAACGGGCCGGTCGCCCTGATCGACGCGCTCAAGGCCAGCGGCATCAAGATCGTCTCCTTCGCCAACAATCACGTCATGGACCAGGGCTGGCCCGGCTTCTTCGAGACCCGCCAGCATCTGCGCGCCGAGGGAATGCTCTTTGCCGGCTCAGGGGACACGGTCCAGCAGGCCTGGCAGCCCGTCTTCACTGAGGCCAACGGCATCAAAGTAGGCTGGCTGGGAATGACCCGCTGGCTCAACGGCAACCGCAACCCGGATAAAGACGACCAGCCGCACGTGAACTTCTTCCCCTATCCGGGTGAATCCGGCGGCGCGCCGGGAATGGATGAGGCCGGCGTGCTCGCGGCCATTAAAAATGCCCGCGCCCAGTGCGATTTTCTTGTCGTTTCCATCCACTGGGGCATCGAGTACGCGCCCGCGCCCCGGCCGGAAGACGTGACGATGGCGCACAAGATGCTCGACGCCGGAGCTTCGGTGATCGTGGGCCACCATCCGCACGTTTTGCAGCCGGTGGAGACCTATCGCACCGCGGACGGCCGCAACACCGTCATCTTCTATTCGCTGGGAAATTTTCTGTCGAACCAGTCGCGCGACTACGTGGATGGCCTGATGCCGGATTCAGAAGGCGATCCGCGCGACGAGATGATCGGCCTGTTCTCCGCGGTGCGCGAGGATTACGGTCCCGGCGGCGTGCAGGTTGAACTGGGCCATGTGGGCGTTCTGCCCATGTGGGGTGTGAATAACCGCAACGCGCTGGCCGCGGGGCTGACCAAAACCCCGGAGATTCACCCGATTTTGATGGACCGCGAGATTCCGCTGCTGCAAGCCCGGCTAGACCAGTTGGACAAACAGAACACGCCTGCCACGCCATTGACAGCGGCCCAGAAGCAGGAGTTCATCGACGTAACCAGCCAACTGAAGCTGCTCACCGACCGCCGCGCCTTGCTCGTGGCCCGCGTCGGCGGAGAATACATCACCGCGCCGCCGCCGCTGGCCAGGCCCTAAGCCAAGAGCGAAACGCCTGCAGCTATGGCGGCTTGTTGGAGCGCTTTATCGAGGGTGGCCAGCGGAATGCGGTTGCGTTGAGCGACGGCAAGATAGGCCGCGTCGTAAAAAGGCAGCCGATACTCCCGAGCACATCGAAAAACCGTTTGCTCGTCCTCGACGGGTCAACTTGAATGGGGAAAGAAGAGAGCAATTCGAGATAAAGGACAGAATCCTCGATGGTCATCCGCTGCCGCTGCTCATTGACGACCAAAAGGTTGCGAACCTCGTACCACCATAACGGAGGTACCAGGGCAATCTCGCTTTTCAGACGATCCGCGGCGATTTCGGCCACTGGAGAAGACTCGTCAGCCAGCGCCCAAACTGCCGAAATGGAGGCGTCGAGGACGAATGCCATCAAGCGCGCCCTTCATCTCTGATGGAGAGTATCTCTTCAACAGAGACCTTCCCAATGCGCTGCCGCAGGGCGCGCATTTCCTTCATGGCGCGTTGAACCCGTTCCCGATCAACCTCGACTTCAGGGGTGAGGCGAGCCACACGCTTCCCATGGCGAGTCACGATAATGCTCTCTCCACGCTCCACGGCATCGAGGATACGGAGGAAATGCGTTTGGCTTCGGATGCTTGAATTGTCCGCATAAATCGACCAGTCAATCTGACTGGTTGTAGCATACGCGATTTCGGAAGATGAGCCGCAGATGTAGTTATTTTCGGTAGTGGGTCAGTTTGAATGAAACGTCCCTCCGGGGCTAAAGCCCGCGGTCATTTTGCAAGGTTCATGTACGGGCTGAAGCCCGTAC
>VFSW01010205.1_pt1 | contig 13330 bp, 6 predicted proteins | sample 5358111 | NCBI WGS metagenome assembly VFSW01 (sample SAMN11554181, study PRJNA540505) | mine drainage metagenome | isolation source: sediment from site ElyBrook_90M | place: USA: Ely Copper Mine, Vershire, VT | collected 2017 | reverse complement strand
AGGGGGCGATTTCAGCCGCGAGATTCGGGACCGCGCGCTCGATCATTACGCCCAGGATACTTACAAAGTCACCTCTCGGCTCACGCTGAATTATGGGCTTCGGTACGAGCTGCCTTTTCCTGCCACGGAAAACAAGAACCGCGTCAACCTGTTTGTTCCCGGAGCGCAGTCGAAAGTACTTCCCTTGGCGCCGCCGGGACTTCTTTATCCCGGAGATCCAGGAGTTCCTGCCGGATTGATTCCGCTTCAGAAGACAGCTTTCGCTCCCCGCGTGGGGCTGGCCTTGGATCCGCGAGGCGATGCGAAAACCGTAATCAGCGCAGCGTACGGAATCTTCTACGAGCCGTACTACACGGGAGAGGGTGGTCCACTGCAGGACCCCGTCAGCGCGCCTCCCTATCTCAAGACGCAACAGATCGGTTTCCCCATCAACTCTTTCGCTAATCCGTTCTACACTCCGAATCCGTTTAGTCAGACTTTTCCCGAGCCCATGACTCTGCTCGTAGTCTCGCGAAACCTGCATTTGCCATATGCGCAGGATTGGAATCTGAATATTCAACGATCCTTTGGCGACGACTGGCTGTTGCAGATCGGGTATGTGGGTACCACCGGCGTGCGGCTGCCGCGTTTCATCGAAGGGAACCCGGCAGTTTTCATTCCCGGTCTGGATTCGACCGGGCAGCCGATCTCGAACGAAAACAATGTGAATCAGCGGCGTCTCTATTCCGGATGCACTCTGACGTCAAATCCGAATGTGCCTTGTATGTATAGCTCGGTAGGAGAAATCGCCAGCGTCGCGAACTCCAACTACAACGCGCTTGAGGCGAGCTTGCGCAAGCGTTTCAGCCACGGTCTGTCTTTCCTCGCGTCTTACACGTTTTCGAAATCCATCGACGATGTTTCCTCTTTCAACATTACTGGATCGGCATCGCAGCCCGTTGCCGGAGAAAACGATCTGGCGCAGAATCCGTTCGATCTCGCAGCCGAACGCGGACGGTCGATGTTCGATGCCCGCCATCGCTTCGTCCTGAGCTATCAATGGAATCTTCCGTTCTGGAATCATCCCACCACCTGGTATCAGCACGCGCTCGGCAACTGGCAGGTGAACGGAATCGCAACCCTCATGAGCGGGACTCCATTCACGGTGTTCGACTCCAATGACGTTTCACTGCAAGGTCAGGCGCCGGAAATCACCGGGTTCTCGGCGAACCGCCCCAATCTGATTGGGAACCCGAACTCCGGTCCGCGTACGCCGCAGGAATGGTTTAATGTAAATGCTTTTCAGCAGCTGCAGCCTGATCCTCTAGGACGGTTCCAAGTGTTCGGCAACGAAGGCCGCAACGTAGTCGAGGGACCAGGATTCATGAACTGGGATTTCTCGGCTTTCAAAAACATTCCAATCACTGAGTCGAAAGAGGTTCAATTCCGGGGAGAATTGTTTAATTTCCTGAATCACACAAATTTCCGCTTACCCATGAGCGATATTAGTTCGCCGAGCTTCGGACAGATCCAGCAGGATGTAGGTCCACGCGTCATTCAAGTGGCATTGAAGTTCTTGTTTTAAGAGCTTCGAGGTTCGTTGTTCCTCATATCTGCAGCACGTCTCCCTCGCGGGCGACCATTTCGTACAAGACCGGGTTAACGAAGAAGCCGATAAAGAGCCGCGAAATCAATCCTGCCACAATGACGATGGCGAACGGCTTTTGCGTATCCGATCCAATGCCCGTCGACAGGGCGGCCGGAAGCAAGCCCAGGCAGGCCACCAGCGCCGTCATCATGATCGGGCGAAGGCGCAGCAGCGACGCCTCGCGCGTGGCGGCACGGATGCCCAATCCTTCCTGGCGAAGCTTATTGATGTAGGACACGAGAATCACGGCGGTTTCAACGGAAACTCCTAGGAGAGCGAGAAGACCAAGGACGGACGACACGCTGAAGGGAGTATGCGTTAGCTTTAGCGCAACCAGAGCACCGACAGGCTCGGTCATGATGACTCCGAGGGCGATCGTGACAGGGAACTTGAAGTTTCCGTAGAGCGCAAACAGGATCATGAAAATCAGCACGACTGCCAATGGGCCGATGAAATACATCTGCGACTTTGCTTCGAGAAACTGGCTGTACTCGCCGCCCCACGTCAACCAATAGCCTTGTGGCAGACGCACAGCCTTCGTTATAGCGGCTTGCCCGTCGCGCACGGCTCGTTCCAAGTCGCGCCCTTCAATACTGTATTGCACTCCGATGTAGCGTGAATTATTTTCGCGATAGATGAATGATGCACCGTTCCCCTGCTTAATGTCGGCGAGTTGGCTGAGCGGAATCTGCTGCCCGTCCGGCGTCCCGACCAACAGATTGCCAATCTCGTGCGCGCTGCTGCGGAACTGAGGTTGCATGCGGACCACGAGATCGAACAACTTCTCGCCCTGAATCACCTGCGTGACGGCCTGCCCTCCGACCGCGGCCGAAATCACCGCCTCGACATCGGCGACGTTGATTCCATACCGGGCAATTTTGTTGCGATCGACATCGACCAGCAGACTTGGCTGTCCAAGTTCCCTTACCACGGTGAGGTCGGTGAATCCGGGGACGCCGGCCAGAGTGTTCTTGATCTGGACTGCCTTATCCTGAAGAACCTGCAGATCGTCGCCGTAGATTTTGACTGCCAGCGAACTTTTCAGTCCGGTCAAAGCCTCATCCACGGCGTCTTCCGCCGGCTGCGTGTAGTTGAAAATAATTCCAGGAAAGGCGGTCAGTTTCTTGTTGATCGATTCGATCAGCTCTTTCTTGTCGCTAACGTCGCCGTGCCACGCCTTGTCTTTATACGGTTTCAGCCCAACATAGAACTCGCAGTTGAAAAAACCCGTGGGATCGGTGCCGTCGTCGGGACGTCCGAGTTCGGAACCCACAACCGTCACCTGCGGATACGACAGTAGGATGTCGCGGATTTGCGGTGCGATTGTGCTGGCCTCCTCGAAGGAAATCGTATAGGGCATGGTGGCCCGCACCCACAGCGCGCCCTCATCCAAGTGCGGCATGAACTCGCCGCCGATAAACGGGATTAGTAACAGCGTGCCGCCGAAAATCAGCGTGGCGATCACCAGCGTCGTCTTGGGGCGATTCAGCGCCCAGTCCAACTGAACCGCATACTTGCCTTTCATCCACTCGTATGCGCGGTTCGGCTTCTCGCGCACTCCGCCTCTGAACCAGTACGAGGCAAGCACCGGAATCAAAGTCAGAGTGAGTATGAGCGCTCCCACCAGCGCAAACGACATGGTCTCGGCCATGGGATGGAACAATTTCCCGGCGGGTCCGCTCAGAGCATAAATAGGTAGATACCCCGCGAGGATGACTGCGACCGAATAGAAGATTGGACGGTCGACATCTCTGGCTGCCGCGAGGATGACGTCGTTGAGCTTGTACTCCTGCCCCTCGCGCAAAGCTAGTTCCCGGTAAATATTCTCGATCATCACCACAGTGCCGTCGATGACAATACCGAAATCGATGGCACCAATGGAAAGCAAATTTGCCGCCACATCGTGCGCGTGCAGCACGATAAAAGCGAACAGGAGAGAAAGTGGGATCGTCAGTGCAACAATGATGGCGGCGCGGAAGCTGACCAGGAAAAAGATCAGCACAATCAGTACCAGCACCATGCCGCGAAGCAGGTTGCCTTCCACCGTGTCTGTGGTCAGGTCGACCAGGTCGCTACGATCGTAATAAGGATGAATCTTAACGTCGGGGGGAAGGATTTGGCGGTTCAGTTCTTCGGTTTTTGCTTCCACCCCCTTCAGTACATTCTGCGTCTGCTCGCCGCGCAGCATGAGGATGACGCCTTCCACCGCATCGTCATTTTTCTGGAAGCCGAACTCTCCAAGACGTGGGGCGTGCCCGATCGTTACTTCGCCAACGTCCCGCACTCGGATCGGCACGCCCTTATTCGCGCCTACGACAATGTTTCCGATGTCGTCGATGTTGCGCACCAGCCCAATTCCGCGCACATAGTAGAACTGCCCGCCTTGGGAATAGAATCCGCCGCCCGCGTTGGCATTATTGGCGGCCAATGCCGCGGTCACTTGCGGCACCGTCAAGTGATATCCGTAGATTCGCGCCGGATCGAGCAGCACCTGGTATTGCATGGTGGTGCCGCCGAAGCCTGAGTCGTCAGCCACCCCATGCACCGAGCGATAGGCACGCTCCACCACCCAGTCTTCAATCGTCTTTAACTCCTGCGGACTGCGATCGGGACTCTCCAGCACGTACCTGTACACCAGGCCGCTGGGGCTGAACAAAGGCGCAAGAGTCGGAGTGACTCCCGCCGGAAGAGTTGCTTGAGCCAGCCGCTCAAAGACAATCTGCCGCGCGAAGTAATCGTTCGTACTCTCTTCGAAGGTCAGAATGATGTCCGACAGTCCGTACAGGGAGATGGAGCGCATCACCTCCATGCGAGGAACGCCATTCATTTCCAGTTCCAGTGGAAGCGAGACTAATCGTTCCACCTCCTCCGCGGCGTGATCGGGCCATTGCGTGATGATTTCGACCTGCGGAGGAGAGAGATCCGGATACGCGTCCACGGGCATCCGCTGAAATGAGATGATGCCAGCGACCGTGATGAAAGCGGTCATCATCAGCACCAGGAACCGCTGCCGCAATGCCGCCTGGACAATTCGATGGATCATTCCGAAGCCGTGAACGCTATCCTTACGTATCGAGTATTTCCCACCCTGGTGCGACTTCTCAGCGCTGCAGAGAATTCGCAAATTGCAGAAAAAGGCTGCCGTCTCCAATAACCTGATCGCCAGTTTTCAATCCGCTGCTCACTTCGGTTCGCCCATTCAAGCTCTCTCCCAGTGTCACTGGTCGCCTGCCAAACTGGTTTGCTGAAGTCGCGGCATAAACGAACGGTTGGTTTTCGTTGTCGCGGAGAATGGCCGCATCCGGCAGCGCGATGGCATTGTGAATCGTTCCTGCGTTCACGGTCGCCACCACGTACATGTCCTTCTTCAGCTTCTCTCCGGGATTATTCGTCTCGATTCGGGCCTGCAGCGTGCGCGTGTTCGGGTCCAATGACGCGGCAACATAGGCAATTCGACCGTGAAACAGCTGCGGATAGGTTTCGGTCTGAATGGTCACCGGATCGCCCATAGGCACATAGGGCAAATCCTTCTGATAGACATTCACTAACACCCAAACATTGCTTGTATCGGAAATCATGAAGCACTGCGTCACACCCGGTTGAATGAGTTGTCCGGCGGCCACATCCTGCTCGACAACTTCGCCGTTGATGGGCGCCTTCACCGGAACTTCATAAGAAGGAGGACTCTGCACCAGCGCGTCCGGATCCGTAATCCCCAATACTTTCAGCGCGGCGAGCGCGGCAACCAGGTCGCCTCCGGCCTGCCCCTCGGCCGCCTGCGCCTGTTCCAGATTCTGTTCGGCAAGGGCTTTGTGTTCGTACAAGTCTTTAGCGCGAGCGCATGCCTTCTGCGCCAGCGTGTAGGCATCCTTGGCCTTTAGATAATTCGTGCGGAGCTGTGAATAATCCGGACTGGCTACGTACAACATGGGCTCGCCCTGATGTACGTGCTGCCCCGGCACCACAACAATTCGGTTGACCGGACCGCTCACCTGCGAGATCACAGGCGTAGTGCGGAAGGCGTTGTACGCAACCGCCCCCGTGAGCCGTAGCGTTCGAGTCAGAGTCGTGGGCTCAACCTTCAGGACCTGCACGTGCGACATCTGTTCCGCAGGGATCGAGAAGAGTTCGGCAGTGTTGGGGTTCTTGGCGTTTGCAGACGCGTTCGATCCCGGCCCCTCGCAGCCCGCAAAAGCCAGCATGATCACCGGCAGGGCGGCTAAGAAGAGGCACACTTGCCACCGGTTGTGAGTCTTGCGCTTGTTCATGGCAAGTTCCTCGTTCCCAGCGCTTCCTTCAACTGCTCCAGCGCGGTTATATATGAGGCTAATGCCTGGCGGTATGCCAATTGCGTTGATCGGTAGCTGCGTTCGGCATCGAGAAAATCAAGAAGACTCGCCGCGCCGCGTTTGTAAGCATATTCGCTGATGTCTCGCGAATCCTGCGCCTGTTTGAGGTAGCCGGACGTATAGAGCTGCACGACCTCATCATTGCTTCTTACGGCCTCATAGGCATTGGATACATCGGAGAGGACCGTGTCGCTTGCCGATTGCTTTTGTTCCTCGGCCTGGGTCAAAGCGTACCTGGTGCGCGCGATCTCGCCCTGATTGCGGTCGAAAATTGGCAGCGGGAAATTTACGAAAATCGATGCGCTGTTCTCGCCAGAGACGTGCGTGAAGTCGTACGTGCCGGTCACATCGACCTTTCCATTCGCCTTGGCCAGTTGGAATTGGCTCTGAGCGGCAGTGATCCCCAATTCGGTGGCCCGCAAATCAGGGCGCTCGCGCAAAGCTTGCGCCTGCAAGTCTTCCAGCTTGGCCGTCAGCGGCGTATATGCGAGATCCCCAATCACGTCGAAATTCGCCGGTACTGCATCGTAACCCAGGAATTCACGCAATCCGACCAGCGCCTGTACCTTCGCCAGCCGCGCCGACGATACGTCGGTCTGAAACTGCAGAAGCTGAAGTTTGATTTTTAAATAATCGCCTTCTCCGATGTATCCAACCTTGAATTGCTCCTGGCTGATATCGACGGTCTGCTGGAAGCCTTTCAGGTCTTCCAGGGCAAACTGAAGAGTCGATTCTGCCAGCAGAACACCGACAAATTGTTGCCCTACATTGAATGCCAGGGTTCGCTCCGCGTCGGCGATCTGGGCGCGCGTGACCGCCGTTGCATCGCGGGCCGCCTGCAGACGATGCTGCCGCTTATGTCCGCGTTCAAAGAGATAGCTGAGCCCGACATCGAATTGCTGGACCTCATTCAAATTGTCGCCGGAAAAGTATTGCGGGCTGAATATCGGAATAAACTGCGAGTCCGCGCCCAGGGTTGGGTTAGGCCGCAGGTTCGCGGTGATCTCCTGCGCCTGATTCTGAAGAATTTGAGTGCGAGCCGCTTTCAGCGCGTGATTGTGCGCCAATGCCAGATCAATCGCCTGGTCAAGGCTGATCAGCGTCGTACTTTGCCCGGCCGCCATGCCAGCTGCCAGCGTAAAGAGCACGGATGTGGCGGCGAACTTCAGAAAGAACCGTAAACGCATAAGGTCAAAATCGAATTGTCCCGTCCGGTCACTGCCAGACGGCCGCTGATGCCCGGAACCCTCAAGCAACAGCCAGATTCGGAGCCGGCATCGCCACTCCCATCCCCAAGTTTTGGAATTTGACCCGCCCGGGCCATTGTAAATCGGGACCAGCCCGCCAAGACTATCAACTTAGATGCGGCACTTGCGCCAGTTTGGAAGGACCTTGGTAGTTTTTTCTGCACCGAGGATGAACGGAGTAGCGCCGGCATCCTGCCGGCTGTCCCGAGGGCGTCACGCCCGCGGCCCCCCCCCGGCAAAGATACCCGCGAGACAGTCGCAACCCGACGAGCCCTCCCTATATACTCGAGCACGATCCATGGCTTCGGGCCGCACTGCTCGAAAGGGCTGTCAACCGCAACTAACTCGTTTTACCTCGGGTGATTCAACGAAAGCTCGACGGATTAGGTAACATAGACTCTGCCTAAAATCGGAGATCGTTCCTATGCAACGACGCGAAGTCCTTCGAATACTGGCGACCGGAACCGCTCTGCAACTCGCGCCAGGCAATCTGTTGACCCTGCTGCGGGAGACGCGCTCCCTGCTCGCGAGTCAGACCTCGCAGCACACGCTGAGTGCGCATCAGAATGCGACCGTAAAAGCGATGGCGGAGCTGATTCTTCCCCGTACGGAAACTCCCGGAGCCGCGGACGTGGGAGCCACTGAATTCATCGATCTGATCCTGACGGAATGGTATGAGGAGCCAGAACGAACTCGCTTCCTAAATGGACTGGCAGATGTCGACTCGCACACCAAGACCCTGTTTGGCAAGGATTTCATCGACTGCTCGCCCGACCAGCAATCTGAGATTCTAAGTGCACTCGGCGAGAAGATGATCGAAGACGCTACCGGGCCGTCACGAGCCGAGCACGACTTTCCCGCCGATACGAACTTCTACTCGATGTTGCGCCGCCTCACTCTGACCGCTTATTACACCTCCGAAGCCGGAGCGACTGAAGAATTGCATTTTGAAGTCATCCCCGGCCGTTATCAAGGATGCGACTTGATGTCGTCCAGCAAGGGGGCCGTGGAACAAAAGTGAGCGAGCAAACTACCTATGACGCGATCGTGGTCGGTTCCGGCATAACCGGGGGCTGGGCAGCAAAAGAACTTACAGAGAAAGGACTCAAGACGCTGGTCCTCGAGGCCGGCCGTCCTATCGTACCCGAGCAAGATTATGTCGAGCATGTTCCCTCCTGGGAGATGAAGTTCCGCGGGCTCGGTGATCGCCGCCGGCAAATGGAAGACCAGCCGATTCAAAGCACCTGCTACGCGTGCGATGAGTGGTCGTCAAAATTCTTCGTCAACGATAAAGAACATCCCTACACCACCGGAGAAGGCAAGCCGTTTCGCTGGATCCGCGGACGGCAGGTGGGCGGACGTTCCATCATGTGGGGCCGCCAGAGTTATCGCTGGAGCGATGTCGATTTCGAAGCCAACCTGCGCGATGGAATCGCGATTGACTGGCCGATTCGTTACGCCGACATCGCGCCCTGGTACGACTACGTTGAGGAATTCGCCGGCATTTCCGGCGAGGCTCTCGGCCTTCCGCAGTTGCCGGACAGCAAATTCCTCCCGCCCATGGAGATGAATTGCACAGAGCACTTCGTCCGGGAGGGCGTTGCAAAATACTTTGGCGACGAGCGCGTGCTTACGATTGGCCGCGCGGCCATCCTCACAAGAGATCACGGCGACCGCGCAGCTTGTCATTATTGCGGGCCCTGCGAGAGAGGATGCATCACGCGCTCGTACTTCAGCAGCGTGAACGCGACTTTGCCTGCAGCTGAAAAGACCGGACGCATGACGCTGCGGCCATTCAGTGTGGTGCATAGTGTCATTTTCGACGCCAAAACGCGCAGGGCGACCGGTGTGCGAGTAATCGATGCTCGAACGCGGGGAATTTTGGAATTTCGAGCGAACGTCCTCTTCCTTTGTGCTTCCACGTTGGAGTCGGTGCGTCTTTTATTCAATTCGTCCACGACGGAATTCCCCCACGGCTTGGCAAACTCAAGCGGCGAACTGGGCCACAACCTGATGGACCACGTGCAGGCGGGCGGCGCGGCCGCCTTGATTCCCGGGAATGAAGGCCGCATTGAAATCGGCCGCCGGCCAAACGGCGTCTACATGCCGCGGTTCCGGAACGTAAAGACGAGGCATCCCGAATTTCTGCGCGGATACGGCTTTCAGGGCGGAGGCTATCGAGAAGGCTGGGAACGAGGAATATCGCAAACCGGATTCGGCGCGAACTTCAAGAAATCATTGAGCCGTCCCGGCCCTTGGCGCTTCAGTTTCTATGGATTCGGCGAGTGCCTGCCCAATCACAGCAACTTTGTGGAACTGGACAAAGAAAAAGTCGATGTGTGGGGAATCCCGGTGCTCAGAATCCACTCTGCATGGAGCGAGAATGAACTCGCTCTTCGCAAAGACATGGCAGTCGCCGCGGCCGAAATGCTGGCCGCCGTTGGAGGCCGCAACATCGAACCGTTCGCCCTGGACGAACCACCGGGATTTTCCATTCATGAGATGGGCACGGCTCGCATGGGCCGCGATCCGAAAACATCGGTGCTCAATTCTTTCAATCAGGCGCACGACATCAAGAACCTGTTCATCACCGATGGCGGGGCCATGGTGTCGTCGTCATGCGTGAATCCGTCGCTGACGTACATGGCTCTCACGGCGCGGGCCTGCGATTATGCGGTGCGCCAAATGAAAAAGGGAGATCTGTAGGCGGTGCGAGCAGCGGTCGTGAGGCGCTGCGCTTACGCCGAAGCCGGGTTACGATCCGAAAACATCTCGGCTTTGCCGTCCCAGTACATCTTCTTGCCGGTCCAGTACGACTCAGCAGCCATCATGCACGCCACGGAATGCGCAAATCCCGCATGTACCGTCGCGTGCGGCTGCTGGCGCGATCGCATGCACTCGAACCAGTTCGCCATGTGTCCAAGAGTTAGGTCATCGATGCCCATGGGAGGCAATCCCTTTTCTCCCGGCAGCAAAATATATTTTGATTCTCTCTTCTGATCGATGTCAGCGTCGTCTTCGTGAGTCCCCGTCTCTTCGATAAGTTGATAGCGCGGACTGCCTTCGACGCCGAGGTTGAACAGAGTCGCTTTCTTCCCCATATAGCGCGTAAAGCTGGGCGCGTCATTGCCGAAGCTCGTCGAATAACTGACCAGGAATCCCTTCGGATATTCCAGCAGCGTTTGAAATGTGTCGGCGGTCTCGCGCCCATCGGGCCACGCGTAAACTCCACCGTGGGAAACGACGGAAGTTGGGAAATTGTCGTCCATAAACCAGTGCACCAGATCGATGGCGTGACTCATCCACTGATCGGGAATTCCACTCGAAAACTCTTTGTAGAGCCGAAACTCGAAATACCGCTGCGGATCAAACGGACGCGCCGGCTTCGTCATGAGCCATGCCTTCCAATCCGTATCCTGCTCGCGGATCTGTTTTACCTCGGGGCGTCCGCGCCACCGCGGCCCGTGATAGTTCCACACAATCTCGACTTTGGAGACATCCCCCAAAGCGCCGCCACGGGCCACCTTTTGCGCTGCTTGCGGGTATGGCTCGCTGCGGTGTTGCGTGCCGACTTGAACGATTGTGTCGGCTTGAAGCACGGCATCGCGTGCTGCCTTAGCCTCGCTCAGAACATTCCCCATCGGCTTTTCAATATACGCATCTTTACCGGCTTCAGCAGCCAGCTTCAGAATCGGCGAATGCGAGTGCTCAGGCGTGGAGATGAGTACTCCATCAACATTCTTCATGGCAAGCAATTCTTCGGGATGCTGGACGGCATGCGGAGCCCGTCCGTAGTATTTCGCATTCGTTGCCGCAGCTTTTTCTCGATTTACTGTCCACAAGTCGCAGACCGCAACCATCTCGACATTGTGGCTGGACTTCAGCTTCGACGCGATCAGATCGAGATCCCCGCCGCGGCTTCCGATGCCGATGTGTCCGAGAGAAATGCGCTCGTTCGCGCCAACGATATTTTCGTAAGACAAAGCGGTACGGGGTAACACCGCGCTCGCGGCGATGGCAGTGGCAGACTTACCCAGAAAAGTTCGACGGTTCATCGAAGAGGAATCCCCCATGACTTGCTTCAGAAAAGAATTAAGACCTGCTACTGCAAACGCTACAGCCAATAAACCCCTGCGCAAGAACCACCGCGACGCCAACCGCGAATCAAGAAATGCAACGGCGATAACGAAAGCAGATTAACTCGCCTTCAGTCCGTCCGGAACGAGCGGCAAGGCGCGCAGGCGAACCCCCGTTGCATCAAAGATCGCATTCGCCATCGCCGGAGCTAGTCCCATCATCGGCCACTCGCCCGCGCCCACCGACGGAATATCTTTACGATCCAGTAGCACGGTCTCTAGAACGGGAACATCGCTAAAGCGCGGCACCCGGTATTCCGACAACCGACCGTTCAAAATCTTGCCGTTCTCGAATTCGATCGCTTCGAATAGCGCCCCACCCAGACCCTGCACATTGGATCCTTCGATCTGATTGCGAAGCCCGTCGGGATTCACGATTGCGCCGCACTCGAAAGCGGTCACAACACGAACCACTTTTACATCGCCCGATTTGCGGTCGACATTGACCTCGGCAAAAGTCGCGACGTTTCCCAGCTTCTCGTAGCCGCCGCCCATGCCAAAACCCTGTCCCGCAGCTTTGCTTCTTCCCCAGCCGAACTGCTTCGCCGCCGCCTCAAAGACAGCACGCAGCCGGTCGTTCTTCAGATTTTTCAGCCGGAATTCCAGCGGATCCATCTTCACCGCATGTGCCACTTCGTCCATATGCGACTCGCGCGCGAAGTGATTCGCCGTCGCGGCCAGCGCGCGATAAGATCCCTGCCTCAGCGGCGAGCGCACCGCATGAAACACGATGCGCTGGTTCGGGATCTCGTAGTAGGTCCGAATTCCCGCCGACCCGGAATTGTAGTTATGAAATTCCCAGGCGGTGATCGTCCCGTCATTGCCGACTCCGCTGGTCACATCGATCACGCCCGCCGGACGGAAGTAAGCCCACGAGAACTCTTCTTCGCGCGTCCACACCACTTTCACCGGACGCTTCGCCGCTCGCGCCAGTCGGGCCGCTTCAATCGCAGTCTCACCAGTATGCTTGCCGCCGTATCCCGATCCCATGTCCGGCATCAGCACGCGCACGTGATCTTCCGGAATGTGAAACGCCTCCGCCAGTTGGCCGCGCACGCCGAACGGACGCTGCGTCCCGGTCCATACGGTCAACTTGTCTCCATCCCACTTGGCCACTGCCGCCCGGGGTTCGAGCGGAACGTGCGCGATGTACTGCACCGTGTACGTCTGCTGTAACTTGTGATCGGCAGAGGCCAATGCTTGATCTACCGAACCTGTGTCATAACGGTCGCCATCGCCGGTCGGATCGTTTCCCTCGACCGTATTCTTGCGCAGGTAGTCGAACAGTTCCTTGTTGGAAGGCTGCGGCTCCGACTTCCACTCTGCGTGGATCGCCCCAACTGCCGCAGCGGCAAGATCGGAAGTCGGCGCGGCAACTCCCACGAAATTGCCGTCATGCACCACGACCGCCCCCATCTGCTCCGCTTTTTGCGTGTCCACCGACACCAGCGTTGCGTCGAACGCGGCCGGACGCAATACTTTCCCGTACAGCATGTCGGGCAACTTCTGGTCCGCTGGATAACGATGCTGCCCCGTCACAAAGTCATGTCCGTTGACTTTGCGCACGGGTTGACCCGCTACTTTCCACTCCGCTGCCGGAATCAACGCTTGATCCGACGAAACAGTCTGCGCAAGCTGCTGCCCTTTCGTCAGAGCCGCATAATCCACCGAGCGATTGCTTTGAGAATCTCTGATCTTGCCATCGGCCGCGACGAGATGTTGGCGATCCGTTTTCCATTGCGCCGCAGCCAGGCCGATCAGCATCTCGCGCGCGGCAGCCGCGACCTTTCGAAGCTGAGGATTCATTGTTGGAGTCGTCCGGCTCCCGAACGTTCCCATGTCAAACGGCGTGAGCTGCGTGTCGCCCATGACCAGTTCAATGTTCGCGATGGGAACCTTACGCTCTTCCGAAACCGCCTGGCTCAAACACGTCCGAATGTTCCGCCCGCCCTCCACCTTTCCGGTATACAC
>VFSW01010204.1_pt1 | contig 13330 bp, 9 predicted proteins | sample 5358111 | NCBI WGS metagenome assembly VFSW01 (sample SAMN11554181, study PRJNA540505) | mine drainage metagenome | isolation source: sediment from site ElyBrook_90M | place: USA: Ely Copper Mine, Vershire, VT | collected 2017 | reverse complement strand
ACTAGCCGGCGAAGCGGCGCCCGGCTACTCGATCGACGCCTTGTTCTGATTCCACCAGTTAAGCCAGAACGTGACGAGCTTCGCAAGCTGTGTATCGCCCGGCTGCGGACTCGTTCCTCCAAAAGCGAAATTCGCCACGGTTTCCTCCGTCCGCTACGGGCTCGGGTTCTTGAATTGTAGATACTCCATCGACCTCAAGTTGGCCGTCGTCTGAACCGGGCAGCCGTTGGCGAAGGCGCCCAGTCCGAACACGCCCCTGGCTTGCTCAGCAGGGTCGGCGCTGCTCAACAAGCCTGCCAGAAACGGCAGAGCTTCTTTCGTATGGATGTTCGACAAGGCCCAGATCGCGGCCTGCCTCATCTCGCCTTGTGCGGCGCCGGCGCTGGCAAGCTCCGCGAGCTGCTGGACGTCGCCCGGCGTGGTGCTTCGATACCCGTTTCGGAGCGCCGCGACGACTTGCGAGCCGCTGGGGTCCAAGCTCAGCACCGGCCAGACCGAAGCAACCTGCGACACAGCGCCGGTCTGCCCTCCCCACAGCATTCCCGCGAGTGCGGCCGAGCGGAACTTTGGGGATGGCAGCGTCAGGAAGTGGGCAAACACCGCCTGGAGCGCCGGTGTGTTCGCCGGTCCCGTCGCCCCGATCATTTGCTCCGGCCCGAACCCGGAGGCCTCGCTTGCGGCGGCTACCTGCAACCCGAGGTCGTCCAGGGGGGTGGTCACGGCGACCGAACTGTATGCGGACGGGAGGTTCGGCGCAGCGGGCCAGAACAGGCTGCCTATCGCTCCGTTGGGGCCTCCCTCTGCGTTGAGAGCCTCCCAGGCGCCCGTGCTGGTCTTCTCAAGGCACCATATCCCGCGGAAATTGGACTGAATTTCTCCATACTTCGGGAAGATGGTCCAGATCCCGGCGCGGGCGCCGCTCTGGACGATGTGGATTACGCCTGAGGACAGCTGTCCCTTTATTGCCCTTTCGGGATAGATATCGAAGGAAAGCGAGGTAGGGCTTTCCGTACGGGAACTGACGGTACCGACGACGATCAGGTCCGCGCGGTTCGCCATGTCGTACACGCCAGCGGATCGGGCGTTCGGCGTAAGGGTCAGAGCCGTGAAGGCGGCCAGGGAAGCGGTCAAGGCGGCTATGCGGTTGAATCTCATTGTGGACGTCCTTTCGTTACCAAGCCTCAATTCTCTACCTGACCCTGGGCGCAGATCGCCGCTGGAATGCCCGGCGTTTGAGGGCCGCTCGGCGCCCCGTGGTCCGTGTAAAGCGTGACGACATTCCTGAGCACGCACACCCCAGTGAAGCTTGACGTGTTGGTCGTTCCCATCCAGAATTTTGGGTCTCGTTGAATACGTCATAGTTCCCGTTGCCGGACGAAGTGGGCGGCGGAATTGGGTAGGTCGGGCCAGGAGCGCACGCAGAGAAATAGTCGTTGAAGCTATAGTTGCCACCGAAAGTATTCCATTGGTTGGCGCTCCAAGGCGTAGCCGTGGGGGGCGCCACGCCATCCCATCCAGGGGCAAGAGTCTGCTGTTTCTCGAGCGTTTCGTGGAGCCGGATCGGCGCCATGATGTAGCCTAAGATATCGTACACGTTGTCTTGCATCAGGGAGATGTAGCCTGTATCGCCGGGCGCCCCCGCGGCCGCGCAGTCGCAGCCCTTTGTGTTGCAGTCCTGACCCGTATTGTGGACGATCAGGGAGTACGGTGTGTTTATGTAAACCGGGAACCCTAGGAAGGGGTTCCGTCGTACGTCACCGTGATGTGGATGTTGTACGTCTCCACGCCTTTTGGCGTTGTGTCGCTCGATCCTTCCGCCGTCAGGAGCGCGGAAAGCCCGTTCGGGGCGGGCGAGATCGAGACGACAAGAGGCTGGTCCGTCGACCACACTATCGTTGGCGCCGGGTTACCGTCGTTGGGAGGCTGCAGGTTGAGAGCCTGCTGAACGTAATAGCCGTCAACCGACGGATTGCCATTTAAGTACCAAAACGCTGCTGAACCCGAGCCGTCGTTGGCGTTCGTGATCACCGGCGCCTGCGCGGAGGCGTTGGGGACGACCATCAGGGTGGCCGGGATTCGCAGCACTGCCGCGCATTTCGTTGGGTGAATGCCGTGATGCGTCATGTGAGACCCTTCGTCCCGGCCGCACAGCGTTAATCCCGCGAGACGACCGGGTTCCAAATTAATATTACGCTGGGGAACGGAGAGCGTTAAGATAAATGTCCGTAAATATATTGTGAATTTCACCGACACATTTGGCAATTCTTATCGCCGGCCGGAAAGGACTGCGCCAGTGGTGTTGGACACGTGTCGGCCAGAGCCGCAGTCCGTTCCAATCCAAGAATCCGCGTGGGCTTCATAAAGTCGTTCACAGCGGATTTCTTCCCTGCCATTTCGTAGCTAAGACCCTAAAAATCAGCGCTTTCCCCTTCTCCACTCGGCTCAGAGGCAGGCGGCGGCCAGGGGCGCCCCCACTAAACTCGAATCGGTTCTGAGGATTTCGCATTGCGCCGTTCCGAGGCGATCAAGCGGAGCCACTCAAACAGAACCCGCGTGCCGCCGCACGGCCCGCGAACGCGAATGGGAGAGCGAAGCAAATGCTGATTTTCTTACGGCGCTCGGCGCGCCACTGGGCGATGTGGCCATGGGAACTGCTGGTGTTGCTGGGGTTCCTGTTTGCGCCGGACGCCGAGGCGTTCACGCCTGCGACGACGATGATTCAGGACATTATCTACAACGCCGACGGGACGCCGTTCAATGGCGTGCTCTACATCAGTTGGCCCTCGTTTACGGCCGCTGACACGTCGGTGATCGGCGCGCAGACGATTTCAGTTCCAGTGACGCAGGGCTACCTCACCGTCTCGTTGGTGCCCACGACGACGGCGCTGTCGGCTGCCTCCTACACCGTGCTCTACGACAGCGGCGGGAAGAATCAATACACCGAGGTGTGGGCCGTGCCACCGAGCACATCGCCCCTGCGAATTCAGATGGTGCGCGTGTCGACCACGCAGATCACAAATCTGCCGCCGGGCGCCTCAACAGGATCGCTCAACATCAGCGATGTTACGGGCCTCGCGGCGGAGTTGAACGTACGGCCGACGATGGGTCCGTCCTATGTGCCGCTGCGGGCGGCGGTGATTGACATGAACGGTCTGATCGACGGCGCTTCCGGCAACTTGAGCGACTGCGTGCACGTCGATGGGAGCTCGGGCTCGTGCGGCACGACCAGCACCGTGACCTTCATCGACGGCGAAGTGCCTGCGGGTGTGATCGACGGCACGAACGCGAGCTTCACACTGGCCAACATCCCCGCGCCGTCTACGAGCCTGCATCTGTTCCTCAACGGCCTGTTATTGCAGCCCACGGTGGACTACACGTTGAGCAGCGCGGCGATCACATTCCTTGGCGCGTCGATTCCTCAGCCTTCGGATACGCTGCTGGCCTCATACCGCTACGGCGGTTTGCTGCCGGGCGTGACGTTCGTCGATGCGGAAACGCCGGCAGGGTCAATCAATGGTGTGAACACGACCTTCACACTGGCCAATACGCCGAGCTCTCCGGGCAGCGTGCATCTCTATCTCAATGGTTTGCGTATGAGCCCTGGCGTGGACTTCACGATCAGCGGCAATACCATCACTTTCCTGGCCGGCTCCACGCCGCAGACCGGCGATGTCCTCGTCGCCAGCTATCGCATGTAGCCAGGTTGGGTGCGGAGAGGAGCCGGGGCAGTTCCTCTCCGCAGCGGGTTTCAGGACGACGCCCCTGTCCCAAAATTCGACAAATCCGACACATCCGACACTTTCGTTATTTGCGCTGGCCGCCTAGCCCCGAACGCTCGCGGCGGGAATCTTCCGCACCGTGTCCTTCACTTCGGCGATGCTTTCGTGACCGATGGTGAAGCAGTCAACCTGATGGTGAGCCAGAGCGAACTGAAGACTCTCGTCGGTCTTGTTCCGCAGTTTGCCTGCGCCGAAGATTTTCATTCCAATGACGCCCTTGCCCGAGGCTTTCATCTGGGCGAGCACGCCCAGCACCTCCGCGGGCGGCGCATCCATGTAAACGTGGGCGGGGTTGATCCGCGCTAAATCCACTTCCACCCAGGGCGAAGCCGCGGCGGCTCAGCGCCCCGAGCGTGTGACACGACGTGCCGTGCGTGTTGACGATCCCCTTCTCCCGCGCCTCCGACAGTACCGCCATGGCGCCCTTCTTCCGTTCCGGCCAGTCGTCGTCAAGCATGCAGTGCAACAGGAGGATGTCGATGTAGTCCGTGCCGAGTTCCTTCCGGAATCGGTCGAGGTCCTCGCGCATTTCGCGCTCTGTCGAGGCGTCCGTGTTGCTGAGGATGGTCACCTTGTCGCGCGGCACGCCCTGCTGCAGGGCCATGCCGACATTCTTGTGCGTTCCATATTGGTCGGCGGTGTCGAAGAAGGTGATGCCCAGGCCGTAGCCCGCCTTGAGCAGGTCTGCGAAACCCTGATCGCGTAGTTTGCGGGTCTGGTTGGAACTGCCCCCGACGCCGTCGGTGCCGCTGCCCAGGGCGAGGCGCGTCACCGGAACTTTGCGCGGGCCGAGGAGGAGCTTGTCGGTCGCGTACTTCTTGGTTTCTGAGGCGAATAGTTCATGCGGGGACGCGTTCAGGAGCCCCACCGAGGCCGCCGCGCTGTGAATAAAATGCCGGCGATTAATATCGGTTCCAGTTTCAGTCACGGTATCACGGGCCGGAGCGGATGGGGAAAACTGTGTAGCAATCAGAATTTCTGGCCGTGGGGCGACTGAAGTCTTGTGGATAAAGCGCCGATAGGTTATTGAGCGTACAGCCCTCTGTATAGGCGCTAATCGCCGGCCATTTTGAAGGTACGGGTGGACCGGGAAATCGAAGGCGTCGCGTAGCGGGCGGATCGAGGGATCAACGTGTTTGGTTGGGCATGGCCTCGTCGGGGAATCGCCGCCGTGGTTAGCCTGCTTGGGTTTGGATGGACAGCGGCGGCGGAGACTCCCTCCGCGAGTGGTGCCGCCAAGACACTCACTACGGCCTTGGCGGTGCACGGACTCAGCGAGAAGGACGCAGCGAGTAGGCGCCCGGTACACTTGCGGGCGGTCGTAACTTATTACGACCCATACATCGACGCCAGGCACGGCGCTCTGTTCGTTCACGATTCGAGCGGGGGCATCTTTGTGGCGACTCCGGCACGACCCATTTTGCCGATTCGCGGCGGGACGCTCGTGGATATCGTCGGGGTGACCGGCCCCGGAGATTACGCTCCGATCGTCGACCAGGCGCAGGTCAAAGTACTCGGCCAGTCCGGGCTGCCGCCCACGGCGCCGCGCGTGAACCTCGCGAGCCTGCTCACCGGCGCCGACGACGGGCAGTGGATTGAAGTGGACGGCGTCGTCCACCGCGTGCGAGCCTTCGGCCGGAGTGTGGTGATGGACCTGTCGCTGGCTGATGGAGAGGTGCCGGCGACCACTGTGCGGCGGGAGGGAACCGATTACGACCATCTCATCGATGCGCGGGTCCATCTCCGTGGTGCCGTTGCCCCGATCTTTACGCGCAACCGGCAGATGAGCGGGGCCCGAATCTTCTTCCCCGGTTTGGAATCGGTCCGCGTGGTGGATCCGGCGCCGGTTGATCCATTCGGTCTGCCCCTCCGTCAGATCTCCGAATTGCTTCACTTCGCATCCGGGGGCGGGATTCCGCATCGGGTGCGAGTTCGTGGAACAGTCACGCTGCAATGGCTCGGGCATTCCATGTGCATTCAGGACGGAGTGGCAGGAATGTGCGTGTCTTCTTACCAGCAGAAGAAGGTTAAGGAAGGAGACGTCGTCGATGTTGCCGGGTTCCAGTCGATCGGCGGGTTCACACCAACCATGACCGATGCCGTGTTCCGTGTTGCAAGCACCGGGCCAGCCGCCAACCCCATTTCGGTCACCGCGCGTGAGGCGCTCTCGGGAAGCCATGATTCCGGCTTGGTGCGGATTCGAGCGCGGCTGCTCGGACAGGACCAGGCGGCCCAAGAACCGACTTTGGTGCTCTCTTCCCACGGGATCGTATTTCCGGCAATTCTGACCGACGGGTCGACGCGGGAGGCCGCGACGCGGTGGAAGGTGGGGAGCCTTGTCAGGCTGACCGGCCTGTGCCAGGTCCAAGTCGATACCGCCGCCACGGCGTTAGGGGAGGGAGCCTTACAGCCAAAGTCCTTCCGGATTCTCCTGCGGGGGCCGCGGGACCTCGTGGTGCTTAGGGGGCCATCGTGGTGGACCGTGCGTCACGCTCTCTTGGTGGTCAGCCTGCTGCTGGTGCTGACTCTTGCCGCGCTCGGATGGGCCGTGCTTCTTCGACACCGCGTGAGCATGCAGAATCGTGTCATCCAGCACCAGCTTGAACAGACGGCGTCGCTCAAGGAAGCGGCCGAGGCGGCCAATCGGGCCAAGAGCGACTTCCTGGCGAACATGAGCCACGAAATCCGGACTCCCATGAACGGAGTGATGGGGATGATCGATCTCGCTCTCGACGCCGGGACCTCGCCCGAGCAGGGTGAGTTGCTGACGATGGCGCGAGGCTCAGCCGATTCCCTTTTGACGATTATTAACGACATTCTCGATTTTTCGAAGATCGAAGCCGGAAAGTTCGAGCTCGACAACTCGGATTTCGACCTCGGGGTAGCCGTGGAGGACACGGTGCGCACGTTTGCTCTGGCGGCCGGTGAGAAGGGGATCGAATTGGTCTGCGATATGGAAGCCGGGGTCCCTGCGGCTGTTCGCGGCGATGCCCTGCGCCTACGCCAGGTTCTCACGAATCTGATAGGCAACGCGATGAAGTTCACCTCGCGCGGCGAGGTGCACCTGCGCGTGTCGAAGGTGAGCGAGAGCGGCGGGAAAACGAAGTTGCATTTCATTATTCACGACACCGGTGTGGGAATTCCGGCGGAGAAACAGGAGCTGATCTTCGATGCATTCGCGCAGTGCGACGCCTCGACGACCCGCAAGTTCGGCGGCACTGGGCTTGGTCTGACCATCTCCTCGCGGCTCGTAAAGATGATGGGCGGCGAGATCTGGGTGGAAAGCGTGCCGGGCCGGGGGAGCGACTTTCAATTCACGATTCAACTCGAAGCGTCGTCCGGGGCGTGGCCGGCCGTTTTGGCGGACTTCGAATCCGTGCAAGGATTGGCCGTGCTGGTGGTAGACGACAACACGACGAACCGAAGGATTCTGGCGGACACACTCTCGCGGTGGGGGATGAAAGTGACCACGGCCGACAGCGGGGCGATGGCGTTGGAGGCTCTCACCGCCGCCAAGGGAAGTGGCGCGCCCTTCCCGCTGATGGTCACCGACGCGGAGATGCCCGAGATGGACGGCTTCGAGCTTGCGAGGCTCGCCAGGACTCGCGACGAAACCGGGCGGCCGGTTGTCGTGCTGCTGACCTCCTACGGGCGAAGCGATGATTTAGCACGTTGTCGAGAGGAAGGGATTTCCGTCTATTTGACCAAGCCGGTCCGCCGCGCGGAGCTTCGCGGCGCGCTGGCCCGCGCGCTGGGAGGGCATTCCACAGCAGCGCGGGCGGTGGGCAGCGGGGTCCCGTTGTTCGGCGATGCGGCGACCGGACCCTTGAAAATTCTTCTCGCGGAAGACAACAACGTCAACCAGCGGTTGGCCACAAGGCTGCTCGAGAAACTCGGGCACGCCGTCGCCGTCGCCAACAACGGAGTGGAGGCCCTTGTTTTGCTCGGCCGGGAGTCATTCGATGTGGTCTTGATGGACGTCCAGATGCCTGAAATGGACGGTTTTGAGGCGACCGCGGCCGTGCGGGCCGGCGAGGCGCGGACGGGAGCGCATGTGCCGATTGTCGCCATGACGGCTCACGCGATGAAGGGCGATGAGCAACGCTGTTTGGCGGCCGGGATGGATGGCTATGTGAGCAAGCCGATCTCGCCGGCGACGCTGTACTCTGCGATCGAGAAGGCATGCGGGAGAAGCGTGCGTGCCGTCTGAGGAACGCGACAAGGTGCTAATGGGACGAGGGTAGAAGTTTTGGCCGGGGCGAGCGGGCTGTGTCCGTGGGGGTCTTTCGGCACGCTGCGAACCGGTCCGCGGTCAACTGAGTCTCCGGGGTGCTGTTCTTCCAGATCAGCTTGTCGGCGCGATCGGCGGACTCGAACAGCGGCAGAGCCGATCCGGCGTCGCCGAGGTTTAACAACGCCCAACCGAGCGTTGCTTCGGCCTGCGCGGTCTGCGGGTGCGGGGCAGGGAGCGTGGCGCGGTCGATCCGCACGGCGTCCTCGGCGAGCGGCCGGGCTTGGGCGAATAGGCCTTGGCGGGCGTAAGTTTCGGCGAGTTGGCCTTCCGCTTCGCCGGCAAGAGCGTTGCCGGGGCCGGCGGTGCGTCGGCGCAGATCAAGGGCTTGTTGGAATTCCCGTTCGGCGAGGGGCTAGTTCTCGAGTTCGCGATCGTCGCGGCCGAGGTTGAGCCAGCTCTTGGCTATGGTCAAACTGTCGGGAGCGAGGGCGTGCGAGCGGGCGTCGAAGGGGCGGACGAAATAGGTACGGGCGTCGCGGGCCCGGCCTTCGTCAAGCAGCGCCAATCCGAGGCCGTCTTCGGCGTATGCGGTGTCGGTGCTGTTTTGTCCCGCGGTGGGTAAGAAGCCGTCCGTGGCATGCCGGGCGAGCGGGAGCGCTTCTTCCGGCTTGCCCTCGTCGGTGAGGATGCCGGCCAGAATCATGCGGGACCATTGCACTTCCGGATGGTCCTCCCGATACGCGCGCAAACGGATGGCAAGAGCGCGCCGCGCCGCATCTTCAGCCTTGGGATAGCGACCGAGTAACTGAAGCGTGCGGGCCAGGTTGGCCCAACTGTAGCCGAGATCCGGATGCGAAGGACTCTCGGTGCGCTGGCGGCGTTCGAGCACCTGGCGGGCAATCGCTTCGGCATTAGCGTACTGGCCCTCCTCAGCCAGAACGGTCTCGAGGTTGTTCATCGTGATGAGTGTTTCGGGCGAATCCAGGCCGAGCGTCCGCTCACGCCGGGCGAGCGCTTCGCGGTTCAGTCGCTCGGCCTCCTTGAGCCTGCCTTCGTCGAAGAGGACCGAACTCAGATTCGAAAGCGCGGCGGCGATGTTGTCATCGTTGTCGGGGAGCTTGGCGCGAAAGATGCGCAGGGCTTCGCGGTAGAGTTGCTCGGCTTGCGGCAGTTCGCTGCGGTCCCCGGCGAGATCGGCAAGATTGCTGAGCGTGTTGGCGAGCGCGATGTCCCGCCGCCGAAGAGCTTTTTCCCTAATTTCGAGAGACCGGCGCAGAACGCGCTTGGCTTGCGGGTAAGGGCCGAGGCGCGTGTAGATGGCGCCCATCGTGTCGAGCAGGCGCGCCTGCACTTCGGGCTCGTCCTTCAGCGACGATTCCAATCGGGGCACGCCCTTGTCGAGCAACTCACGCGCGGTAACCTGATCGCCTCGCCCTTGCGAAGGGTCGTTGGCGCTGAAGAGGTCGAGCAGAAAATCGGTGACCCGGGTGGCTGTGCGCGCCTCGGTTTGCGCGCGTCGCGTGAGGATCGCCATCCCGATGACGGAGGCCGCCAGAAGCACGGCGAACAAGGCTGCGGCCGCGAAGCCAAAGCGATGGCGGCGGATGAAGCGCGCGGTAACGTAGCTCCAGGAGACGGGGCGGGCCTGCACGGGGAACCCGCCGGGATAGCGGTCGATGTCGTCGGCGAATTCTGCCGCGGAGGCGTAGCGATGGTCTGGTTCCTTCTCGATGGCCTTCATCACCACGCGGTCGAGATCGGTGTCGATGCCGGGCTTGGCGGGGGCACGCTCACAGATGTCGTGCTCGAGAGACATCCTGCCGGAGGAGCCTGCGGCAACGGGACGTGCGCCGGTGAGCAGTTCGTAGAGAACGACGCCCAATTGGTAGACATCGGTTGCGGTGGTGATGGGTTCATCGCGGATCTGCTCGGGGCTGGCGTATTCGGGCGTCATCATGCGCCCGCTTTCAACTGTCAGTGCCGGCGCGGTCGCATCGGCGCGCAAGTCCAGCAGTTTCGCGATGCCGAAGTCGAGGAGCTTGGGTTGCCCGTCGGCGCTGACGAGGATGTTGCCGGGTTTGAGATCGCGGTGTACGACGAGCTTGCGGTGCGCCGAATGGACCGCGCGGACCACCTGGACGAAGAGTTCGAGCTTGCGGCGCGCCGAGGGATAGCGCTCGCGGCAGTAGTCGTCGATGGGCCGGCCGTCGATGAACTCCATGACGACATACGGCAACCCGGATTCGGTTGCGCGGCCATCGAGCAGGCGGGCGATGTTGGGGTGGTCGAGGTCGGCGAGGATCTGGCGTTCGACGCCGAAGCGCTTCAGGAGCGCCGGGCTCGACAGGCCCGCGGCGGCGACCTTGATGGCGACCTGTTTCTTGTAGTGGTCGTCATCGCGCACCGCTTCATCCTAAAAACGGCAGTTGAACCCGCACTCCGCAGCCAAGAGCCTGACTCAGTTGGGTTTCCAACTTCTCCGCGATTCACCATTCGGGTGAGAACCCACTTTCCCTCAATCGGCTGCAGGCACGAGGGTTCGGGTTAGGACAGACTGTTAACTGCCGCCTTTAGGTTCATAGACAATGCCCATGGCGCCGCGGCCGACCGCGCGCACGATCCGATACGGGCCGATGCGTCCCCCGCCGCTCGGGAGTTCGGGGTCAAGTACGAACGAGACAGCGTCGCGGATTGCGGGGGAGAAGATGCTCTGCTCGGTGGAGAGCGCGGCAAGCAAGGACTCCGCCCGCTGGCGCATCTTGGGCTGGCCATGGCAGGCCGTGTCCAAGTAGGCGGCACGATTCGGCTCATTCAGGTCCGCCGCTCGATTGACCATCTCCTGCAGCAGCGCCCATGCGGTGGCGGTAAGAACCGTGTTCATGCTCGGCGATGGAGCGCCGCTTCCGGCAAATAGAACCAACGCGCGGCGCGGTTCCCTTACTCGTCCAGGCTAGTATCCACGCACACCGCCCTCGCTGTAGCCATGCGGGTGGCGGCCAACGCGGCCGCAAGGGAGGCCACGTCGTCAACGGTCGTGAGAAAGTTCGTGATGCAGGCACGAAGAACCGTCTTCGACGGCCCGAGGCGGGTGGTGGAGATCCAAGCCTCGCCCGAGGAGACGATCGCCATGGCGATCGCGTGAGGATCAGCGCCGCCTGGATCGGAGAAGCAGACCACGGGCAGTGGCGAGTCGTTGTCGATCGACCAGCCCTCGGCGCGGAGGCGTTCGCGCAAGAGGGCGCCCATGCGGGTTTGATGGCGGATGGCATGCGCGTAGCCTTCCCAGCCGGCTGCGAGAAGCGAGAGAAAGAGCTTGGCGCCGGTGAAGCGGCGGGACCATTGGATGGAGTTCAAGTGTGGATCGACGACATCGAGGCCGCATGCCTCGCGCGGCATGTAGGCGGTCTCGGTGCGGAAGGTACGGCTTAGGATGCCGGGCTCGCGGGTGAGGAATAGGCCGGCACCCATCGGGACGCTGAGCCACTTGTGTGCGTCGAACGTGATCGAGTGAGAGAGATCGATGCCCGAGAGCAGCGGGCGCAGTTCCGCAACGAGGGCGGCCGCTCCGCCCCAGGCCGCGTCGGTGTGAAACCAGAGGCCCTCGCGTTGGGCGATGGCGGCGAGTTCCGGGAGCGGGTCGATCACTCCGGAGTTAGTGGCGCCGGCGGTGCCGACGGCGAGGAACGGAGCTAGACCGGCTTTGCGATCGCGCGCAATGGCGGAGGCAAGGGCGGAGGGGACCATGCGAAGACGGGCGTCGGTTTCGACGGAGCGGACCGCATCTGAGCCGAGGCCGCAGAGCTTGGCGGCCTTGAGGAAAGAGTGGTGGCTTTCGGCAGACAGATAGAACACAGGTTGCGCGGGGAGCGCGCGCAGGCCACGTTCGGGAAACTCGGGGAAGGCGTGCGTGAGAGCGCAGAGCACAGCGGTGTGATTGGCCTCGGCGCCACCGGAGGCGAAAGTTCCGTCGATAGAGCCCGGGGTGTAGCCGAAGCGGCCGCCAAAGGCGCGGATGAGATGACGCTCGATTTCGATGGCAAGAGGACTGTGGCTCCAGGCGGCGAGTTGCGGGTTGAAGGCGGCGACCAGCGCATCGGCTGCGACGCCCATCGTGGTGGGCGCGGGATTGAACAGGCCGAAGTAGCGCCGGTGCGGTGTGTGCGTCTGATGCGCAGCGAGTCCACGGGCGAGGAAGCGCAGCGCATCGGAGGGCGCGACGGGTTGATCGAACGTGCAGCTTTCGAGCAGCGCGCGGATGGCGGCGGGATCCATTGCCGGCGTGACGCGGCCGCTGTCGACGCCGGTGAAGTAGGCTTCGATCTCAGCGGCCAGGCCGCGCCAGAGCGCAGCGCGGGTCGCCGGGTCGAAGCGGAGGCGGTCTTCGGACATGACACGATTGTGACGCGTCACGGCAGGGCCGCGCGAGTGTCAGCGAGACGCGCGATCGAGCATGCCAGGCGAGATTGTGGCGCGCGCGTTTCGGGACCGGACTGGGAAGGAGAACCTCGCGGGATCGTCGCCCGTTTCAACCCAATACACGAGGGGCGTGGAAGCGGCAGTGTCGCGGATTTCGATGGGGACCCAGGCCGAGAATCCGGCATCGACGTCGTGCTGCTCGAGGGAGCCGGTGAGGCGGCCATTGTGGACCGAGTAAGAAAGTTTGAGCGCGGGGATGCCGGTGCCGTAGACCCAATTGTCGAAGAAGCCGGCGAGGGTAGCGCCGCGGGGCAGGAACTCGCGAGCCGCCGCTTCAAACTGCGACGTGCTCAGCGGGGATCCGGCGAAGCGGGTGCAGAGGGTACGGAGCAATTCGGTAAAGCGTTCGTCGCCGAGACGCTCGCGCAGCATGTGGATGATCCAGGAGCCTTTCTCGTACGTGATGACGCGCCAGGCGTCGGGGGCGGTGGAACTGCGGAGGCGTCCACCCCAGACAATGGGACCGGCGGACTCGACGGTGTCCCCCTGAGAGTCGCGGGTGAGCAGATGCTTGCGATACTCCTCGAGCACCTGCTGCACCACGCCCGGGCCTTTGCGCTGCTCGATGTAAAGGAGCGCCGTGTAGTTAGCGAGAGCCTCCATGAGCCACTCGTCGCCACCGCCTTCGGGCACGACCAGATTCCCCCACCATTGATGGGCGATCTCATGGGTCTCGAGAAGATCGAAGAAGAAGAACTGGGCCGAACGCGGACCGAGGCTGGCGGCTTCGCGCTCGGGGTCGAGGTAGGCCAGGTTCGACAAGTAGACGAGGCCGGGGAAGCCTTGGCCGAACGAGCTGTGGATGGGGGAGATCGTGATGGTCTTCAACGGCGGCGGGCCG
>VFSW01010202.1_pt1 | contig 13331 bp, 15 predicted proteins | sample 5358111 | NCBI WGS metagenome assembly VFSW01 (sample SAMN11554181, study PRJNA540505) | mine drainage metagenome | isolation source: sediment from site ElyBrook_90M | place: USA: Ely Copper Mine, Vershire, VT | collected 2017 | reverse complement strand
CCATTTTATACTTATATTTCTCAACATCACCTCTATCAATGATTCGCCATGAATCCAGATCAAATTAGTCAATGTATAGTGAAAGCTTTAGATGATATTAAAGCTAAAAATATTGAAGTACTTCATGTGACCGAGTTAACTACGTTATGTGACATCATGATTATCGCCAGTGGCGACTCCACTCGGCAAACCAAAGCGCTAGCCAGAAATATTGAGAAAGAGTGCCTTCTAAACGAGATTCCTGTACACAGTGTGGAAGGCGGGGGGACGGGTGAATGGATACTCGTGGATTGTGGTAGCGTCATTGTTCATATCATGCAACCCACTGTTCGTGAATATTATAATCTGTCCGAACTATGGGGTGGAGCTGTTCCGACACCTTTAGCCCTGAGTAAAAAAAAGAAGACAACCTCTTGAAAATCCGTATACTTGCCCTGGGTCACAAAATGCCTCATTGGGTTCAGGAAGTACAGCAAGAATATCTGAATCGTCTACCAAAAGAGTTTTCTGTGGAGTTGGTGGAAATCAAACCAGTAACAAGAACTCAAAATAGAAGTACAGAACAGATTTTAGAGAGTGAAGCCAAAAAAATTGACTCTCAATTAAAAAATAACCACCTTACTGTTGTTTTGGATGAAAGAGGTCGCCCACTCACTACCCTGCAACTCACTCAACTGATTAAAACCGAAGAAGAGCTCGGTAGAAATATTGATTTTATTATTGGTAGCGCTGATGGTTTACATGCTTCCATCAAACAAGCGGCTCATCATCTGATTAATATTTCTCCGTTTGTCTTGCCTCACGCCATGGTGCGAGCCATTCTTTGTGAACAGCTTTATCGTTCTTATACTATTTTACAAGGCCATCCCTACCATAGAGAGTAACCATGATTTATCTTGCATCCACCAGCCCAAGAAGGCGGGAGTTGTTAGCCCAGATCGGCATTAACTATGAACTCTTGTTACCAGAATCATCAGAGGAAGCAGTTGATGAAACGCCGCTCCCAGATGAAATTCCTCTTGATTACGTCTTACGTATTGCAAGAAATAAAGCGTTATTCAGTTGGCAAAGACTTGTGTCTTCACAAAAAACTCTATTTCCCATACTCGCCGCCGATACTACCGTCACCATTGATCACCTCATATTAGGTAAACCAACAGATGCTGAGGAAGCAAGACATTACTTAACTCTCTTATCTGGCCAGCAACATCAAGTCCTTACTGCCGTGGTAGGCTGTTTTAAGGAAACCATCATTGAGCGATTAAGTATCAACCAAGTATGGTTTAAACCCCTGACAGCGCAAGATATTGAATGGTATATTGCTTCACAGGAATATCAAGATAAGGCGGGAGGATATGCACTACAGGGACGGGCCGCATCGTTTATTAAACGCATTGAAGGAAGCCCTAGCGGAATTGTAGGCTTACCCCTTTATGAAACCTCCGAATTACTGAAGTTAATCACACAACCCAATATAAAATATGAATAATCAAATACTCGTCAATGTTACCCCCCAAGAAACTCGAGTAGCCATCATTGAATTAGGCGTAGCCCAAGAAATTCATATAGAACGAGCCAGTTCCCGAGGATTGGTGGGCAATATTTATTGGGGGAAAGTATCACGGGTTCTACCTGGGATGCAATCCGCCTTTATTGATCTGGGTTTAGAGAAGTCAGCTTTTTTACATGTGGCGGATATTGCCGCCAATAAAGAAACCCAATCGCTGCCACCTATTGAAAAGTTATTATCTGATGGTCAGTCGCTTTTAGTTCAAGTCATCAAAGACCCCATTGGTACAAAAGGGGCTCGTTTATCCACGCAAATTAGTATTGCAGGCCGCTATCTGGTTTATTTGCCCTTTGACAAGCATATAGGTGTTTCCCAACGCATAGAAAACGATGAGGAGCGCCTTCTACTCAAAGAGCGTCTTATTTCTATCCTACCCCCTGACTATCAGGGAGGATTTATTATCCGCACCGTTGCTGAGAACACCTCGGATGACGAACTACTGCGTGACTATCAATATCTATCGCAGTTATGGAAACATATTACCCAGGTACAAAGCACTCACTCTTCCCCTTTTTTACTCTATCAGGAACTCAACTTAGCCCAACGTGTTATCCGAGATTTTGTGATGGACAACACCGATCGTTTATTAATTGATTCTCGTGAAAACTTTTTAAAACTCAAGCAGTTTGCCGAAGAGTATTGCCCACAGGCGCTTTCCTCTCTGGAGCATTACATTGGACCGAGGCCGTTATTTGATCTCTTCGGTGTTGAAGAGGAAATTGAAAAAGCGCTATCAAGGCGAGTAGACCTGGAGTCTGGAGGCTACTTGATTATTGATCAAACTGAAGCGATGACAACCATTGATGTCAACACTGGTGGCTTTGTGGGCGTCAAGAATTTTGACGATACGATTTTTAGAACGAACATGGAAGCAGCGCAAGCTATCGCCAGACAATTACGTTTGAGAAATCTAGGCGGTATTATTATTGCTGATTTTATTGATATGGAATCAGAGGAACATCGGGAAGCGGTACTCACTGAGTTTCACAAAGCCCTGGCACGTGATAGAACCAAAATTAATGCCAGTGATTTTAGTAATCTTGGTTTAGTGGAAATCACCCGTAAACGCACTCGTGAAAGCTTAGCGCACGTCCTGTGTGAAACCTGCCCATGTTGCCAAGGTCGCGCCCAACTGAAAACACCACAAACATTATGTTACGATATTTTAAGAGAAGTGGTACGCACTGCAAAACAATTTAGCGCCAAAGAATATCGTGTGATCGCTCATCAAAAAGTCATTGATTTATTTCTTGACGAGGAATCAGCAAATCTAGCAGAAGTGAGCGACTTTATTGGTAAACCCATCAGCCTTCAGGGCAGTCATGGTTTAAACCAAGAATACTTTGATGTCATTTTAATGTGAGCCATTTACAGTAATTGCTCTATGAGCATTTCTAAGGCTCCAATTAAAATAGTAATGGTTAGTTGATAAATGATCATCAGTACAACGGGGGATAAGTCCAGTTGACCTAGAGGGGGAAGAATTCTTCTAACTGGCGTTAAAAATGGGGCGGTTAATGATCGCGCTAAGGGCATCAGCTCATTACTGGGACTCATCCAACTCAATACAGCATAAACAAACACACTGGTCATTAAAATATAAATTGCTTGTTTTATTACAGCAATCATGGCCATAAAAATAACAAAAGGTAACGCATAGATAAATTGTGTCAAATGAATCTGACTAAAACCAATCATGTTGAGCGTGACAAGTACGATGTCCAACAGATAAGCCCAAAACAAACTGGCGTAATCAAAGCGCGGCGATTTGGGAAAGATTTTCTTTAAGGGATTGACAGCAAACTCTGTTAATTTATAACACCACTGTCCGATAGGATGGCGCCAAGGTGAAGCGAAATAAATCATCAGAAAACGAAGTACCGCTAAGACGGTTAATAAAGTGAGAGCAATCTCAATAATAGACTCAATAGAATGCATAAATACCCTTTTATTGTTGACTGAGCGTACGTCCTAACTCTTCTGCTTTTTGACGTGCTGCCAAGATAGCTTTTTCTAGTAATTCTGCCACATGCTCTTGATTTAATATCGTTAAAGCCGCTTCAGTGGTTCCTCCTTTAGAGGTCACTTTCTCTCTTAGCATTGGCAGGGTGTCAGGGGATTGCGAGGCGAGCTTGGTGGCGCCTAAGGCCGTTTGTAATACTAGTTTTTGTGCGATCTCTTGAGGTAAACCAAGACTCTGAGCGATGTTTTGCATTTCTTCCATCATCCAAAAGAAATAAGCCGGGCCACTACCAGAGACTGCTGTGACAGCATCTAAATCCGTTTCATGATCCACCCAAATGACGGAGCCCACCGCTGAAAGAAGTGACTGAGCACCCAGTTTATCTTCTTGATTGACTCCGGAGGTTGCATATAAACCCGATATCCCCTCACCAATTAATGCTGGGGTATTGGGCATGGCACGCACGATGTTATTATGCCCCTTTAACCATTGTGATAGAGCATGAGTGGTCACTCCAGCGGCAATACTGATAACTCTTAACTGTTTGGGTAGCCTCCCTAGCCCCTTAGCAAGACTAGGCAATTGCTGTGGTTTAACAGCAAACACCAAGGTGCTGATCTGCTCAAGGTTGAGTTGATCACAGGATTGTAGAACCGTTAAGGACAACTCTTGCTCTAAAGCCTGAGCAACAGCTGGATTAATGTCTATTACCTGAATGTCTTCTACCGCTTGGCCATGGCGAATCAACCCTTCAATTAAGGCTCTTGCCATATTGCCTCCACCAATAAAAGCTATGGTCACTTTATTTCTCCCTCACTCCAAAAATACCGGTCCCCACTCTCACTTGGGTAGCCCCCTCACTGATGGCCATCAAATAATCCTGCGTCATCCCCATAGAGAGCGTATCCATGCTGGAGTATTGCTGCCGAAGTTGGTCAAACCAATCTTTCATTTTTCTAAATTGCATCCTCAGTTCGGTATCGGAGAGTCTAGGGTCTGGGATAGCCATTAACCCTCTTAATTGCAAGCCTCGGCACAAACTGACACAATGAGCCAACTGAGGCAGTTCCTTCTCATCCACGCCAGATTTAGACAACTCATGACTAATATTAACCTGTATACACACGGAAAGGGGAGTTTTACCGCTAAGTAACCGCGCTTCTGAGAGACGTTGGGCAATTTTTTGACGATCCACACTGTCCACCCAGTCAAATTGCTGAGCAATCAAGGCGGTTTTATTACTCTGAATAGGTCCGATGAAATGCCAAATAATAGGTAGATGCTTTAGTGTATTCTGTTTGGTTAGAGCTTCTTGTAAATAATTCTCACCAAAATGAGTGACTCCTTCTTGAAAGGCTTCTGCAATCAAACTGGCTGGCTGAGTTTTACTGACCGCCACCAAAGTAACCTCATTGTCCACCTTAAGCTCTTGTATAGTATTCCTAATTGAGTCTATTCGTTGCCCTAGGGTTAGTTGTAAAATAGAGTGCTGTATGCTCATAAAGTATTACCTAAGGTGATGCTTGGTATATGATATCGTTAACTATTAAATAGGATGTTTTTGTATGGCAGGATTAACTCCGGAAACACCCTGGCCCACTGATATTATCCTTCATCAAGAAAGTCGACAACTGGAGATTAAGTTTGATGATAACAGCCAATATCAGTTTCCCATTGAATATTTAAGGGTCTATTCCCCCTCCGCTGAAGTGATTGGACATGGACCAGGACAAGAGATCTTACAAACGGGCAAGAGGCTGGTGACTATTCATGAAATAGTTCCAGTGGGGCATTACGCTATTAAAATCCATTTTAGTGATGGCCACGACACAGGTATCTATTCCTGGGATTACTTAAAACGCTTAGGTGTTTATCATGAAGACAACTGGGCGGACTATTTAAACCGACTGGAGGCTGCAGGAGCTAGTCGTGATCAAGAGGTTCATTAATGAACAAAACACATTTTGGATTCACTGAAGTTGATGAACAGGACAAAGCAAAACGGGTCGGCGCTGTATTTGACTCAGTAGCCCCCTCTTATGACATCATGAATGACATGATGTCTTTGGGCTTACACCGTTTGTGGAAGTATTTCACCATTCAAACCGCCGCCATTAAACCCAATGAACGCATTCTTGATATTGCCTCAGGCAGCGGTGATCTAGCGCTAGGTTTCGCCAAACAACTCGGTCCTCAGGGACAGGTTGTGATGTCTGATATTAATGGCTCCATGTTAGAGCGAGGGCGTAATCGTGTATTAGATCAAGGCTCGGCTATAGCAGCTGTTCAATGTGACGCTGAAAGCTTACCCTTTCCTAGTCATTATTTTGATTGTGTGAGTGTAGCCTTCGGTTTACGTAATATGACCCATAAAGACAAAGCCCTGTCTGAAATGACTCGTATTTTAAAACCAGGTGGCCGTCTATTGGTTTTAGAATTCTCTACCATTTGGGCACCGCTTAAACCGCTCTATGATCTCTACTCATTTAAATTACTACCTAAAATGGGGGAAATCATTGCAAAAGACGCATTGAGTTATCAGTATTTAGCTGAATCCATTAGAATGCATCCTGATCAGCAAACGCTGAAGACAATGATGGAACAGGTTGGGTTATCTCATGTCAAATGGTTTAACTTAACAGCCGGAGTGGTAGCCCTTCATCGTGGTTATAAAATATAAATGATTCATTCACTCCTCCCTGTCTCGTTGAAAGAGAAACTGTTTAACTTCACTAACCGCAAACTTGAACAGTTACTACTTAGTTCACCTACCTCGTTAAGTACATTACAACCCCATCATGGTAAGTTGATCGAGCTAACTATTGCTCAATGGTCTAGTTACTTAACTATTCGTGAAGAGGGGTTACCGCAATTGGTAGTCGAACAGGACAATACTCCGGATTTGAGTATTGTGATAAATGGAGAAGATCTGGCTAAGATTATTCAATCACCCTCTAGCGCATTACACTATATGCATATTCAGGGTAACTCAGCGCTGGCCAGCGATTTAGGCTTTGTTGCAAAACACTTCAGACCCGACCTTGAAGAATTATTAAGTCATTGGGTGGGGGATGTATTCGCTTACCAGTTATCAGAATTGGCTAAGCAATCTTTTTCCTATGGGAAATCTATGCTTCATTTCATGCAACACAGCGTGTCGGAATATTTAACTGAAGAAAAACAGCTTTTGCTTGGACGAGAAGAGTTTCAGGACTGGGTTCATGAAGTCGAACTATTACAGCGACAACTAAATAATATTGAGAATCGTTTTAAGCATAAATTATGATACGACTATTCAGGGTTTTTAAAATACTATCTGTTTTTTTTCGCTATGGACTTGATGAGTTTTTCTTTTACCGTCATCAAAACGGTCTGCTAAATCAACTCGTCAAATACTTATTTTTTTGGCGCCAGCTTTCTGTACCCCGTGGCAATCGCTTACGTTTAGCCCTGGAAACCTTAGGTCCCATTTTTGTTAAATTTGGACAAGCACTCTCCACCAGAAGAGACTTACTGCCTCCTGATATTGCCGATGAGTTAGCTTTATTGCAAGACAGGGTAGCGCCCTTCCCTGGCTTACAAGCCAAGAAAATGCTTGAGGAAGTGTATCAAAAACCCCTTGAACAAGTATTTAAAACCTTTGATATTGAACCTGTTGCTAGCGCCTCTGTGGCACAAGTTCATTTCGCTACTCTCTTTAGCGGTGAAGAGGTAGCGGTTAAATTATTGCGCCCCCGAGTACATCAAATGATTGCCCGTGATGTGGCGTTGCTCTATACCATTGCTCATTTAATTGAGCGTTTCATTCCCGCCTCTCGACGACTTCATCCCATTGAAGTCATTCAAGAATTCGAAAAACATTTAAAAGATGAGCTGGATTTAATGGTTGAGGCGTCAAACGCCAGTCAATTACGGCGTAATTTCGCTGATCGTCGACTGCTCATTATTCCTGAGATCTATTGGGACTTTTGTGATGCCTCAGTGATGGTGATGGAACGTATGAATGGAACGCCCATCAGCCAAGTCAATAAATTAAGATCCATGGGTATAGATATCCCAAAGCTAGCTAGAGACGGGGTGGAGATATTTTTCACCCAAGTGTTTAGAGACGGTTTTTTTCATGCCGACATGCATCCTGGAAACATCCAAGTGGCCGAAGACGGCCGTTACATTGGACTGGATTTTGGGATTGTTGGAACCCTGAATAAAACCGATAAAAATTATTTAGCCCAGAACTTCATTGCATTCTTTCGCCGTGATTATGCACGGGTAGCCCTGGCACACATTGAAGCGGGGTGGGTCCCTGCGGATACGCGACCAGACGAATTTGAATCTGCCATTCGCTCAGTGTGTGAGCCTATTTTTGATAAGCCCCTAAAAGACATTTCTTTTGGTAAGGTACTTCTGCGTCTATTTCAAGTATCAAGACGCTTTAACATGGAAGTACAACCACAATTAGTTTTATTGCAAAAAACATTATTAAATGTTGAAGGACTGGGCAGAGATCTTGATCCGGAGTTAGACCTTTGGAAAACAGCTAAACCCTATTTAGAAAAGTGGATGAGCGAACAAGTGGGGGTGAGAGGTCTTCTTAAGGCCATTAAACATGAGGGGGGGCAATGGGTAGGACTCATTCCAGAGCTCCCACGCCTCATTCATCACAGTCTCAATCAACAACACTCAAATCAATTCCAAACTGATATAAAAGCTATTCAGCAACAAAACCAGAGTCTCCAAAGATGGTTAATGGTAATTCTTTTTCTCATGGGCTTACTGATAGGTGGTGAAGTGGCACAGTGGGTAATGTAAAAACCCCCATTAATGATCATGGGGGTTTTTAAAAGAATTACTAGAACAAAAAGTTAATGTCCCCCGCCCAGATAGGCAGCAACTACTTTCGGATCATTCTGTAAATCTTTAGCAGGGCCATGTACAGCAATTTTACCATTTTCCATTACATAGCCGTAATCCGCAATAGCCAAGGCCGCTGCAGCAAACTGTTCGACGAGTAGCATAGTGATTCCTTGTTCTTTTAAGCGACCAATGATATGAAATACCTCGTCCACTAAAATAGGTGCCAGTCCTAATGAAGGCTCATCAAGAAGTAACACATCTGGATTAAGCATCAGGGCTCGCGCCATAGCGAGCATTTGTTGCTCGCCGCCTGAGAGAGTACCTGCCAGCTGGTGCTGCCTCTCACGTAACCGAGGAAACAGATCCAACGCACGATCTAAATCACTGGCAATATCTCCCTTAGGTCTACCGCCCCTAATAGATAAGCGAGTAAAAGCACCGAGCAAAAGATTGTCTGTAATGGACTGAGTTGGAAATACTTTTCTTCCTTCTGGGGAGTGCGCAAGACCTAACTTGGCAATTTTATGGGAAGGAAGACCTGCAATATTCTTTCCTGAGAGCTCCACCTTGCCTGAGGTTGGTTTGATCATGCCACTGATTGCGCGCATGGTAGTGGTTTTACCAGCCCCGTTTGAACCAATTAAAGTCACCACTTTACCCTTAGGCACAGTTAAAGAAATGTCATGTAAAACTTGAACCTGACCATAGGAAGCTTTCAAATTCCGAACTTCTAACATAAATACCTTCTCTCTATTTAACTGGCCTGACTACCTAAGTACGCCTCAATAACTTTCGGATTGCGTTGTACTGTCTCTGGCTGTCCTTCAGCAATTTTTTGACCAAAATCCAAGACAGAAACATTGTCACAAATACCCATCACCACATCCATATGATGCTCGATCAGAATAACAGTAATACCCTGTTCCTTGATTTTACGTATGATATTGATCAAATCTGCAATTTCTGGCGGTGTTAAACCTGCCGCAGGCTCATCAAGTAATAACAAAGCAGGGTTTAATCCCAAGGCGCGTCCAATTTCAAGTAATCGTTGTCGTCCATAAGGTAGATTTCTTGCTTCTTCATTAATAAAAGTATCAAGGCCAACAAATTTCAAAATACTGGCGGCTCTTTCTCTTGCGTATTGCTCTTCTCTTTGATATCGCGGTGTGTGCAACATCACATCAAGAAGATTTGACTTATAGGTATGGTGAAGTCCTACCATAACATTTTCTAGGGCAGTCATTTCACCAAACAATTGAAGATTTTGAAAGGTACGGGCGATACCCTTTAAAGCAATATCAGATGGTGTGTCGCCTGATATGACTTGTTGGTCCAGGGAAACCGTTCCAGAAGTCGGCACGTAAATTCCTGTTAGAACGTTCATCATAGTAGACTTACCCGATCCATTAGGACCTATCAGGCCATGAATAGTGCCTTTGGTCACCGTTAAATCAACTTCGTTTAAAGCCTTTAACCCCCCAAACTGCATCAAGATTTTTTTGGCATCCAGCAAATCATTGGAGACCAGTGTTTTACCTTCCACGGCACTCATTAGTGCTGTATTAGGATCCACTTTGATTTTTGTTCTGGCTACCCACTGGGGTTTAAAGTGCCCAATAATACTTCTTACCCAGCCCACTATCCCATCTTGCAAGTAATACACAACAAATAAAATCAAACAACCAAAGATAGTGATACGCCAGTTAGTCATCTCTTCCAAACGATAAGCGCTTGTAACAAGGACCCCCACAGCCACTGCCGGAATCAATAAGGGTTTAATAGTTCTGTTGCCAGAGATAAAGTGCCTCAGAACAAATATCACTAGCCCTGCTAAGGCTACTAATGATAAGTCTCTGAATAAACCGATGTCATCTAACAGGTTAGGGAGTAATACGACGATAGTCGCTCCCACGACAGGGCCTAATCTTGTTTTTCTACCCCCCATAATAATGGCCAGTAAAAACAAAATAGTTAGATCAAAGTTAAAAGTGTTAGGAGCGATATATAGCTCGTTAAAGGTAAACAAACTCCCTGCAAAGCCTGCAATACCTGCACTGATAACAAAAGCAAAAACCTTGTATTTATAAACGCTCACTCCCATACAGTCAGAAGCTACTGGACTGCCCCGTAGTGCCTCAAAAGCTCTACCATAGTGAGATTTAAGTATTCGACCAACCAGTAACATGGCCAACAAAAAGACAACAATCACCACATAATAATAATGTTGCTCATCTAAACTTTTGCCGAACAACACGGGTTGTTGAATAGTTATACCTAAAGGTCCGTTGGTTAGAAAATCCATTTCGTTAATTAAAATTTGTGCAATAGTTCCAAAGGCTAAAGTCACCATAGCTAAGTAAGGACCCGTCACACGCAAGGCAGGAAGAGCTAGCAGTAAACCAAAAAAAGCCGTTACGAAAATACTGGCTATATCACCAATATAAAAAGGCAAACCAAGGCGCCAACTTAAAATTCCCGTGGTATAGGCTCCAATACCAAAAAGTCCAGCATGAGCCAGTGACACTTCCCCCGTATACCCAACCACGATATCTAAACCAAATAGCAAAACAGCATAGATAGCAATAAGTGCTACTTGATGAACGTAATACTCATTACCATTTAAAAATGTAGGAATTAAAAATAAAACACCAATAGCTATCAATGAGACTAGAACTTTAAATAACTTCATTATTTATACCTTCTTGATAGCTGTTTTACCAAAGAGACCACTAGGCTTAATAGCTAACACCAACAATAATAACACCAGGCCCGGAACATCTTTATAGCCCGTTGAAAGATAAAATCCCGTGGTGGTTTCGGCCACTCCGAGAATAATTCCACCCACGATAATTCCTAATCCGGAGTTTAAGCCGCCAATAATTGCCACAGCAAAAGCTTTTAGTCCTAAAACAGCCCCCATAGAGGCTCCCGTTAAGGTAATAGGCGCAATCAACACGCCAGCAAAAGCCGCAGACATAGAAGACAACGCATAAGAAAAAGTAATCACCATTCGCGTGTTGATACCCATTAATCCTGCCGCATCCCGGTCTGTTGAAGTGGCCACCACAGCTTTACCATAAATGGTTTTACGATTAAACAACTCAACTAACACCATCATTAATAAAGCACCTACATCCACCATCAATTCCATGGGTAACACACTGGCGCCAAAAATGTGAAGTGGCGTTGAGGATATGGGTGAAGGAAAAGGCATATCATCTCTACCCCACACATTTTCTGCCACATTCCTGAAAATAATACCTAAAGCAATGGTCGACATGATCCAACCAAATTCAGATTTAATTTTAATGGCGGGTCTGACCCCGACAGCTTCCACCACTACCCCTTGAACTGCCCCAAAAATCAACACGGCAGGAATCATTAACCAATAATTCATGTAGGGTCCGCCCATGACATCCCCTGCAAGGGTTAAACCAAACATGGCACCCAACATGAGCGCTTCACCTTGTCCAAAGTTAAGCGTACCGGAAGTCGCAAACGTAGATTGGTAACCAAAGGCAACCACCGCATAAATCATGCCCAACGCCACGCCGCTTAAAACTAATTGCAACAGTATTTCCATGAGAAGTCCTAATCAATAGTCACTCTTGAAACTCAAAATGGTATTCCGCTTAACAAGCAGAATACCATTAAGTTGTTAGATCACATTAATGACCTTTTTTATCACTTTCGTATGCGTATACCACAAAACCATCTTTCACTTCGCCCATTACTGTGTCTTTAACACCAATAGCTTCATGATTGGTGCTGGTAAAAGGATGATCATAACTGGTTACCACTCCATCCACTTTGGTACTTAAATTCTCCAAAGCTTGTTGGATTTTATTGCTATCAGCTGCCCCCGCTTGTTTAATGGCCGCAGCTAACACATACATCGAATCATAACCTTGTGCCGCCGAAACGGGTGAAGGGATACGATCATGGGCTGGGTGATAAGCTTTGATATAAGCATCAATAAACTGCTTACGTTTTGGGGTGTTTGGTTCCTGAATAAAGGTTTGGGGCATACGTGCTCCCTCACCATTTTTACCTGCATTATCTATATAATTTGCCATAGATAAAGTCCAGCTACCAATCATGGGTACTTTCCAGCCAAGCTTAGCCATACCATTAGCAATTTGAGCCAACTCAGGACCGATACCATAGGTTAAAATTGCTTGTGCACCAGCCTCTTTGGCTCTTAACAGCTGAGCCGTCATATCAGTGTCTTTGATGTTGAATTTTTCTTCAGCAACCGGTTTCATGCCGCGAGCCGCTAAAGCTTTTTCTAAATCCTGTCTTCCTAATTGACCGTAGTTAGTAGAATCAGCAAGAATCGCCACTTTAGTAAACTTACGCTTAACAACTGCTTCTTCAACGATCATGTGTGATTGAATTTTATCACTGGCAGCAATTCTAAAAATGTAGTTTTTTGAATATCTAGGGGGCAAAAATTGTTGGGTAATAATACTACCTGTGGCCACGTTATCAATCACAGGAATTTTAGCCTGTTGGTAAAAACGCTGGGAAGCTAGCGCCACGCCGGTGTTGATAAAACCAAGAGTTGCTACCACGTGTTCGCGATTAATCAAATCTTGAGTCACTTGAACACCACGTTCGTTTTTGGCTTCATCATCACGCTCAACGAGTTGAATCTGACGGCCTAAAATACCACCAGCCTTATTGATCTCATCCGCCGCTAACTTAACTCCGTCGCGCATAGAAATACCCATTGGAGAAGATCCCCCACTTAATGGACCAGAGACGCCAATTTTGATCGTCTCGGCAGCTTGCGCTGACAAGGTCAAAGCGACTAGTGAAGCACTAATAACTGGTGTTAACCAGCTTGGTTTAATCATGCGCATGTTAAACTCCTCTTGTGTTATTAAGTAATAATTAAGAACTTTTTTACTTAGTAACTGACGTATTGCACTTCTTCTCTCA
>VFSW01010201.1_pt1 | contig 13332 bp, 21 predicted proteins | sample 5358111 | NCBI WGS metagenome assembly VFSW01 (sample SAMN11554181, study PRJNA540505) | mine drainage metagenome | isolation source: sediment from site ElyBrook_90M | place: USA: Ely Copper Mine, Vershire, VT | collected 2017 | reverse complement strand
ATCATTCGGTGCAGTTGTTCATTGATGACTCACCGGATTATTGCGAAGCCGTGCGCCGTCTTTCTCCGTCAACTGCAATCCTGCGAGTATGGCCATGACCGAGTTCGTCTGCGAATGCCCGCTACGTGGCTTTTGCTATAAGCACAAGCTGGAAAAAGGCCAACGCGAACACGACATCTGCCGGGGAGTGAACGTCGAGGATCACGTCCGGCGGAAGTACCTCGAAGCATGGGGAAGCCCGCCCCCAGTGTTCGTCCCGCCAAAAGTTGGTGTTGCTCGGGATGGCATTGCGATCCGTCAACCGCCGCCAGTCGGTGGCGTCGGCACTGAACTGAAAAAGTTGATTTCGTGGTTCGGTGTCAAGCCGTGCGGGTCATGCGGCAACTATGCCAATACGATGGACCAGGCTGGGATTGCATGGTGTGAAGCGAACGTCGAAACAATCATCAAATGGATGAGCGAAGGGGCGGCGAAGATCGGGCTTGCCGGGTTCACGCTGGACCGTGTGCCGGGGTTTGAATTCGGGGCAAGAAAGCTCGTTGAACAGGCCATTTCAAAAGCCAAGTCGAACGTCGTTATCAATCCAAACCGTCGCATCCCGAGACCAACCGACCCTCCGATTAAGACACCGGCGATATGGACCGCAGAACCAACCAGGCACATGATCTACCACATTTGGCCGACCAAACGGTCGGAGTGCTGGCGATGGAATGTCGAGCAACTGCGACGGCGGATCGAGTTGTTCAACGGCATGCGCGTCGTTGGAATCGCAGTTGACGCAGACACAGTAACAGCCGACGAGGTCAAGGCGGCATTCGCTGGTGTCCGTGTTGACCATTGGGTGATTGTTCCGAATGACCGCAAAATCGGCGAGGGCGCGACATTCCATAAGATGATGGAATTCCTGCCGCGCGGAGTGAACGACATCACTTGGTATGGCCATGCGAAGGGGACGAAGTACGAATCGGGAGTCGTGGCACTCCCCGTTCCCGGTGCCGTCGGATCGTCGGGGCTTGTGCCACGCTGGACGGAGTTGCTCTATCGGTCGACGCTGGACCATTACAGCGAAGTCCGCAAGTCGCTTGAATCATTTCCTATAACCGGCTCGATGAAACGCTATGGCGACTTCAACAAGCCGGAAACGTGGCGTTGGCACTACAGCGGCACGTTCTTTTGGTTCCGCAATGCCGACACGTTCGCGCGGCCGCAGTGGCGCAAACTCATATCGTTCTACGGAGCCGTCGAATGTTGGCCGTCCTGCGTCTTCAAGGCTGCCGAGGGGGGTGTCCTTCTCGGCAATGACGTTGGCCTGCTGTACGTCGAGAGCGAAGTCGTCAAGCACGAGGAAGCGTATAAGGTGTGGCCCCCCGACGAGCGGCCGACAGCGAACGGCGTGACCGACCGGCAATTCTATGACGAGGAAACGCGACGGGAGGCGGATCATTGGCCTGAGTTGGTCGCGTTGCATGGCGGCGGCGTGAACGCAATCAAGTCACTTGGTGCGAAGACTGTCGTGGAAATCGGCAGCGGACTGGGGCCGTTCCTGGTCGCCGCGCAATCCGCAGGGCTGGACGTAATCGGGCTTGGCTGCTCCCCGTTCGAGCGCGACTATGCAATCAGTCGAGGTGTCCCACCAGAGCGATATCTGCTGGACGACGCGACAACGGCCATGCTCCCGCAGGTCGACGCGATCTATTGCATCGAGGTGCTGGAGCATATCCCAGAGACTCAATTGGGGCCGCTCCTCGATCAGATCGCGGCCACGTGTCGATGGTTCTATTTTTCGTCGACTCCGCACACGGTAGAAGATGACGCGACTTGGGGCCACGTCACGATCAAATCCAAGGTTGCATGGATCGAGTTGTTCGCGCGGCACGGACTGCGATTCGTGCGCGACGATCGAGCGGTAGTTGAGTGGGGAATGATCTTCGCAACATCTATACCGCCCCGTTGATTAAGAATCGGCAGATCGCACAAACACGGGCTACCGCGTTGCCTGATCGTTGCTAGGGTGTCCGTATGTCAATCATCTTCGCTCTGCTGTGTCAGTTGGTTCCCGCGCCGGAATTGCCGGACCCGGAGCCAGTACAAGCTGATTCGCGAAAGCTGGTGATCGTCTACGATGATTCCCGCGAATCCCGAATGATCCTGGCAGAGCTAAACCGCGACTGGCACAAGTACGGCCTGCGTGACGAATACCTGGTGCAGGTCTACCTCTTGGCCTACACCGAGACTGTAAGAAATACGGATCGGTTTTCCTTACAGCCAAAATGGAAATACGGCACGGGCGGCAAGCTGAACGAGTTCGACCCACGCACGTTCCACGACACCGCCCGGCCACTGCATACGCTCCACGCAATCCACCAAAACTGTGTATTGGATCTGTCCGGGTGGAAGCAATCATGCGAGCGGCTGCAAGATCATGCGGAGCGTGAACACTGCAACGAGGCTACAAAGTGGCTACGCATCGCGGCTCCCGACCGTCTGAACGACATCCCGCACTATGAATGGGGCTTGGCTGACAACATTCGTTTTCTATCGTTAGAGCGTGAGTTCGGAGCGGCTGGATATCCGGCCTACGTTCCGCCCGTGTTGCCTGCACGGCCTACCGTGGCCATGCCCTGGGAGAAATAATGACACCGCGACCGCGAGTCTACATTGCCGGACCAATCAGTATTGGCAACCAGTTTCACAACTGCGCCAAGGCTATCCACGTCGCGACCGACGTAGTTCGTATGGGCTGCGCTCCCTACGTCCCGCATCTGACATGCCTCTGGGACATGGTCAATATGTCCCTGACCTATGAGGACTGGTTGCAAATGTGCTTTGACTGGATTCCGACCTGTCACGCACTGTTACGAGTTCCAGGCGAATCGCCCGGCGCTGACAAAGAGGTAGCGTTTGCCATGTCGCTTGGAATCCCGGTTTTCTATTCCGTTGAACAACTTGCAAAGGGGCTTGATTTTGTCCGAAATCCTGAAAGAAGCTGACGCGTCAAGCAACCCGAAAGACATGGCGGCTAAGTCCAAACTGCCATTGCATCTCATCCCCCCGGATGCGGAAATCAGGATTGCCGAAGTCTTCGCGCACGGTGCGGCAAAGTATGGAAAATGGAACTGGCGAGATAAGCCGGTCGGCTTGATGGCCTACGTCGGGGCGATCCTGCGGCACACAAACGCCATCAGGCGCGGCGAAGATATCGACCCCGAAAGCGGGCTACCACACTTGGCACATATTGCTGCAACAGCCTGTATTTTGATGGATGCCAACGAATGCAAATCACTAATCGACAACCGGCCCTAAATCGGGAAATGAAACTGCGTTGCCGGGACGCGGGGATTATCGGATTCCTGATCGGCACGCTTGAGGGACTGAGATACCAAGTGTCGTCAGACGTGCGAACGCGAATCGATAGGGCACTGGAAGAGGTAAGGCACCGTGAACTATCCCCGACTGTGGCACAACCTGCGAAAGCTGAAGCGGGATTTCCCGCTAAGTAAGCCGGTTGAAGTGCGCACATTCGGAACGCTGATGGACGGCGAAGATAGGCTTTTCGGCACTGCCGAGTTAGTCGGTAATCGATATAAGATCCAGATAGCTCGGTTCGACGAGTCAACGATGATCGACACCCTCTGGCACGAATGGACGCACTGCCTGCTGTGGCCACGCTGTCGATACCGGCACACAAAAACCTTTTGGACGGCATACGGTCGGATCTATTCACACTACCAGGATCAATAGCGATGCCGAAAGCGAAATCTCCGGCCCGACTTGAAGCCGAACGACTGTGCAAAGCGTTCCCCGACACGCCTACCCTAACCCTGGCCAAGAGGCTTGCCAAGTCACACAAAGGGACCGTCGACAACGCTAGAACCATGCTTCGCAAGGTGCGCGGGAACCACGGACAGCAAGACCGCAAGACCGCGACAGCCCCCCGAGAGAATCAGCCTGCCGGGTGGAAGCCTGCGCTACCGCCGTCAATCGCGGAGCCGTGGACCCCGTTTGACCTGGGGAGCGGAATCAAGGTTGCGATCTTGTCCGATCTGCACGTCCCATATCACAGCGTGACCGCCGTTACGGCTGCGGTCGACCATTGCAAGAAACGAAAGCCGGACGTATTGCTTATCAACGGTGACTTGGCTGATTTCTACTCGATCAGCCGACACCAGAAAGACCCGTCCAAGCGAGACCTGGAAGCTGAGATTACCGCCGTGCGCGAAACGCTCGCGTGGCTGCGAGCCGAATTCAAGGCGGCTCGGATCGTGCTGAAGCTCGGCAATCACGAAGAACGCTGGCAGCATTGGCTCTGGAACGCGGCACCCGAGATCAGCAACTCACCCCGAATGGACGTAGGCGAGTGGATCGACGCGGCGAAGTACGGAGTCGAGATCGTCGGCGACCAGCGGCCCGTTATGCTCGGATCGTTGCCGGTGCTGCACGGGCATGAATTGCCGAAGGGTTCCGCGTCGTCAGTCAACCCAGCCCGAGGGGCATTCCTGCGGACACTATCGACAGTCTTGGTTTCGCATTGCCACCGAACGTCTCACAACGTGATTGCGAATCTGTGGCACACACAAACCTCCTGTTGGTCAATCGGCGCTCTCTGCCATCTCAACCCGGCCTATGCGGTCATCAACCAGTGGAATCACGGCGGCGCATTCGTCGAGGTTGACGCGGCTGGAGAATTCGCCGTTGATAACTTCCGCATCGGCCCAAGCGGTGAGGTGTGGAGCTAATGCCACGCTGCAAGCCACCGCTGAAAAAGAAGCGAACAACCGAACAGTTCTTGGCGTCGGCGCGAGCGGTTCACGGCGACAGGTTCGATTACTCAAAGACCGTCTACGCAGGATGCCATGCGCACCTGACGGTAACTTGCCGATCGCATGGCGACTTCACCCAAATGGCAACGAATCATCTATCGGGCTATGGGTGTTCAAGGTGCGCCGAAGGGCGTCAGATTTTCCATGAAAACCATATTCCAGAGAGCGAGAGAAGCGAACCCGCTGGAATCTACGTAATGGAAATCGGGATAGGCGAACGAGGCGAGGAACTGTTTGCGAAGCTCGGTTACACCAGTCGGTTCGATGATCGGTGTTACAAGCTGTGGCGTGAAGGCGTCCAGATTTGGAAAAGCCAATTATTCCATACCACGAAGTATTCTGGATACCAGACCGAAAGATTGCTTCACGCAAAATACGCAGACAGGAAATTAACACCAACGCGAAAGTTTGGCGGATACACCGAATGCTATCCTGTTGGGATGCGTCAAGAATTGATTGATGCCGTCAACGGTGAGGTATGGTGATCGACACCGCATCGCCCCCGCCCGACTGGTTCGGGCGGCTCGCGCTCGTTCTCGCGTTAGCGGCCTTGGCGTTCGTCGTTACGGCGCGCTGACGCGACGGCGACGACTGGCCGGTATCTGGCTCGTTACGTCGTCAGGATCGACGACAGGGGCTTCCGGTGCAACATTGAGCCGGTCCACGATCCAAATCCATTGGACGGCCAATAGGCGTTCTTTGGAAAACACTTACCAGCCTAGTGGCGTATCGTCTTGCGTCAATTCGGCGCATAAATCGTTAAAGCGCAAAGGAAAATCGCTTGACGTTTCGGATTTCCCTGTGTATTTTCCCGCAGTCGATACAGGTCCGCTTTCTTCTGCCAATCCCCGCCAAAATAGAGGGACGGTGTACCAAATGAATTAACCGACCGCGTCGTAAATATCCCCAAAGAACCACAGAAGCCGCTCCTGGCAGAGCGGCTTCCGGTGATTTCCAATTCAAGACCCAACTTATCACGGCGGGAGTCTCTCATGGAAAATACGCCCAAAGTCGGCGCACGTCAAGTTAAATCCCAGAAAAACATCGAACACACTCCGCGACCGGCGCGGATGGAATTACAACCAACAGCAATCTACGCGGAACGCGACTTGATTCACAACCTGGGCTGCAAGGACTCATTTTTTCGAGAATGCCGGCGCAGGAAGGATAGGCCACTGATGCCAATCGCGATCCCGACACGGGAGATTAATTACCTTGGGGAAGAATTAATAGCGTTCTTTCGTTTCCTGTCGAGCCAAAACAGGAAGTGAAGTTGCGCCCGTGTTGCGCCGGATTCCGTGACGTTAGTTTTTCCCTATAAAACAGGCTGTTTTGAAAACGTCCCGGTTGCCATTGCAACACTTGTTTATCGGGGATTAAGTGAATGCGCCAGATCATGCTGATTAGTGGCAAGGATTCGCTTGCCACTGCAATCGTCCAGCTTCGCCGCGAACCGGGTTTGCCATACGAACTCGTTCATAATGAGACTGGGTGGGATCTGCCGGAAACTTTGGAATGGATTCAGAGAGTGGGAGTCTACTTCAATCGACCGATCATCAAATGCGGCGACGATCTGACAGAGATTTGCATTGAAGAAAACTGCCTCCCCTTGGCTGGCCAGCGGCGGTTCTGCACACGACTGGCCAAAATTAAACCGCTGAACGACTACCTCGGGAAAGCTGAGGCAACGCTGTATTTCGGTCTGAGAGCGGATGAACCGGACCGGGTTGGATACACCGCGCCAGATTACCAGCATTCCTGCTACCCGCTTCGCGAACTTGGCTTGCGGCTGAATGACGTGTGGAAACTGTGTGAATCCGTTGATCTGCTGCCCCCTACGTTTCACTGGGTCTGGATGGAATCTAGGGTGCGCCAGTTGTTGGGGGCTGACCAGTATTTGCTTGACGGTCTTCCGCCGTGGGAGCGTGCTTCCCTGCTGGCGTGGCGAAGTCGGTCGAACTGTGACCGCTGTATGTACGCTCGCCTCTACGAGAAAGTCGGGCTGTACGAACATTGCCCGGACCGATGGGAAGATGCGTGTCTCTTGGAAGAGCGGCTTTGCCATCGTGACGAGTTTACATGGGCCAAGGGGTATCGCTTGCGGGATTTGGTCCCGCGGGCCGCTGCGATCAAGGATAAGCGTGCCAAAGCGATTGTGAAGTATCTGCGGACGAAGCAAGTCCGTTCCCTGTGGGACGACGATGAACAGCCTGACGAGTTGCTGAGTACCTCCTGTGGCCTCTTTTGCGGAAAGTGACGGGCGGCAACGCAGGCAATCGACGATGCGGCGAAGAAATCTGAAAAAGGGCAGATAACAGCGGACGGCGGCTGACAGCAGTTCGACAACAAGCCTGCCTAGTCCCACGGTTTCGACGGTTCGCCTCTTCGCAGCGTCTTGCACTTCCACGCAGAAAATCCGGCTGTAGTATCTCGCCATCTCGCTAACGCAACAACGCGGAACCGAGACGAACAGAGGCGAGACAATGACAATGACAACCACCACCGAATACTGCGACTCAAACGAAGCGGCGGCGGCTATTGGAATCACTCCGTACCGCCTGCGTCTGTGGCGGCATAAGCAGACAGCCGGACAGCCAAAGTTTCTGCTGCTACCCAACGGTCGGATTAGATACCGACGATCAGACCTGGACGCATTCATTAAGTCGCGCACCAAGTCCTACTAACAACCCGCGAATTTCCCCGCCCCGTTCCTCTGCGATAAAGGTACGCCCATGCATTGTTATCATTTCGTCGGCAAGACATTACGGGACGGCCGACCGATCCCGGCAGACGGTGAATGGCTGCATCACACAGGCCCGATTGTTCCTTGTGTGTCTGGATTGCACGCCAGCGCGCATCCGTTCGACGCTTTGCAATTCGCACCAGGCGAAACGCTCTGCCTGGTCGAATGCGCCGGCGAGATCATTCCGCACGGCACAGACAAGGTGGCCTGCGGCTCACGACGAATCATTAAGCGAATCGACGCTACACAATTGCTGCGGCGATTCGCTGCCGATCAAGCGTTATCCGTCGCCCATTTGTGGAATATTCCTGATATCGTCCGGCAGTATTTGACTACTCTTGACGAATCACTAAGGGATGCCGCGAGGGATGCCGCGATGGATGCCGCGAGTGCTGCGAGGGCTGCCGCGTGGGCTGCCGCGTGGGATGCCGCGAGGGCTGCCGCGAGGGATGCCTCGAGGGCTGCCGGGAGTGCAGCGAGGGCTTCCCCGACGGATGCCGCGTGGGCAGCAGCGTGGGAAGCCTCGGGGGCTGCCCCGCCTGCCGCGTGGGCTGCCGCGCGGGATGCCGCGTGTGCTGCGAGGTCTGCCGCGTGGGATGCTGCGAGGGCTGCCGCGAGGGATGCGTTCAAATCGCTAGTTGATGCCGCGTTTAAGTCGATCCCATGCCCCGTCCTGTGAAAAAGCCCCCGGTCTTATCCCGCATCTTCAAAAGGATTAAACGAATGTCATTGGCCACATTAGGTAACGGAACGGAATCGTATCTCGGTCAAGCGACCGATACGGCACACGCGCCGGAAACATGGATCGGGCGTGACCTGGACGGGTTGCTGTTCGCCTACGGCGCAAAACCCGAATGGGTTGTCTACGAGTGGATTCCGACGCGATGGAGTTCGCGGATTGTGCCGTTGGTTGATAGCTGGTTTTCGCAATGCCTGCCCGGCTTCTGCCAACGCCTGGATGTGATCGGAGAACCGATTGGCCACGACTAACCCGGATCAGCAGAGACTGCGGCTAATGAATTCCGCAGAGCGTGCGGCCTATATCGAGCAAAGAGCAAGACAGCTTTCGACGGGACTTAATTTCGTAAAACTTGACGGGCACATTGCAGCGTCCGGCGAAGATGACGAGATCGATTTGATAAGGGTTCGATTCGATGCGTATATCGACGGACCAGACCGACCGGCAAGAACACTAAAGGAGGGATTCGACAATGTTGGTTCTGAGTAGACAAGTCGACCAGGTTATTAAGATCGGCGACAACATCACGATTACCGTTGTCGACATTCGCGGCTCGGGTGTCGTGCGGCTCGGCATCGACGCGCCGAAGGAAATCCCCGTCCACAGACAGGAGGTGTACGAAGCCATTCAGCGGCAAAACAAGCTGACGGAGAATCGAGGCCTGCCGAATGATTAGCAGCGGTTACAAGAACAAGAATATCAACGTCTGCAAGCATTGCGGACGTACAAACGAAAAGCCGGCCGAAACCAATTGGTATTGGGTGGACGTGCTTTGCTCGATTTGCAGCCGGTGCGCTGTCGGTCGCGGTGTCATGATTCGGATCGGCTGCTATACGCGGCCTGTCGGGGACTCAAAAACGCAACTTCAAGTAAGAAGGAGAAACGCAAGATGAACTTTGAGGATTTTGTATCGAGTACGGATGACCCGCGGCCCCGCAAGCTGGTCATTTACGGAACGGAGGGAATCGGCAAGACCCGCTTCGCTGCCAACTGTCCGTTTGGTCCGGTCGTGTTTTTGCCGACTGAGGACGGCTACCAGGACCTGCGGCCCGCCGTGAAGAAAATAACTTTCCCCGGCAAGCGATTACTGGAGAGCGAGGGCGAATTGCATGAAGCGATTGCCATGCTGTTGAGTGCCGACCACGGGTTCGGCTGCGTTGTCTTGGACAGCGCAGAGGCAACGCTCAAGCTGATTCAGCAAGCGGTTGCGCTCAAGGCTGAAAAGGATTTCGCGGACATCGGATTCGGTAAGGGGCACGTCGCGGCAGGCCAGAAGTTCTACCAGTTGCTTCAGGGGTTTGATGCAATCGTGGCGAAGGGGATCTTTGTCATTGTTATCGCTCACGCCGAAGTCGAGCGATTCAACAATCCGACCGGCGACCCCTACGACCGATTTACCCCCCGGTTGGACAAGCATACGTCACCCGTGCTTCGCGAGTGGGCGGATGAAGTGTTCTTCTGCAACTACAAGGTCTACACCAAGACCACGGAGGGGGGATTCGGCAAGAAAGAAACAAAGGCTGTCGGGGCTGGCGAGCGCGTGCTGTATACGACCGAGGCACCGACTCACGACGCAAAGAACCGGCTGAACATGCCAGCCGAAATCCCGTTTGTTTTCGATTCGTCGATCCCCTGGGGCGTCTACCAAAACGCCGTTACCCCGTCCACCAACTGAAAGAAGAAAACGCAATGAGTCTCCTGAATGGATTTGATGCGGATCAAGTTGAGCCGTCAAAGGGCTTCGAGTTGATCCCGGCTAACACGAAAGCGGTCGCGCTGATCGTCGAGGCGGTTGACAAGCCGACAAGCTCGGGGAGTGGTTCGTACCTCGCGCTGACGATTGAGATTGTCGAGGGCGAGTATAAGGGCCGCAAGCTGTGGCAAAACTTGAACCTGGACAACCCAAGCGAAACCGCCGTCCAGATTGCCCGCGCCGAGTTGTCGGCGATCTGCCTGGCGATTGCAACGCCACGCCCGACCAGCAACGGTGACTTGATGAACAAGCCGTTCCAGATCGTGGTCGGGCAGAAGATACGCAAGGACACGAAGGAAATGGAAAACAAGATCCTCAAGTTCCAGCCGGTTGGCGGGACTAACGCGGCGGCTGTGTCTCTCGGCGGGGCGAAGCCGACTCCGGGTAAGCCTGCTTGGGCGAAGTGATGAGTTTGCCAGCGGCCCGTATGTGCGGGTGCAGGTCGTGTAGGGCGCAGGCCTGCAACGCTGGTTTTTTGTTTGTGTGAATGGAGGTTGTGAGATGGCGAAAAATGCCGAGAAGGAAAAGGCACGCCAGAAGGCCTACTACGAAGCGAATGCCGAGAAGGTAAAGGCCAGCCAGAAGGCCTACCGCGAAGCGAATCCCGAGAAGGTAAAGGCCAGCCAGAAGGCCTACCGCGAAGCGAATGCCGAGAAGGAAAAGGCACGCCAGAAGGCCTACTACGAAGCGAATGCCGAGAAGGAAAAGGCACGCCAGAAGGCCTTTAAACACAAAAAAGCAACCGAAGCCCAAACGATTCAACTGTTTTTCTTAATCAACAAAATCAAAGGAGTTTCAAGTGACCGACAAACGCGACATCATTCGAGCAATGACGGCAGAAGAACGCCGGAAACAAATCAAGAAGACGCTTGGCACGGCTAACGATTGGATCAAAGACCTATCCGAAGTTGTCGGTATCTGCTACGAGAACGACGAAGACATTTCGGACCTGGTCCCAGACGTTATCGGGAAAATCTGTGTCAGGATCTTCGCTGGTGATCTGCTGCCAGAAATCTACAGCATGTTCGCCATCACTCCCAAAGTGTTCCAGAAGCTCGCGAGCCTGAACACAATCGACCAAAAGAAGATCGTTGACGGCAAACCGATCAAGGTTGCGACCGGCATTAATGGAACGAAAGTCGATCATGTCAATCGGTCTGTCTCGGAACTGACCAAGGAAGAGCGGGATTTGGTTTTCGCGCCAACTGCGATCCGTACCCCGGAAGAACAATGGAAGCTGAAGAACAAGCCAAAGACCGACCGGACTAGCTCGCGTCAACTCGTGATGACATCGACGCAGGCGATCAAGTTGGAGAAGTCAGCCAAGCGGCTCGGACTGACCGTCAACCAAATGATTCTCAACGCACTGGAGGCTGCGGGACTCATTTGAACCTCTTCGCCCCACTCCCAGGCACAATCCAACCGCGCAAGTACCAACTCGACGCATTTCAGGCAGGCAAAACCTACTTGGAATATCGAGAGGGAAATCCATGCGTAGTGCTGCCGACCGGCGCAGGCAAAACGAGCTTGATCGGTCTCCTGTGCCAGTGGGTACAGTCGTGGGGCGGGCGCGTGCTGATCCTGGCACACGTCAAGGAGCTACTGCAACAGGCAGCGGACAAGCTATCGGACATGGCCCCCGGCCTGGACGTTGGCATGTACTCTGCCGGACTCAATTCCCGCGACAAACGGAGCGCCGTCACTGTCGCGGGCATTCAGTCGGTCTACAACCGTGCCCGTGAATTCGAGCCATTCGATTTGGTGATCGTCGATGAGTGCCATCTACTACCGCCAGACGGCGAAGGAATGTACCGTTCATTCCTTGCCGAAGCCCGAAAGCTAAACGTAAACCTGCGGCTCGTTGGATTAACAGCAACACCCTACCGCATGTCCACGGGGATGCTCTGCGGTCCCGACGAGCTACTACGCGCCATCTGCTATGAGATCGGCGTACTCGATTTAATCAACGCTGGCTATCTATCCAAGCTCGTCAGCAAACACGCTGGCGACTGCGATACAAGCGGCCTGCACGTTCGCGGCGGCGAATTCGTGGCCGAAGAGGTTTCGCTGTTAATGGGTGCGACCGATACGGTTAGGTTAGCTTGTGATCGGATCATTGCAGCCGAACGTAAAAGCGTGCTGGTCTTTTGCTCGGGCGTTGAACATGCAACGCAGGTTACGGCACTGCTACCCGGTGCGGAGCTAGTGACTGGCGAAACAACCGACCGGCATTTGATCCTGGATAGATTTAAACGCGGCGAGACCCGCTACCTGGTCAACGTGAACGTACTAACGACCGGCTTCGACGCGCCGAACGTCGACTGTGTTGCGTTGCTCCGGCCTACGCTCTCGCCCGGCCTGTATTACCAAATGTGTGGTCGGGGCTTCCGGCTAAGTCCCGACAAGCAGAACTGTATGATTCTCGACTTCGGCGGGAACATTGAGCGACATGGGCCGATTAACGCGCTGCGGATTACCGGCAGCAAGAGCAAGGGGACCGGCCCGGCTCCCGTCCGGCTATGTCCTGAGTGTGACGAGGTCGTACCTGTCGGCGTGCGCGTCTGTCCTGATTGCGGCTACCAATGGCCATTACCGGAGACCGTCAAACACGATTACAAGCCCGGCGATAAGCAAATTATCGACGAGTCGAACGGCGAAGAGGAATGCAAAGTCCTGGACGTGAAATATGGACGGCACGTCAAAAAGGGATCGTTGCCAGAACACCCGGCCACGCTTCGCGTCGACTACCAAATATCGATCAAGGACTGGAAATCGGAATGGGTGTGTATCGAGCACGACGGCTTCGCCGGAAACAAGGCTAAGCTGTGGTGGGCTGCGAGGTCTAACGATCCATTCCCCCGCGATGTGTTCCGCGCTGTTGAGATTGCTGAAGGCGGTGGCTTGGCCGTTCCGCTAACGCTCCGACATAAGCCGGACGGCGAATACACCCGAATTACCGCAGTCGAGCTAGGGCCGAAGCCTGAAGCGGTTCCGCTCTGCCCCGAGTGTCAGGGTAACGGCTGCGAAGCGTGCAAGTTTGAGTTTGTTTCGAATTCGACTATCTCTTTTGAGGATTTGCCATTTTGACCCCCAAATACACCTTCACTGGCGAAACAAAAACGCTGCCGGACGGCACGATTGTTAAGCGAATCAAGCGAATCAAAGACGGCGCAATAGGTGGCTGGATTGAGGCCGCATATAATCTCTCTGATTGCGGAGATTCATGGGTGTCCGGCTCGGCCATCGTGTACGGCGAGGCCCGCGTGTCCGGCTCGGC
>VFSW01010200.1_pt1 | contig 13332 bp, 10 predicted proteins | sample 5358111 | NCBI WGS metagenome assembly VFSW01 (sample SAMN11554181, study PRJNA540505) | mine drainage metagenome | isolation source: sediment from site ElyBrook_90M | place: USA: Ely Copper Mine, Vershire, VT | collected 2017 | reverse complement strand
GCTCGACCATGAAATGGCTGCGGTTGAAGAGGCAAAAGCAAAGGCTGCACGGGCTCACCAGATGGGACCAATCGCCACTCCGCAGCAGATCGAGCAGGGCCAAACCCAACAGGCCGAGCAGGCCGAGAAGGCCCACGCCGATGCCGAGGCCGCGCACGCCAAGCACCTAAAAGCCGAACAGGCTGCATCCAAGAAGGAGGCTAGTGATCGGGCGAGTTTAGCCAAGCAGCAGGCCGGCGAACTCCTCGAGTTAGAGAAGCACGGTTTCGACCTACAACGGGCCCAGGCCGAGGCCCACTATCACAAAGAGCTCCGGATGGCGCACGGGAACGCCACCGAGATGGCCAAGGCGCGGAAGATCTACTGGTCCAAGATCCACGAGATCGACGGCCAAGAGGCCGACAAGAACGCGAAGGCAGTCGCATCGAGCGAGCAGCACTATCAATCTCTTGGCGCCCGGCGGGCGGTGGGCGATATCGCGCACGCGACGTTTAACGAGGACCTAGCCGGCGGCGGTCGGTGGGCTCGCTTGCAGGCCTCGAAGTCTGCGCTCGACGAGGCGAACTCTCAACTCGGACAGATCCCTCTTCCGGATATCACCGCCTATGAAACCAAGCGAGGGGAACGCGATCGTCTACAGCAGGATTACGGCAAGCAGGATGCTGCATTCCGCATCGCCAAGGCGGCCGATGGGCGCAAGCTGGCCGAAGAATCTGCGAAGGCCGAGGCCGATGCTGTCGCGAACATCCAAGACCGGGCGATGGCCCAGGAAAATGCTCGATATAGCAAAGAGCAAGCCGACATTCGAGCGAATTTTGGGAACAATTCCCAGCTCCTCCAAGAGGCCTATACTGTCCATCAACAGAAGCTGACGAAGATCCAGCGGGACGAGGCAAACAAGCGTGTCTCCCTTCAGTCGGACGAGATCGCCAGGGAGGAGAAGACGTTCGGTCAGCTTGCCCAGATGATGGCCCACCCGAACACCAATGCGCTCGCCAGTATGCCCTTTCAGGCACTTGGGGACGGGCTCGGGAGCTGGGCCTCTCACAGTGCTGATGCGGGTATCAAGGCAGCGGCTCCCGCTATCAGCGGTGGAGCTGATTTACTGGGGTCGATATTCACCGGTGCGGTGAGCATCCTTGAACAATCGAGTAAGATGCAGCTCGATGCCGCGAACCTACAACTTCAGGCGTCAGGGAACTCGATCCAGTCCTCGGTTCAGGATTCAATCAACGTAAATAACGCGAAACAAAATCTTCAAGAGGTTTCAACGTGGGCTCCCATTATTGGCGTGATCGTGGAGATTGGCTCGATTGTTAACTATGGTATAGGTTCCCTGGCTGCTGGAGTCGCGAATATTGCGGCTGACATTGGAATCGCGATAGGTCAAGTTATAGCCACTGTTGGGGCTCTGATCGCAGACCTGATCGCAGATATTGGAATTTTTGTTGCAAATCTTGGAATTGGTATCTATGACGGCATACATAATGTGTTTGATGACGTTTTCGGAGGCGGAAAGCATCAACTCACCGATAATTATATTCCCTATAACCCGATTGATATCGGGAAGATGGAAGCAGGATTCAACAGTGCATATAACCCAATCAAAGGCCCAAATGCCCCCGATCTGGTCAGCACCTGGCAGGATTATGTCACTACACCGACATCGCAGGCGCAAGCAGAGAAAAATAAGGCAGATGCCGCTTCTCCACTCCAGCAGGCCTCCTTACACTCACAGCAGCAGTCAACACTCCTATCCGACGAGCAGCGTTACGGCAAGAATTCCATCCAGTACAAGGAAGACCAGATCCGTATCAACGACGCTAACAGCCTCAATCAGAGCGTTGTGTCCCTGACGGGAAATATCTATAAAGATGCAGGTGGAACGAATCAGCGATGGGCTACAGCAATTGGTAGTGAAGCCCAATACCTACAAGGACTGACGCCAGCCCGGCTCGCCAATATCAACGCGCAACAGGTCGCGAACCAACTTAATGGCGGCAATCCCGGAGCGCAGTTCTCTGCATCGGACATCCAGACCCTGATCGGGACCATTCAGAACGGAAACGGACAGCTCTCGCAGGACATCAAGAACCTACTGATGAACGGATCCTCGGTCAACAAGCCGATGTACGCCCAGGTCGTAAACTTCCACGACATGTGGGCGACGGCGCCGGCCGGGATCTTCTTCCGGGGTTCACGTCAGCTCTCCTCGGTTAGCCTCGGATCCGGGTCGAACATCACCCCCGGCGGTGGCAACCTCGGTTCGATGAACCCGGCCCGGGCGGTGGGATCGTAGGGCGATATCCGGTCGTGGGCTCGTCGCTTTCGCGGTGGGCCCATTTTTCATGCCGATCACACAGGACCGCTGGGGAAACGCCCTCTCTTCCGATGCGCTCGAGCGCGCACTGGCAAGTGAGAGCTGGCTTCCGTTTGTCGTGTCGGCCCGGTTCTTCGATTGCAAGGGTCAGTACACGAACCCGGCAGTCTGGCAGGCCTACGAGCTCCCGCCGGACGCGATCGTCCAAGGGGACGCCTCGCACCACGACAAGCTCGATGAGATCTCGGGGACGTTGGAGATCCCGATCTTCGCCGACCTCGTGCCGCCCGAGCTCGCGGCCATCAACGGCCCGCAGCAGGGCTTCCGAGTCGAGGTAGACCTCGTCTGGGGTCCCGGGCCGGCTAACCACTGGCCTTACTTCACCGGGTACGTCACCTCGCCGGCTAGGAAGTGGGCGGCGCAGGACGCGATCGCGCCGACGATCATTACCGTGCAGGCGACTGGCGTTCTCCAGGAGCGCACCAGGGCGCTTAACTTGTCGGCCACCGTGATCCCGCTGGCAACCGTCCTCGAGCCAGACCAGACCTATCCGTTCAAGCTCCCGTACATGATGGCCGTGTGCACCTGGCGAACGGTGGCGTTTGTCAGCGGGGGAAGCGCGAACGGGGACGTCGATTTCATTCCGCAGGCCTTCGCGACGGCCGATTTCAAGGACATGCTTTCGATGTCGCCGAACCTGGACTTCTCGAGCCCATACGCGACCTCGACCTACGCGATCACGACCCAGAACGGACCGCCTGCGCTCCAGGCTTCCGTGACGTGGAACGGAACCGGGGGCCCGGCCAGCGAGACGATCGTCTACGCGAAATTCCTGGGCGTCGACTTCTGGATGGTGCCGCGCCGGCTCATCTACGACTCGACGAACGAGCGGTATTACTTCATCGTTCCGGTGGGTAACGGGAGCGGGACGAACAGCACCGGCCTGGTTTACGGCCAGGTGCTGCCCCGCAACCCCTGGGACAACTACGCGACGACGATCGCCGCGCTCCCGGCGGCCAATCAGATCACGCCGGCGGACTCGACCGGGTACGACCCGAACCTGCTCGACACCGGCCAGGGCGAGTACGTCACTGTGACCAAGGCGGACGGGACCGAGGCCACCTACAAGATTTCGTCCGTCTCGGCCGGCGTCATCACACTGACGGCCAACTGGGCCGGGATCGCGGTCGGCGATGCGATCCGTCTCTCGACCACGGAGCTGTTCCCCTCGTGGATCGAATCTGGAACCGTATCGATCGCGAACGCCTCGAGGCCGACGCTCCCGATCGAGATCTACGGGTCCAATAGTGGAGCGGTCAGCGGATCGCTCTACGCAACCGGAAACCTGTCGGCGGCGATTACGGCGTCCCAGACCTCGATCAGCGTCAACACGAACGGCCTGAATATCAACACCGGAAACACGATCCTTTGCGACTCCGAGCTCATGTATGTGTCGGCGACCTCGAGCCCTTCGGGAAACCCCGCGACGCTGACGGTCATACGCGGTATCGGCGACACCGTGGCGGCTGCCCACGCGACCTCTGCCGGCGTCTTCGTGGCCGCCTTGCGTAACATGTTCCAGTTCAATCCCCAGCTCGGGATTGCCGTCCCGAATTGCCACCACTTCTACAACTCGGACGGGAACGCGAACTTCTTCGGGCTCAATGCCCAGCTCGTGGCGGGTCCCGAGAGCGGCTCGACGGCGAACCAGATCGAGAACGTCGTCTCGAACTTCCTCACGGGCGGCAACGGCGCGTCGTACTGGCCGAACGCGATGTTCGCCAGCTCTGACGTCGTGCTCGACAACGTCAGCGGCGTGTACGCCAAGAACTTCCCGATCTATGCAACCAACGGGCTCGACTTCCTCAAGAACCTCAAGAAAAACGCGCTCAAGCCTAACACGTACATCCGAGATTTCGAGGATGGGAAGCCGCACATCAAGTCCTACGTCCAGGCGAACGTTCCTGACTGGACATTACCGAACGCCGAGGACATCGAAGAAGAGACACTGCCGGATCCGGTGACGGCCGTCGCCGTGATCTCGACCGACGCCGACGCCCAGAACGTGGCGGCCAAGTGGCTCTCGAAGACGTACAACGTCTCGAACTCCCAGTATGCGGTCGACGGAATGACGTCGAACCCGGCTACCCAGAACCAGGTGGGTGTCCCCGCCTACTTCTTCTTCGATATCCCGGACATCAGCCCGATCCAGCTCATCCCGCTCGTCGATAGTATTCAGGTCTACGGGTCCGGATTCCTTACGGTCTACATCCAACAGGCGACCCCTGGCGGTTCCCCAGTTAACTCGACCTCGCCTGCACCAGCGAACTACAGCGCCGTCGTGCCGGGCACGAACTTCCTGTACATGGCTGGTACTACCTCACCCACCACGATTACCAGCGACCAGATCGCCAGGGCCATGTGCTCGGTCCTCAAAGGATTCTACGCGGGCGTTCCGCCGTCGAATTACGGTGTGACACCATCGGAGTCCTGGTGGGCGCAGGGCGTGGGCAAGCTCCAGATCGTCGTCCGGATCGACTCGGACGACAGCAACCAGCTCCCGCCGATCGCCGCCCAGGTCAGCGAGATCGTGATCAACGTCAAGAAGCAGACCGGCTGGTTAGCAGGGTTCACGGACAACCCGATGCTCGTGCCGGCGGCTTACCAGCCGGCAGATCCATCATCCGAGTTCGGGGACGTCTGGGTCCAGTCCGACACGCAGCGTCGCGAGAGCTGGCGGTGGGCGCCCACCTGGTGGATGCAGCGGTCGGCCGCGCAATACCTTCCGGCGGACCTCACGAAGATCGTCGTCACCGCGGGCGGTACCGGTAACCCGACGTCCGGCACCACGGCCGCGCTCTCAACCGCAGGAACGGCACTCGCGATCCCCCAAGTCACCGGGGGAGCCGTCACCTACGTCCAGCTCGCGCCTGGCGACTCCGGCCGCGTCACCGTCCCCTCGGTGACGTTTGGCGGCGGTGGCACCGGTGCAGCCGCGACCGCGGTACTTTACCCGCCGGCCCGGATCCAGATCATCGAGATGCAGGGAATCAGCCTGTCCGACTGTCGCTCGATGAGCGAGGCTGCGGCAGACGAGTACCTACATCAGAGCCGGCAATACAAGGTAACGGGGCCCTACTGCCCGTGGGCCAGGGTGGGCGATACTGCCTTGGTTTATGCCCCGGACGGGAAGACGTTCAGCGACGGCTCGAGCTCGAAGATGCTCATGCTCTTTGCCAAGGACGATTCACTCAACGGCAGTTGGCAGCCCACCTTCTGCGATTACTCGGCGTGAGGTAACGAACAATGGCCGACCCCTTCGTATTCGCGAACGCCCAGGTGCTCAACGACGGCGTCTCGGCTCGCGCGCGTTGGAAGGAGACCAAGGGCTTGTGGACCGCAACGATGCGGCTGCCTGCCCGCCAGGACAATTCGATGTCCCGAAAGATCCAGCAGCACCCAGGGACGCTCGGGTATGCGCCTCGTAAGCTCAACTGGGCCGGGCGCCTGATCAATCAGGGCTCGTTCTGGGCTGGCCGCCAGCAGCTCTCGCTGATGGCCTCGAGGATGGCCACGCGCCCGACCCGACTTCAGATCGGATCGCTCTTCCTCGACGCCGATTTCAACGACCTGGTACCCAAGGAGGACGACAAGTACAACCTCCTACCGAACGAGGTCACGTTCGACACGGCTGGCGATGCCCCTGGGCTCTGGAAGGGCGCCTACCAGTATGCCCTCGGGCTCGCGCAGGGGATCACGGTCTCGGACGACCGGATCGACCAGCCGGGTTACCTGGTGTCGGTCGCGGCCGGAGCTGGCGCGCTAGCGTTCTTCACCTTCAACAACCCGGGAGACGCCCCGTGCGAAGCCGTGTTAACCTTCAGCCTGCGTGATTACCCGAGCACGACGATCCACATCCAGAACCAGAGCCAGGACGCGCCTCGAGCGATCGTCTACACGACGGACGCGAACGGAAATGGCCGCCTTGACGAGCGCCACGGCCTGATCCTGATGCCGGGCACGAACCTGATTTACATCCAGAACTCAACTGGGGCTCTCCTCTCGGTGGCCACCAGCGGTTTTCAAGGATCGTTCTGCGAGACGGTGTTCCGGTGGACGGGCAACGAAGGTAACCGTTTTCAAGACTCGCCCATGGTCTGGGTGCCTTATCGCCAGGGAGCGGCGAATTACATCAACAGCGTAGGTACATTTGTTGCTTCCGGTGATTGCCAGGCGAGAATTGGCGTTACGAATGCTCCTTACTCTGCTGCCAACGCGGGTCTTATCCTTGAAATGGGATCTGCGAATATATTGAGCGCATCGGTGGCGAATTGCTCCAATTACACGGCCTGGTACTACGGCGGTGATGGATGGGCTAACCCTGGTGCATCCGGTGCGAATAACGTAACTACCTATCTAGGGGGGGTCATCGGAAATCATTCTGTCGAGGTATACACCACAAATACTTCTATTAATGAGGGTATATTCACCCCTAACCTCGCCGGATCGATGACGATCAACTCTACTTATACATTCGGAGTCTGGTTAAATGGTCCTTCTGGTAACAATTTCATCGTCGCTGGAAATGACTATTCCAATAGTGTGTCACTATCACTTGTAGGGGTATTCACTGGGAATTGGCAATTTGTCAGTGTGACACTGACAACCGGTAGTTCAGCACTGACCACGGTAAGGTTCGCGGTGCTAACTGAGGGCTATATTGCGATGACTTGGGTGTTAGGGGCGGCCCAGGTTGAAGCGGGACCCATTCCCACGTCCTGGTTACCTGGAGCCACGTCCAGAAACGCCGATATTGCCGCTCTCTGGGTACCACAGAATTACAATCCCTGGTCTCGCGCATTCGAGAAATGGACGCCATCTGGCGGCGGATCAGTAGCGATCGACACCAGCATCGAGGCCTCCGATGGCCTCTACTGGCTGCGGAGCTGGACGACTGCCGGGGCGAATACGCTCACCTCCTCGCTCATTATGCCTGACGTCCCACCGAGCTCCATTGCGTGGACGGTAGGTATTTCTATGTGGCAGGGCACGATCGCCACGGGTGATTTCACCGTCAAGCTACTCGATCAATCGCTCAATGTACTCGGCTCGGTGGCGGTTCCCGCATCCTCGCTGCTGACAACGAACAAGACGACGTATATCCTGCCGGTCGCCCAATCTTCGATTGCCGCCAGCGTTAGCGGGTTCTATATCCAGATCGTGGCCCCAAGCGCAGGCACGCTCCTCGTTGAGTCCTGCGGACTTACCCAAGGCAACATGACCGCCGGTTCGAATGTACTTACCCAAGGATCGCCCATCGTGCAGCCCGCGGACGGATGGGTATTCCCCAGCGGGCAATGGGTGCAGAACGGAAGTATGACGGTTACGGCCGTCTTACCCCCGATCTCGACTGGTCTTTCCTACTACGTTTTCGGTTCATCGAGCGATTCGCCATGTCTATTTAGATACACAGGGGCCACCACGGGACAGACGAGCCTCGTTGTCAGGAGGAATTCTGATGGCGGTACGGTTCAGCTCGGCGATGGCGTGGACAGTACCAATGTGGGTAACGTCTGGGACGGAAACCCTCATGTCTTTAGGGTTTGGTGGGTTAACTACACTGTTAACGGCAGTAAAATGATGATCCTGGGGCTAGACGTAGATGGAGTGACCAAGGGGACAGTCTCCGTCGCCTCTTCAACCGTGACCTCCTGGGATAATCCTGAACGCCTATGGCTATCGAACGGAAACACGAACGCCACGCTACAGGGCGTCATCCTCGGATTTCCTGCCGACAAGATACCCGCTGGCGCAACGCTGCCTGCCGCATAGCTCGAATTTCCGGATCCCGGTCGAGAACCGGGATCTTTCGTGCCCACTATCGGGGAGATCTTCCGTGGATACACCCAAACATCTCGAACGCGATCGCGACATCCTTGACCGGATCGACCAACGCACGCAGCGCACCGATGACCGCGTACAGGAGCTGTATGACGCTGTCGTGGGTACCCTCGAGGACCCCGGTATCCAGGAACACATCCGCGACCACGACCGCCGTCTGGTGGCGCTCGAGGCCCGCAACTCAGGAATCTCCAGCAGGATCGTTACCCTGGTAACCAGCGTCACCACGGCCCTGGCATCGGCCTGGGCTTACATCAAGCTCTCTGGACACCACTGATGTTCAGACGAAAGAATGCCGCCGAGAATATATGGCGGCCATCCTGATATGCGCGACTGGCCAATGGAAGCGTGGATCGCGATCGGGATTCTGCTGCTGACCCTACACGACCTGCTCATGGTGGGGGCCCACCTCGGGCTCTGGAGTCTACCGCGCTAAACGGCACTTACTGTGCTCTCGAAAGGATCTCTCCTTGTACGACACTCAAATCACCGAACACTTCTCGCTGCTCGAGATGGCATCCCACGATACAACCGACGCCGGCCAGGACACGCCGGGCGACGTTTACCACACCCTCACCGCGCTCTGCCAGGAGGTCCTTGAGCCGCTCCGATCCGAGTTCGGCCCCCTGACGATCACCTCGGGCTACCGCTCGGTGACGCACAACGCAGCCGTTGGCGGAGCGCCGGGCTCGAAACACATCTACGGCATGGCCGCCGACATCGCGGCCGACGACGATATGCAGATCCGGCTCGCGACCGCAGCATCGAAACTCCCGCACACTGGCGGAATCGGGATCTACCCGGGGCAGGGCCTCGTCCACATCGACATCCGGCCGCGACGTCCAGACGGCACGATCACGACCTGGGAGCGGGTGAACGGCCAGTACATCAGTCCCGCTGGCCCCGAGACCCGATCCAAACTCCTGGCGGCCGGCGCCACGGACCTCGAGTTTTGATCGTGGTCGCCCACCACGTTCCGCCGCCCTGGCTTGCTAACGTGCGCACCTGGTTCGAGGCCGCCACTGGTTTCGTCCTCTTGCACCTGCCGGCGCCCCCGCCCCGGTGGAACCTCCTCTCGGCGATCGAGCGACTCATTTCCCCCCGGCCCCGCATCGCGGAGCCTACCCGGGCCCTGCCCGAAGGAGTACGACCCTTGAACCTGTTTCAGCAACTCGCGAGCCTTGCCGCCAAGGCCGAGCAGAATCCCTGGCTTCTGTCCGAGGGGAAAGACGACGTTATGACGCTCGTCGCCGCGGCCAGCGGTGACAAGGCGGCTGTCGCCGCGGACCTCAAGAAGGACATCGACGACCTTCCGATCCCCGCCGAATGGAAGTCGCTCTCCGAGGCTGACGTTCTCGTGAACGCCGCGGCCGATTTCCGGTGGCCGGCGTGGCCAATCTGAAGACCCGTCTCCTCGGCGGCGGTCAGCCGACTGCTGTACCCACGTCGCCGCCGGAGCCCGGTCAGGAGATCGCACACATCGGCGAGGACACCGCCGGCCAGGTCGTAGTCGGGTAAAAGTAGCGGACGGAATTCCTCGCTACCTGCCCCCGTTCGGCCTCGCGCCGGCGGGGGCTTTTCGCTCGCGCCGCATCCTTAACATGGCCTCCGGAAACTTGATATGGTTTCCGGTATAATCGTCCGTTGAAAACCTCGCCTGTGTTGGATTGTAGGAATACAACTCTGGCAAAACCGTTTATTCATCAGAATCTTTGCCTATATAAACGAGCAAAAACAGCTTCACGGCATGGTCCTGGCTGTTTCAATAATCAGGCAACCGTGTACAAACGACAGGGGGACGAGCTGCCTACCTTCACGGATAAAGGTGACAAACAGGCAGTACTCCTGGTAAAATCGAAATAACGTTATAGTTATCGACGGGACAGGAAAGGATGGGGCCGGAAACGAACATGCAAATCGACGAACTCACCAGGAGACTGCGCGATATGGCGCCTAACAGTCCATTCCGGCCAACGGTGGAAGCCTGGATCAGGCTACTCGAGTGGGGTACCGTCCGCGACATTCGCGGGGCCAGGTTCTATTTCTCGACCGATCCAGGTCTCGCGGAAATGGCCGAGCGGTATAAGGACTATCCCATCGTTTCGATCTTTGGCGACGTCGATCACGACGTGGCTGAAGCCATCGGCTGCCCAGCGGGTGAGCCTGTCTGGAAGGTGGCACTTCAGAACTGGCTCCGCAACCAGGAACCCGGGAACCAGGTTCGACCGGTAGACGGTGTCCTTGCTGGTGAACACCGGCAGGACCTTCTCGCCTGACGGAAGCGTGAACCACAGTATCTGATCCGGACGATTTGCATCGTGCGCTAGATAGAAGAGCGGCGCCAGGTCGGCATTGGCGGCAACGAGCGTAGCCAGGCGCTCGGGTCCCAGCGCATCAGCGTCAGCCCACGACTGCATCTCCTCGGCGCTGATGCCAAGGTGTGGCGCTAGCTTGGCGATCACCGCAGGCGTCGCCGCCCGCTTACCGGACTCCAGGACGGCTATGTGGCTATCCGGTATGCCAGACAACTGGGCCAGCTTATATCCGCTGATCCCCTTTTCCTTCCGGAGATCGCGTAGGCGCTTACCAAACGTCTCTAACATGTTTGTTAGACTAGCAGCGATTATCGTTCTTTACAATACCTAACAATTTAGCCAGGGAAAACCTCTTGATAGTACCTAGCATATGGGCTAGGCTAACTAGCATGAACGCTAGATACTTAGTCGATGCCCGCTGGCGGGCCAGGCTTACCCAAACCGAAGCCGCCCGGAAGGCGGGAATGGTCCCCGAGGCTCTTTCGCGCCTCGAGTCCGGCAGGATCAATAATCCGACGATCGGCACTCTCCAGCGCTTGGCGTCCGTCTACGGATGCACGGTGAACGACTTCCTGGTCACCGACGAGGCGCCGTCCAATGGCTAGGCCTCGAAAACATCCCCTCCCCGAGGTCCCTGGCGCGGCCTTCGCAAAAGCGAAGAAGCTGACCTCCACCAAGGTAGCCGCGATGGTCGGCGTGGAGCCCATCACGATCCGGCGCTGGTCGGATCTGGGGATTTTTCCCCGCGCCGTCGAGCTGGTCCCGGGCGAACTCCGCTGGACCGAGCCCGATGTCCTCGCCTGGATCGCCGAGCGCGAAAAGGGCCCCGCAATCTACCTGGCTAAGCGCGCCACACCCTTGGCCTGACATTTACCCACACCGAAAGGACTACTCACGCATGGCATTCAATTTTCCGCTCTCCGGCTCGCGCCGCATCTCGAGCTGTTCCTTCGAGCTCCCTCGTGAAACCTTCGCTCGACTTCGAGCCGAGCGGGCAGCCATCCGACGACGGAGCGTCGGACACTGGGTCCTAACCGGACTGGCTGTAGCCGCCGTCGTGACACTGGCCGCCATCTCGTTATCGATCTTCGTTCACTTCTAATCCAAAGTTCCACGCACGAACCCACGCACTGACACCCACGCACGAAAGGAACCCTATGCCGCCGCGCAAGAAAAAGACCGGCGATTCTCCGGTCACGCTCTTACAAACCCCACCATCTGTTGCCGCTTCCGGCTGGAAGGAAGGCGATTGGCTCTGTCTCTCTCGGGACGGACATCCCCCGGTTCCGGGGAAGGTCTCGCAGATCCGCGACCAGGACGGCGAAATCTGGCTTACTTATGTCCCGCACCTCTGGCATGTTGAAGCGGGCGCCTGGGCGCCCTACGTCGGGACCGCCTGGCAGGCCAAGAGCGACAACCCGCAAATCCGAAAAATCGCGGAGCCCAAAGGTCAGGACGATCCGATGGTGCCGTTTGCCACGGCCTTGGATGCGGCTTCGGTGCAGACGCCTGTCGGACAGGACGAATCGGCTCAATTTTACCCGCCCCCGCTCCCGGCTCCGCCCGCAGCCTCGACGCCGATACAGACTCCATCTCCAGTCCCCGTACTGGAAGCCAGGATCGAATCGTCCGAAGAGCATCATTCTGCGAGTGAGCGCGCTCTTTCTATCTCGATCGGTCATCTCACCCAGGATGCCGAATACCAGCTCTCGCTCGTTAAGTTAACTGCCGCAGAGCTAACCGAGCTCGCACGGTCCCTTGCACTCCGATCCGACGATGATCTCGAGCCGGCAAATGAGCTTGGACGGAAGATCAAGGCCGCGGCAGCGAAATCCGAGACGATTCGGAAGCGCTTCACGATCCCGCTCGACAGTGCGAAGAAGGCCATTCAGGCGATCTTCCAGCCGACAACCAAGGCGCTCGAAACTGCCCTGAAGGAGCTCGATGGCAAGATTGTCGACTTCCGGAAGCGACGCCAGCTCGAGCAGGCCGCGGCAGCTCGGGCCCAGCAAAACGCCTTCGCGTCAATGTCCTTCGAGGAAGCCATGCGCCAAGCTGACACACTCGAGGACCCCGAGGAGGCGAGGCGATTCCGAGCGGCAGCACTTGACCGGAGATCTCAATTCGCCGTAGCTCCTGCCTACGTCGCGCCGATGCCTAAGGCCGATGGCATGACCGTTCGCCGGCTGCCTGACTTCGAGATCCTCGACATCCGAGCCGTCGCCGCGGCGGTAGCCGCCGGGTCGCTTCCGACCTATGTGCTCGAGGTCGCTCGAGGACCGGTGCTCGATATCATCCGGGCCGGCGTGGCCGAAATCCCCGGTCTCCGGGTGTTCTGGAAGGAAAGCGTAGTACACCAATGATTCTCTATACGACGTTTGACCTGCTCCGGTCCGCTGGAGCATGCACTGAAGGATACAAAAAGCTCGCGAATCACCTCGGCGGGGTCGAGAGCTATGGGCGGACCGAACCGATCGATCTGCTTACTATCTTCGAGAGCAACGGCATCGCTGACGCCCGCTGGTCGATACGGGCTACGCAAGATGAGACCCTTGCGAAGGACATCCTCCGGTTCTGGGCCGTTGACTGCGCCGAAAGGGCACTTGAACACGCAGAGCGCGTGCTCCCGATCTTCGAGAAGGATCGACCTGACGACGACCGGCCGCGAAAAGCGATCGAGGCGTCGAAGGAATCGATCCGGTTGACCAGGGCCGCCGGGGACGCCGCCGGGGACGCCGCCGGGGACGCCGCCTGGGCCGCCGCGGCCGCCGCCGGCGCGGCCAGGGCCGCCACCGC